>ENA-ORFA01000050-ORFA01000050.1-marine-metagenome-genome-assembly--contig:-NODE-50-length-58410-cov-7.003926_pt1 | contig 58410 bp, 58 predicted proteins | sample MGYA00248621_ERZ508587 | MGnify/ENA primary metagenome ERZ508587 (study PRJEB26250, sample SAMN06266239) | marine metagenome | isolation source: Columbia River Estuary | place: USA:Columbia River Estuary... | reverse complement strand
TCGGTGCGCTTTTTAACTGGGGCAAAATATGAGGTAACCACCTCAGCTACAGCGGACTTAAAGTCGCCATAACCTTTGCCAGCAAATTCACTTTCAATATCAGATATAGCTCTATTGCTAAGAGCTGAATGGATCGTCAACAAGTTTGATATTCCGGGTTTTTCCTTCTCATCAAACTTTACCTCTTTGCCAGCATCAGTTACTGCGCTCTTTATCTTCTTCGCATTAACTTCTGCTGAATCCAAGATATCGATCACTCCCGAGCTTGATGCTGATGATTTACTCATCTTGGCATTTGGATCTTGGAGATCATTGATCTTCGCTGCCGACTTAATGATGTGAGCCTCAGGAATTGTGAAAGTCTGCCCATACTTAGAGTTAAATCTCTGGCCTAGGTCGCGAGTGAGTTCAATATGTTGTCTCTGATCTTCGCCGACTGGAACTCTATTTGCTTGATAAAGCATGATGTCAGCTGCTTGAAGAATTGGATAGGTGAATAGACCCACAACGGTTCTATCAGCCCCACTCTTCTGCGACTTATCTTTGAATTGCGTCATGCGATTTGCTTCGCCAAATCCAGTCATACACTCAAGGACCCAGCCGAGCTGATTATGCTCTGGCACATGAGATTGAATAAATAAGGTGCACTTATCAGGATCAAGGCCAAGGGCAATTAATTGCGCTGCTGCAAGAAGTGTTCGCTTCCTTAATACTTCTGGATCTGTTTCAACTGTTAACGCATGAAGATCTACAACACAATAAAAAGCATCATGGTCGCTCTGCAGGTCAACCCATTGCTTTACCGCACCTAAGTAATTACCAAGATGGAAAGAATCTGCTGTGGGTTGAATCCCAGATAGGACGCGCTTCATGGCCCTATCTTCTCAATTTTTATCTTGAGTATGTAATTTTGAGATTAGGACTGTCCCAACGCGCTTGCCCTCTAAACTCAAGACTGTCAGCCTCATCCCGGCTAGATGGATAACATCATGAAGTTGCGGGATTCTTCCCAGTTCATGCATCACATAGCCGCTTAGAGTTTCATAGGGACCCTCTGGGATTTCAATCCCGGTCTGCTCAGCTAAATCCTCAAGTGAAATCAGAGCATCTATTTCATAGTCCCCGGTGCGGCTCTGATTTGAGACTTCAACCTCATGGTCATCGTATTCATCATGAATATCACCGATTAAGGTCTCAACTAGATCCTCTAAAGTAACAATTCCATCAGTTCCACCATATTCATCCAAAACTATGGCAATTTGCTGACGAGCAGCGCGCATTTCAGATAGCGCAGGCAGAACACCTTTAGTTCCAGGCAAGAACATGATGCTTCGCACCAAATTCATAATAGCTGTGCCTTTTCCAGAATGTTCTGGATCGAGAAGGTCTCTTACATGGATAAAGCCAATTACTTCATCGCTGCTTCCCCGCACCACTGGATATCTAGAATGTGCCTTCTCAACTGCCATAAGAATTGCATCACTGACTAGTAAATTAGCATCAAGGAAATCAACTTCAGTTCTTGGCACCATAACCTCATGAACTAAACGCTCACTTGCATTAAAGACCTCTTCAACAATATCGCGCTCTTCCTCACTTAGTGCTTTATGGCCAGTTACTAGATCCACTAGCTCTTCCTCAGAGATATCTTCGCGAGATGCTTTAGGATCAATTCCAAATAACTTTAAGACTAAATCAGAGGAATGTGAAAGTAGCCAGATTAGTGGGCGAAATAATCGGGCAGTAACAGATACCGGAGTAACAACAAAGAGTGCAATCTTTTCGCTGGAGTGAAGCGCTACTCGCTTTGGTACTAACTCACCAAAGACTAGAGAGAAGTAGGCAATTACAAGTGTTAAGCCAACCAAAGAAATAGTCTCACTAATTGAAGTGCTTAAACCTGCATCTTCAAGTGCAGGAATTAAGTAATCTCCTAGGCGATCTGCGCCAAAGGCAGCTGAGAGAAATCCACTAAAGGTCACTCCAACTTGAACTGCTGCTAGAAAGCGATTCGGGTGTGAGGCCAGATCGGCAACCTTTGCCCCGCGCTTACTCTTTTCAGCTAGGGCCTTTAACTGACCCTCCCTAAGTGAGATCAGGGCAATTTCAGCAGCGACAAAGAGGGCCCCAAGAGCGATAAAGAAGGCTACGACCGAGATATCTAGAGCAAGGTCTTGAAGGGTAAAAGGGTTAGCACCACCAGGGTCCATTAGGGTCCCAAGGGTATAAGAAGGAGGGCTCTGGAGGCTAAATCACGCCTGGCTACCCCTTTCCCCACGCTCAGGTGGAACGCTACTCTTCGCCCAGCCACGAAAGTGGACTTGCTTCATCCAACGGATCGTCGGGCACGTACCTGCCCGGAGAAGGAAGAGAGATAAAGAAAATGGCATCAGTTGTATTTAAAGATGCATCACGCATCTATCCTGGAACAAGCGCTCCTGCAGTCGATAAATTAAATCTCACCGTTAACGACGGTGAGTTTTTGGTTTTAGTCGGACCTTCAGGTTGTGGAAAGTCAACATCACTTCGAATGCTTGCCGGATTAGAAGAAATTGATAACGGCGCAATTTATATCGGAGATCGCGAAGTAACAAATGTCGCTCCTAAAGACCGCGATATTGCAATGGTCTTCCAGTCATATGCGCTCTATCCCCATATGACAGTTGCTGAAAATATGGGCTTTGCTCTAAAAATTGCTGGCGTTGCTAAAGAAGAACGTGAACGCCGCGTTTTAGATGCAGCCAAACTATTAGATCTTGAACCATACCTAGAGCGCAAACCAAAGGCTCTATCAGGTGGTCAACGTCAGAGAGTTGCTATGGGCCGCGCCATTGTTCGCGAACCACAGGTCTTCTTGATGGATGAGCCTCTTTCAAACTTAGATGCAAAACTTCGCGTAGCAACTCGTACCCAGATTGCAGCGCTACAGCGCCGCCTTGGAATTACTACTGTCTATGTCACACATGATCAGGTAGAGGCTATGACAATGGGTGATCGCGTAGCAGTTCTTAAAGATGGACTCTTGCAGCAGGTGGATACACCAAGAAATCTCTATGACAATCCAGCAAATGCATTCGTTGCAGGCTTTATTGGCTCACCTGCTATGAATCTAGTGACCGTTCCTGTATCAGGCGGAAAAGCAAAGCTTGGAAGCCTTGATGTAGATGTTCCATCATCTGCAGGCGCATCAGTCATTGTTGGTATCCGCCCAGAAGGATTTACCTCATCAAGTAAGGGCTTTGATGTTGTAGTTGAAGTAGTTGAGGAGTTAGGCGCAGATGCCTTCGTTTATGGCAAGCCAGCTGATGCGACTGTGAAGTTTGCCAACGCTAGCGATGAAGGAGCTCAGATAATTCTTCGTTGGGATCCAAAAAACCCTCCAAAGCCAGGACAGACAGTAACCGTCACAGCTAAGCCTGAGGTTGTTCATTTATTTAGCACCACAGATGGCAAGCGTATTAAGTAGTTAAAGCGTATTAAAAAAGCCCCCATAATCGGGGGCTTTTTTATTTCCTAATTTTTCCTACTTCATTTCCTTCTGCAGATTCTCATCAATTGCTGCGAGGAACTCTTGAGTATTTAACCAAGGAGCATCGCTACTAATTAGGAGCGCAAGATCCTTAGTCATCTTCCCACTCTCAACAGTTTCGATACAGACTCTCTCAAGTGAGCTGGCAAATTTGGCTAACTCTGGGGTGTTATCAAGCTTTGCACGGTGTTGTAGCCCTTGAGTCCAAGCAAAGATTGATGCAATTGGATTTGTTGAAGTTGGCTTGCCAACTTGATGATCGCGGTAATGGCGAGTAACTGTTCCGTGAGCCGCCTCTGCCTCAACAGTTCTACCATCTGGCGACATAAGAACTGATGTCATAAGGCCAAGTGAGCCATAGCCCTGTGCCACGGTATCTGACTGAACATCACCGTCATAGTTCTTACAAGCCCAGATATAACCACCTTCCCAGCGAAGAGAGGTTGCCACCATGTCATCAATTAGACGATGGTCATATTCCAGCTTCAATTTCTCAAACTCTGACTTAAACTCTTTTTCAAAAACTTCAGCGAAGATATCTTTGAATCGTCCATCATAGGCTTTCAAAATAGTGTTCTTGGTTGAGAGATAGACCGGATATTTTCGAGCAATTCCATAATTAAATGATGCTCTAGCAAAATCACGAATAGAGTCATCAAGGTTATACATCGCCATGGCAACACCGGATGATGGAAAATCAAAGACGTTGAACTCCATTGGAGCAGATCCATCCTCTGGAGTGAAAGTTACAGTGAGCTTTCCAGGACCTGGAACTCTGAAATCTGTTGCGCGGTATTGATCTCCATAGGCATGACGGCCAATAACAATTGGTTTACTCCAATGAGGAATCAACCTTGGAACATTCTTAATAATAATTGGCTCACGGAAAATAACTCCACCTAGAATATTTCGAATTGTTCCGTTAGGGGATTTCCACATTTTCTTGAGCGAGAACTCTTTGACTCTCGCCTCATCAGGGGTGATGGTTGCGCACTTAACGCCAACTCCATGCTTCTGGATGGCTTTGGCGCTATCGATAGTTACCTGATCATCTGTGGCATCGCGGTGCTGGATACCTAGATCGTAATACTCCAAATTGATATCAAGATAAGGCAAGATCAATTGCTTCTTAATAAAGTCCCAGATGATTCGAGTCATCTCATCGCCATCAAGCTCAACGACGCTGCCTTGCACCTTTATCTTGCTCATCTATCTATCTGCCTCTCTTGATCTTTACTGGTTTATAGATCTTTGACATCTGCTTGCTTGGCGCGCACTGCCTCAGCAGCCACTTTGAGCTCTGCTAATTCACTTGCAGTTAAATTACTTTCAACTACTTTACTAATTCCACCTCTACCGATTTGAGCTTCAACTCCTAGATAAACCCCAGTAATTGAGTACTGGCCATCAACCCAGGCACATACCGGCATTACCTCACCTGAATCCTGAATGACTGCCTTTGCCATACGAGCTGCTGCTGCCGATGGAGCGTAGTAAGCAGAGCCAGTTTTCAAAAGAGCCACAACTTCTGCCCCGCCATTTCTAGTCCGCGTTACTAGCTCTTGAATTTCAGCCTCACTTAACTTTGTAGATAGCGCAGCGCCATCTACTGTGCAGCGAGAAGGAATTGGAACCATAGTTTCTCCATGGCTTCCAAGAGTTAAAGTCTTTACTGATGCAACTGGCACATTGAGTTTCTCTGCCACAAAGTGAGTAAAGCGAGCAGTATCAAGCATTCCAGCTTGCCCCATAACTCTTTGGTAGGAAAACTTAGTAGCAATTTGTGCAAGAGCTGTCATCTCATCTAGTGGATTTGAAACCACGATAAGCACGGCATTTGGTGAGTGCTTAGCAATATTTTCTGCAACTCCTCTAACGATTCCCGCGTTAACACCAATTAGATCCATACGAGACATTCCAGGTTTTCTAGGAAGTCCTGCGGTAATAATCACTACATCAGATCCTGCAGTTGCTTCATATCCTTTGCCTTCAGCAGTAGTTGTGGCTCCAATTACTCTGCTTTCAAAGCCTTCAATAGATCGTGATTGATTGATATCAAGCGCTATGCCTTCTGGCTTTCCATCCAAAATATCTGTTAAAACGACGCTTTCAAAGATGTCATATTCGGCAAGACGTAGCGCTGTGGTTGAACCATAGAAACCAGCTCCGACTACCGTTACTTTTCCGGATCTACTCATGGCGCGAAACCTACCTTCTATCCTCTAGGAAGCGCCAATGCGATGGCAATTAGCGCGATAACCAGTGCGATAGGAATCATTTTCTGAATTGGGCGCATTGATCTGATATCCGGGCTTAGAAAGAGAATGAAGCCAGCGGCAATAATTAGCGCCCCGATTCTCACTGAAAGCAGCGCTCCAGTTAATACCCCAGAGAGTGCCAGGGCATAGGAAATTTGCTTGATATTCACCTTGGCTTTAATCCTTATGAAGCGTCAATAGATTCGACAATAGCATCGCTCTTGTCATTGGCCCTACCCCACCTGGCATTGGAGCAATTGCGCTAGCAACTTTCACTACACCAGGATCAATATCTCCAACTAACCCTTCTGAAGTTCTAGTGATACCCACATCAATTGCAACCACGCCTTCTTTAACCATATCTGCGGTAAGAAAGTGGGCACGTCCAAGGGCAGCTATCACAATATCTGCTCGCTTAGTATGAGATCTAATATCACTACTCTTACTATGAAGAATTGTCACAGTGGCATCGATGCCTTTACTAGAAAGTAAAAGACTTAAAGGCCTTCCAACGGTTGTGCCTCGACCAATAATTACTACCTCTTTGCCACTTAGAGAAATCTCATTTTTTCTAAGCAGCTCAACAATAGCTCTAGGTGTGCAAGGAATTACCCCGCTTTGGGAAAGTACTAACTTGCCTAGGTTTATTGGATGAAGTCCATCAGCATCTTTATCTGGATCAATCGCACTTAAAACTTTATTTGTATCAATATGGGATGGAAGTGGAAGTTGAACAATATATCCAGAGCACTCATTAGAGCGATTTAAATCGTCAATTTCCTTTAATAGCTCTGCTTGACTTACATTTTGCGGTAGCTCAATTCGAATTGAGTTAATTCCTACTTGGCTGCAATCTCTATGTTTTCCATTCACATAGGAGCGTGAGCCGGGATCTTCTCCAACTAATACTGTTGCTAAACCAGGCTTATTTTTTAGCTTTGCTACCGCCTGGGAAACCTCGTGCCTAATAACTTTCGCCGCAGCAACACCATCTAATACTTTTGCTTGGGCCATGGAGATATTCTAGTTCGAAAGAGGTAGCGCTATTTCGCAAGCCTAAAGTTGCGCACCTTGGAAATGGCTATTGGCGAATATAGAAATATTGCCACTCCAAGGCCAATTTCAAGGGTTAGGGCCAGGGGCATCAAATACCAATGGGGGCCAACTGATTCAAGATTTGGAGATAGGAGCTCGCCACTTGATGCCCGAGCAATAAATAGCGTTAACCCGGCAGTAAGTCCAAGAAAGGCCAGGATAAATCTACGTAGCTCAACTTGGTCTTGATATTTACTTACTCCATATTTTCCTATAACAATTCCTAATCCAACAATAACAAGAGCAAGTAATATAAATAACGGCTGTGTCCCAACTGGTAATCCTCCAAGAAGTGAGACCGCAGGTATCTCATCCAGGCGATGAACAAAGGGGTTTAACCAAGTTCCATTACCTATTACAACCCCACTTCCAGCAATGTAGCTAAGAGTTGAGATAAAGAAGTTTGGCAGGTAAAGAATTTGAATAAATAGAAATGCTAAACCACCAAAGACTCCCGGTTCAATAACTCTTGTTAAATCAAGAACAGTATCAAAATGCCAGATGAGAGAGAAGCTAAAAACTAATCCAGCAAATCCAACTAAAACCAATAATAAAAGCGCTGCTAACTTAAGAGCTCTCTGCCAGGGAAATTCCATCCCTTGATCTGGAAGAAGATTACTTGCAATATATCCTGAAACGAATGAGACAAGAAAGAGAATTGGAAAGACAATATAGAAAGGCGCCTTTACTGTGCCTCCAAGTGATGCAAGTGAGAGCAGAGTTCCAAGAAGACTATAAGTAAATGAAAGCGCCAGTAAGTGAGCTCTCTTCTCGCTTGCTCTACTAGCTCCAAGCCGCTCGCTCATTCGAAGTAAGGCATTTTTAATCACAAGAAAGGGAATTATTAAGGCTCCAATTGGAAAGAAGGTTAAGCGCCCTGAGATAGTTTCATTTGAAAGTGATAGATCAAGTGGAATGTGATGGGCAATTAGGAAAAACCAGATTGCAGCCCGCATTGGATCTGCGGTATTTCCAGTAGAACTTCCAGCTGTAGCCCAGGTAATAAGTGAGATAAAGGCCAGCGGAAGAAGAATTAAAGTTATCCCTCGCAAGCCTTGGCCGAAAGCAACTTTCAGCAGTGGCAACATCTCTTTATTCTTGCTTATCCTTTAAGGATTGCACGGAGCAGTTCTGCGGTCTGACTTGGTGTCTTTCCAACTTTAACCCCAGCCGCCTCTAGCGCCACTTTCTTTGCCTCTGCTGTTCCCGAGGAGCCAGAGACAATCGCTCCAGCATGTCCCATAGTTTTTCCTTCAGGAGCGGTAAAGCCTGCAACATATCCAACTACCGGTTTTGTTACATACTCTTTGATGAATGCTGCCGCTCTCTCCTCAGCATCCCCACCAATCTCACCAATCATCACAATTGCTTTTGTCTCTGGATCATCTTGAAAAGCCCTTAAGCAATCTATATGCGTTGTACCAACTATTGGATCTCCCCCAATTCCAACTGCAGTTGTAAAACCAATATCTCGCAATTCATACATCATCTGATAGGTGAGAGTTCCTGACTTTGAAACCAGACCAATACTTCCAGGCCCTGTGATATCAGCTGGCGTAATTCCAATATTGGATTTACCAGGGCTAATCAAACCTGGGCAATTAGGTCCAATGATCCGTGACTTTCCAACCTTAAGGCTATGGGCATAAAAGCTTGCTGTGTCGTGAACTGGTATTCCTTCGGTGATAACAACAATTAAGGGCAGGTGAGCATCAATAGCATCAATGACTGCGCTCTTGGCAAACTTTGGTGGCACAAAAATTACTGAGGCATCAGCTCCAGTTGCAGCAACTGCCTCTGTGACAGAGTTAAATACTGGAAGAGATTTTCCTTCAATCTCAACTACTTGACCACCCTTGCCAGGGGTTACTCCACCAACAATATTAGTTCCACTTAAAATCATTCGTCTGGTGTGCTTACTTCCTTCAGAGCCAGTAATTCCCTGAACGATGACTTTAGTTTTCTCAGTTAGAAAGATCGCCATTATTTAGCTGCCAACTCTGCAGCTCTTGCAGCCGCTCCATCCATGCTATCAACCTGCTGGATTAAAGGATGATTAGCCTTATTTAGAATTGCTCTTCCCTCAATAACATTATTACCATCGAGTCGAACCACAATCGGCTTACTTGCTTTATCGCCTAATATCTCAAGAGCTTGAATAATTCCATTAGCGACCGCATCACATGAGGTAATACCACCAAAGACATTTACAAAAACTGACTTAACATCCTTATCTCCAAGAATAATTGAGAGTCCATCTGCCATTACTTGAGCTGATGCTCCCCCGCCAATATCAAGGAAATTTGCTGGTTTTACCCCGCCAAACTTCTCGCCTGCATATGCCACAACATCAAGTGTGCTCATCACAAGGCCTGCGCCATTACCAATTACGCCAACCTCTCCTTGCAACTTCACATAATTTAGGTCGCGCTCTTTGGCAAGTGCTTCAAGTGGATCTGCTGCTTCATGATCAATGAGGGCTTCAAATTCAGGATGGCGGAAAGCGGCATTGTCATCAAGTGTTACTTTTCCATCGAGTGCAATTACTCTGCCATCAACTGTTTTTACTAAAGGATTAATCTCAATCAAAGTAGCATCGCGGCTTTGAAAGGTCCTCCAAAGAGTTACTAATACGTCAGCAACCTGCTTTTCAACATCGCTACCAAATCCACCTTGTCGAACTATCTCTAAGGCTTTTGTTTGATCTATTCCTTCATTGGGATCAATATGAACTTTAGCTAACTTCTCTGGGGTTTTATGTGCCACTTCTTCAATATCCATACCGCCTGCAACAGATGCCATCACTAAGAAGGAGCGGTTAGAACGATCAAGAAGAATTGCTAAGTAATATTCACTCTCTATTGGAGCAGCAGCAGCAATCATTACTTTCTTTACGATATGGCCCTTGATATCCATGCCAAGAATTGCCTCTGCCTTTGCATAAGCATCATCACCATTTTCAGCAAGCTTTACGCCGCCAGCTTTGCCGCGCCCACCAATTTTTACTTGAGCTTTAACTACGACTTTTCCACCAATTTCCTGCGCCGCATCTCTTGCTTGGGCAGGAGTTGTTGCCACTTTTGCTTTTAATACTGGGATTGAGTTGGCCTCAAACAGATCACGGGCTTGATATTCAAAGAGGTCCACGGGTCATAACTTATCTACTGGGGCATATCGGAGCAACAATCGCTTATCTCCGTAGCTACCAAAGTTGATTGTCGCCTCTGCTTTCTCTGCCTCACCTGAGAGCGCAATCACAGTGCCAAGACCAAATGTGTCATGACTTACTCGATCACCGATATTTAATTGCAAGGTATTTGACTTAATCGCTGCTTTTGGTAGCGCATTTGGTGCATATTTTCGTTTTGTCATGGGAGATGAGATATATCCACTCTCACTCTTATTCCAATCAATTAAGGCATCAGGAATTTCATCTAAGAATCTTGAAGGTGGGTTGTAATTCGGAGCTCCCCAAGATGATCGATATTCAGCCCTTGATAGATAGAGCCTCTCTCTAGCTCTTGTTAGGCCAACGTATGCCAGCCTTCTCTCCTCCTCCAACTCTTTCTTCTCACCTAGCGTTCTTGAGTGAGGAAAAATTCCCTCCTCCATTCCGGTGAGAAATACTGTTGGAAACTCCAAGCCTTTAGCAGTATGTAGCGTCATTAGAGTTACAACGCCGCCATGATCTTCGCCCTCTGGAATCTCATCTGCATCTGCAACGAGTGCGACATCTTCTAAAAATCCCGCAAGTGAGATCTCTTGACCTTCATCAACTTCTCGCTCTTGATACTCCTCAGCAACTGCCACTAGCTCCTCAAGGTTTTCAATTCTTACCTCATCTTGTGGATCATGGCTATCACGGAGCTCATCTAATAGCCCTGATTGCTCAAGAACTGCTGCTGCAATGGTTGCTGGCGGGCGATTGGCTTCAACCAATACTTGCAGAGCTGCAATCATCGCAACAAACTCAGATACAGCAGATGATGCCTTAGCTCCAAGGCCGGCAGCGCTTGCTCTATTTAAACCTTGCCAGAACGAAATACCTTCAGCTTTTGCAAAATCATCAATAGCTTCAAGGGCCCTATCGCCAAGTCCGCGCTTTGGGGTGTTGATGATTCGTCGCATACTTACCTCATCATCAGGGTTTACCAATACTCGAAGATAGGCAAGTAAATCCTTTACTTCCTTGCGTTCATAAAAGCGCACTCCCCCCACAACCTTGTAAGGAATAGTGGCGCGCATAAAGACCTCTTCAAATACGCGTGATTGGGCGTTAGTCCTATAAAAAATAGCGCTCTGGCCAAAGTTTGAAAGACCTTCCCTCTCCAACCTAAAGAGTTCATCTCTAATGTATTCAGCTTCATGATGTTCATTCTCGCCAACAAAGCCCATTAACTTTGCTCCACTGCCGGCATCAGACCAGAGGTTCTTCTCTTTGCGAGCCTCATTAAGTGAGATAACAGCATTAGCTGCACTTAAAATATTCTGTGTTGAGCGATAGTTCTGTTCAAGTAAAATTGTTTGAGCATCAGGATAATCTTCTTCAAATGCCATTATGTTTCTAATAGTTGCCCCTCTAAAGCCATAGATAGATTGATCAGCATCACCAACCACACAGAGCTCAGCTGCTGGGATTCCCTCTCTATCGCTTCCAACTAGCTCTCTAATTAGGATGTATTGAGCATGATTAGTATCTTGATACTCATCAACCAAAATATGTTTAAAGCGATGGCGATAACGAGATCTAGCCTCAGGAAACTTCTGTAATAGATCAACAGTTTTCATAATCAAATCATCAAAATCCATCGCATTAGCACTTGTTAACCTAGCTTGATAGATCGCATAGATCTCAGCAACTACCTCTTCAAAGCTATTCTGCGTAGCATTTCGGTAATCACTAGGGCCTAATAAATCATTCTTAGCCCCAGAAATTACCGATGCAACTCCTCTTGGGTTGTATCTTTTAGGATCGAGATTTAGATCTCTCATTACCAAGGTAATTAAGCGCAGAGAATCTGCTTGATCATAAATAGAAAATGTTGATTTATATCCCAGCCTTCCAGCTTCCTGGCGAAGAATTCTTACCGAGGCTGAGTGAAAGGTTGAGACCCAGATTATCTTGGCGCGATTTCCAACTAATTGCGCAACGCGTTCTTTCATCTCGCCAGCTGCTTTATTGGTAAAGGTAATGGCCAATATCTCGTGAGGATCAACGCCCCTTGCTGCCATTAAATAAGCGATGCGGCTAGTTAATACCCGAGTCTTTCCAGAGCCTGCTCCAGCAACAACAAGTAGTGGAGTTCCAGAGTGGGTGACAGCTGCTGCTTGCTGCGGGTTTAGCCCTGCTAACAATTTATCTTCATTAAGCGCTGCCATAGTGGTAAGTCTAGGATAGGCGAGTGACCCCAATTGCAGATGAAGAAATCAAGCGCATTCTGGTCGTTATGGCCCATCCCGATGATTGCGATTTTGGCGCAGGAGGAAGTATCGCTAAATGGCGAGAGGCTGGAATTCAAGTCTCTTACTGCATCATCACAAATGGCGATCAAGGTGGAGAAGAATCTGATGTTCCTGTTGAAGAAATGGCAAAGGTTAGACAGAGAGAGCAGAGAGCGGCAGGAGCTGCCCTTGGAGTTAGTGAGATAACTTTTTTAAATTACCGAGATGGTTCACTAATTCCAACTATCGAACTTCGGCGAGATATTGTTAAAGCAATTCGCATCGCAAAACCAGATCGAATGGTGGTCCAATCACCTGAGCGAAATTGGGAACGTATTTATTCAAGCCATCCAGATCACCTCGCAGCAGGTGAGAGCGCAATTCAAGCAATCTATCCTGATGCAAGAAATCCTTATGCCTTCCCAGAGTTAAAGTCAGAAGGACTTGAACCATGGCGGGTAAGAGAGGTCTTTGTTACCGGCTCGCCTACCCCAAATCACTTCATCGATATCACCGAAACGATTGATAAAAAGATTGCAGCGCTAAAGGCCCATGTCAGCCAAACTGCTCATAATCCCGAGCTTGATTCAATGGTTAGGCAGTGGGGAGAGAAAAATGCTGAGGCAAATGGACTAGCGGCAGGAAGAGTTGCTGAGATATTTAAGGTTGTAAGTACTGATTAAGAATTACTAGTTATAGCTCTTTCAATCCCAATTGTTCGAAGTGGAGCTCCATCCACTCCTCCATCTTTAACGCCACCTTGAGCAATGTATTTAACAATTTCAAGTCCTGAAACTATCTTCCCCCAGAGGGTGTAATTAGGCCCAAGTGTGGTGTCCTTATAGACCAGAAAGAACTGAGAGCCATTGGTATTTGGTCCTGAATTAGCCATAGCTACGCTGCCTTCAGGATAATTATTTTCAGCAGCCAATGGCAGATTCTCATCACGATATCTAAATGTTGGTCCACCTGAACCAGTTGCAGTTGGATCGCCGCATTGAAGAACGAATATGCCCTCTGTGGTTAGGCGATGACAGAGCGTTTTATTGAAATAACCACCTTTAGCTAGCTGAGACATAACAGTAATAGTTACTGGAGCAGCTTTTGCAAAGGTTTCGATAACAATGGTTCCACAGTTAGTCTGAAGCTTTAAATATTTTGGCGCTCGCTTCATGAGATTTTCCGGAGCAGGAACTCGCATTGGAGATTGCGCTGATGCCTTACTTACTGTGCACTTAACTTTTTTATCTGGAGCAGCTACCTGTATTTCTTTACTATCAGCGCTCGCTGGAGCAATTGGAATTAAGAGCGCAGCAGAGAGCAGAGCAATAACAATTACTTTACGCTTACTTTTCACTCTTCCTACTCCCACTCAATAGTTCCTGGCGGCTTGGAAGTTATATCAAGAACAACTCGATTAACTTCACTAACTTCATTGGTAATGCGATTTGAGATTTTGGCAAGTACTTCATAAGGCACTCGCGACCAATCTGCCGTCATCGCATCCTCACTTGATACCGGGCGAAGGACTATGGGATGGCCATAACTTCTGCCATCTCCTTGAACTCCTACGCTACGCACCTCAGCAAGTAATACCACTGGAGATTGCCAGATCACTTGATCTAGACCGGCTAAGTGTAATTCCTCTCTTGCGATTAAATCGGCCTGGCGCAAAATTCTAAGTCTTTCTTCAGTAACTTCACCGACAATACGAATTGCTAGGCCTGGACCTGGGAATGGTTGGCGCCAAATAATCGCATCTGGCAAGCCAAGAGCTAGCCCAACTTGGCGAACTTCATCCTTAAAGAGAGTGCGAAGTGGTTCAATTAATTCAAAATCTAAATCATCTGGAAGGCCGCCCACATTATGGTGAGATTTAATATTTGCAGTACCGCTTCCGCCTCCTGATTCAACTACATCTGGATATAGCGTTCCTTGAACTAGAAACTCTATTTTGCTGTCTGCAGATAACTTCTTAGCTGCATCTTCAAATACTCGAATAAATTCCCTGCCAATAATCTTTCTCTTTTCCTCAGGATCTCTTACGCCCTTTAGAGCATCTAGAAACCTCTGCTTTGCATCAACAACCATAAGTTCAACGCCAGTTGCTGCAACAAAGTCTTTTTCTACTTGCTCAGCCTCACCCTGCCTAAGCAGGCCATGGTCAACAAATACGCAGGTTAACTGCCCTCCAATAGCTTTTTGAACAAGCGCTGCAGCAACTGCTGAATCAACCCCGCCAGAGAGGCCGCAAATCACTCGTTTATTTGCAACTTGAGATTTAATATTGATAATCTCATTTTCTACAATATTTTCAGAGGTCCAAGTTGGCTTGCATTTAACAATATCAATTAACCATTTGCGCAGGATCTCCTGCCCATTTTCGCTATGGGCAACCTCTGGATGAAATTGCACTCCAGCTAATTTTCCATCGCCACTTTCAAAGGCAGCAACCAAAGTTGAAGCGCTACTTCCTATTGCTTTGAAGCCTTCTGGAGCCTTAGTGACGCTATCACCATGGCTCATCCAGACGTTAAATGATGAATCAAGGCCTGAGAATAACTTTGATGAACTATCGGAAGTAAATTCAGTTCTGCCATATTCACTCAATCCTGTCTTTGCTACCTCGCCCCCAAGTAATTGCGCCATAACTTGAAAGCCATAACAGATACCAAAGATCGGAATATTCTGCTCAAATAAAGCCCGATCAATTAAGGGAGCATCATCAACATATACAGATGATGGCCCACCAGAGAGAATTATCGCTTTGGGATTTCTTGCAAGTATCTCTTCAAGCGAGCTCTTATGAGAGATAATCTCGCTATAGACCCCTACTTGGCGAACCCGGCGAGCAATTAACTGGGCATATTGCGCGCCAAAATCAATTACCAAGACATGATTATTGCTCTGCACTAGCTCGCCTTCTTATGCTCTATTTAGAACTATTTCAACTCTCTGGAACTCTTTTAAGTCAGAGTAGCCAGAGGTTGCCATAGCCCGGCGCAGGGCGCCAAATAAATTCATACTTCCATCAGCAGAGTGTGATGGTCCAAGCAATATCTCCTCCAAAGTTCCAGTACTTCCAACATAAACTCTTGTGCCACGTGGCAATTCGCTGTGATGTGCTTCAGGTCCCCAATGCCAACCTCTTCCTGGGGCTGATTCTGCCCGTGCAAGTGGAGATCCGAGCATTACTGCATCTGCGCCGCAGGCAATTGCCTTTGCAATATCACCACTTTTTCCAACCGAGCCATCAGCAATTACATGAACATATCGCCCGCCAGATTCATCCAAATACTCTCGTCTTGCAGCAGCAACATCAGCAACTGCTGTTGCCATTGGAACAGAGATACCTAGAACTTGGCGAGTGGTATGGGCTGCTCCACCACCAAAGCCAACTAATACTCCAGCTGCTCCTGCTCTCATTAAATGAAGAGCGCTCTGCGCCGTTGCACAACCTCCAACAATTACTGGAACATCTAGTTCATAGATAAACTTCTTAAGGTTTAACGCCTCATTAGTCTTTGAAACGTGCTCTGCGCTCACCGTTGTTCCTCGAATAACAAAAATATCAACACCGGCATCAATTACAGTCTTATGAAACTGGGCTGTGCGCTGGGGCGAAAGAGCTGCAGCAACACAGACTCCTGCTGCTCTTATCTCTGCAAGCCGTTCTTTAATTAACTCTGCCCTAATAGGAGCTTGATAGAGCTCCTGCATACGTCTAGTTGCTTGCTCTGCTGGAATAGATGAGATCTCGCCTAATTGAATCTTAGGATTTTCATATCTACTCCATAGACCTTCAAGATTTAATACTCCAAGGCCACCTAATTTCCCAATAGCGATAGCGCTCTCTGGCGACACCACTGAATCCATAGGGGCTGCAAGCAGCGGTAGTCCAAAACTATAGGCATCGATCTTCCAATCAATTGATACCTCACTTGGTTCTCTAGTTCTTCGCGAGGGAGCGATAGAAATGTCATCAAATGAATAGGCAGTTCTAGCTCTCTTGCCAGGTGAGATTTCGATATCCACCATTATTTACTCCGATAGTAATTAGGGGCATCAGCCACATCTAATACATCATGGGGGTGGCTCTCAGAGAGGCCGGCTGCGGTAATTTGTATTAGCCGGCCACGTTTTTGCAGGGCTGCAATATCTTGCGCTCCGGCATATCCCATCCCTGAGCGGAGCCCGCCAACTAATTGATGAACCACTTCAGCAACGCTGCCTCGATAAGCGACTTTTCCTTCAATACCTTCTGGAACTAATTTATCTTCAGCTAATACATCATCTTGCATATAGCGATCTTTTGAAAAAGATTTCTGCTCGCCTCTTGATTGCATCGCGCCAAGTGAGCCCATCCCGCGATAGATCTTAAATTTTCTTCCATCACTTTCAACTAGCTCACCAGGTGATTCATCACAACCTGCAAGAAGAGATCCAAGCATCACGGAATCGGCCCCTGAAACAATTGCTTTGGCGATATCTCCAGAGTATTGCAAGCCGCCATCTGCAATCAATGGAATATCAGCTTTCTGACATGCCTTAGCTGCCTCCATAATTGCAGTTATCTGAGGAACTCCAACGCCAGCAACAATTCGTGTGGTGCAGATAGATCCAGGTCCTACTCCAACTTTAACTGCATCGGCTCCAGCATTAATTAGCGCTTGAGCTCCTGCTCTAGTTGCAACATTTCCACCAATTACCTCTTGTTTAGGAAAGTGCTTCTTAATTCTTACTATCGCATCTAAAACGGCTCGGTGATGGCCATGAGCTGTATCAACGACAATTACATCAACGCCAGCGCCAATTAAAGCCTCAGCTCGTTCAAATCCATCTTCACCAACGCCAACTGCTGCGCCAACTCTTAGATTTGCTCCCTTAACTAACTTCACATGAGTTACTTGTTCATCAATAGCGAGGTTTCTATGGATTATTCCAATTCCGCCCGCTTTAGCCATAGCAATTGCCATTGCTGATTCAGTCACGGTATCCATCGCCGAGGAGATCAATGGGATATCTAATTGGATAGAGCGGGTGAGATAAGTCTTGGTATCAACCTCTGAAGGCACTACCTCTGAGGCATCTGGAAGCAGGAGAACATCATCGTAGGTAAGGCCAAGCATTGCGACCTTCTCATTAACGCTCTCACTCACCACTCCACCTTAATGGCTAGGGTATTTAAGCTCCAACTGCCCGCGTAATTTCAGTAATTGCGCTATCCAAACAATCGACTCTCACCACTGATTTCCGTGAAGATTTACGCCATCCTGGTCCACCAAGAATGATTCGTGGGGCAGGTCTAATCTTTGGAATATCTCCAATAACTTCACACTTTCCATTTTTAGCTAGCTGAGCCCAGAGAAAGACTGCTGGAGGCGCAGACTTTTTTACTACCGCTCCCACTGCTGAAATAGGAGTTCTCGCTCCTAGAAATTGCGACTGAATATTTCTCTCCGCAAGAGCTGCTCCTAGAGTGTAGAGAGCCAGGGTATGCATCTCCTCGCCAATACAGGCAAGTAGCACTGGTCGGGAATTAATTGGAAGATCTGGAGTCTGATTTGAACTCTGCATAAGGCGAGTAATTATCTCAGTTAGTAAATGCTCTATCTCAATTCCAGTACCAAGCTCTGCCCATTCATTTCCCACTGCGATTAAAACTGGAACTATTAACTCATTCCACGTATTAATAATCCCAGTCTTATCAATCTGCTGTTTTAGAGTGTTTTCAATAAAGTTTCGATCATAAACTCTTGCTGCCCTTAGAATGGATTCAATCAAATTAGCACAATCTGCTGGCCCATATGCCGCATCTTTATTTGGTGAGCTTTCAATACTGTTTGTCCTACTCTTTAGCGCAGCTTGCGCAGCATCAGAGGGTGAATATCCTTGGATAATCAGCTTTCGCATCAAGGTAATTCGGGCGAGATCTTTAGCGTTATATCTACGGTGCTCGCCTTCAACATGACTGGATGGGCCAAGGCCATAGCGCCTATCCCAAGTTCTAAGGGTCGCTGGAGCTACTCCGAGCCTTCTAGCCACGGCAGCTACCGTGAGAGCCTCATCATTGAGGCTTGATTTAAGGTTGGCACTTTTGGGGCGCTGGGCCATAGGCCAATAGTGGTGCTAATCACCTATTTTTGCGACCTGAAATCAAAGAAATTACCCCGAGGTACTTGAACAACCTATGGCGCGATTGTATAGTTCGAGTTATGTCCGAGACTTCTCGCCTACCAAAGCCAGTTATCGATAACTGGCAGTGGCAATTTGAAGGCGCCTGCCGCTCACTTCCAACTGAGATGTTCTTTCATCCAGATGGGGAACGTGGCCCAAGGCGTCGCGCTAGAGAGAATGCTGCAAAGGCGGTCTGTGCAACTTGTCCAGTCTTAGCGGCTTGTAGAGCACACGCCCTTGCCTCACAAGAGCCATATGGAATCTGGGGCGGATTAACTGAAGATGAGCGACTTGAGATCATCTCTCGCGCTTCTCGCCAGAGTAACCCTCATAGCGCCTAGCGCGACTACTTACTCTTTACCTTTTTCGTTCTTCCCACTCGCCCGAAGGCTGAAAACTGTCGTTACCGCCAAGGCAGAGATAATCACGCCAAGTGAGACAGTTAATGAAATATGGGGCACCTTAAATCCATAGATGTAATCAATACCAACTCCATGAAGAGCTTCGATGATTAATTTAATACCAATAAAGCCAAGAACAATTGATAAACCCTTGGAGAGATAAACTAGACGCTTTAGTAATATTCCAACGAGGAAATAAAGCTGGCGAAGCCCCATAAGAGCAAAGGCATTAGCCATAAAGACAATATAAGGATCTCTAGTTAGACCAAAGATTGCTGGGATTGAATCAAGTGCAAAGAGGAGATCAGTAGTTCCTAGCGCAACAAGAGCGATAGTAAATGTGGAATAACCACGCTTTCTGAGTGAGGTAATTACGCGATTTTCTTGCCACTCATCTTCCTCGGGATCTTCGGTAATTAACTTATATGCAGTCCAAATCAAAATAGCTCCGAAGAAGAAGAATACGGCTACAAAGCGCTCCACAACGGCAGCGCCAATAATGATGAAGAAGCCACGCATTACAAGGGCCATCAAAATTCCTAGAAGGAGCACTAGCTGCTCTTTCTCTTTCTCAATCTTTAACCTTGATAAAATAATGAGAAATACAAAGAGATTATCGATTGAGAGTGAATACTCAGTTATCCAACCGGCAAAGAACTCAGCTGACTTGGTCTGCCCTCCCCAACTTCGAAGCGAGATTCCAAAGGCGATTGCTGCTGAGACATATATTCCAGTCCAGATTGCCGCCTCTTTTAAAGTGGTTATAGAGTTTCGGTGAAACCAGGCCCAGATCAAATCACCCAGCGTTACTAGAAAAATGACGCCAAGGGTTATCGCCCAAATATGAGTTGAGATATTGAGAGATTCGCTGACCATGGGCGTGAGTTTATAGAGAAAGAGCCCTGATGTTTTCCATCAGGGCTCTTTCTTTACTACTTAAATTAGTGACTATGGCCACCTGGTCCATGGCTATGGCCATGACCTGATGCTTCATCCTTCTTATCTTCTGGAGTTTCAAAGACAAGGGCTTCAGTTGTAATAAACATTGCAGCAATGGAGGCAGCATTGGCAAGAGCTGAGCGAGTGACCTTAACTGGATCGATAACTCCAGCTTTAACTAGATCGCCATACTCATCAGTTGCCGCATTAAAGCCTTCATTTGGCTTTAGCGTTCTGACCTTTGCTACAACTACATACCCCTCTTGTCCTGCATTTTCTGCAATCCAACGAAGTGGCTCTTGGCAGGCTTTAGCAACTAAGCGAACACCAACTGCTGAATCTCCCTCATGGCCAAGATCGCCATCGAGAACAGTTGCAGCATGAACTAGAGCTGCTCCGCCACCAACCACAATGCCTTCTTCAACCGCTGCGCGAGTCGCAGAGATTGCATCTTCTAGGCGATGCTTCTTCTCCTTTAACTCAACTTCGGTATGTGCTCCAACTTTAATAACACAGACGCCGCCAGAGAGCTTTGCAAGGCGCTCCTGAAGCTTCTCTTTATCCCAATCAGAATCAGCTGCTTCAATCTCTCGCCTTAACTCAGCGATGCGACCTTCCACATCCTTCTTATTTCCAGCTCCATCAACAATGGTGGTGTTATCTTTAGTAATAACAATTCTGCGAGCTTTTCCAAGCATGTCAATTGAAATCTGATCTAGCTTTAGACCAACTTCACTTGAGATAACTTGGCCGCCAGTTAGTACTGCAATATCTTGCAACATCGCTTTGCGACGATCTCCAAAGCCTGGAGCCTTAACAGCTGCTGAGGTAAAGACCCCGCGCATGCGGTTTACAACCAGAGTTGAAAGCGCTTCACCCTCAACATCTTCAGCAATAATTAATAGCGGCTTTGAGGCCTTTGCAACCTGCTCAAGAATTGGCAGTAGGTCAGCTAGAGCTGAGATTTTGCCGGCAGAGATCAAAATATAGGCATCCTCAAGGGTTGCCTCCATGCGATCTTGATCGGTCACAAAATATGGCGAGATATAGCCCTTATCAAATTGCATACCTTCAGTAAATTCCAGCTCAAGGCCAGTGGTTGAAGATTCCTCAACGGTAATTACGCCATCTTTGCCAACTTTATCCATCGCCTCAGCGATGAGATCACCAATACTGCGATCTTGAGCAGAGATAGTTGCAACATCTGCAATCTGCTCTTTAGCGGAGATCTTGGTGGAGTTAGCTCTTAACTTCTCAACTACTGCAGCAACTGCAGCTTCAATTCCAGCTTTGATTCCCATTGGCTGGGCTCCTGCTGCAAGGTTTCGTAGGCCTTCACGGACCATTGCCTGGGCAAGAACTGTGGCAGTTGTTGTGCCATCTCCTGCGACATCATTGGTCTTTTCAGCAACCTGCTTAACTAACTGAGCTCCCATGTTTTCAGCAGGATCAGATAGTTCAATTTCCTTAGCGATAGTTACCCCATCATTGGTAATTAACGGCGCGCCAAATGACTTGCCGATAACTACGTTACGTCCCTTAGGTCCTAGCGTTACTTTGACAGTATCGGCAAGGATGTTAACTCCGCGCTCCATAGCGCGACGAGCGCTTTCATCAAATTGCAGTGATTTACCCATGTTTAGTTATCTTCTCTTCTTCTTTAATTACTTCGCGATTACTGCAAGGATGTCACGGGCTGAGAGAACTAAATATTCCTCGCCACCATGTTTAATTTCAGTTCCACCGTATTTGCTATAGAGAACTACATCGCCAACTTTGATATCCATTGGCACGCGAACTCCATCATCAAATCGTCCTGGACCAACTGCAACTACTGTGCCCTCTTGTGGCTTCTCTTTTGCAGTATCTGGAATAACTAGACCTGATGCGGTCTTCTCTTCAGCTTCGTTAATTTTGATAACGATACGATCTTCAAGCGGCTTAATGGCAATGGCCATCGTTATTGCTCCTTCTTCATCGAGTTTTTTCCTACTTCGGGTGTTTTATCACTCTCACCCGCTGAGTGCTAACGCCAAGCCTAGAGGCCTCTATTCCCGTTCTCAAATCCGCGGGCTCTAGGCCCAGATAGCTACCGAAGGGCTGATCTCAGAGGCGACCTGAATCCCTAGCTTTGAGGGGGCAATCCCGTTTGAGATGGCAAGGGAGCCCAGGGCAGCCACCATCGCCCCATTATCGGTGCAGAGATTGGCAGGAGGGCTTCGAAGTTCAAGGCCGGCCTGCTCACATCGCAAAGCTGCCAGGCTTCTAAGGCGAGAGTTTGCCCCAACCCCGCCAGCAATTATCAAAGTCTGAATTCCGCTGGATAGGCAGGCCTTAACCGCCTTATCAAGTAAGACATCAACAACTGCTTCTTGAAAAGAGGCAGAGACATCAGAGCGGTTATATGAAGGATTGGCTGTTAGATATCTTGAAACTGCAGTCTTAAGACCAGAGAAGGAGAAATCAAATCGATGCTCTGCCATATCTTTTGCTTGGTTAAGGCCGCGAGGAAAATTAATAGCATCACCTCTGCCATCTTTGGCATCTCTATCAATTAATGGCCCGCCAGGAAAACCTAAATTAAGTAGGCGCGCCACTTTATCAAATGCCTCACCAGCTGCATCATCAAGTGTTCTTCCAAGTGGCTTTATATCTTTAGTTAAATCATTAACCTGCAATATCGATGAGTGTCCCCCGCTAACTAGCAGAGCAATTGCAGGGCTAATCTTTCTATCATCACTTAATAAATCAACTGCGATATGGGCCGCAAGGTGATTGACTCCATAGAGTGGTTTATCAAGAGCAAGTGAGAGCGCATTAGCTGTTGAGATACCAAGAAGAAGAGTGCCGACAAGTCCTGGCCCTGCAGTAACTGCTATGCCATCAAGATCTTTTAGCTTTACTCCAGATTCATTTAACGCTTGAGTAATTGCTGGTTGCATCGCCTCTAGGTGCGCCCTTGAGGCAACCTCTGGTACTACACCGCCAAATCTTGCATGTTCATCAACACTTGATGAGATGACATTTGCTAGAAGCTTTCTTCCTCTAACAATTCCAATAGCTGTCTCATCACAGGAGCTCTCAATACCAAGGACTAAAGGCTCGCTCATTTAAAGCTTCACCTCTTTTCGCATGATTAGAGCGTGAATCCCCTTGGCATAGTAATTATCACGCCGCGAAATCAGTTGGTAACCAGCCTTTTGATAGAGGCTCATCGCAGCTTGATTTCCCTCTCTCATTTCAAGCATTAACGCTTCTGCGCCGCGCTCGATGGCCCAAGATTCAAGTTTTTCTAACATGCTTGAGGCAATACCGAGCCTTCTATGGCTCTCTTTAATAGTTAAGGTGTGAATATCTGCCACATCCCCAAGCAGGGCAACTCCGCCATAACCAATAACTTCTATCTCATCGAGTGCTACTAAATACTCTCTTGTCTTTGGCATTCCAGCAAGCTCCTCTTTAAATTGATTAGCGCTCCAAGGGCTCTCTGGATATATCTCACGCTCCATTGAGACAAGAAGTGGAATATCTAAAGAGATCATCTGGCGAAAGTTAGCCTTCATCTTGCGCTACTTTCTATCGCATCAGGACGTCTTAAATAAAAAGGCTGCCTTACATCCCCGCTTCTAGATTTAGCAAGAAGAAGAGCCATTGAGGGATAGAGCGCATCGCCAAATCCAAATCCAAACTTCTTGATATCGATATCTTTTATCTCATCTGGCGCGCAGACTGATGGCCCCTGGGTTCGAATACCATCTTGATATCTCGCCCAATAAATCTCTTTTCGTCGGGCATCAGTTGCTACTAGGTATGAATCACAATCAATATCAATTCCATCAAGTGAGCAGACCCCAATCCAAGGAATCTGCCTAGCGTTTGCAAAGCTCATAGCAAAAATAATTCCAACTCTAAGCCCGGTATATGGCCCTGGCCCCATTCCAACAACTACTTGATCAACTTGGCTCTCCACAGCTAGGCCCTCTTTAAGTAGCTTAGGCAGCGCCTCTGCATGCTCTGTTGCGCCATCATGAAAACCTGAATAGATCAGATCATTGTTACTAAATAGCGCTAGCGAGCTGCGATCTGTTGCAGTATCAATAACTAGGTAGTTCATAGGCTAAATCCAGCCCATCTTGGACCAATACCAGTAGCGCTCAGCGCTCTTTCATTTTCACCTACGCCAAAAGCGATATCAATTACTAAATACTCATCACTAAGACGATTAACCAGGTTATCGCCCCATTCAATAACAGTTATTGCGTGATCTTTAGAGGTAGCAATATCTAGATCATCAAATTCAAAACCTTTAGCATCGCTTAAAAGTAGGCGATAGGCATCGATGTGAATTAAGGGCACCTTTGCTTTATGAACCCTTGAAATAATAAAGGTAGGCGAGCTAACTCCCTCTATGCCAAGCCCGATACCAATTCCTGATGCTAGAGCTGTCTTTCCTGCCCCAAGATCGCCTTTGAGAACAATTACATCACCAGCTCTTAATTGCTTAGATAGAGAGATACCAAGTTCTCGCATCTGCTCTGGCGATTGAATTAACACCTAGTCATATTACCGACTAGTTAAAGAGCGGAGTGCGACCCTTCCAATTGCCAAGTATCTTCTCGGCAGGGGTTGAAAGAACTTTCTCCAATACGCTTGCATAGATATCTCTAAAATCAGTAGTGACAGCTAAGTCATCATCTTTCAAGTTATTGAGCGATGGTTGCTCGCCATAGAAACCACCTTTAACCCTCTCGCCTAGAAGAAATACTGGACCTGAGGTGCCATGATCTGTTCCATCTGAGGCATTGCCACGAACTCTTCTACCAAATTCGCTATAAACGAGAACCACAACATCTTTCGCTCTATTTGTTGCTCGCATCTGTGACATAAATTTAGAAATTCCTTGGCTTACAACTCCAAGAAGAATTGCCTGAGATCCCTTTTCATCAGCATGAGTATCAAAACCACCAAGGGAAACCGACCAGACTCTAGTTGGAGCTCCTGCTGCCACAAGTTTTGCCACGATATCTAATTGCTGACTTAAATTGGTATCACCACCAGCATTTCCACCTATCGCTGTTGGTAGATCTGGCGCTGCTGGAGCAGGAGATCTAAGAATTGGCGTGATATCTGCAGAGACTGTAAAAAGATTTCGCATTGTTTTTGCTGCCATTGCCTGAAGCAGATTATCGCTACGACTTTCAATGGCAAGCTTTATGCAATCGCTAGCAAGTGATCCGTTAGGAACCTTTAAGCCGCCAAGTGGAAGAACAGATCCTGATCTCTTACTTCCTGCCAAAAGCGGTGGAAGAATTGATCCAAGGCTAATTGCAAGAAATGGATCTTCCGGCTGGCTCTCAACCCATCTTCCTAGCCATCCGGTTTTAGCAGCTCCTATAATTGCTGATTGCCAGATTGCCATTGAAGAAAAGTGAGAGCGATCAGAGTTCGGATATCCAACTCCGCGCACAATCGCTACTTGATTCTTATTCCAAAGTGAGTGCATCCCGCTCATTGATCCATTGAGATATAGATTCTCACCAAGTGGGAGAACATCCTCAGGTTTATATGCAATCCCTGGGCGAAGTGATTGATAAATTGGATCATTAACTGGAACAACGGTATTTAAACCATCATTGCCGCCATAGAGAGTGACGACAACAAGTATTGGAGTTCCAAGCGGCAGCGGTCTTGTAATAGCTGCATTTGCAATCTCCTCAATGGAAAGACTCATAGCGGCAGCGCCAAGTGCTCCAGCCCCTGTTGCTTTGAGAAATTGTCTACGAGTTATTGTGTCCATGGCCCACTCCTATGCGCTAACAACATATTCAGGTGAACAGAGCGCTAAAAGAGCTAAGCGCGCCGGATCATTAATGGCGCCGGTTAGCGCCATTTTCGTTCTAGAACTCCACTCCACAACTCCCAGCCAATCAGCAAGGCCGTCAATTCTTGCCTTTGGAGCAAGTGAAGAAATTGGCGAGAGATCTGCCTCTTTTACTAATTGAGTAGCAAATTGAATTCGATACTGCGCAGATGAGGTTGAGAGCCAAGCTTGATCAGCTGGCCATCCCCCGACATTTGGCGGAAAGAATGGAAGCTGGCCAAGCAAGTTTAGGTAGTTGCGAATGTTGTTGGGATTAGAGAATTTTGATGGGGTAATTGATAAAGCTCTAGAGGCAGAGATAAACCAATCAATCGGACTCTTCACCATTGAGTTCTCTGGATTATCAAGAGCTGAATGTTTGCCAATTGCCTTTACCAATGCTGCAATATCTCGTGAGGCAAAGCTTGCGGTAAGGCTTGTATCGGTAAGTGGATTCATACTTGAAATAAAGCGATACCAAATTCGCTCAGTAATAAAGAGCGCAGAGTCATTTCTAGCCACTAGAAAATCACTTAAAGAGCTAGCGTCAAATGAGCCTTGCGTACCTAAAACCTTTATTGAACCTGTGAAGTGTTGCTTAGGATAGTAATTGACCTGTCCACTTGACTTATCAACTTTATATCCTGTTAAAGCTTTAGCAGTTTCTTTTACATCATCTTCGCTATATCGATTGACTCCAAGAGTAAAAAGCTCCATTAACTCTCTTGATAGATTTTCATTTGGAGCTTTCACGGTATTTGTCTGTCCATCTAGCCAGAAGATTAAGGCAGCATCATTAACCATCTCTCTAGACATCTGAGCAAAGTTTCCTAAGGCATTTCTTCGCAAGCTCTGATTCTGCAGATACATAGGTAGAGCGTCATCAACTTTTTGATAAGAGGTGGCCCAATGTCCATGCCAAAACCAAGTCATTCTCTCCCGCAATGAATGCTCTGATAAAACCATTCGATCTAGCCACCAGAAAGAGAGTGAAGTTAACTGCGCTCTTTTTTCGGTTGCATAAGAGACAACATCAGGGCTATTTGGAGCTGGACGCTTTCCTTGATCACGAACTACTGGCTCGTCTTGACTATCGGCAAAAGCATCTTGGCTGGCAACGCTTAAGTATTTCTCTGCCGCCTGATTAAAACCACCAGCTAAAAGATTTGAGAATTCACCAGGCCTTGGACCGAAGCCAAAGCGATGAACTAATCGAGCAATCCTTCTTCGCTCTGCAAGAGTTGCCATGGCGCCAAGAGTAAGGTGTAGCTGCTACTAAGCCAACGCTTTTACCTGAATATTTGGTGAATATCTACCTATAAAAGCAAGAGAGGGCCTGGTTTCCCAGGCCCTCTCTTTACTACCTTCTCGATGGATTACAGAAGTTTATTCTCCGTAATACTTCAACTTAGGAGCGTTATAACCGCGATCGTAAGTCATATTTCCTGCCTTACGAAGCTTGGTATAGAGCGCACCACCTGACATGTTCTTACCATTTTCAGCAGCATATGCAAGAAGATCTGCAATAGCTAAGTACTGAGAAACAGTGAAGTTACAGTGGTTAGTTCCTGTCGCTGCGGCAACCGTTGTATCTGGTGAACCTGCAGCAGTGAACTTGGAGTACTTCTCTGGTGGGAAGTTCCAAAGGGTCAATTGATTATTAGCTGGACGCTTGCGATCTCCAACTTTCTTTGCAGCTGCCCACTTTTCAGCAGAATATGCAGCATATTTATCAATCGTAGCTTGCTGATTCCCAGGAGTCGTTACTGGATCAGCAGTTCCGGTGAAGAGAATTGTTGGGACTTCAACTTTGCCATTATGTGATGCTAGTGAAGCCATCTTGGCAATAGCAGCAGGATTTCCCTTAACTCTTGGTACTGCGGCGAGATATCCAAGAAGCGCATTTACTCCTGCCTCACCACTTAGAGCTGAGCTCCAGATAAATCGTTCAGCAGAGACACGAGCAGAGTAATCAGTTGCAGTGTTATCAAATACTGCTCCACCTGCTTGTTGCTCAACATCATGAGTTGCAAGTACGCCAAGAGCTGCAGCATTTGCAAGGTTTTCTAGAGAAGCAAGAGCTGGATTGATAGCCAACTGGAATGAGAGAGCGTTTGAGGCTGGTAGGCCTGCTGGCGCTGATGTTGAATCAAAGTGTGCCGATTGCATTGGCATACCAGACATCAAGGCGACTAGAACTAAAGCACTTCTGGAAGGAACGGCTTTTAGTGCATCTGGAACCTTTGATGTTGCTGGCCATGCTGGCGCAGTCGGATTTGCTGCAATTGCAGCTTGCATTGCGCCAATAACTGTAAAGACCTTAACTAGATCTCCCATTGCTTCGGCATATCCGGCAGTTCCAGCTGAATAATTACCACCCTTGATTGTTGGATCAAAGAAAGTCTTGATTCCCCAAAGTGCATCTCCAGCAAATGTCATAAGTGGTGTGAGATCACTTGCCATACAAAGTGGCGCTGCTGCGCTGATTAGATCTGGATATTTCTCAGCAAGAGCTTGAGTAATAAAGCCTCCAAGTGAATTACCCCAAGCAACAACTTTTGTTGTCTTTGGATATTGCTTCTTGAAAACACCAATTAACTCAACATTTGTCTTAATTGCTGAATCTGCATTCCAGCCTTGACGGGCAAAGCCAGATCCCATAACCGCATATCCCTTAGCAAGAAGTGTCCCAATAATTTGGGCATTTCCACCAGGTGCTGGCTCTGGAGTATTAGTAACTGTGTAGCCACCATATCCAGGAATTCCGGCAGGGACTGGAACGTTTGGACGATATCCATGTGAATATAGATAAACGGTTCCATTGAAGTTTGCTGGAGTCATCAGCATGTATGGCGCAGTATCTGATGTTGCACCGAGGCAAGTTGTTACACCGCTTGCTGTAGTACAGACAGGAGTTGCCTGCGCTGCCGTTGGAATTGATACAACGGTGATTGAGAGCAGTGATGAAACTGCTACGAGCGTTAAGGAACGCTTGAATTTAAAGGTTCTCATGAGTTACTTGGTAATCCTTTCGCTGGCATTGCCGGACGCTTGAAGGTAGATACAACAACTGGACCAGAACCGCTATCGGTGGTGTAAAGCGTTACTTTTCCACCAAATGGCTTTCTATCTCCATTGGCATCCATTACTGCCATGTAGTAACCGGTATGGCCAACATTGCTCGTTTTTGAGAAGCCAAGAGGAGAGTAAGCAACAGATGCAAAGGTAGATCCCTTTGATTCCATCGCACGAACTAGGCCCTTACGGGTTAAGTTCTTTCCTGCAGCCCTTAGAGCTTGAACTGTCATTAGACCGATATTCATGCCCTGTAGTACATAGTCATCAAATGCAGTACCGGTGTTGTACTTGGTATTGATCTCTTGGAACTGCTTTACATACTCATCGCTAGTGTCATTTGGTGATGGATTACCAGCTGGAGTCTGTGCGCCATTTAAGACTGCTACCGGAACGCCAAGTGCGCGAAGTGTTAATGGATCTGAACCAACTGATCCAAGAATCCACTGCGGTGCATATCTAGCTGCTGCAGAAACTGCAAGAAGTGGAGCAGTTGCTGAAGTTACGCCAAAGAAGACCACTACTTGAGCTCCACCTGCTGCAAGCTGGGAGACCCAGGTCTGCGCGGTTGCGGCGCTCTGTGAGCCTGAGGTGTAAGGAACTGTTACATCAAACTTAGTACCAGCTGCCTTAAAGGCGCCCATGCCATCAATGCCGAACTCATCGTTTTGGTAAACAATGCCGAGTTTCTTTCCAGCATGGTTCTCTTTGAGGAATTGGGCGATGATCTTTGCTTCCATAGCATAGGAAGGAAGGACCATAAATGATGATGGATAGCTCTTCTTATTTGAAAATCCGCTAAAGCCAGTGTTTAGGAAGAGGCTTGGGACTCCGCGCTTAGCGAGGCCAACAGATTTGTGAACTGCGGTGAAGTTTGCAGTTCCAAGAGGGCCAACTAGAGCGAAAACTTTATCTCGCAAAATTAATTCATTTGTCTTAGAAATTGACAACTGTGGTGAGTACTCATCATTTTTCTGGATGAGAGTGACTTTGCGTCCATAGACGCCGCCATTGTCATTGACATACTTGAAGTAAGCATTCATCGCATTGCCGATCTTGTTATAGCCTGGCGATGCTGCTCCAGTTAGAGGCAGAGTGATTCCAAGTTTGATCTCACTTGCGCTAACGCCCGTCTCTGCGTTTGCTGGAAGCGCTGTTGCTAGGAGAGAGCCAGAGGCAATCACCGCAGCAGCGAGCCAGGTTCGCTTTATACGAGTCTTTCTGATCATTGTTTTCCTTCCATCGAGGGTATGGTCTATCTCTATTAATCTAATTGGTTACTGGCTAGTAACCAATTAATGCGCAGGCTTCTTATGGCGATGCTTACGCAGGTTCTCGCCAGGCCCATTTGGGGTAAATATCACTGAGAGAATCAGCAATACGCTCACAATTAGACCTGGTAGATAGTTATTTAGTTTATCGGCATCACCCAGCCTGTCGGCAAGGGCCACGGATATCTCAGGAATGACAACCAAAATGAAGGCCCCCAGGACAACCCCAGGAAGGCTTGAGATTCCGGCTAGAACCGCCCCGGTTACCAGGGCAAATGAGAGCGCCAGGCCATATGCCCCAGGGGCCACAAGGCTAATAGTCATCGCCAGAACTGCTCCGGCAAGACCTGCAAGACCCGAGCTAACAGTAAATGCCAGGACCTTCATTCTTGAAGAGTGAACCCCACAGAGCTCTGCCGCTAGAGAATTTCCGCGAATTGCTCGCCAGGTGCGACCAAAGCGAGAAGCGAGAATATTTGAAGTAATAAATAAAGCAATCAGAGCAATAAAGCTTGCAATCCAGAAGAACCATTTATATTGCGTGAATTCATCACCAAATCTCTCTGGCGGGAAGCCAACATCAAATAAAAGTCCTGGCTCTCCGCCAAGAAAAGCAAATTGATTTGCAATTGCTGGAAGACCAACAGCTAGCGCAAGAGTTGTTCCTGCTAAATAAGGCCCCGAAACTCTTGCTGCTGCTGCTCCAAGGAGCGCGCCAAATAGTGATGCAGTAACAATTGCCATTAAGAATGCAAACCAGATCGGACTACCTAAATTATTTAAAGTAAGAGCTGCGCCATAACCACCAACAGCCATCATCGCGCCATTACCAAGTGAGACCTGACCTGAATAACCAGTTAGCAAAACAATTGATGCAAGTGCGATGGTGTACATCGCCATCTGGGCGCCTTGATAAACGCGCAGCTCATCAACACGATCACCAATAATTAGTAATACCCAACCAATAAGAACAAAGATAGCTATTTTCTTACGCACGGCGGGCCTTGCCTTTTGCCATGATTCCATCTGGCTTAATTAGTAGCACTAAAATCAAAACGCTAAATCCGCCAATAAATACTAGAGAAGTTCCGACATAGTTCAAAATAAATGTAAGGCCAATTCCAAGCACAAGGGCTCCAATTACAGAGCCGACCATACTTTCAAGTCCGCCAATAACAGCTGCAATAAATCCAAAGACAAGCAGAAGATCTAAAGAATAAGGTGAGAGGAAGTTATTTGAAGTTACTAACATTCCAGCAACCCCTCCTACTGCTCCTGCAATTGACCATCCAATAGTTCTAGTTCTCGCAGTTCTAATGCCAGCTAATTGAGCAATTTCAGGGGCATAGGCTGAGGCTCTAAGGGCAAGACCTAAGTTGGTGCGCTGGAAAATATAGGCAAGTGCAATAAGAATTATTGAAACTGTTGCAATGATTAAAATATCTAGGTTTGAAAACGGAATTGTGCCATCTCCAACGCTAAAGCCGTCAGTTGAGGCTGGGGCTTCAATAGATTTAAATTCTCCGCCCCAAGTCAGCCCCACAATACTTCTGATAAGTCCAAGTAAACCTAGAGTGGCAATAACAGGTGCCACAACGGCTGCAGGACCTGAAGTTGCATGTTTAAAGAGCACGCGCATAAAGAAGTAATCAACGCCTGCGCCAACTAGCGCACCTGCTGCAATTGCAAAGACCAGACCTAACCAGAAAATCTCAGATCTTGATGCAATCTCAAAACCAATATAGGTAGAGAGCATCGCTTGACCTGCTTGAGCAAAGTTAACAACCCTTGTTGATCTCCAGACTAAGACAAGTGCTAGAGACATAAGGGCATAGATAGATCCAGTTGATAGTCCTATTAATAGAGTCTCAATTACTTTTTGCATTAGTACCCCAAGTAAGCAGCTCGTAGGGCGGGATCATCAATTAGCTCACTTGCTTTGCCGGATGCGACAACTTCACCAAGGTTAATAATAATTCCGATATCGGCAATTTCTAACGCGCTCATAGCATTCTGTTCGACTAGAACAACTGTTAAGCCAAGCTTTCTTCGAAGTTGATCAATAGTTGCAAATATCTGTTCAATAACAAGTGGCGCAAGTCCAAGTGATGGTTCATCTAGTAATAACAATTTGGGTCTTGAAACTAGCGCTCTACCAATAGCGAGCATCTGTCGCTCGCCTCCTGAAAGAGAATCGGCGCTCTGGCTCATTCTCTGACCCAAGACAGGAAAGAGCTCTACAACCTCAGCAATTGCTGCGCTGGTATCACTCTTATTGCTTCGCCAAATTCCACCTAAGATCAAATTCTCTTTAACGCTTAGCTCTGCAATCACAGATTTACCCTCAGAGACATGGCTAATACCTCTTCTTACTAGCGCATCAGGTCTTGCGCCAAGGATTTCTCGCTCATTCCACTGCGCGCTTCCTGAAGTTTGATTATTTAGCCCAGAGAGAGCGCGAAGTAGCGTTGTTTTTCCAGCGCCATTTGAACCAATAATTGCTGCAAGTTGGCCAACCTCAACGTTAAAGGAAACAGCGCGAAGAGCCTCAATTGCCCCATGGGAGACGCTAAGTCTATTAACTACCAATCCACTCATGACTTGGCCTTTGATTTAGTTCCAAGATAAGCCTGGATTACTGCTTCATTATCTCTAACCTCTGCTGGAGTTCCAGATGCAATGATTTCTCCAAAGTTTAAAACATAGATTCGATCACAGACTGACATAACAACATCCATATGATGTTCAACGATAATAATTGAGGTGTGAGATTTAAGATTATTGATAAGGCTATTGAGCCATTCAATATCTTGTGGACCTAGCCCTCCTGCAGGTTCATCAAGTAATAATATTTCTGGCTCTGCTACTAACGCTCGAGCAATAGAGACTCGCTTAGTATCAGGATAGGCAAGAGTGTCAGCTCTTCTATCAGCAACTGCTCCAACATAGACCCGCTCAAGAGCTGCTTGCGCTCGCTCCTTTAATCGCTTTTCATCTTTATGGTTTGTTCCAAAGGCAGCGCGCATTAAACCTGATTCAGCAAACTTACTTGCACCAATCATCACATTGTCATAGACAGTTAAATCTGGAAAGAGTCCAACGCCTTGCAAGGTTCTCGCTATTTTTAGTTTTGCTAATTTATGAGGCTTAGGCCATTTAATTTCTTTGCCATTTAAAGAAAGAGATCCTGAATCTGGAGTGACAATTCCGCAGAGCGCGTTAAAGACTGTGGTTTTTCCAGCGCCATTAGGGCCGATAAGTCCTAGGACTTCGCCCTTTCTTAATTCAAAGTTGACGCCATTTAGAGCTTTAAGGCCGCCAAAATTAACCGAGAGATCATTAACAGAGAGCACAACGCCTTCTGTCATGCGCCCTCCTTTAGCCTTGATAGATTCGCTTTACTCTAGCTGCTATTCGCGTAACGATCTCATAATTGATCGTTGCGCTAGCGCTAGCCCACGAATCGGCGGTGTAAGAACTTGCCGAAGTATAACTATCAGAGGGATTACTTCCAATAATGTATGCCCAATCTCCAGCCTTTGCCGAGCTATCTCTGCCTAAATCCACTACAAATTGATCCATTGATACTCGTCCGATGATTGGCGCTCGCTTATTACCTACCAGTACTCCAGCATTACTATTTGCATTTCTTGGAATTCCATCAGAGTAGCCCATTGCAATTACTCCAAGCTTGGTATCAACTTTTGTTATCGCACTTCCACCATAACCAACCTGAGAGCCCGCTGGGATATCTTTAACTAAATGAATTCTGGCGCGGATACTCATTGCAGGTTTTAAATTTAGTTTTTCAGAACTTCCCATATGTGAAAAATCTGGTGATAGTCCATAGATTGCAATACCTAAGCGAAGTAGATCAAAATGTGAATCAGCATCATTTATAGCAGCTGCTGAATTACTCAAGTGAATTATTTCCGGAGTAATCCCAACACTCTTTGCTTCTGATACTGCATTCTTGAAATTCTCTAACTGTGTTTTATTAAATTCATGCCCTAGCTCATCAGCTCTTGCAAAGTGCGACCAAATACCAATAACTGTAATTAGCCCAGAGTCTTGATAATTCTTTGCCCTACCTAGCAATTCACTCCACTCATCAAGCGCTCCTCCGCGAGACATTCCAGTATCAACTTCTAGATGAACCCTGGCGCACTTTCCTAAAGATTTGGCAGCTTCAGTAATTGCTTCAAGGTGAGCAAGAGATGGAATTGCAATATCTATATCTTCATTAATGGCAGATTCGAAATCATCTGTAACTGGGGTTAGCCAAGCAATAATTGGCGCGCTTATCCCGCCCTGTCTTAAGGCACTTGCCTCCTCGAGTAGTGCAACTCCTAGCCAGCTGGCGCCAGCGCTAAGGGCGCTCTTTGCTACTGGAAGTAGGCCGTGGCCATAGCCATCTGCTTTCACTACAGCCAGAGCTGGTTTACCACTTTTGCCCATTAAGTATTTGATATTTTCTCTAATAGCTCCAAGATCTATAAGAACCTCTGCCCTGTTTTCCATAGTTGATCGCTGCTTTACTCAAATACCTATGAAGGCTGGCGAGTAGAGGGAATAAAGCGATCAACTGCTACAACTAAAACCAAAATAGCTCCACCTAAAAACATTCCACCAAGGAGATCGGTAAACCAGTGGGTATTGCGTATTAGTGATACCGCTCCTACCGCAATAGTTATAACAGCTACCAACCAATAGAGCTTTAAACCCTCAAAAGGAGCTCGATGGGTATATCGAAAGATGATGTAGGCAAAGAGTCCCCAAGTTACTAGCGCATTTGAAATATGGCCGCTGGGATATGCCATCCCATCGCTAAACATACAGAGATCAAAATCTTCTTTTGCCTTGCATCTTCCAAAGAAAATCTTAGAAGCGCCAACAAAGATATTTAAAAATAATAATGATAGAAAAGAAAGGTTTAGTGGTCTAAAGGACTTAAACCTTCTACTAATCAAAGCTGCTGTGATCAATAAGATGAGGGCAGTAATCCATCTAAGTCCTAAGTCATCAATTCGAAGCACTAAAAAGTTAGTAAATCCAGAGAGCTTAGGGCGACTTAGATCTGCCACAAATTGATCAAATCTATAGAGCAGACCTTTATTAATGACATCAAGAGTTACTAAAGCAAAGCCCAGAAGTAATACGGCGCACCAAGCCAGGGCGATATTCATCTCCCGGCGACGGATCTCAATTCTTTGATCAACTACATCATCAAAGAGGCTATTAGTACCACTCATTCCACGGTCACCGATTTAGCTAGGTTTCTTGGCTGATCAACATCATTTCCCCTTGCCACAGCCATTTCATAGGCAAAGACCTGCAAGGGAACGATTGCAAGGATTGATTGTAATAATTCATCACAACTTGGAATTCTAATAATGTGCTTTAGATCAAGAGAAGTTGAAGCATCTGCAATAGCAATTACATTGGCTCCACGCGCTCTAACTTCTTGAATATTACTAAGCATCTTCTCTGATATCGCGCTAGATGAAGGAGGCAAGATTGCAATGACGGCAGTTCCCTCTTCAATGAGAGCAATCGGTCCATGTTTAAGCTCTCCGCCGGCAAAACCCTCAGCATGCATATATGCCAGCTCTTTTAGTTTAAGGGCGCCCTCCAGCGCAGCTGGATATCCCACATTCCTTCCAAGAAAGAGAACTGAAGTTGCATCTTTAAAACCTCTAGTCATCTCGCGAAGTGGTTCAACAGTTTCTAATATCTCCTCAACTTTATTCGGTAGCGCTAGTAACTCAGTAATGATTGCTGCAATCTGAGCGCTACTTGAGCTTTTATTATTCTGCGCCAAATAAAGAGCAATGACTTTAAGCGCCACAATCTGTGTTAGCAGCGCCTTAGTTGATGCAACTGCAATCTCAGGACCTGCATGGGTGTAAAAGACTGCATCAGATTCCCGTGCAATTGATGAACCCATGGTGTTGCAGATAGATAGAGTTGACGCGCCAAGTTCTTTGGCATGGCGAGCAGCCATCAATGTATCCATAGTCTCACCAGATTGAGAGATCGTTATTACAAGTGTTTTAGCAGTGAGAAAAGGTTTTCGATATCTAAACTCAGAGGCAAGTTCAACATCAACAGCAATCTTTGCCCATTGCTCAATGGCATATTTTCCAATTAGCCCCGCGTGATAGGCAGTGCCACAGGCTAAAATCAAAATTCGATCAATATCTAGATTAAGGCTTGCAAGCTCACTGCAGATAACTTTTGAGTCATCACTAAATCTTCCAAGTAGGGTTTCAGATATTGCCTTTGGCTGCTCGAAGATCTCCTTGAGCATAAAGTGGGTATATCCCCCGCGCTCTGCCGCCTTTGCATCCCAGGTAATTTCAAAGGGCTTAGCACTTACCTGCCTGCCATCTAAATCTGTGACTACAACGGAATCAGGACTTACCTGCACAACTTGATCTTGACCTAACTCTAAAGCGCTCTTGGTATGAGCAATAAATGCAGAGACATCAGATGCTAGAAAGTTCTCACCTTTACCAAGTCCTACAACTAGGGGTGAATTACGCCTTGCCCCAACTATTACCTCAGGGTTATCAGATGAGATAGCAAGGAGAGTAAATGAACCACGAAGTCGCTTGCAAACCTTGCGCATCGCATCTGCTAAATCTTTACTCAAATTAAACTCATCACTTAATAGATGTGCAACAGATTCAGTATCGGTTTGGGATGAGAATTTATGGCCACGCTTTTCTAGCTCCGCTTTTAGTTCTAGGTAATTTTCGATAATTCCATTATGAATAACAGCTACTTTTCCATCGCTTGATATATGTGGATGGGCATTTTCATCAGTTGGTCCACCATGTGTTGCCCAGCGAGTATGGCCAATTCCACTTAGAGAATTAGCATGATCTGAAGTTAGCGCGCTCTCTAAATTACTTAACTTTCCAGCGCGCTTAGCCACAATTAATTTCTCGCCCGCTTTACTAGTTAACGCAATACCAGCTGAGTCATAGCCCCGGTATTCCAACTTTCGAAGCGATTCAATCACCATTGAAAGAGCAGGAGAGCCTCCGGTATAACCGATGATTCCGCACATCTAAATTTGCTCCCTTAAAGTGAGAGTTCAGATTTTACTAGCGTTGCCAGTTCTGAGGCTAATTCTTGAGCAAGAGATAGTTCTTGGGCCTCAATCATCACTCTAATTAGGGCTTCAGTGCCTGAGGCGCGAAGCAGAACTCGACCCTTATCTCCCAATTTTTGCTGCACATCAACTACCGCTTTTGAAATCACTTGATTTGATGCTAATTTTTCTTTAGCTACTCCTGAGACATTGATAAGAACTTGCGGATAACGCTTCATAAATGAGGCTAACTCACTTGCACTCTTGCCACTCTTCTTAAGTTTTGAAATTAGTTGCAAGGCTGTTAATAGACCATCGCCAGTATTTGCATACTTGCTCATGATGATATGGCCTGATTGCTCTCCTCCTAAAGTATGGCCTCCAGCTAGCATCTCCTCTAAGACATAGCGATCACCAACAGCTGTTGCAATAAATTTAATACCTTTTTCTTCTAGAGCTTTAATCAGCCCTAGATTTGTCATAACAGTTCCCACAACAGTTTTTGTTGGTAGCTCCATATCTTGAGCAAGAATTCCTAATATGAAATCACCATCGATAACTGATCCTTTATCATCAATAGCTAGGACTCGATCTGCATCGCCATCATGAGCAATTCCAATATCTGCCCCCTCACCTTTAACAGTTTTAATCAGGTTCTCTAGATGAGTCGAACCGCAGTTATCATTAATATTTAAGCCATTTGGAGATGCTGATATGGCAATAACCTCAGCCCCAGCTCTTTTAAGAAGTTCAGGTGCTACAAAAGATGCAGCTCCATTTGCGCAATCAACAACTACTTTTAGCCCACTTAAATTGCCATCAAGGCTCTTTAAAAGATTTTGGATATAACTCTCTTTAGCGCCCAAATCTTCAATTACACTCCCTGCTCCATTAGAGCTCTCTACTATCTGCCCTAATACGCTCTCAATCTTTGCTTCAATTTGATCAGCTAGCTTTGATCCAGTTTTATCAAAGAATTTAATTCCATTATCACTTGCTGGGTTATGAGAGGCGCTAATCATTACCCCAAGATCTGCTCCTCGATCTTTAACAAGAAATGAGATAGCAGGGGTGGGAAGAATTCCAACTCGATAAACATCAATACCCGCACTTGATAGCCCGCGGCAGATTGCCTCCTCTAAATACTGCCCAGAGGCTCTTGAATCCTGGCCAACAATTGCAGTTGGGCGATGGCCGGCAAACTCACCAAGATCTGCCAGAACTGATGCGGCAGCAGTTGAGAGATTAAAAGCAAGATCTGCGGTGAGATCAACGCCAGCAACGCCTCGGACACCATCGGTGCCAAAGAGCGCCATTTTTCCTTCTTTGCTAATTAACGCTTGCTGTATTGAGAACGCTTACGTGCTTTCTTTAGACCATATTTCTTGCGTTCAATTACGCGAGCATCACGGGTGAGGAATTTTGCCTTCTTTAAAGCTGGGCGATTTGCATCAGTATCAATCTCATTTAGGGCTCTTGCAACGCCTAAGCGAAGCGCTCCTGCTTGACCTGAAATTCCGCCGCCATCAATACGCGCAATAACATCGTATTTGCCTTCAGCGCCAACTGTGCGAAGTGGCTCAGAGACTGCCTGTTGGTGAACTTTATTTGGGAAATAAACTTCTAAATTCTTATTATTAACAATCCAGCGACCAGTTCCTGGGGTTAGTCGAACACGAGCAACAGCTTCCTTGCGACGACCAATACCTGCGCCAGCTGCAATTACAGCAGCGCGGTTGGTTGCAGCAGCAGGAGTTGCAGAGCTAAAGGTGGTTACGTTCTCTTCTTTTTCGCTCATCTTTTACTTACCAACCTTCATCTGATCGATCTGGGTAAATACATATGGAATTGGTCCTTGTGATCCATGAGGATGTTCAGCGCCAGCATAAACTTTTAACTTAGAGGCCATCTGCTTGCCCATAGAGTTCTTAGGAAGCATTCCCTTAATTGCCTTTTCAACGGCGCGAGTTGGGAACTTCTCCATTAATTGTTCATAGCTGCGCTCAGTTAAACCGCCTGGATATTGCGAGTGCTGATAAGCCATTTTGTTGGCCATCTTTGATCCAGTTAAAACAATCTTCTCGGCATTGATAACAATTACGAAATCTCCCATATCCATATGAGGAGCAAATGTTGGTTTATGTTTTCCGCGAAGCAAGACAGCGGCATGGCTAGCAAGGCGACCAAGGACAACGTCAGCTGCATCAATTACATACCATTGACGAGCAACATCCTTTGGGGTCGGTGAAAAGGTGCGCACGGGCTTACTCTCTTTCTTAAGTACTTATCTATTAGTGCCGCTCCACAGCTAGCGGAGACAGAAGGCGAAGATTACCTGCACTACCCAAAGGGGTCAAAATCGAGCCTGATTAATGGCTCCAGACTGGTTCAGGGCTCTCATAGACCGCACCCTCTGCGCCAAATATTAGAAATCTAGTAAATCCTCTAGCAAACCAGCGATCATGAGTCACAGCGATAACAGTTCCTTGATAAGTATCAAGTGCTCGCTCTAGCGCTTCAGCACTTGCCAGATCTAAGTTATCAGTTGGCTCATCAAGAAGAAGGAGAGTATCTCCAGCTAATTCAAGTAAGAGAACTTGAAAACGCGCCTGCTGTCCGCCAGATAAAGATGTGAATTGTTGTTCTGCTTGTTGGGCCAATTCATATCTACCAAGAACAGATTTAGCTGCCCCTAATTGCAATGAATTCTCATGCCATAAAATCTCCAGCAAAGTCTTCCCGACAAATTCAGGATGAGCATGAGTCTGAGCAAAGAAACCTGGAATAACTCTTGCGCCGAGTTTAAACTCACCGCTATATCTAACGCTCTCATCACCTGAGAGCCTTCTAAGGAAGTGAGATTTTCCAGAACCATTCTTTCCAAGAATTGCTACCCGATCTTGATAATAGATTTCAAAGGTAAAGGGCTCAGTGAGATTCTCTAAAGTTAAATCCTTACAGGTAACTACGCGTTCGCCAGTTCTCCCGCTCTTTAGATTTACCTTCACATCTTGTTCTAGAGGCGGCGGAGGCGGCGGGCCAATCTCTTCAAACTTTCTAAGCCTAGTTTGCATCGCTCGATACCTGGAGGCCATATCTGGCGATGAAGCAGCTTGCCATTGCATAGTTAGAACTAGTTCTTTTAACCGCTTATGTTCATCTTGCCAACGCTCTAAGAATTGAGCGAATTGAGCATTACGAGCTTTTCTTGCATCATGCCAAGTATTAAAACCCTCGCCGTGTATCCAGGCGCTATTTCCAGTAATGCCCTGCTCAAGAGTGACAACTTTGGTAGCAGTTGCTGCTAATAACTCTCGATCATGGCTAATAAAGAGGATTGTCTTCTTTGAAATTCTGATCTGCTCCTCTAGCCATCTCTTTGCTGGAACATCTAGATAGTTATCAGGCTCATCAAGGATTAATACCTCCTCTGGGCCACTTAATAAAACCTCTAGAACTAACTTCTTCTGCTCTCCTCCAGAGAGTGAATTAACTAATCGATCAGATACTCGATCAAAACTCTTTGCTAGCGCGTTATTAACAGCAATATCCCAGAGCACCTCTTGTTCATATCCCCCAGCATCTCCCCAATCGGCAAGTGCTTGGGCATAAGCCATCTGCTCTCTCTCAGAGTTATTTGCCTCCATCTCACTTTCAGCATCTTTAAGTTTCTGTGCAGCTTGTCTAATGCGAAGCGGCGATACTGAAATTAATAAATCTCTCACCGTTGATTCATCTCGAATAGAACCAATAAATTGACGCATAACGCCAAGGCCACCATTAATAATTATCTGACCAGAATCGGCAGTTATATCCCCTGCAATCATTCGAAATAAAGTTGTCTTGCCAGATCCATTAGGGCCAATCAGGGCAACCTTTGATCCCTCGCCAACCCGAAAGGAAACATCACTAAGTAATACCCGGCCATCTGAGAGGGCATACTCAATTCCAACTACATTTATCTGCCCCATTTACTCTTCATCTCTTCTGCGAGCTGTTACTTTAAAACGAGCTTCAAGTAAATCATCGGCTGGATACTCAATAGCAATAAGTGTTAACCCTCTTGCTGGAAATACCATGCTCTCACTAACTCTAGTTTTATTGGCAAGTAGCGATGAGATCCACTCTGGCTCAAAGCGAGACTCTCCAACACAGACTACTGCTCCTACTAGATTTCTCACCATTGAATAGCAGAAAGCATCAGCGGTAACTCTTGCAAGAAGGGTTGAATCAGCCATTCTCTGCCAGCTAAATTCCTCAAGCCTTCTTAAGGTAGTTCCAGAGCCGCCGAGCTTGCAGAAAGTTGCAAAATCATGGTCTCCAAGAAGTCTTCTACTTGCCTCATTTAACCTACTTAAATCTAGGTGTCGATACCAAGGCGTGATATCAAATCTCTTTAATGGATCAATATCTTGCTGACCATCTGCAATCTTATAAATATAAGTTCGCCGAAGAGCAGAGAAGCGGGCATGGAAATGATCTGGAGCTCTACTAACTGCTCTAACTAATATCTCCTCACTGAGCATTCTATTGAGGCGATATTGCAGATCTTGAGTGTTCCAAGGATTTCCATATTTATCGCTCTCAGGTAGATCAAAGTGAGCAACTTGCATACTGGCATGAACTCCAGCATCTGTTCTTCCTGCCACAATTAAATCAACTCTATTTCGAACTAAACCGCTAAGAGCAACTTCCATCTCGCCTTGAATAGTTCTCTGATCTGGCTGCTTTGCCCAACCACTAAATGCGCTTCCATCATAGGAAAAATCAATCCTAAAACGAAGAAACCCACTCTCAACCTTGAGAGTGGGTTGCTCCATTGACACTTCTTTTATTTATTTTGAATTAGAGAGAGCTACTCCGCTTTAGCGGCGGCAGCCTTCTTCTTCTTTGGCGCTGCCTTCTTAGCTGCTTTCTCTGCCTCATTAACTACCGCTTTTTTAGCAGGAGTTCCTTCAGCTATTACTTCAATGATTGCCATAGGAGCGTTATCGCCCTTACGTGGACCAATCTTGGTAATTCTTGTGTAGCCACCATTTCTGGATTCAAAGCGTGGCGCAATCTCAGTAAAGAGAGTATGAACTACGCCCTTATTTGAGATAGCAGCCATTACTTGGCGACGAGCAGCTAGATCACCCTTCTTGGCAGTGGTGATTAACTTTTCAGCAAGTGGACGCAGACGACGAGCCTTGGCTTCGGTGGTGCGAACTTTGCCATTTTCAAAGAGTTGCTCAGCAAGAGTTCTAAGGAGCAATCTTTCATGGGATGGACCGCTTCCAAGACGCGGACCTTTAGATGGACGTGGCATTAGCTCTCTCCTTAAGCCTGGTCGTCGGAGTAATCGACGCCATAGTTCTGATGTTGTGTCGGATCAAAGCCAACTGGTGAATCCTTAAGTTGCATGCCCATTGAAGTGAGCTTTGCCTTAACTTCATCAATTGATTTTGAACCAAAGTTACGGATATCTAATAGATCTGCCTCACTACGTGAGAGAAGCTCTCCAACGGTGTGGATTCCTTCGCGCTTTAGGCAGTTATAGGAGCGAACTGTTAGATCTAGATCTTCGATTGGAAGGGCTAGATCTGCAGCAAGTGCTGCATCTTGAATAGATGGTCCAAGATCAATTCCTTCAGCTGCGTAATTAAGCTCGTGAGCAAGACCGAAGAGCTCAACTAAAGTCTTTCCAGCAGAAGCTAGCGCATCTCTTGGGCTCATAGAACGCTTTGTCTCAACATCAACAATTAAGCGATCAAAGTCTGTTCTCTGCTCAACACGAGTTGCTTCAACCTTATAGGTCACACGAAGCACTGGTGAGTAGATGGAGTCAACTGGAATTCGTCCAATTTCTGCTCCTACCAACTTATTCTGCACCGCTGTGACATAGCCACGGCCGCGCTCAATAGTTAGTTCAATTTCCACATTCGCCTTGGTATTTAAAGTGGCGATATGAAGATCTGGGTTATGAATTGCAACTCCAGTTGGAACAGCAACATCTGCGCCAGTAATTACCCCTGAGCCATTCTTTCGAATATAGGCCACAGATGGCTCATCATTTTCAGATGAAATAACTAAGTTCTTGATATTTAAAACGATATCTGTCAGATCCTCTTTAACACCTTCTAAAGTGGTGAACTCATGCAGAGCTCCAGCAACGCGGATGCTTGTGACAGCCGCTCCTGGGATAGATGAGAGCAGGGTTCGACGTAGTGAATTTCCTAGGGTGTATCCAAAGCCAGGCTCCAACGGTTCAATTATGAAACGGGAACGGCTCTCGTTTACTACTTCCTCGGATAGTACGGGGCGCTGTGCAATTAGCACTTCTTTCCTCCATTATCTTGAGAGATCCACTATTTGATCTCTCACTTAGTACCTACTTTTATGAAGTTTTTAATCCTTGCTAGCCAGATGATTAATAAGGCAGATCGCTCTGCCCTATCAATTACTTGGAGTAAAGCTCAACGATAAGTTGTTCCTGAACTTGAGTATCGATAATGGCGCGAGTTGGTTGACCATGAACGATGATTCTCATCGAAGATGGCACAACTTCAAGCCAAGCCGGTACTGACTTCTCACCAAATTCAGCGCTTGCAACAATAAATGGAGTTAAGTCTTGCGACTTTGTTCTCACATCAATGATGTCGAATTGGCTGACATGGAAAGATGGAATATCAACTTTGCGACCATTAACCAGAATGTGTCCATGACGAACAATCTGGCGGGCCATATCGCGGCTCTTTGCAAAACCAGCGCGATAGATCACGTTATCTAGACGAGTCTCTAGGAGAACAAGAAGGTTCTCACCAGTCTTGCCAGCTAGACGACTTGCTTCGGTGTAATAGTTACGGAATTGTTTTTCCAATACACCGTAGATACGTGCGCATTTCTGCTTCTCACGCATCTGGAGTAAGTACTCAGATTCCTTCGCTCTTGCTCGACCATGTTGTCCTGGTGGATAAGGGCGTGACTCAATTGGACACTTAGGTCCATCGCACTTCGAGCCTTTGAGGAAAAGTTTCACTTTCTCGCGGCGGCATCTCTTGCAATCTGCTCCTGCATAACGGGCCATGTTCTCTTCTCCCTTCCTTATACTCGACGTGGTTTACGTGGACGGCAGCCGTTATGAGCAAGAGGTGTGACATCAGAGATGGCACCAACTTCTAGCCCAGCTGCTTGTAGTGAACGAATTGCAGTCTCGCGTCCTGAGCCTGGGCCCTTGACGTAGACATCAACTTTCTTAACGCCATGCTCTTGCGCTTTCTTAGCGGCAGATTCTGCAGCTAGCTGCGCAGCAAAGGGAGTTGATTTACGTGAGCCTTTAAATCCAACTTGGCCAGATGATGCCCAAGCAAGAACTGCTCCTGATGGATCAGTGATAGTCACGATGGTGTTATTAAAAGTGCTCTTTATATAGGCATGACCGAGGGCAACGTTCTTCTTCTCTTTCTTACGTGCCTTTACTTTTGCCTTAGGGGCAGCAGCAGTTGTAGCTGCAGGTTTAGCTTTTGGCGCGGCCATTACTTGGTCTCCTTCTTCTTACCAGCGATGGCAACGCGTGGACCCTTACGAGTACGTGCGTTGGTATGGGTGCGCTGACCACGAACTGGAAGCCCCTTACGGTGGCGAATTCCTTGGTAGCACTGAATTTCAACTTTGCGACGAATATCGCCTGCAATCTCACGGCGGAGATCACCTTCGATCTTGTAATTAGCTTCTATATATTCACGGAGCTTAATTAGATCGGGCTCTTGTAGATCTTTTACTCGAACATCTGGTGAGACACCGGTTGCAGCAAGAGTTGCTTGCGCGCGGGTCTGGCCAATGCCGAAGATATATTGCAGCGCGACCTCAAGCCGTTTTTCACGCGGCAGATCAACGCCAACTAGACGTGCCATCTATAACTTCTTTCCATAATCTGAAAGTCCTCCGCAACGCTTATCCGAAGAATTTTCTTCGGCTCCCGCTTTCAGTCAGGAGGTCAGTAATTACTTACTGTCGCGCCACGCGTTCTTATATTTAGTTTTTAAACCAGGTTTAACCCTGGCGTTGTTTATGACGGAGGTTGTCGCAAATAACCATAACGCGACCATTACGACGAATGACTTTGCACTTATCGCAAATCTTCTTCACGCTTGGTTTAACCTTCACGATCAGACTCCCTTTCTTACTTATACCGATAAATGATGCGACCTCTGGTGAGGTCATATGGACTAAGTTCTACAATCACACGATCTTCCGGCAAGATACGAATGTAGTTCTGTCGCATCTTTCCGCTGATATGTGCAAGCACTTTATGTCCATTGGTGAGCTCAACGCGAAACATCGCATTAGGTAGAGCTTCAGCTACAGTGCCTTCGATTTCGATTGCACCATCTTTTTTAGCCAAGCTTTAACCTCGTTTTGTTTGCCTCAAGCCCTCATTTGGGCAGAGGGCGAGTTTATGAGAGGGGGTGGGAAAAGGGAAATTCGCGCCTAGAGCCCAACGGAGGTGATGACAGCCAAGGCAAATCCCCCGCAGGCTACCCAGGCAATTAGCCCTAAAACAAGAGGTTTTGCCCCAAGGGCCTTAATCGATGCCCACTTCACCGAAAGGCCCATACCTAATAGACCAAGAGATAAGAAGATCTTTGAACTCTCTTTTCCTAGATTAATTGCGCTCTCTGGAAGTGCGAGGGCATTAACGATTAAGGCGCAGGCAACAAAGCCAAGGACAAATAGCGGAGTGGCGCTCTTTAAGGATTTCTTCTCACTACTTTTATAGGAGAGAAGAAGTATTAGTGGAATAAGAAGCACAACTCTTGTTAGCTTCACAATCACTGCGCTATCAAGAGCGGCAGGGCCCATTAGTGATGCAGTAGCGATTACTTGCCCAACATCATGAACAGCAGCTCCAATCCAAGCACCCGCCGTTGCATCACTTAAGGAAAATAAGTTTGCAAGTGGTGGAATGACAAAAACTGAGAGCGTGCCACAGAGCGCAACAAGTGCTACAGCATATGAAACATCTCGCTCTTCGCTTTTTCTAGTTGAACTAATCGCAGCTATTGCAGTTGCCCCGCAGATTGCAAAGCCGCCTGCAATAAGAGTTGAGAAAGATTCACTAGAGCCACTTTTCATAGCTGCATATCTAAGACCTAGAAAAACAGCGGCAACAATGATTACTACTGCCAAGAGCCCCTTTGGCCCAACTTCAATGAACTTATCAATTGAGATCTGAAATCCAAGAAGCACAACCCCAAGGCGCATACATCTCTTTGCTGCAAAGCTTGCTGCCTCTCTACCGCCATCGCCCCAGAGCCCGGTATTTACTAGAGCCAATCCAAAGAGTAGTGAGATAAATAGCGGAGAGATTGCGCCCTGCAATTGACTGATCCCATATGCCAGAGCGACAAAAATAGAGATAACCGAGAAATACTTTAAATTACTAGTAGTTAATTTCATGAGATGTTCTCTAAGCCAAGCTTTTGGCTCCAAGAGTTAAGATCGCTAATTACCGCATCAGCGAGGGTTATTTCGCCGCTTCCTAAATTATTAGGGTTTACCCGCTTGCTTCCTGGAAGCCTTCCCCCGCTAGCGGTAATACTTGCAGCAAGTCCATCAAGTCCATCTTTAGAATCCTTGCCAATGCTTGCCGGATTAATAGTTATCACCGTATGAGAAATTCCCTGCGCTTTTTTATCATCATCTGGATTAAACATATCTGGAACCGCTCTAGATAGAGCTCCTCCGCTAAGGCCAGCAGAGAGTGATTCGACCATCAAACCAAGTGCAAATCCCTTTGCTCCGCCAAGAGGAGCAAGCATTCCCATAAGAGCTTGCTTGGCATCGGTAATTGCTTCACCTTTTTCATCAACTGCCCAGCCTTGCGGAATCGAGCCGCCAGCTTTAGCGGCGCTTGCTATTTTGCCCCTTGCAACAGCAGATGTTGAAAGATCAACAATCATTGAAGGATTTGATGGGATTGCGCAAGCAATAGGGCTAGTGGAAAGTATTGGAGAATTTCCACCAACTGCAGGCATTACCGCTGGGCCATTTGTAAAAATCATTGAAATCATTTTTGCATCAAGTGCGGGATAGAGATAAACCCCAAGTGCGCCGCAGTGACTTGAGTTAGAAATTGAAACAAGTGAGATACCGTGTTGCTTTGCTTTATCTACCCCAATAACAGCGCCATCAAGAAGCTGCCAGTGGCCTAATCCATCTTGACCATCAAGTGAAATTGTGGAACCAAATTCTGAAACTATCTTTAACTCAGCCTTTGGATTAACTCCGCCTTGAGTCAATCTCTGCAAGTAGAAAGGAAGTCGCATTAGTCCATGGCTGGGATTGCCCCAAACATCAGAGGTGACTATGGCGCGAGCAGTTTTTGCTGAATTAATCTCATTTACTCCAGCTTTAACAAGAAGTGATGTGGCATGAGCAAGCGCTCTTACTGTAGAAATTCCCATTACTTTGCCTGCTTTACTGTGCCAACTGCATAACTTTGCACCTGGCCGCTAAGGGCTGCTCTTATCTCACTTACTAATACTCTATTAATTGCTGCCTGACTCTCCTGGGTAATACCAGCGACATGGGGAGCCAAAATAACGTTATCAAGATCTGTAAAGCGCTTATCCTTTGGTGGCTCTTGCGCTCTAACATCAAGGCCCGCTCCTGCAATTACGCCATCTCTTAGAGCTTTCTCTAGGTCAGCTTCGTTAATTACCTCACCGCGGCCCACGCTAATTAGTAGAGCGCTCTTTTTCATAGCAGAGAGCTTCTTGCTATCAATAATCTCTTTAGTCTCACTAGTTGCTGGCAGATGGACAGATATGAAGTCCGAGTTTGAAATCACTTCATCAAGTGAGCTCATCTGGCAATTTATAGAATCTAAATAACTCTGCTCTGGTTTTGCAAAGGGGTCATATGCCAGAACTTTTACTTTAAAGCCTTTTAGAAGTTCAGCAGTTGCTCTAGCCGTTGCTCCAAATCCTAGAAGTCCCCAGGTTTTACCTGAGATCTCAACTCCCGCCTTTCTATTCCATTGCCCCTCTCTAGTGCTTGAATCTAATTCAATTAACTTCCTAGATAGAGCAAGCGCCATAGCAAGCGTCTCTTCACCAACAGCGGTGGCATTAATACCAAGAGCAGCGCTCACCACCACGCCAAACTCATCGGCAGCTTTTACATCAATATTATCTAGCCCTACTCCAGCTCTTGCAATTATCTTTAAATTCTTAGCAGATGCAATCAAGTCTCTATTTACTTGAGTTCGATTTCTCACCACTAGGGCTGTTGCAGTTGCTAGCTTTGCCTTTAGCTCTTCAGTATTGCTCCAAAGTTCTGGTTCGCGAATTAATGGAAAAGATTTAGCAAGCGCTTCAAATTCTGCGCTCCAAACATCTTCACTAATTAATATCACGAACCAGTCCTTTTTCTTATGGTAATCGAGGGTTATTTCTAGGCGCTGATATAGAGCTTGGTGAAGGTGAATTCGCGATGTCCTAGAGCCTCTGCAGCGCAGAGTCTTCCATTAACAGTTCGCTCAATTACATCCATCATCATGTCGCCAGCTTTGGTCAAGTTATATTCCTGACGCAATAGACCAGATACATCAAGATCAATGTGTTCTGGCATTGATGCAGCGGTCTTCTTATTGGCAGTTAACTTCAAAACTGGCTCAATTGGATTACCAATCACATTTCCTTGTCCTGTTGGAAATAGGTGAATGACAGCCCCTGCTGCAGCCATAAGAGTGACACACTCAGCAGCAGCTGATGAAGTATCCATGAAATAAAGACCTGGCTTATTTCTAGGTGGCGCAACTGCTGGTGCTAGCACGCCAACAACTGGAACAGATCCAGTCTTAGCAATATTTCCTAGAGCCTTCTCCTCAATTGTTGTTAGACCACCTGCGATATTTCCCTGGGTTGGTTGAGAACCAAGTAAGTTAGCACCGGTTGATTCAATTACTTTGATGTAATTGTCATAAGTTGTTTGGAAGAGATTTCGGCAAGCATCATCGATGCAGCGATCTGCAATTAGATGTTCGCCGCCAGTTAGCTCTGAAGTTTCTCCAAAGAAAACTGTTCCTCCAGCTGCAACCCAGCGATCTACCGCCTCTGATGTAGTTGGACATGAGCCAAGTCCTGATGTGGTATCTGACTCACCGCATTTAATTGAAAGGATTAAATCACCCTCAGTTGCAACTTCGCGAGCAATCTCTGATGCATCTTGCAAGAAGACTTGAGCAACGCGCGCCGCATCAGCAATTGTTTGAAGATCGCCTTTGCCTTCAATAGAAAATGAAGCAACTGGTTTTCCAGATTTAGCGATGCCATTGGCAACTCTCTGGGTCCAATTAGGTTCAATTCCAATAACTACTACCGCTGCAACATTGCCATTTAGGCCAGTGCCGATAAGTGTGCGGAAAGTTAGCTCAAGATCTTCACCAAATTGCAGACGTCCATAGCTATGAGGCAAGGCAAGAGTGCCTGGCACTACTTTTGCTACCGCTTCAGCGGCAGCATTTGATAAGTCATCAACTGGCAAGATGATGACGTGATTACGGATACCCATCGACCCATCAGGGCGACGGTATCCAGTTAAGCGCGGCTTGCTTCCCATCGATAACTCCTCATGTTGTGTGTATGGACATAATCGCCTTTTTTGATTGCCTTAGATGCAATCCCTACTTTAATTCCATATTTAACTATCGCCTCTCCCTCTGCATGATCGCGAAGTGCGAACTTATGCCCTAAGGGAATTGGCTCATTTAATACTGCGCTATGTGCAGTCTGCTCCTTCACTGATAGCCCTTGCAGTGTGCCAGGTTGCAAATCATCATTTGCAACAGCAACTGAGTCGCCATCATGGTGGAGGAGAAAATCAGGCACTTTGGCCATCATTACTTCCTTTCCATATCTCGATTACCCGTTATCCCCATCAGATCTTTGCCTTAGCCATATAGGCATCCAGCTCATTCTTTCTAGGAATTCCACTCTGTCCATCTAGCCCTCTACATGAGAGCCCTGCAACTACATTGGCAATTTCAACAGATTCTTTAATTGGCTCTCCCCAGATCTGAGCTGCAAGAAGAGCGCCATGAAATACATCTCCCGCTCCCAGCGTGCTTAGAATCTCAAGATCTAAAGCTTTAACAACTCCAGAATTAATCCCATCTGAATAGATACTCCCCTTTTCCCCTTGAGAAATAACCACAAGATTTTTATCTTGCTTAGCTGTAGTGACATCGCTAGTTACATTTTCTGATGGAACATAGAGATCGTAATCTGCTGAACTGAGCCCAGGGCTTTGATAGCCAATATCGATAGAAATCTTTGCTCCGCCCCCGCGCTTTATCCCCCAATCCTTTAAAGCCTGCATGCCCACTTGATCTACATGAATCCATTGGTAATCGCTGATATTGGCTGGTTTTTGAGGCAGTTGGTTATGAGGCTGCACCATAATGGCCCGGCTCTGCTCGCTCTTTGAAACAATAATCGTTCCTATGGCAGTGGTTGTATTTGGATCTATTTGTACATTTTTAGTATCAACACCTTCACGCTTTAAAGTATCGAAGATATATCGACCCGCCTCATCATCTCCAATTACGCAAGCAAGTGAAACATCAATTCCTAATCGGGCCATAGTTACCGCTGCAGTAGTAGCTGGGCCTCCCACAGCTCTGGTGGTTTGTTTTGCAACCACCCGCTCATTGGCAGTTGGGTATTTATCAACTAAAACAATAGTGTCAAGAGTTGCTACTCCAACAGAGAGGACTCGTGTCATCACTCATTTCCTTTACGTAAATATTTAGCCCAAGCATCTCGAGCATTATGAATGTGTTGAATTATCATCAAGCGAGCTGCGATGGGATCGCATCTCTCAATGGCCTCTAGAATTAGTCCATGCTCGTGCTCTGAAGCATCAATACGACCTGGCAGCTTGAGAGTGTTATCCATAGATTTAAACATAATCTCCTGCAGCGTTCCTAGTGTTTGATTAAGGAAGCGATTGGAAGCGCTCTTAACGATAGTTAAATGAAATTCCATATCTAGTAGTCGGACCTTCTCAAAATCGATGGGGTCTTCAGCAGTTGCTATCTGTAGCGCTTTAGCAGCGCTCTTAATCTGTGCAAGCTGCTCATCACTTCTTCTCTCAGCTGCCCACTCAACTGCGGGGGCTTCAAGAATCTCGCGCATTTGGAAGAGTTCTTCCATGCGATGTCTTGCCACTTTCAATGTGTCACGGAGCTTCTCGCCCTCTTTCTCATCAAGGATAAATATCCCGATCCCATGTTTAACAAAGATTCGACCTTGAACTTGCAGGATCTGAATAGCCTCACGAAGTGAAGAGCGGCTAATACCAAGGATTTTGGCTAGATCACGCTCAGATGGAAGGCGATCTCCAGCTTTTAATCCGGCATCTTCAATGTGATCTAAGAGCAACTTCACCTGGCTCTGCAGGCGAGGTCGATTATTAATTACTGGAGTACTCATTAGCCCTTAACAGCTCCTGCAGTTAATCCGGCGATGAAGGAGCGCTGCATCAATAAATACATGATGACCATAGGAACAGAGGCGACCATAACTGCTGTAAAGATCATGCTGTAATTACTAAAGAATTCACCGCGGAATGAAAGTAGAGCCAGGGGCAGGGTCCGCTTATCGTTATCTGTTATCAATAGCAGCGGGAAGAGCAGCTCATTCCAAGTAATTACAAATAGAAAGATAGCAGTTGCGCCAAGTGCTGGCCTAGATAGCGGTAGTGCAATCGAGCGATAAACCCGCCAAGGTGTGGCGCCATCAACTTCTGAAACCTCAAACATCTCTTTAGGCAATTCGCGGAAGAATGCAGTGAGGATAAATACTGAGATTGGAAGAGTTGTAACAATATTTATTAGAACCAGTCCAGAGAGTTTATTTGATAAGCCTAAATCAAGGAAGAGCAAATAGATTGGCACAAGATTTACTTGTCCTGGAATTGCTAGCCCAATAGCAAAGAGAGAGAAGAGCACTTTTCCTGTAACTGTGATCATCCTTGAGATGGCAAAGGCGCATAGGCTGGAAAGAATTAGGGTTAGAGTGACAGAGAATCCAGTGACTATCACGCTATTGATAAAGGTTCTACCTACATTGCTAATCTCAAAGAGAAAGCGGAAGTTATCTAGATTCCACCGCTCTGGCAGGGCCAGTGGTTTGTTATAGACCTCAGCATCACTCTTAGATGATCCAAAGACCACGATAGTGCTTGGGATAATAATCAATAAAGCAAATAGTGTTAAGGAGGCGATGCGACTAATTCGATAGATCATGGCTCACCTATTTCTCATACCGACTATTGAGGAATTTACGCTGTAGGACCGTGACAAAAACCAGAAGCAAGATGAAGAAAATTGATTGCGCAGCGGCATATCCAATTCGAAGCTCATTAAAGAGAGTCTGATAAATCAAAACCGCAAATATATTAGAAGAGCTATTTGGACCACCTTGAGTCATGGCAAAGATCAAATCAAAAGCTCTAAAACTCTGAATCGTGGTGTAAGCCATCACCACAATGGTTGTCGGGATTGACATCGGCCAGGTGACATTACGGAATTGTTGCCATCTAGAGGCGCCATCCATCTCGGCTGCTTCATAGAGTTCTTGAGGAATCTGCTGCAGACCTGCGATATAGATAACCATCATCTGCCCGGTATGAAACCAGACTTGGGTAAAAGCAATGGCATAGAGCGCAGAGCTCTCACTGCCTAGCCAATTGAGAGCAAATTGCTCAAGGCCAATACGTGTAAAGAAGAGATTTACCGCGCCAAAATTTGGATCATACATAAATAGCCAGATCATTCCTACTGAGATCGAGGAGAGGATCGTGGGAAAGAAAAAGAGAGTGCGAAGCGCCACATTTACTCTACTGTTTTTAACTAGAAAGAGAGCAAAGATTAAAGAAAATAGCGTTTGAAATAATACAACTAAGAAAGTAAAGCGGAGATTATTTCCAAGTACCTTATAGAAAAGGTCATCATTAGTTAACAAATTTACAAAGTTTCGCAGACCAACAAATTCTGGTTCTGTAATGCGATCCCATTTAGTCAGGGAGTAACGCAGGTTGGCAAGAAATGGTATGAAGTAAAAAATCGAGAAAATAAGGGCGGCTGGAAGGCCCATTAAATAATAGATACCAGCATCTCTCTTACGCTTCTTTGGAGCAGCCCGAAGACCGCTCTGACCTTTAGTCAGAGCGGTCCCGGAGTTAGCTATTGAGCTAATCAGCCCGCTAGTTTCTGCTTGATCTGCCTTGAGAAGTCAGGCAGAACATCATCAGGGCTCTTGCCACCGACGATTTGGATGAGGGCATCTTGAGTCAGATCGCTCACTGCGCCGTTAAGGAGCAAGAAGCGTGGTGCCAACATCGTGTTCTTTGCCTGGAATGAGACGGTATTTAGCAAGTTAACGTCTTTGTATTCAACATCAAGAACGTTGACGTGCTGCAGAGTCTCATTTGCATAGAGTTCAGCAACCTTGCCAGTTAATAGATATGACAAGAATGCATTAGCAATCTTCTGATCGCGAGTATTTGAGTTCTTGTTAACACTGAAGGTGTAGGTATTGTTCATAATACCTTCAGCGACAACTTTGCCATCAGTAAGAATCATGGAAAGTAGTTCCATCTTTCCATTGAGTGCTGGGTTTAGGCCCTTGATAGAACCCATAGCAAATGTTCCAATTGGAAGAATTGGTGACTTGCCAGTTGCAAAGAGGTTATATGCGGCAGCTTCAGTCACACCTGTTGCATTTGGTGGGAAGCAGCCAGCATCACGTAGCTTGACATAGATATCTGCAACACCTTTAAACCAGGTTGAAGTCAGATCAATCTTGCCTGAGTTTAGATCAGCAAGATTCTTCTCAAGTTCTGCGTAGCTTCCTGCGGAGTTCATCAATGCAGAGTTTGAAATCTGCGCTGCCTGTCCACGAGTTGCTCCTGGCCAAGCTAGAGGGACATATCCCTTTGCCTTGGCATCCTTACACCAAGCGACCCATCCTGAAAGATTCTTAGGAGTTGTCCACTTCTCTTTTGCCCAAATGTCTGTATTAACGATTGGGTTATTGAAGAGATATTGATAAGGAATTCCAAGTTGTTTGCCTTCATATTGACCGGCAACTAGACCCTTAGCAACTACATTCTGCTTGACATATCGCTGAGCTGAAAGATCTAGCATCATGTCACTCTTTGCGAAATCGTTAAATACGAATCCGCGTGAAGTTGCAAATAAAGCAGCCTTTGGGTTAGCAAGGATTGCTACACGCGCAGTGGCGTTATAGGTGGTGGTGTCACGAACTACCTGCTTAATTTTGGTGCCAGGATATTTCGCTTCGAAATCTGAAATGATCTTAACGAGAGCGCGCTGATCAGCAAGCTCTACGCGATAGTGCCAGAATTCAATTTCACCTTTTGGTGGAGTTAGGTTAGCAACTGGACGTCCACTTGAAGAAGCTAGCTTGACTCTTTGCCAAGTTTGCTTTCCATTAGCTCCCTTAACGCAGATGAGCGAAGTGGATTTCGTTCCTGTCGATACACCTTCAGTTGGGCATGCCTTTCCTAAAGATTCGCCAGCGGCGAAGCTCTGGGAAATTGGCACAACTGTCGCGCTAATTGCGAAAGCTAACGCAATTAGTGCTTTGAATGCTTTTGCATTCATATGCTTCATGTATTTCTCCTTATTCGAGGGTCTGTGGTGAATCATTTGATTACCACTCGGTTAGCGGAATGGCCAAATATTCCGCCATCCTGCGGACTTCTGCTCGTATGTCTTTCCAAGCTACAACTGTGTGATGAGGAAATCCATTATGGATTAGCCCATTGATCAATTGCCGTGCTGGCGCAGATGTACGAACTGTTGCGGTATTACCTTGGAACCGATTAGGAGCAGATAGTGATTCACCACTAGTCATTACTAATCGGAGTTTGCTCTGATTTGCTGGATCGATATCGGTATCCAGCCTTACCAGAACAACCGGACCGGTCTTCAAGGGGAAGTTACCGGCCACACCTAGCTTTCTATTGCAGTGTATGAACTGCGTTGCATTATCGGGATCAACAGCGAGAGTGGTTGCAGCAGAACCACAATGCCAGATTCGAATAATGTTCTCATCTTCTTCTAAATCCACGGTATCTACTAAGTAATTTGTCCCAGAGCCAAGCGCCTCCAAAAGCAGCATAGTTACCGCGCCATAGACATCACGCTCGCAGGCTGCTGGAGTTCCACTCGTTGCTGTTCTTCCCATCGCCCCACAAGGACAAGCGCCCAAATCAACTGCAAAATCGGGCCAACAGCGCATAGCAATTGCTGATAAATCATTAGCCCTTATCCAGTTATCTAGAGCAACTCTCGTGCTGGCATTAACTCGAGCCTCTTTCTCTGGAACATTTTTAAGGGAGGGCTGAGCCTGACAAGCATCTTTATATTCTGCGCTCTCTTTATCAAGAGGCACTGCTGCAATATCTGCAAAGATCTCAGGAATTGATTTATTTATAACATTTAAGCCAAATGATTTCTTTAGCGCCTCTTCATCGTAGTTGCAGGGAGTAAAGCCAGCTGGAGCATCACCAATTGCGCCAATAGTTAATCCATTCAATTTAGCCAGTGAATTCTTAACCTTATCTACATCTGCTAGTTGACCAGATACTTTCTGCGGTTGACCAACATCTGGCATCTCTCCAGATAGAGCTGATGAGAGGGCATCTCTAACATGTGCTTCATCAGGATTTCCGTGTAGATGAGTAATTCTCTTGCCATTTACTCGAAGAGCATGTGCTGCAAGATTTGACCCACACATAGAATTAAGAAGAAGGCGATCTCCTACTTCACCAAATTCTCTAACCGACCATAGCAGCACATCACCTGAAACTTTAGAGAGAAGTGAAACAGCAGCAGAGGCATCTGCAAAAGATGCGTTAAAGAGAATATATAACTTCTCATCAGAATTAAGATTTGCCTCAGCGCTAGCAGTATCCTCTGGAGTCATTACAAGTGATGTTGGGCCATTTACAGTAGCTCCAATTTCACCTAAAAGATCACGAGCAGAATCAAAGAACTTCTGCGCAGCTGCCACATCAAATGTTGGACGAGCAAGAGGAATCAAAGTGCAGCTAGCCATTAATTCCACCCCGCCGGTAATACTTCACTCATTAAAACTGGACGCCCCTGGGCGATACTTAACTGCGCAGCAAGGCCGGATGCAACGCTTCTAAGACCATCCTCCAGGCTCACATCTGGGCCTTTTCCGCCCTTAATAGCGTTAAAGAACTTTAAGTGTTCAAGATATGAAGCCCCGTAGTGAAATCCATTGTATTTGATGCTCTCATCCCAAACTTTTCGTGATTCCACCTTTGGCTTTGAAGCATCATGGCTCCACTGCTTAAAGTTTCCAACTGCGCTCCTCTTTCCATGACGCACCTCAAGTGATGGCAGAAATGATTCAACCTTGCCTTCACTTCCCGTTACTGAGATATGTTCTTTATCAACGGTATTTTCAGCAAACATACAGAGATCTAACATCGCTCTTTTTCCACTTGGATACTCCAAAATTACATAAGCGCTATCGAGCATATCTGCCTTAACTCCCTCATAGCTCTCATCGAGGAAATTAACTCTCTGCCCACCTGATGCAAAGACTCGAGTTGGACGCTCCTTAGCGATGTGATCCATAAGATTAAAATAGTGGCAGCACTTCTCAACAAGTGTTCCGCCGGTTTTAGATGTGAATCGATTCCAATTACCAACTTTTGGATAGAAAGGTTCGCGATGCTCTCTAATAGAGACCTGTTGAACTTGGCCAACTCCCCCGCCATGAACAATAGAGATTAACTCCGCAACTGGCGGCATATAACGATATTCAAGGCCCATCCAAACTAGACCACTTCTATTCTTTGACCACTCAATGACTTTTAGGCAATCATCAATGGTGGTGCAGAGCGGTTTTTCAATAAAGACATGAAGCGATGTCTTAAGCACATCTTCCAAAATATCAACGTGAGTAAAGTTAGGGGTAGCGATGATTACCACATCAACTAGGCCTGAATCTAGAAGCTCTCTATGATCAGTAAATACTTTTACTGACTCTCCTAACTGCTTAATAGCTAAATCTCTTGAATTAGAATCTGGATCGCTAATTGCAGTAACTGATGCGCCCTCTATGAAAGATAAGTTTTCGGCATGCTCACGGCCCATGGCGCCAATGCCGATGATTCCGTAGCGGAGCATGAAGAGAAGACTTCCTTCCGGCCTATTGTGAGTGGTCAGACCACTTCAATTGCCTGAGTCTTGCGCCCTAAGCGAGCTCGGTCAACGCTTTTTTACCTATTTTTTATAACGTTTAGGTCAAGCGCGAGCGATATCTGGGCGCGCTCTGCCAGCTATTTCAACGCTAGGCCAGCTTGGATCAGAGGTAATAATCTCAAAGCCAGTAGGGGTTGTAATCAAGGTGTCTTCAACCTTAATCCCGGCGGCACTTGGGTTCCAAGCAATTGCGTTACCTACGCCAATTACTTGAGCGCTCTTTTCATGAGCGGGGAAATCCCTTGGCAGATATCCAGTTGGACCACCTTGATGATGCTTACTCCACTCATCCCTTGCAAATCCTTGCTTGAGATACTCAACCTCGCCTGACTTAAAAGCTTGGCCGTATGTAGCGCCAACCTCTGTGCCACTAAAAAATGCCGCCTCAACATTTAGTAGCGCTTTATATCTCTGCTCTATCTCTTTAGAAAGAGAATTAAATGAAACAATTCTAGTAACGCTAGCAATTAGACCTTTTCTTCTCGCACAAATCACTCCCATGACAAGAGAGCCAATTAGATTTGTGGTGGGGAGAGGATGTCTAAAACTTTCAATACGATCACTACCAGCAACTAATAGAACTACTGGCTCTAAATTATGCGCCCAGAGATTTTCTGCAATTACTCCAGCTGCCCCCACTTCACTCATCTTTGGTGAGATCTTGAGCATCGATTCACCTAGAGACTTAGCCGCATCGCTACCAATCTGCTTTAGCCGCTCAACTTCAAAAGAATTTAGAGATCTTCTTAGCTCTTCAATCTCTGCTGATAAATTAATGCGATTACTATCAGGGCCATCGATACCTATCTTTTCACCTGATGGCAACTGCCCATCTCTGCCCTCAAACCAATTAATGACAATTAACTCTTCATCACCTGATAACTCTTCTGCCTCAAGCCTTGGAGCCTCTATCTTGTTGGTAACAACAACGATTCGATCCTTATAAACAA
>ENA-ORFA01000048-ORFA01000048.1-marine-metagenome-genome-assembly--contig:-NODE-48-length-61074-cov-9.608915_pt1 | contig 61074 bp, 48 predicted proteins | sample MGYA00248621_ERZ508587 | MGnify/ENA primary metagenome ERZ508587 (study PRJEB26250, sample SAMN06266239) | marine metagenome | isolation source: Columbia River Estuary | place: USA:Columbia River Estuary... | reverse complement strand
ATTCAGTTTGGACCGAATGCATACACTAAACCTGCAACAGCTTTAAATATTTTAAGAGAAACGGTAATGGGCCGTGAACTTTTTGATTACGCCTTTAAAGAATATGCTCGTCGTTGGGCATTTAAACATCCAACACCTGCCGATTTATTTAGAACCATGGAAGATGCAAGTGCTATAGATTTAGATTGGTATTGGAGAGGATGGTTTTATGGTATTGATCCGGTTGATATTGCGATAGATACTGTAAGACATGCTGTGTATGATCCAAGTTCTACCGCTGCGCCAACAATGGGTGGTCGTGGAGGTAGAAATATGATAGGTGCTAGTGGGCCTAGAGCTATAGATAAGCCTATGCTTCCTGGTTTTGATGATATATCAAAAGTTAGAAATAGAGCCGATAAGTCCATTGTATTTTTAACAGATGCCGATACAAGTTTGCGTGATTTTTATTGGAGATATGCTAGAGGTTTGGAGCCTTATGATTCTGTCACTAAACAACCTGCAATGAGTTACGGGTCGATGGAACCATTGACAGATGCTGAAAAAGCAAAATATGCCGATGTAAATTTATATGAAATTACTTTTTTAAATAAAGGTGGTTTAGTAATGCCTATTATTGTTGAATTTACATTTGAAGACGGCACCAAAGAATTACAAAAATTAGCTGCTCAAATTTGGAGACACAATGAAAATAAAGTGGTGAGTACTTTTTTAACCAATAAAAAAGCAGTCTCTATTAAACTAGATCCTATGCGTGAAACAGCAGATATTAATGAGAACAACAATAGCTGGCCTAAAGTGGCGGCACCTTCCAATTTTTCATTATTCAAAATGAAAGGTATGGGACGTGGACAATCGATGGGATTATCACCTATGCAAAATGCACAAAACAAACAATAAGAAACTAGCTACTATATTTTAATTGTAGATATAAAAAAGGCGCTCCAGAAATGGTAGCGCCTTTTTTTTATTGATTGGCCGAGGCCTTATAATATTTCCATTTTTCAATCACTGCTTGCATATCGGAAGGCAGCGGACTGTCAAAACTAATTTGCTTTTCAGTGGTAGGGTGAATAAAGCCTAAGGTTTGTGCATGTAAAGCACATCTTGGACAGGCGTCAAAGCAATTATCTACAAACTGCTTATACTTGGTATAAATGGTACCCTTTAAAATTCTATCGCCACCATATTCAAAATCGTTGAATAATGTATGACCAATATGTTTCATGTGCACTCTAATCTGATGTGTTCTTCCTGTTTCCAAAATACAAGACACTAGGGTTACATAATTATAACGCTCTATCACTTTATAGTGTGTAATGGCATGCTTCCCAATTTCTTCATCGGGGTAAGCGTCAAACATTTTTCTATTCGACTTATGACGGGCAATATTCGCCACAATAGTTCCTTCTTCTTGTTCCATATCGCCCCAAACAACGGCCACATATTTTCTTTCAACCGTATGGTTAAAAAATTGTTTGGCTAAATGACTTGCTGCTTCAGGAGTTTTAGCAAGTACAATTAAACCGGTCGTGTTTTTATCTATACGATGCACCAGTCCAAAGCGAGGTAAAACTTCTTCGTTTAAATCTGGGTTTTGGGAAAGTAAATGATGCGCCACTCCATTAAGTAATGTGCCCGTATAATTTCCAATGCCCGGATGCACCACCATATTGGAAGGCTTGTTAATCACCATTATGGCCTCGTCCTCATAGACAATATCTAAGTGCATGGCCTCAGGCTTGAGGTCGGTGTATTCTTGATTGATTATACTTAAGTAAACTACTTCGTCACCGGGTCTTGTTTTGTAATTGCTCTTCACTACTTTGCCATTCACGGTTAAAAAGCCGCCGTCAATGCCGTTTTGTAATTTGTTTCTAGTAATACCTTCAATTCTTGCTTGTACCCATTTATCAATACGCATAGGGGCTTGGCCTTTATCTACAGTAAAGGAAACTTTTTCATAAAGGGACTCGCTATTTTCTTCCGCTATGGGCTCTAATTCTTCTGACATGATGCAAAAGTAGGATATTGCTGCTTAGTTTGTAACTTTGCTTTATGCGTCAAAAAGTTTTTTTCGAGGATATGGGCATTCGTTCCTATCAGCCCAGTTGGGATTACCAGGAGGAATTGCTACTAAAAAATACGCAAATCAAATGGGCGGCTAGGCAAAACGAGCAGGATCTAAAAACGACCAACACAGAACATAGATTATTAATGGTAGAGCATAATCCTGTATTTACTTTAGGCAAAAGCGGTAAAAGAGAGCATGTTTTGGTGTCGGAGGAGCAATTAAAGAATTTAGGCATTGAGTTTTTTCATATTAATAGAGGGGGAGATGTGACTTACCATGGCTTACAACAAATTGTTGGCTATCCCATTTTGGATTTAGATAAATTTAAAACCGACCTAGGTTGGTATTTAAGATGTCTTGAACAAGTTATTATTGATCTGCTAGCTGAATATGGATTGAAGGGCGAGAGAAGTGATGGAGAGACAGGCGTTTGGTTAGAACCGAATGACCCCTTTATGGCTAGAAAAATTTGTGCCATGGGCATTAAATGTAGTAGATGGATAACCATGCATGGTTTTGCCTTAAATGTAAATACCGATTTATCTCATTTTGAATTTATAGTGCCTTGTGGTATACAAGGTAAAACAGTTACTTCTTTAGAAAAAGAATTAGGACATAAAGTAGACTACGAAGCCGTAAAAGAAAAAATAAAAAAACATTTTCAATTAATATTCGATTGCGAACTAGTTTAGTTTTAGAATATTAGTATAATGGAAGTGAGTTATTTCGCAAGAATAAAGCTGATTTTATTAAGCGAACTAGTTTAATAAAGCAAGGTCCCTAAGGGCAAGGATCTATTACCTTGCAAGCCTCCACTATGTATTACTAATATTTTACTTCCTGCTTTGAAATATTTTTCTTTCAGTAAGCTATCTACTGCCATTAAAAGTTTTCCGGTATACACTATATCGGTAGGTATTTTTTCCAAAGTCCAAAGCTGGTTCATGAAATCAAAAAGTGCTGGATTTGTTTTGGCATAACCGCCTTGGTGAAAATTATGAAGTAAACTAAAAGAGGCTGCTTTATTTATTAGCAATGATTTTATTTCATCTTCAATAGTATTTTCATTTTTTAAAACAGGAATACCAATAATTTCTTGATGCGCTTCAGCTGCATTGATTAATCCTGCAAGCATCGTACCTGTGCCCACTGCCGCAATAATGGTAGTATAGTGTTTGCAATGTTCATTTAAAATGGTAGCAGCCCCTTTCGCGCCAATGCTACCATAACCGCCTTCGTCAATGAAGTATGTAGAATTATTATCAACACTACTGTGCTGATTCGTTTTTAATAAATTATTTTTTATTTCCTGAAAATTTGTTCTTCCCATAAACTCTAATTGCATTCCATAGGCTTGCGCTTCTTGTAAACTTGGGGTAACTGTATCTTCTTTAATTGCTCTCACATAGCCAATACTTTTTACATTATTTTCTTTTGCTACATAAGCCAAGGCAACTAAATGATTAGAATAGGGCCCTCCAAAACTGGCAATAGTGCTGCAAGATTGACTAATAGCCTCTTCTATATAATACCTTAGCTTAAACCATTTATTACCACTTACAATGGGGTGCAGTTTATCTAACCTCAGCATACTAGCTTCAACAGTTGAACTACTTAAGCTAGTAAGGGGGTCAATGGTTATAGGATCTAATGTAAGGGTAGCTTTCAATGTTTTTTTATTTAAGAGAAATTGGTTAATTTTACCTACTCATTTATATCGAGTATTCGGCAGTAAACTATCCTAAAATTAGGACTAAATTAGATTCAAATTAATTGAAAATATATGGCAGCTACATTAGTGATTTTGGCAGCAGGGATGGCAAGTAGGTATGGTAGTATGAAACAAACCGAGGGTTTTGGTCCTGCTGGAGAAACCATCATGGAATATTCTATTTATGACGCCATTCGTGCAGGGTATAACAAAGTGGTTTTTATTATCCGTGCCGATTTTGCAGATGCTTTTAAAAATGCCATTGAGCCAAAATTAAAAGGTAAAATAGAAATCGAATATGTATTTCAATCTCTAGATAAATATACAGAGGGTTATGCGGTAGCTGCAGATAGAGTAAAGCCTTGGGGCACTGCGCACGCTTTATTATGTTGTAAAGAACTGGTGAAAGAAGCCTTCGCAGTTATTAATGCCGATGATTATTATGGCAAAGAAGCCTTTGAGCAATCCTATACTTTTTTAAATAAAGAGTGTAATGAGAAAACCAATTGCATATTGGGTTATGAGTTGTCTAATACATTAAGTGAGAATGGAACGGTGAGTAGAGGTGTGTGTTCTATTGACGCAGAAGGCTATTTAAAGCAAATTAATGAACGCACTACTATTTATCGAAGAGCAGATGGTCAAATAGTATTTGAAGAAAATGGAGTAGAAACTTCTTTGCAAGAAGATACAAGAGTAAGTATGAATTTTATGTGCTTTGGGCCTGGTTTCATTGACTTATGTGAAAAGGAGTTTGACTTATTTTTAAAAGCTAAGGGCCAAGAATTAAAATCTGAATTTTATATTCCCTATGTAGCGGGCAGGTTCCATGAATTAGGTCTAGGGAAAGTAAAGGTTATTCCTACCAATGCAAAATGGTTTGGTGTTACTTATAAAGAAGATGCGCCGGGTGTGAAACAAAGTATTAATGCACTCGTAGATAATAAAGTATACCCTTCTAATTTGTGGTAGTGGTATTTTAGTTATAAGATCTAATACTGTAGATGTAATTTTTTAAATTACTCAATTGACTTTTTCTATTATTTAAATTGGCTGTATTATTTTTAGACAATTTAATTTTGCCTGCCTTTTTATTTTCTTTTTCGTTGACCGTCTCAATTAAATCAAATATTTTAGTAGACTTAATGGCAAAAGCAACTCCTTCAGCTTGTTTTTGTCTGGTATTGATAATGCCTATAATTTCTCCTTTATCATTAAATAAAGGGGCTCCAGAAGAACCCGGATTCGCACTTATTTGAATTTGGTAAGCATTGCTATCTCCATTATAACCCGTTTGTGCACTAAGGTAGCCTTTGCCATATACAATATCATTATCGTTTCTAGGGTAGCCTAAGGTAAAAATTTCTTCACCAAGGTCTGTCCTTTTTTTGCGAATAACAAAGGGGATATTTTTCGGCGCTTTAAAATCTTCATCATCTATTTTAAGTAAGGCTAGGTCTGAACTGTAGTCGCTGTAAATAATATCAGCATGTAATTCTTGGCCCTCACTATTAATAACAATGGCTCCATTTCCCTTTAGCACATGTGTATTGGTAATAATAAAACCTTTAGTATCAATTAAAAATCCTGAACCACCACTTATAAATTTTGCATTTCCAGGTACTTTAGATTTTACCTCATTAATTAAATGCCCTTGTACTTGTTGTTTTTTCTTGATCACTTCAATATCGTTACTCAATTGTAATAATTGATTACCATTCAAGCTAGGAGACAAAGACATCACTAATATAGTGGTTGTTAATGCAATGAAACCGCCCACAGAAGCCGCAATAGCAGTGACTCTCTTGTATTTATTCCAAAGTTGTATCACTTTCGTTTTTGTGCTAATGCTATCATCGGTCATCCATTCGCCAGCAGCTAATAATTTATTAAATGTATGGCTAGTTAATTTTGCAAAGCTGCGTCTATGTGCATAAGACTGCATATGGTCCAAGAATAATTTATGCTCCACCACCATCTGATCAATATCAGGTGTGTTTTTTCTAAGGGTCTCAAATTGAGTCCTTTCTTGACTAGACATATCGTCTGTCAAATATCTTTCAATCGTTTCTAATAATTCTTTATCTTCCATTTTGCTTTTTCTCTTTTCGCTTCAATAATTAATACCGCTCTTCTCTATTTTTATTCTCCTATATTATATTGCGCAAAAAATAATTTTTTTAAACGCATCAAACATTTGTATTTCTGATTCTTTGCATTATCGGCATTGGTGTATCCAAAATCGGCAGCCAATTCCTGCATCCCTTTTTTATTCAAATAATAACCTTCTAATAAACTTTTACAGGGTTCCCCTAAACTATTTAAGGCCCGATGCATTATTTCAAAAGAAGCTTCTTTCTTATCAAACTCCCTCATGTCTTGTTCTACTGAAATGGTTTCTTCCTGACTACTTAATGGGCCGCTGTACTTTCCTAATTGATGCAGGCGCTTTAACCACAAATGCTTGCAAATAGAGAAAAGATAGGTTTTGATTTGACAGGTAAGTACAAATGAATTGGATTGAACCTTTTCATATAATGTAATCATTGCTTCCTGAAAAACATCCCTTGCGTCATCAAAAGAGCCATTGTTGTTTAGAACAAAGTGCTGAATAGAACTAAAATGACTTTTATAGAGGGTTTCCACCGCCTTGGAGTCATTACCAGCTAGTCCTTTTAAAAGGGCTTGTTCGTTCAGTTCAGCTTTCAAGAGATTAATACTTAATTTGATCAAAAGTAACCCAAAATAGGGTCTTTTTTAATTTTTTCAAGGGGAAGGGGGTTACCTTTTCTTAGTAGGGGTATTAAGAGTATTAATTAATTAATAAAATCAAACTCAAATGAAAAAAGTAATCGCAATTTTCGCTATCGCTGCATTAGCTGCATGTGGTGGTGCTGCAACTGAAGCTACAACTGATACTGCTGTTGCAACTGTTGATACAGCTGCTGCTGCAACTGTTGATACTGCTGCTGCTGCAATGGATACTGCTGCTGCAAAATAAATAATTAGCTTCCTGCTAGAAGGTTTTACCTTTTTAGTTAGTCAAGCAATATTTCTGAGCCCTTGGTTTCGACCAGGGGCTTTTTTTGCTTGAACTGATAACCTTTAAAAACGAATATCTGTTAGTTTTTAGACCTAAAAATGCAAACATTTTTGACTTATAGCCTACAATAGCCTATCTTTGTTCTCCGATGAAAGCAAATATTAACAATTGGTTTTACTGTTTCTTTTATTTCTACTTTAAGCAAAGTAGCCGGGTTGTATTTGTAAAAGCGTAAAGAAATTAACTAAATATACAGTCCCGGCCCACCAGCCGGGATTTTTGTTTAAAAGCGGATAAGCATATAGTGGGGACAAAGAAAAATAAGTAAAAAGAATAGGTAGCAATTAGAATGAATAAAAAAGTAGCAATACAAGGGTACGAAGGAAGTTTCCACCAAGTGGCAGCCAGGCATTTTTTTGGCAAAAATGTAGAGGTTATCCCTTGCGACACATTTAGGCAAGTAGTTCAATTAGGAGCCGACGCTAAACTATCTGACGGTGCAGTGATGGCCATTGAAAATTCTATTGCAGGCAGCATTTTACCTAATTATAATCTATTACAAAAAAGTAAGTTGCAAGTTATTGGTGAAGTGTATTTATCTATCAGCCAAAATCTATTAACCTACCCTGGGGTGAAATTAGAAGACATTAAAGAAGTGCATAGTCATCCCATGGCTATCTTACAATGCTTAGATTATTTAGAAAAGTATAATTGGAAATTAGTGGAGTCAGAAGATACAGCGCTAAGTGCTAAAGTTGTACATCAAAATAAAAGTAAGCATACAGCAGCCATTGCCAGTAAGCTAGCGGCGCAAATGTTTGATTTAAATATCATCAAGCCAGATATTCACACTTTAAAAAATAATATTACTCGTTTTTTAATAGTGGGCCCAGCAAGTATTAAAACTTCGGTGGAGAATGCGAATAAAGCATCTATTTATTTTCAAACCGATCACTCAAGAGGTATACTTGCTAATGTATTAGCCAAAATTGCACAAGGAAATGTGAATTTGAGTAAGCTGCAAAGTATGCCTATACCAGGCAGTACTTTTAAATACGGTTTTTATGCCGATTTAGAATTTGATAATAAAAAACAAATTGAAAAGGTATTAGAAGTATTGAAAGGCTTAACCAATAGTATTAGAATATTCGGTATGTATCAAAAAGGTAAAGTTGTAAAAGGATAAAAATGAATTGGACTGTATCAAATAGATTAGAGGGTATTGGAGAATATTATTTTTCTACCAAACTGCGCGAAATTGATGAACTCAATAAAGCCGGTAAGGGGATCCTTAATTTAGGAATTGGAAGCCCCGATTTACCTCCGCATCCTGATGTGGTTAAAACTTTACACGAAGAAGCGATTAAAGAAAATGTCCATGGTTATCAATCTTATAAAGGGTCACCTATTTTAAGAGAAGCGGTAGCGAATTGGTATAAAAAATATTTCAAAGTAGCGGACTTAAACCCTGCTACTGAGATACTTCCTTTATTAGGAAGTAAAGAAGGGATCATGCATATATGTATGACCTATTTAAATGAAGGAGATCAGGTATTAATTCCAAATCCTGGTTATCCTACATATACAAGTGCAGTTAAATTAGCGGGTGGGACCCCGTTATACTATGAGTTGACTGCCGAAAACAGTTGGGCGCCTGACTTTGAAAATTTAGAAAAATCAGATTTATCAAAAGTCAAGTTAATGTGGGTGAACTATCCGCATATGCCAACAGGCCAAAGGCCTACGAAAGAACTATTTGAAAAAATAGTCGCCTTTGGAATTAAGCATCAAATATTGATTTGTCATGATAATCCTTATGCCTTCATTTTAAATGATAAGCCTGAAAGCTTATTGTCTATTGATAGGGCCAAAGAGGTAGTGATAGAATTAAACTCTCTAAGTAAAAGTCAGAATATGGCAGGATGGAGGGTAGGCATGTTAATTGCTGCCGAAGACAGAATCAATGAAATACTTAGGTTTAAATCCAACATGGACAGTGGTATGTTTTTACCCGTGCAATTAGCAGCTGCTAAAGCATTAAGTCTTGATCAAAGTTGGTATGACTCCGTGAATAAAATATATACAGCACGACGCGAAAAAGTATTCGAGTTATTAGATGTTTTAAAATGTGTCTACACTAAACAACAAGTAGGCATGTTTGTATGGGCCAAAATTCCCGCAACTTACAAAGATGGATATGCATTAAGTGATAAAGTATTATACGATGCAAATGTTTTTATTACCCCAGGAGGCATTTTTGGCTCCGCTGGTAACGAATATATCAGAGTGAGTTTATGTGGTTCCATAGAAAAATTTAGTGAAGCTATTAAAAGAATTGAAGCATGCGTTTAACAGTCATTGGTATTGGTTTAATGGGAGGTTCACTGGCTTTGTCTTTGAAAAAGAAAGGCATGGTATCCAAGGTCATTGGAGTGGATCAAAACATTGAGCACCAAAACCTGGCCTTGCAATTAGGAATTGTAGATGAGATCATGTCTTTAGAAGAGGCAGTAGCAGCTTCTGATTTGATTGCCATTGCAACGCCTATTAACGTAGCTGAAAGTTTATTGCCCACTATTTTAAACTTAGTGAACAAGCAAGTTGTTTTTGATTTAGGTTCTACCAAAGAAAGTATTGTAAACATCGCCAAAGCGCATGTGAACAAAGGTCGTTTTGTTCCTACCCATCCAATGTGGGGAACAGAATTTAGTGGTCCTGCAGCAGCACAAGCCGATGCTTTTGTGGACAAGGCTACGATTATTTGTAACAAAGAGCAGGTGGATGCAGATGCACTAGCATTGGTAGAAAAAACATATCAAGCTTTAGGTATGCATATGCTATATATGGATGCCATTAAACATGACATGCATGTAGCCTATGTCAGTCATATCTCACATATCACTTCTTTTGCATTGGCTAATACCGTGTTAGAGAAGGAAAAAGAGTCTGATGCTATTTTTGAGTTAGCGAGTAGTGGTTTTGAAAGCACGGTTCGTTTGGCTAAGTCCAATGCGGAAATGTGGGTGCCCATTTTTATGCAAAACAAAGAAAATGTATTAGATGTTTTAAATGAGCATATTAGTCAGTTAAAAAAGTTCAAGGCAAGTTTGGAAAAAGAAAACCCAGACTATCTCTTGGAATTGATTCAAAATGCCAATAAAATAAAAAGAATTTTAAAATAATTAAAAAAGCAAAGCACTTTAAGTGACTGAGCAAAAAATAGTAAAAATGAAGAAGAAAGAAGAAGTAGAAATTAAAAATGATTTAATAGAAGCTGTAAAGTCGAAAAAAACATTTACAGAAATTGGTATTAATGATCAATTGGTAAAAGCAGTGACTGAATTAGGATACACACACGCTACAGAAATTCAAGAGCGTTCTATTCCAGTTTTAATAAGTGGAACCAAAGATTTTATTGGTTTAGCGCAAACAGGTACTGGAAAAACAGCCGCCTTTGGTTTGCCTTTATTACAATTAATTAAAACAGCAGAGAAATTCCCACAAGCCTTAGTAGTTTGTCCAACAAGAGAATTGTGTATGCAAATTGTAAGCGAAATGAATTTGTTTAAAAAGCATATTCCAGGTTTGCAAGTATTAGCCGTATACGGCGGAACTTCTATTGGTTTACAAATCAAGGATTTAAAAAGAGGCGTACAAGTAGTAGTAGCCACTCCAGGTAGGTTAATTGACTTAATTGAAAGAAAGGCCATTAATTTAGAGAAGATTGAATATGTTGTTTTAGATGAAGCCGATGAAATGTTAAATATGGGTTTCCAAGATGACATTGAATTTATCTTAAAGAATACACCTAATAGAGAAAGTATCTGGTTGTTTAGTGCTACTATGCCTGCTGAAATTAGAAAAGTAAGTAAGCGTTACATGAAAGAGCCAGTAGAAGTAACTATTGGTAAAGTAAATGCAACGAATAAGAGTATTGATCATCAGTACTATTTAACATCTGCGCAACATCGTTATGAGACTTTAAAAAGAATCATCGATTTTAACCCAGGTATTTATGGTATTATTTTTACAAGAACCAAGGCCGATGCACAAGAAGTAGCACAGCGTTTAACACGTGAAGGTTATGATATTGATGCTATTCATGGCGATTTAACACAACAACAACGTGATAGAGTCATGGGTCAATTCCGTGACAAGACTTTGCAATTATTAATTGCAACTGACGTTGCTGCAAGAGGTATTGATGTAAAAGGAATTACACACGTTATCAATTTTGAATTACCAGATGATGTAGAAGTTTACACACATAGAAGTGGTAGAACAGGTCGTGCAGGTAGTCAAGGTATTTGTATATCTATTGTACATGCACGTGAGTCTTACCGTTTGCGTCAGATTGAAAATATGAACAAGTGTACTTTCCATAAATTGGATATACCTAGCGGTAAAGATGTATGTAGAAAACAATTTTTCCATGTAATGGATAAATTAATGTCTACCGATGTAAGCCATGGCGATTACGAAACCTATGTTCCAATGCTTGCAGAAAAATTTGCTGACATGACAAAGGAAGAGATTTTAAAGCGTGTGGCTGCATTAGAATTCAACCGTTTCTTAAGTTATTATGAGAATGCACAGGATTTAAATATTCGTACAGCAGACAAAGGTCGTCGTGAGCCTATGCAACAACAAGATCGTAACCGTGATAGAGGTCGTCAAGAATTTGGTGGCGCCGATCGTGGTCGCACTAGAAGCAATGATCGTGGTATGGAGCGCAGCTCATCAGATCGCGGAAGTCGTGGTGCTGAAAGAGGCGCTAGTGGTTATACGCGTTTGTTTGTGAACTTAGGTACCAAGGATGGTTTTTACAAGGCTAGTTTTTTACAATTTATTTTAGACATGAGCGATTTAAGAAAAGAAGCTCTAGGTAAAATAGATATGCGTGATATGAATAGCTGGGTAGAAATTGAATCAGGTGCTGCAAAACAAATGATTAATGCGGTAGATGGTAAAAACTATAAAGGCCGTCGTATTAGAATGAATGATGCAGATAGCGGTGGACCTAAAGGTTTTTCTAAAAGAGAAGGCTAATTAGTTCGCTAAAAAATAGGCATTCCAAAAAGTAAAATAAATATTCAAATATTAAAATTCGGAAAAATGGGAGACTTAACAGAGCAACAACAAAAAGTAAGCATTTTATTAAAAAAATCACCCTTGATTATATCTGGCCCTTGTAGTGCAGAGACCGAAGAACAAGTGATGCAAACGGCTATTCGTTTAGCCGCTACTGGTAGAGTAGATATTATGCGTGCAGGTATATGGAAGCCAAGAACGAGACCCGGAAGTTTTGAGGGTATTGGTACAAAAGGTTTGCCATGGATGCAACAAGCTAAAAAAGAAACGGGCTTGCCTATTGCTGTTGAGGTAGCTACTGCCAAGCAAGTAGAAGATGCTTTGCATTTTGGTGTTGATGTTTTATGGATAGGGGCGCGTACCACTGTGAACCCTTTTAGTGTGCAAGAAATTGCAGACTCATTAAAAGGAGTGAAAGTGCCAGTATTAATTAAGAATCCCATTAATCCAGATTTAGAATTATGGATTGGAGGTATGGAGCGTATTGCTAAAGCAGGTATTGAAGAATTAGGATTAATCCACCGTGGATTTAGCTCTTATGGAAATACTGAATATAGAAATGCACCCATGTGGCATTTGGCTATTGAAATGAAACGTCGTTATCCAGGTATTCCTATGATTAATGACCCTTCACATATTTGTGGACGTCGTGATATCCTACAAGAAGTGGCTCAACAGGCCATTGACTTAGACTTTGATGGTTTAATTATTGAATCACATATTGATCCAGACAATGCATGGAGTGATGCGAAACAACAAATCACTCCTGAGGTATTGAAAACAATGTTGGAAGCCATTCGTTGGAGAAAAGAAGACGTGGCTTCTGCAGAATACCATGCAGCGCTAGAAAAATTACGTCAACAAATTAACCAATTAGATGATGAGTTGTTGCAAGTTTTATCAACGCGTATGAAAGTAGCTGAAAAAATTGGTGAGTATAAGAAAAACAATGACATCACTATTTTACAAACCAATCGTTGGAATGAAATTTTAGAGCGTGCTGTAGGTAAAGGAAGTAAAGTAGGCTTAAGTGAAGATTTTATTACTAAGTACATGGACGCCGTGCATATGGAAAGTATCAATCATCAAAATAAAATTATGAATAGCTAGTTTGTACTTATAATTTTGTACATACAATATATTACAATTATAAAGTCTGTACTTCTTATTCAAGCTAATAATCATTACTTTTTGTAAAGTATTTATAAATGAAAAACTGGAAAGTAAAATTTTCGTCTCAGATAGTATCTTTTTTCTTAGAAGGTAAGTTTGCTGCTATCGATAAAATAGTAGAAAAGTCAAATGCTTTTTACATTACAGATGAAAATGTATATGCCTTACATCAAAAAAAATTCAAAGGAAAGAAAACCATTATCATTCCTGCAGGCGAAGAACATAAGCAACAAGCGACTGTAGATTTTATCATTGAAGCCTTACTAAATTTAGGCGCCACAAGAGAGGCGGTATTAATTGGTGTGGGCGGCGGTGTGGTAACTGATATGGTAGGTTATGTGGCTGGGGTTTACATGCGAGGGGTAGCTGTAGGTTTTGTGCCTACTACTATACTTGCCATGGTAGACGCTTCTATTGGTGGAAAAAATGGAATTGATATTGGATTGTATAAAAATATGGTAGGCTTAATAAGACAACCCTCTTTTTTAGTGTACGATATTGATTTTTTAAAAACCTTACCCAAACATCAGTGGGAAAATGGCTTTGCTGAAATAATTAAGCATGCTGCTATTAAAGATGCAGCTATGATGAAGGCATTAGCAAGTCATGACTTGTCTTATTATCAGAAAAACAAAAAGGCCTTACAGCTTTTAATAGAAAAGAATGTTCAGATTAAAGTGAAAGTGGTTCAACAAGATGAATTCGAAAAAGGCGATCGCAAATTGCTCAATTTTGGACATACCCTTGGGCATGCCATTGAAAACCAACATGCTTTATTACATGGTCATGCCATTAGTATTGGTATGGTCTATGCTGCTAAAATTTCTCAAGTAATGGAAGGCTTTAATGATACGGGTTTATTAGTTGACACTTTGAAAAAATACGGATTACCCACTAGTATGCATTTTGATATAGACCAAGCCATGCAAATTATGCAGAAGGATAAGAAAAAGACAGGAGCTTCTATGCAATATGTACTGCTGAAAAAAATGGGTAAGGCGGTGTATCAAAGTGTTCCTATGAAATCATTAGAAAAATTAATAAAATTGTATTCTTAAGATGGTTGCGATAGTTCATCCAAGTAAACTAAGTGGTTCGCAAATAGCACCAGCCAGTAAGAGCTCTATGCAAAGGGCTTGTGCTGCAGCATTAATACATATTGGAAAAACTATTATTCATAATCCTGGCCATTCAAATGATGATCTTGCCGCCTTGGACGTAATTCAGAAATTAGGAGCTACTGTAGTAATAGGAAAAACAGCTAGCGGAAAAATACATACAAGTCCTATTGAAGTGAATTCTAATGGAGTAAAGCCTATTGGTCCTTCAATGAACTGTGGGGAAAGTGGATTAGGTATTAGAATGTTTACACCTATTGCAGCATTAAGTAATGAATTAATAAGTATTGAAGGCAAAGGAAGCTTGGTCAAAAGACCCATGCATTTTTTTGACGAGATATTACCATTAGTGGGCGTAAAAGTACAGTCGCAGAAAGGTTTTTTACCTATACAAATTCAAGGACCTTTAGTGCCCGCTACTATTACTATTGACGGCTCTTTAAGTTCTCAATTTTTAACAGGTATGTTAATGGCCTATGCAGCTACTGAAAAGCAGGATATTGAAATAAAAGTAGTAGACTTAAAAAGCAAACCCTATATCGATTTAACATTAGCCGTTTTAAATGCATTTGGTTGGAAAGTAGAACATACAAACTATGAAAGCTTCCGTTTTTTAGCGCATGCGCCTTTACAACCTATTATTGAATATACAGTGGAAGGCGATTGGAGTGGCGCTGCTTTTTTATTAGTAGCAGGTGCTATTGCTGGCCCCATAAAAGTAAAAGGCTTGCAATTAAATTCTACACAGGCCGATAAAAAAATAATGGAAGCACTAATAAGTGCAAAGGCAAATATGATACAAGTAGAAGACGGTATTTTGATAGGCCCTGCATCATTTAATGAGCAGACTAATTCAAATGGTTTAATTGCTTTTGAATTTGATGCCACCGATTGCCCCGATTTATTTCCTCCATTAGTAGCACTTGCAAGTGTTTGTAATGGGGTTACTAAAATTAAAGGAGTAAGCAGGCTTGCACATAAAGAAAGTGATAGAGGACTTACCTTGCAAACTGAATTTGCAAAAATGGGCGTTCAAATAGAATTAGTAGGAGATGAGATGCTTATTCATGGTGGAAGTCTTATTCAATCGGCCACTGTTTTCTCTCAACACGATCATAGAATTGCTATGGCATGCGGTGTGGCTGCATTAGTAGCGAATGGTCCCATTGAAATAACTGAGGCAGAGGCTATTAATAAATCTTATACCAATTTCTTTACCCATTTGCAAGAACTGGGCGCAAAAGTGGATATACAATAAATTTCTTACCTTGTAATAACGAAATAAAGACATGAACAAATTCGGAACCTTATTTACAGTACAAATTTTTGGCGAGTCGCATGGCGCTTGTGTGGGCATTACTATAGATGGTTGTCCAGCGGGTTTGCCACTACAAACAGCTGATTTTGTGGAGGATATGGAGCGTCGCAAAGGTGGTAAACAAAAAGGAACTACACCTCGTCAGGAAGATGATATTCCTATTTTTAAAGCAGGTTTATTTAACGATACGACCACGGGAGCACCTATCATGATGCTTTTTGAGAACAATAATACGAGAAGTGGTGATTATGAAAAACAACGCGCTGTACCAAGACCCGGCCATGCCGATTTTACAGCCCATCATAAATTTGGCGGCTTTGAAGATTATAGAGGAGGAGGACATTTCAGCGGAAGGTTAACGGCTGCTTTGGTGGGTGCAGGTGTAGTGGCAAAAAAAGTATTAAATGCAGGTCAGCTAGCAGAAAAAATTAAAGTAGAAGCTACAATTATAAGTATTGGAGGAGAATCAGATGTAGAAAAAGGAATACAGAAAGCGATTGATCAAAAAGATAGCGTAGGTGGTATTGTTGAATGTGTGGTGAAAGGATTACCCATTGGACTAGGAGAGCATTTTTTCAATTCAGTGGAGTCTTTAATTAGCCATGCTGTTTTTGCAATACCTGCTATTCGTGGTATTGAATTTGGAACAGGCTTTGCAGCAGCATCTATGTTTGGTGTGGACCATAACGATGCCATTGAAGATGCTTCTGGAATAACTAAAACCAATCATGCAGGTGGTGTGGTAGGTGGTTATACCAATGGCAATGACCTTGTGTTTAGAATTGCAGTGAAACCTACTTCTTCTACGCCTAAAGAACAAGTTACCCTTAATTGGGAAACCAATGAACAAGAAACATTTTCAGTAAAAGGAAGACACGATTTATGCATAGCGCTGAGGGTGCCTGTAGTTTTGGAAGCAGTCACGGCCATTGTGCTTGCAGATTTAATGTTAATAGATCAAAAAATTCCAAGAATCATTAAAAAATAATTATTTATGGAAAGCGAATATATATACCATGTAACTACTTTGAAAGAGTGGGAAGCCGCTAGATTAAAAAACGAGTACACGCCTGTTAATTATGAGCAGGATGGTTTTATACACTGTTCTGTTGAAAAACAAATTCCAGGTGTATTAGATCGTTTTTATAAAGGTCAAACAGGATTGGTTAAACTCAAGATAGAAAAAGTAAAAGTGCAAAGGCCCGTATTATTTGAATTAGCAGAGGATTTGGATGAATTATTTCCACATATTTATGGGGCTTTAAACCTAGATAGTGTAGTGGAAGTAAGCACTATTAGCTAATTACTTATTTAAATACATATAAAGCCTAGTTTTAAATTAAGCCTAGTCTTAAAGTTTTTATAAAGAATACTCTATGAATATTAAATTAAGCTTCTTAATTATTTTAGTATTCCCTCTACTAATTAGTACAGAATGTTTTGCTCAAAAAATTTATCCTACTAGTTTAACCACTATTAACTATTTGGATAGTGCTAATGTGAATAAGTATCAAAAAAAAATCGATACACACCGAATTAAGATAGAATTAAATCATATTACGGGTATTGCTAGTTTTTATGGTGCCAGTTTTGACGGCACTTTAACCGCTACAGGCGAGATTTTCAGAAACAGTAAGTACACAGCCGCTTGTAATTTGTACAAGTTAAACACGCTCGTGCGTGTGACTAATATGAGAAATGGAAGGTCTGTGCTAGTTAGAATTAATGACCGTATGCATCCTAATATGTTGAAATTAGGAAGAGTAGTAGACCTTAGTACGGCTGCTGCCAAAAAATTACAATTAAGTTCTAAAGGAATTGTCAAAGTAACGCTTGATGCGGTGGGATATTCAAAAATCAACCCCAAAAAGCAGTAGACTATTCAAGGATAATCTTTAATTTACACTATCAAAAATTCTTCTTAAATGCACCTTCTTTATAAAACAAACTTTCTTCTTACAATAAATAAGTTTAGAAAAATACACTTTAGTATGAAAAAAATAATTCTAATGCTCTTAGTAGCTGTATCTAGTTTAACAGTTATTGGACAGGATACAGCAAGTATCAAACCGGCTTCTATTGCTTTTAAAGTTGGTTTATTTAATTTCAAAAAAACACCGTTAACAGAGAATGCCAGCCAAACCGCTATTCAAGGTGGCTTGCAGTATTTTAAAGGCATCACAACGCATCTTGATTTAATGATGAATTTAGACTTTGCTAATTTAAAATATCCTTTTTACAATTCTTCTAAGCTTGACATTGCTAAAAACAATGAAATGTATACTGCATTTGATGCAAGTTTAAATTATAAGTTACTGACGGATGAAAATAAATTAGTGCCTTATCTGAGTGCAGGTTTAGGGGTGGCTTCTATCAATAATGCGTATTATACTGCGTATCTGCCTGTAGGCTTAGGTTTGCAAATTAAAGCCAAGCAAGGTTCTTTTATAAATATACTTAGTACTTATAGGGCAGAAGCTTCTGCGCTTACTAAAATGCATTATAATCATTCTATAAGTTATTCCCTGCCTTTAAAATTAAGAGAGAAAAAACCGGTCATGTTACCTCCAGCCCCTGTGGTGGCGGATAATGATGGTGATGGAGTGGTGGGCAGTGAAGATGATTGTCCTAATGCATCTGGCTTGGTAAAATATCATGGATGTCCAGTGCCAGATTCGGATAATGATGGCATAAATGACGAGAATGACAAATGTCCTACGGCGGAGGGAGCAATAAAATATAAAGGATGTCCTATTCCTGATACAGATAAAGATGGTATAAATGATGAAGCCGACAAATGTCCTACTGCGAAAGGATTGTCAAGTTATGAAGGTTGCCCTATTCCCGATACAGATAAAGATGGAGTGAATGATGAGCAGGATAAATGCCCTAGCACTCCTGGTATTATGGGTAATAATGGTTGTGCCGATGTTCAACCACTCGTAAATGAAATCTCTTCCCAATTAAAGTTTGAGTCGGGTAAGGTGAATCTTAGTAAGAAAGGATATCAAGGCTTAGATTCCTTGGTTGTCTTAATGCAAAATAATACAAACATTACCCTAGTGATTACTGGCCATACCGATAATACGGGCACGCTGAAAATAAATGAAAAATTATCGCTACAAAGAGCCATGGTGGCATCAAATTATTTAGTCAAGAAGGGGGTAGATAAAAATAGAATGAGTCAAAAAGGATTTGCAGATACAAAGTCAATTGCTGATAATAAAACATTAAAAGGAAGAGCGCAAAATAGAAGGGTAGATATTGAAGTAATTTATTAGTGAATAAGTAACTAACTAACTAATAATTTAATTAGCCAGTTCTTTAACTAGTAAATAACTACTTCTCTTTCTAGTAAGATTTCAAATTTTGCAAGTACCGATTGAATAATTTCCTCTGAGAAATTATATATTTCAATGCCTGGCCCATTATTGTAATGAACAATGACTAAAGATTGTTTTTCATAGCAACCTACATTGCCTTTTTGTATACCCTTCCAGCCACAGGCTTCAATTAACCAACCCGCAGCTATTTTATAGGTATCATCTGTGATAGGGTAGGCAATCATTTTAGGGAATTTTGCAATCAATACTTCAAAGAAGTCTTTGGTGATAGTAGGATTTTTAAAAAAACTTCCAGCGTTACCGAGTTTTTTAGGATCGGGTAATTTCTCTGATCTAATTTGAATAACTGCATTCGAAATTGCTTCTACACTAGGCTGCTTATTATTTTTTTGATGCAGTACTTCTTTAATGGCACCATACTCGGTTCTGAAAATAGGTTGTTTTTGTAAAACAAATTGCACGGAACTTATAATGTATCTGTCTTTTTCATTTTTAAATAGACTAGTTCTATATCCAAATGCACATTCGATATTGTTGAGTGTTATCAATGCGGAACTATGCGTATCATAAGCCGTCACACTAGCTATACTATCTTTGGCTTCTACTCCATAGGCGCCAATATTTTGAATAGGAGCAGCACCAACAGTGCCTGGAATTAAACTTAAATTTTCTACGCCACCCCAACCCTTTTGAACGCAGTAAATTACAAAATGGTGCCAGTTTTCACCCGCACCAACTTCTAAGTAAACCTCGGAGGCAGTTTCTTTTAATTTTTTAATGCCCATTATTTCCATCTTCAATACTAAGCCTTCAAAAGTTTTCGTAAAAAGAATATTAGTGCCTGATCCTAGCATTAAATAAGGGGTATTTTTTTCTTTGGCCCATTGAATACTTTTCTCAATAGCCTCTATGGAATCAATTTTAGCAAAATAATTTGCTTTTTCATTGCTGCCAAAGCTATGTAAATTTTGAAGAGAACTATTTTGGGTAATTTCCATATTGTTTTAATTGGGGTCAATGTCTATGATAATACTAACAGATTTATACCTTGGGTGTACTTGTAGTAATCGTATATAATGTAAGAGCTGTTTTTTAGCGAGTTGTAATTGTTGCGGTTGTTTTGAAATTTTAATAGCTAGTTCCCAGATATATTTATTACGTACCCTGTTTACAATGGGTTGTGCTGGGCCTAATACTGTTTTTTGAATCTCAGGGGTAAGTGAATGAAGGAAGTGGTTGGCTGCTTCTTCGGCAATATTGTTTTCTTTATGTTTAAATAGCAAACTCATGAGCCTACTAAACGGAGGATAAGAGAACTGTTTTCTATTTTGAATTTCAAAATTATAAAAGCCAAAATAATCATGTTGTTGAACGAGTTGCACAATAGGGTGCTGCAATTGACTCACTTGTATAATCACTGTTCCATTATCATTTTTTCTGCCTGCTCTACCACTAACCTGTTCCATCATTTGAAAAGCACGCTCATTCACTCTATAATGATTAAAGTTGAGTAAGCTGTCTGCATCTACAATGCCCACTAAGTCTACATTTTCAAAATCAAGCCCTTTTACCACCATTTGAGTACCTACTAAAATATCAATTTGTCTTTGTTCAAATTTTTGAATGAGTTGGTCATGCTCGTTTTTCCCTTTTACATTGTCTAAATCCATTCTTGCAACAATCACCCCTGGTAAAGATTGGTTCAATTTTTCTTCAATCTGTTCTGTGCCAAAACTTTTTTGTTTGAAATTTTGTTTGCCACAAGCTTTACAGGTATTTACAATGGGGTAAGAAGCGCCACAATAATGACAAGAAAGTAAGTTCTTGGCTTTATGATAGGTAAGGGTTACATCACAATGTTCGCAATGTGGAATCCATCCGCAGGTTTCGCAAATTAAATAGGGGGCGTATCCTCTTCTATTTTGGAATAAAATAACCTGCTTTTTATTCGCAATAGTTTTTGAAATGGAAGCCAAGAGCTGTGGCGTTAGAATGGCAGTACCTGCAGGTTGTTTTTTTGTATCAATTAATTCAATTTTTGGAAGTGCGCCTGTACTAAACCTTTCATTTAAATAAGTGTAGCCAAACTTTTTTGAAATAGCATTATAATAGGTTTCTACCGAAGGGGTAGCTGAACCTAATACTACTTTTGCTTTTAATTGATTGGCATAATATATAGCGGTATCTCTTGCTTGGTATCTAGGGGCAGGTTCTTGTTGTTTATAAGAAGGGTCATGTTCTTCGTCAATAACAATAAGCGATAAATTTTTATAAGGAAGAAAAAGGGCCGAACGCGCGCCTAATACAATTTTAATTTCACCAGACTTTACCTTATTCCAAATTTCTACTCTTTCATTGGGATTAAACTTTGAATGATATATAGCTATAGATCCACCAAAATATTGTTTCAGCCTTCTAATCATTTGCGCAGTGAGTGCAATTTCGGGTAACATATACAATGCCTGCTTGTTTTGCTGAATCACTTCATTGATGAGGGCTACATATATTTGTGTTTTTCCGCTGCCCGTGATGCCATGCAATAAGCCTACAGGATGTGTAAGAAGTTGCGATTTAACGGAGGTCAAGGCTTCTTTTTGTTTTTCGGATAAACTATGCAGTGCGGTATTACCTGTATTTGGATCGGTGGCCAACCTGTCTATTTTTCTTTTCTCAGCCACTAATATGCCTTTGTCAATTAAGGCTTTTAATTGTGCATGGGTAGCATTAGCCTTTTCTAAAATAGATTTTTGTTGAACACTGCCTTCTGTTTTTTCAAAATGTAAAAAAGCTAGTAATAAATCCAATTGTTTAGGTGCTCTTGTCCATTCATTCAATAATTTTTCTAAAGCGGCCTCATTTTTGTATTGAGCCTGCAAGCTTAAAAATATTTCTACTTTACTAGTATACTTATCTTTCATATTTTCCTGCACATAACAAATTCCTTTTTGAATGAGTTTATTAATAACAGGATAAACCGATTTTTTATCTAGTAGTTTTTGAATTTCTATTAAGGTTAAGGTTTTTTTAATTTCTAATGCTTCCGAAATTATATATTCAGCGTCGCTTAAATTCTTAATGTCTTCTTCTTGCTGTTCATTTAAAATAAAAACGCTTTCGCTAGATATTTTTAAATGACTTGGAATGGCGGCTTGCATGACTTCTCCTTCGGTGCACATATAATATTCGGCCATCCACTCCCAAAGGGCTAATTGATGCTCATATACAATGGGGGCATCATCTAAAACCGAAAGAATAGGCTTAGGGGTAAAGGCTTCAGGCGCTTTGTTACTTATATTTTTTACAATACCCGCATATCTTTTATTGGCGCCCAGCATCACTTCCACACGCATGCCAATGGCTACTTCATCCTGCATAGATGCCGGAATCATCCAAGTATAATTTTTGGGAAGCGCTAAGGGTATGATTATTTCTGCGTACATGATATAGGGTTGCAAAAATACACTATGAATTTGGATACTTTCTATATCTTCTCATGCCTTCATCCATTTTTTTGAAAACAAGGTCTTTCAAGTCGTCCATTTGATCCAGGGTATAGCCGCTTACTTCCACCGTTTCCAAATACACCACTCTATGCTTTCCCGGGGTAAGTGTAAGGGCGCTACTAAAATGCATACGATCAACGGAATCCACTAATAGTACTGGTTGAATAGGAATATTCATTTCAATGGCTAATTTAAAAGCGCCATTGAAAAAAGATTTTAAGGGATATTCATCCGTCATGCTAAAAGTGCCTTCTGGAAATATGAAAATAGAGATATGTTTTTCTAAAGCCATTTTTAAATTGCGTAAACTTTGGGCTCTTTTTTCTGGGTCGCTTCTGTCTACCATGACTACCGCATTTCGATATATTAAACCAAACAAAGGAATTTTAGAGGATTCAAATTTAGCTAAGGGGCGAATGGGTTGATGCTTTAATTGAACAATGGAGGGAATATCCATATAAGAATTATGGTTGCCTACAAAAATATGCGCGCGATTAAAATCATGCGGCGCTTCAAAAATTTCGGAGTGTCGAACGCCCATAAATAGGTACAAAATCTTACCCCAATAACGGCAAATAAAATAAACATGCTCGCTTATTTTTTCTTTACTGAAAGGGAGGATTAAAAACATGGCGGTCACCGATAGGATAGTGAGTATCGAAAACAATACAATGGCATAAAGGCAGTATATAAGCTGAACAGCTCTTTTAAGGATTTTCATCTGTCTGCTAATATAATAAAAAAGCCCCGAAAACCTAAAGAAACTAGGCCTTTAGGGGGTTTCTACCATACTTTTCATCATGTTGTGTTGCATCTAATCCTAATTCTTCATCTTCTTCAGTCACACGAAGTGGCATGATAATACTTATAAATTTGAATATCAAAAACGAAACTGTAAAGCTATAGGCAACCACAATCAACATTGCTTTTAATTGAGTCAAGAAAAAAGCAGGGTTGCCATAAAATAAACCATCATTGCCAGCAGCATTCACGCCTTTTGATGCAAAAATACCAGTCATTAACATTCCCACTATTCCGCCAATACCATGACAAGGGAATACATCTAAAGTGTCGTCTACTCTTGATAATTTAAATGCATGGCTAGCGGCATTAGAAATTATAGCAGCCGCCAAACCAATAAATATACTTTGTGGAATACCTACAAAACCAGCCGCTGGCGTAATGGCTACTAAGCCCACCACAGCACCAATACAGAATCCAAGTACAGAAGGTTTTCTTCCTTTCATTACATCAAAAAACATCCAAGCTAAACCAGCCGCCGCTGCAGCAGTATTGGTAGTAGCAAATGCATTTATGGCTAAACTATTGGCACCTAATGCAGAGCCTGCATTAAATCCAAACCAACCAAACCAAAGTAAGCCCGTACCAATTAATACATAGGGAATATTGGCTGGAGGAATTTCATGTTGTTCTAGTTTAGAGCGACGAGATTTTAATACAATGGCACCTGCTAGGGCAGCACAGCCCGCACTAATATGTACGACTGTTCCACCAGCAAAATCGAGGGCGCCCATTTTCAATAAAAATCCTTGAGGATGCCAAGACCAATGCGCTAATGGTGCATATACTAATATAATAAATAGAACAATAAATAAAATATAAGAAGTGAACTTGATACGCTCTGCTACCGCACCTACTATAAGTCCTGGTGTGATAATGGCAAACATTAATTGAAATAGTGCAAATAACAATAAAGGAATAGTCATAGCCGTACCGCCTTGTAAACTAGGCGCTCCATTCACTACATCTTTGAAAAATAAATGCGTCATTGGATTGCCTATAATACCATTCACGCTTTCGCCAAAGCTTAAGCTGTACCCAAAACTTATCCAAATAACTGAAACTACCCCTGCCGATACCATGCTTTTAATCATGGTAGAGATAATGTTCTTACGGTGTACCATTCCTCCATAGAAAAAGGCAAGACCTGGGGTCATGATAAATACAAGTGCTGTTGCGACTAAAATCCAAGCTATATCTGCTCCGCTATAAGTAGAAGCGTCTCCCTGAAAGCTAGGAAGCTGTGGTTCAAATAAGGCAAATACTGCTACTACTAGTAAAACAATAAAAGGAGCGAATTTTTGTACAGCTTGATTTTTCATGCATTAGGGTTTTAGTATTATAAAATAATATATATGTTATTTATGAGGTAAAAGTACATAAAATATATATTTTACAAACACTAATACATATATATAATTATTTATAATGTAATGTGAAAAAGCATAAATTTTGTGTAAAGCCTTACTGGCATTCACTTCTAATTAATTCTCTTAACTTGATTAAAAGGGAGATGTGGAAAAAAACTGAATATCTTCAGTAATATCTTCAGTTATGCTTGCTGAAAAAACAAACTGCTATCCTTGGATTCTAATAAGGAGGAGCCAGTTAAGAAGATATCTACTTTACGGGCACACTCGCGTCCTTCACTGATAGCCCAAACAACTAATGATTGTCCTCGACGCATATCACCAGCGGTAAATACCTTGGCTATATTGGTTTGATACTGTTGTTCTGTTGCTTTTACATTTCCTCTTTCGTCTAATTGAACGCCTAATTCATCAATGATGCCGCTTGGGTCTGCATGTAAAAAGCCCATGGCAAGTAATGCAAGTTCACATGGAATTTCTCTTTCACTTCCTAATTTCTCAATAAATTTTGAAGGACTTCCGTCTGCACTTGAACTCCACTCTAGATCTACAATTTGTAATGCTTTTAAATTTCCTTTATCATCACCAATGAAAGCTTTGGTGGCTACTCCCCAAATTCTTTCTGCCCCTTCTTCATGCGAAGTAGTTGTTTTTAATAACATAGGGTAGGTAGGCCAAGGCATATAATCTGCTCTTGCGTCAGGAGGCTTAGGTAATAATTCAAATTGAGTCACCGATTTTGCATTATGTCTATTAGAAGTTCCTACACAATCACTTCCTGTATCACCACCACCAATAACAATTACATTTTTTGAACTTGCCATTAAATCTTCTTCCTCAATTTCAATAGTGCTCACTCTTTTATTTTGCTGCTTTAAAAAATCCATGGCATAATGCACGCCTTTTAAATTTCTTCCTGGAATGGTTAAATCTCTTGGAATGGTCGAACCTCCTGCTAATACAACTGCGTGATAGTCGCGCATAATATCATTCACTCTTATATTCACACCCACATTGGCATTGCAAATAAAACGAACGCCTTCTTCTTCTAATAAACTAATACGTCTTTCTACTATATTTTTTTCCAATTTAAAATCGGGAATGCCAAAGCGTAATAAACCCCCTGGTTTTGGATCACGCTCATACACTGTTACTTCATGACCTGCATAGTTTAATTGTGCAGCAGTAGCAAGTCCTGCAGGGCCAGAACCAATAACAGCCACTTTTTTACCAGAACGAATATTAGGTTTACGCGCTGTTACAAAACCTTTTTCAAAAGCTATTTCAATAATATGTTTTTCAATTTCTTCAATGGTTACTGCTGGCTGATTAATACCTAATACGCAGGCAGTCTCGCAAGGGGCCGGGCAAATTCTTCCAGTGAACTCGGGAAAATTATTGGTAGATATTAAAATCTCATAAGCATCTTTCCATTCTTTACGGTAGACTGCATCATTGAATTCAGGAATAATATTACCTAAAGGACATCCATTGTGACAGAAGGGTACGCCGCAATTCATACAACGCGCCGACTGTTCATTTAACTTTTGCTCAGGTAGTAAGTTAATAAACTCGTTGTAATTCTTTTTGCGCTCCGTTACTGCAATTTTAGTAGGGAGTTCTCTCGTAAATTCTTTAAATCCTGTTGGCTTACCCATATTCTTTATTTACTAGCTACTAATTTTGATTTTTGTTTTTGCAATGCCTTTTTGTAATCAGAAGGGAACACTTTTACAAACTGTTTTAATTGATTGTCAAAGTCGGCTAAAATAAATTTAGCTACGGCACTTCCTGTTTTATCAAAATGGGATTGAATTAATTTTTTAAGCAAAACTTCATCTTCTTTGTCAGGGGCTTCTAATTCTACCATTTCTTTATTGCACAAAACCTCAAAATTATTTTCTACATCATAAACAAATGCAATACCACCGCTCATGCCCGCTGCAAAGTTTCTTCCTGTCTTGCCCAATATAACAGCTACACCTCCAGTCATGTATTCACAACCATGATCTCCTATTCCTTCTACCACCACGGTGGCGCCAGAATTACGCACAGCAAATCTTTCACCTGCCTTTCCTCTTATATAAGCAACACCACTAGTGGCGCCGTATAAGGCCACATTACCAATTATGATATTTTCTTCTGGAATAAAACTTGCTTTTTTATCGGGGTATACAATTAACTGCGCACCACTTAATCCTTTTCCAAAATAATCATTGGCATCCCCTTCTAATTCTAAGGTCACACCCTTGGTATTGAAGGCACCAAAACTTTGTCCTGCCGTTCCTTTAAAATTAAAATGAATGGTATCTTCTGGTAAACCTTCAGCTTTGTATACTTTTGTTATTTCATTGGATAGAATAGTGCCTGTGGTGCGATCGGTATTTTTAATAGGAAAACTTGCTTTTACTTTTTCTTTCTTTTCAATAGCAGGTTTTGCAGCTGTTAATAATTGCCAATCCAACACTTCAGACATTAAATGATCCTGTGCTTCTGTTTGGTATAAACCTACACCGACTTCAGCAGGCTCTTTATATAATACATCGCTTAAATCTAAATTCTTATACTTCCAATGATTTATATTTTCACGCATCGTTAAGGCGTCTACTTGACCTACCATTTCATTAACAGTACGGTAGCCTAATTCAGCCATAATTTCGCGCAGCTCTTGGGTAATAAATTCAAAGAAGCGCACCACATGATCGGGGTCGCCTTTAAAACGTTTACGTAATTCAGGGTCTTGCGTTGCCACACCCACTGGGCAAGTATTCATATGACATTTACGCATCATAATACATCCTTCTACTATTAAAGCAGCAGTAGCAACGCCCCATTCTTCTGCACCTAATAAAGTTGCAATGGCAATATCGCGTCCTGTTTTCATTTGGCCATCGGCTTGCACTACTACACGACTACGCAATTTATTTTTTACCAAGGTTTGATGTGTTTCGGCTAATCCTAATTCCCAAGGTAAACCTGCGTGCTTAATAGAACTTAATGGGGAAGCACCTGTACCTCCATCAAATCCTGCAATTAAAACTACATCTGCTTTTGCTTTAGTCACACCTGCGGCAATGGTACCTACACCTGCTTTAGAAACTAATTTTACATTAATTCTTGCAGCGCGGTTGGCGTTTTTTAAATCAAATATGAGTTGAGATAAATCTTCGATAGAATAAATATCATGATGTGGTGGAGGAGAAATTAATCCCACACCTGGTGTGGCATGTCTCGTTTTACCAATCCAGTCATCTACTTTATCACCAGGGAGTTGTCCGCCTTCACCTGGTTTTGCACCCTGTGCCATTTTTATTTGTAATTCATCTGCTTCCGATAAATAATAACTTGTGACACCAAATCTTGCACTAGCTACTTGTTTAATGGAGCTTCGCATAGAATCCCCATTCGGTAATTTTTGATAACGAATTTCATCTTCACCACCTTCACCTGTATTCGATTTTCCGCCCAAACGGTTCATGGCAATAGCAAGGGTAGTATGCGCTTCCCAAGAAATAGATCCAAAAGACATAGCCCCTGTTGCAAAACGTTTGTAGATAGCAGAAGCTGGTTCTACTTCGTCAATTGAAATAGAGGGGCGTGTGGGTTTGAAATCAAATAAGCCTCTTAGGGTGCAAGCTTTCTGCGTTTGATCATTGACTAGCTTTGAATATTTTTTAAAGCTAGGGTAATCATTCATTTTAGTAGAGTGCTGTAATAAATGAATAGTTTGTGGATTGAATAAATGAAATTCACCACGACGCTTCCATTGATAAACCCCGCCTTCAGTAAGCCTGTCCACTGGAGAAGATTTTTTAGCAAAGGCTAATTCATGCTTGGCTAAAATTTCTTTTGCTATTTCATCTAAGCCCATTCCATCTATACGAGAAGTAGCGCCTGTAAAATGACGATTCACTACTTCTTTATTAATACCAATAATTTCAAATATTTGTGCCCCTTGATAAGATTGTAAAGTAGAGATACCCATTTTAGAGAATACTTTATACAATCCTTCATTCACCGCTTTAATATAATTCTTCTTTAATTTTTCTGAGTCGTAATCCGATTTAATTTTATCGTGCAATTTCATATCACGAATAGTAGAGAGTGCCATATAAGGGTTAATGGCCGTGGCGCCAAAGCCAATCAAACAAGCATAATGATGTACTTCCCAAACATCACCTGCTTCTACAATTATACCTACTTTACCTCTTAATCCTTTTCTAATTAAGTGATGATGTACACTCGCGCAAGCGAGTAGTGTTGGAATGGCAGCGTGTTCAGAATCGATAGAGCGGTCTGTTAAAACAATAACTTCAAATCCATCTTCTACGGCGTCTACTGCATAACGGCATAAACGATCTAATCCTTTTTTCAAAGAACCTTCTTTGCCATCTGCTCTAAAATAACATTGTAATGTTTTAGCTTGGAACACTCCTGTATCAATACTTCTAATTTTCTCTAATTCGTGGTTGTTTAAGATTGGATGTTTTAATGCAACACAGTGACTAGCCATGGGGTCCTCTGTTAATAAATTTCCTTGGCTTCCCACAAAAGTGGCAAGTGACATGACCATTCTTTCACGAATAGGGTCAATGGGCGGATTGGTTACTTGTGCAAATAATTGCTTGAAGTAACTAGTAATATGTTGAGGTTGGTCGCTGAGTACTGCTAAAGGGGTATCGGTACCCATTGAACCAATAGGTTCTTTGCCATCGGTGGCCATGGGTGTAATAATATTCTCTAAATCTTCTTTCGTATAACCAAATGCTTTTTGGTATTTAAAAATTTGATCGTGTTCTAAATGGGTGAATTGAATTCTTGGTTCAGGTAATTCTTCTAAACGAATTTTATATTTATTCAACCAATCTGCGTAAGGTTGTTGCGCGCAAATATTTTGTTTTAAATCGGTATCGCTAATAATTTTACCTGCTTCCATATCTACTACAAACATTTTACCAGGCTGTAAACGACCTTTTTCAATAATAGTAGAAGGGTCAATAGGTAAAACTCCTGTTTCTGATGCCATGATTACGCGGTCGTCATTGGTGACGCAGTAGCGTGAAGGTCTTAAACCATTTCTATCTAAAGTGGCACCAATTATTTTGCCATTAGTAAAGGAGATAGAAGCAGGACCATCCCAAGGTTCCATAAAGGCTGCATGAAATTCGTAGAAAGCTTTTTTCACAGGATCCATTAATTCATTACCATCCCAAGCTTCTGGAATAAGCATCATCATGACATGGGGTAAAGAGCGGCCTGATAAAGTTAGAAGCTCAATCATATTGTCTAAACAAGCAGAGTCTGATTGACCAGCAGTGACCACTGGTAAAATCATTTCTAATTCTTCCTTTGAAAAATAAGGAGAGAAAAAGCTAGACTCATTGGATCTTAACCAATTTAAGTTTCCTTGTAAGGTGTTAATTTCTCCGTTATGTGCGATGTATCTGAAGGGTTGTGCTAATTTCCAAGAAGGAAAAGTATTGGTTGCAAAACGTGAGTGCACTAATCCAAAAGCAGAGACTACACGCTTGTCGCTTAAATCGGGAAAGTATTCTCTTACTTGATGACTTGTTAATTGGCCCTTATATACAATGACTCTTTGTGATAAAGAGGCCATATAAAAACCAATGGCTTCTTTTTTGATAGAATTATTAATAGTATGAGAAGCGTAATTTTTTAAAACAAAAAGTTTTCTTTCAAAATCTTCTGGATCGCTGATATGATCGGGCTTTTTTAAAAACACTTGTTCCATGGTAGGCTCTACCGATAAAGCAGAAGGTCCAATGTTAACTCTATTAACGGGTACTTTTCTATAACCAATAATTTCAATGCCTAATTTTTCTGCAGCCCTTGCAAAAATTTCTTTACACTCAGTAACTATTGATTTATCTGAAGGGAAAAATATAAATCCAACGCCATATTCATTTAAGTCGGGTAGGTGAATGCCTTGTTGTAATAATTCATCAAAGAAAAATTCATGTGGAATTTGAATCATGATTCCTGCACCATCTCCTGTATTAATTTCACAACCGCAGGCACCACGGTGTTCCATGTTTTCTAAAATAGTTAGACCATCAATTACATGCTGATGTGATTTTACACCTTTGATATTAGCAACAAATCCAATACCACAAGCGTCGTGTTCATAAGCAGGATCGTACAATCCTAATTGTTCTTTTTTCGTCATTTCAACCAGTTATTTATAGGGAAGCCCTTTTAGGTTATCGATTCGTTGAAAATTACGAAAAAACAAGGATTTTTTATAGCAGAAGCATAATAAATTTATCAACCATTTAATACTGTTTAAAGAATTAAACTAATTTATTGAAATTTATAAAATAACGAACGTTAGCAATTATTTTATAAATGAATTAAGAAGTGAAATCAAAAACCAAATCAATTGATAAAATCGAATCTAGATTAAATATAATCGACTCTTAATGAAGCCTTATCTGTTGGGGATTCTATCTTGGTTCCCTTGGGGAAAATACCAAACAATGAACTACCCGAACCACTCATGCTTGCATAGATAGCGCCTTGACTGTATAAATTATTCTTGAATGCTTCTAATGAGGGATGTGCTTTGAAAACAGGGGCTTCAAAATCATTGATTAATTCAGATTTCCAAGTATTCATGGGTTGCTTAATAATAGTAGCAATAGATTTTTCTTTTACACAAGGGCTTAATTGTTGAAATGCCCAAGACGTAGCAATATGAATACCTGGGTGAACGAGTGCAATGGTATAACTGCTTAAGTCAATTGAAGTGGGCTCTAGTATTTCTCCTCTTCCAGTGGCATGACAGGCTTCATTGAAAATAAAAAAAGGACAATCACTTCCAAGTCGAGCAGCGTACTCAATTAATTGTTTTTGAGTTAAGTTCAATTCAAATAACTGATTCAATAATATAAGTACAGTCGTTCCATCACCAGAGCCGCCTCCTAAACCCGCACCCATGGGAATATTTTTATGTAAATGTATTTTTACATCACCCATTTCAGGAAAATCGGCTTTCAATAAATGGTAGGCTTTAACGCATAAATTATTTGAAACGTCACCTGGAATAGAAATACCTGTATGAGAAAATGCAAATAATTTTGCTGGAACGACTTCTACAATATCCTGCAAGCCCACTGGATAAAAAACAGTTTCTAGTGCATGAAAACCATCTGCTCTTTTTTCTAAGATAGATAAGCCTAAATTAATTTTGCAAGGAGAAAATTGAATCATTAGCTATGATTTCTTTTGCGCAGTTTTCTTATTGATTTCATCACGAATATCAATAGCGCGGATATAGTCTTCTTGTTCTAAAACTTCTTGTAATAATTTATTTAATTCAACTAAGGACATGCTTGTTAAATCATTGGCCACTGGTTCAGCAGTAATAGTAGCGGGTGGGCTATTTTTCTCTGCATTTTCATTTTCCAGCCCTGCTTGTTCTAGTATATTAGAGTATACATAAATAGGGCAACCGAAACGAACGGCTAGGGCGAGTGCATCACTGGTTCTGCTATCAATTTCAATAGTATCATTGGCAGTAAAGCAAACTAATTTAGAATAAAAAATACCTTCTTGTAAATCACATATATATACTTCCTGCAATTGAATATCAAAAGCAGTCATAAAATTTTTCATTAAGTCGTGCGTGAGTGGGCGAGAAGGGTGCATATTCTCAAGTGCCACAGCAATGGCCTGGGCTTCAAAGCCTCCAATGACAATGGGTAATCGGCGCAGCCCGTTCACCTCTCCTAAAATAACTGCATAGGAGTTAGATTGGGTGATGCTATGTGATAAAGCCACTATTTCAAGTTCAATTTTCTGCATAGGTTTACTTTGCTCCCCCAAAGTTAAATAATTATGCTATGCGGTTGACTTCATTTTTAAAATAGCTGAAGTGAGGGCTGGTACCACTTCAAAGGCGTCTCCAACAACTCCATAATCGGCCGCTTTAAAGAAAGGGGCTTCTGGGTCTTTATTAATAACTACAATGGTCTTACTTCTATTTACGCCTGCCAAATGTTGAATAGCGCCTGAAATACCAATGGCTATATATAAGTTAGGGGCAATTTGAATACCCGTTTGACCCACATGTTCGTGGTGGGGTCTCCAATCTGTATCAGATACAGGGCGGCTACAAGCAGTAGCAGCTCCCAGAGATTTAGCTAGGTCTAATAAAATACCCCAATTTTCTGGGCCTTTTAAACCACGGCCACCACTTACCACTAAACTAGCTTCTGTTAATGGAATTTCTCCTTCCACTTTTTCTAGTTTAGTTATTTTAATTGAGGCGGCAGGTATTGGAATATTTAATTCTTCTACAGTGGCGCTAGTGTCATAAGCCACTACTCCAAAACTATTTTGATTAATGGCAATGACTTTAATAGGCGTTTCAATTTGAATAGAGGCAAAGGCTTTACCAGAAAAAACTGTTTTAGTAACTACAAAACCATTTTCAGTATTAGGTAAACTGGAGGCGCCGGTTACTAGTCCCGCTTCCAATTTTACAGAAACTGCAGGCGCAATGGCCTTACCATTTATATTATTTGCAAAAATAACTACAGTGGCGTTCACATTTTTAGCAGCATTGGCAATTAAAGTAGAATGTAATTTTACATCTAAACTATTCAAAGTTTCATTTTTAAGATGATACACTTTTTGCGCACCACTTTTTCCAAGATCTGCTAAATTATCTTGTACCGTGCCTAAAACTAATGCAGCAACATCACAGCCTAATTGTTTTGCAAGGGCTGCGCCATAAGACATGGCTTCTAAGGAAGACTTTTTAATTTGTTGATCGGCTTGATCTATATATACTAGTACCATAAAATATTTTTTAATGCTTTAAATAACTTTTGCTTCTTCTTTTAAGAGTCTTACTAATTCATCCATATTCGCAGGGTCTACTAATTTCACGCCCGACTTTGCTACTGGAATATCAAATTTTTTGATACTTGTAGTGGCGCTAGCTTCAATAGGCTCCAGCACTTTCAATGGTTTACTGCGGGCTGCCATAATACCTCTCATATTTGGAATTCTTTGTTCGGCCATTCCTTTTTGACAACTTATCACAACAGGTAAATGTACTTCGCAGGTTTCTTCTCCTCCTTCAATTTCTCTTCTCACGGTAGCTGTATTTCCATTTAAATCCAATTGGTTGGCTAGTGAAACAAAAGGCAAATCTAAAATTGCCGATAACATCGATCCAATGGAAGCGCTATTGTAATCAATGGTTTCTTTACCGGTAAAAATAATATCATAACTACCTTCTTTCGCAATAGTAGCAATTTGTTTGGCTACATAAAAAGAATCGTTGCTATTACTATTTATTCTAATGGCTTCATCTCCGCCTAATGCCAATGCTTTTCTGATAATAGGTTCTGCATCTGCAGTGCCCACTGTTACTAAATGAATAATAGCGCTTGGGTCTTTCTCTTTTAATTCAATGGCTTTTACTAAGGCATACCATTCGTCAAAAGGGTTGATAATCCACTGCACTCCATTTTCATCGAACTTTGTATTACCTTCGGTGAAGGCAATTTTAGCAGTCGTGTCGGGTGTTTTACTAATACAAACTAAGATTTTCATGATCGCTAATTTTGATAAATTGTTAGTTGTTTATGCAACTAATGCAAATATAAGCCAAGATGCAACGAATCGAAAGAATTATTGAGTTTTTAAATCAACAGCCTAAGGATAACTTTTTAAGACATGCCTTGGCCATGGAATATATTAAATTAGGGGAGGACTCCAAGGCCCATGATTTACTGCTAGCCGTACTTACAGATTCCCCCGATTATATTGGATCCTACTATCATTTTGCTAAATGCCTAGAGCGAATGGGCCAGCAAGAAAAGGCGATTGAGTGGTATGAAAAAGGAATGGCGGCGGCTAAATTAGCCAAGGACAATCATGCGTATAATGAGTTGCAGGGCGCCTATGAAGACTTAATATATTAAAATATTATATTATAATTGTCTACTATAATAATTATCCTTTTCGATAATTGCTTTTACTACAATAATGCCTTCTTAGCATCATTCTATTATAATCCTATAATAATCTTTGGGAAATCTTATCATCAATGAGTTGAAAAAAGTCTTCGGGCTTAAATGTTCTCCAAGATGGTATTTCCATTAGTTCAATGTAGCGGTTTAATTTTCTCAATAAAAAATCGTGTTGGGAAACTTGGTGAAAATTAATTAAAACGGCCCAGCCATTCTCGTCTGCTACTTCATCGTATAATTCTTCATAATAATCTTTGTCGCCACTATGAAAATTAAAAACGCTTTCGGCAATCATAATAAATTTATAAATACCTTCTTCCATCAATTTATCTAAGACTTCTCTTTTTAATTCCATAATATCGTTCTCAATGGCATCGTTCCACTCGCCAATCATTTCAATGATGGCAAATTTTGCATCATAGTCTGCAAAAAGAATTTTCAGGTATAAAGTTTTGCTGCCGAACTCATCCCACTGCGGATGTATATAATAATTATACACGGCTTGAGAAAATTCAAACTCGCTGTAAGTACGCCCAAAAAAAATAGATCTTGGATCTTCTTCTGCCATGTATAAATGGCGCCAATGATAATGAGGTTCTATATCATGCATACAATTAGCCAGCTAAAATTAAAAAGCTATTTATTTTTTTGATGATAGGTGATAAGCCCTTGCATCGGAGATTTAATAATACTACCTAATTCAATTTCGTAGCTTAAGGCTAGTTGCTTAATAATATCCTTAAAGCCAAAGGCCACACTGCCTACAAAATGAATAGGGTATAACCAGGCTTCATTCATTTTATTAATATGGGCGTAGAAAAAATCGTTCAAGCCATCTTCAATAATATTTTCAATCATATAATGTCCTCTGTTCTCTACTAAGAATTCGGTGAACTTGGCAAGGTATCTGTTAGGGGTCGCTTCTTTGTATACATTGTTTAATATCTCATCCTTAGAAGTAGCAAATTTCTTTTCAAACCTGGACATCAAATCTTCGTCATAGGTTTTATACAAATAATATTGAATTACTTTTTTTCCTAAATAAGCGCCACTGCCTTCATCTCCTAATACATAACCAAGGCCAGGACTATTTTTCGTAATTTTTTTACCATTATAAAAACCTGTATTGGAACCAGTGCCTAAAATGCAGGCAACCCCTTTTTTATTTTGACAAGTAGCCCTTGCAGCAGCTACTAAATCGGTTTGTATATCAAATGAAGCTTTAGTAAAAACAGCTTTCAATGCTTTTTTTAATTGTGTAACATTTTGAGGATTGCTTAAGCCCGTACCATAAAAATAAACTGCATTAACGCTGTCTAATTTAATTTTATTTTTAAAAGTTTTTTCTACTAGTGCTTGAATTTGAGCAGTGCTTAGAAAATAGGGGCTAATGCCCACAGTAGCAAAGGTTGTTTTCTTATTCGAACTCACCATCGTCCACTGGCATTTGGTAGCGCCGCTATCTGCAATAATATAATTCTTAGCCATAGGTAATAATCTTGTGTGTGAAAATAGCCTTTTTAGTGTAATTTTAGCCCGAATAAAACTAGCATGCAAGAAAATAATAAATCAAATTGGTCCACCCCGCTTTTTTATGCCTTTTTGGTAATAATGGGTGTGGTAATAGGGGTGTTTTTTAAAGGAAGTTTACCCTTAAATATTTTTAGTTCAACAACGAAAGATCCTATGCAAGAAATCTTGCAGTTAATTCAATCTAAGTATGTCGACAAATTAGATACGGATAGTGCTAGTAATCGTTTGGCTAATTATTATTTAGCGCAGTTAGACCCGCACTCTGTGTATATACCTCCTTCAGATTTAGTTGAAGTGAATGAACAATTGCAACCCAATTTTAAAGGTATTGGTATTGAATTTATGCAGTTCAGAGATAGCATCTTTGTTTCTTATGTTATAAAAGAGGGGCCTGCTGCTAAAGCTGGAATGCAAATTGGAGATATTTTGTTAAAAGCAGATGATAGCATTCAATTATCGGGCAAAAAATGGGAATCAGATGATATTAGAAAAAAAATCAAAGGTCCTTCTAATACCAAGGTTAAATTATTAATAGCTAGAGAGGGAAAACAAATTTCCATAACCATTCCAAGAGATAATGTACCTGTTTCTTCAGTAGATGCATTTTATTTAATCAACCCCACAATGGGCTATATTAGAATTGACAAATTTGCAGATAGAACCTATGAGTCCTTCATGCAGGCCTTAGATACTTTGGTGCAAAAAGGCATTAAATCTTTGGTGATTGATTTAAGAGGTAATGGAGGTGGACTACTTTCAGAAGCAGTGGCCATTGCGGATGAATTATTGAGTGGTAATAAATTAATTGTATATACAGAAGGAGCCAATTCTCCTAGGGTAGATTATTTTAGTAAAAGAGAAGGCCTTTTTGAAGAAGGCCCCTTAACAATTTTAATGGATGAAACTTCTGCATCGGCCAGCGAAGTATTGGCAGGTGCTTTACAAGATTGGGACCGTGCCACTATTGTGGGTCAGCGTTCTTATGGAAAAGGTCTTGTGCAACAACAATATAATTTATCCAATGGTGGGGCGCTTCGTTTAACCACTGCAAAATATTTTACGCCACTAGGCAGAAATATTCAACGCCCTTATGAAAAAGGAAAGCAGGCTTATGAAGATGATTTTATATCAAGAATGCATGAGGATGCGATGGGTATGCAAGATTCAAGTTATAAAGGAGAAAAGTACAAGACCCCTAAAGGGCATATAGTATATGGTGGGGGAGGAATTTATCCGGATAAATGGGTAAGTGAAAAAAATGTATTCATAGATACAAGCTTTACTATATTATGGAAACAAAGTTTATTGAATGATTTTGTGTTTCAGTGGTACTTGAAAAATAAAGCTGCTATGAATGCTACAGCAACTCCATCTGATTTTTTAAAGCAATATCAAAATTATGATTATTGGACTGCGCTGAACGGTTTTGCCAATAACGAAGAAAAGCAAAGCTTAAAAGCCATTGAAAAAAACAAGGCCCTTATTCAAAGACAAATATTAGCCTTGGTAGCCCGTATTAAGTGGTATAAGCAAGGTTATTATGAAGTGCAGAATAGCTTGGATCCGCTATTTGCTACCATGCTTCCTTAATAGTATTATTTTTTTTAATTTGTGTAATTTCTGTTCTAGAAATTAGGGATACAGCCTTTTTATATTCGCTTATTCACATTATAATTATAAATATGTATTTATAATTATAAAATTATATCAAAAAATATATAATTTAGCATATTATACAATATATATAATTAAATATAATATATTAAATAAACCCCCCTAAAATCATGACATCAAAGATCCTCTTACCCGTTTTTCTACTTCTTAGCCATATTTCTAAGGCTCAAACAGATACTAGTGCCAAGGCAGCGGAGGCAAGCAGTAGTTATACTATTTATTTTGATGGGTATTTTAAGAGTGATTTTTCAAAACAGTCTACCAATAATAAAACAAGCTTCACTAATTCTAATCAATCATTACAATTAGGTATGGCTTCTATTAAGCTAGATCATAACAAAGGAAATTTTGCAGGTACGCTCGATTTAGGTTTAGGTAAAAGAGCTCAAGAATTTTCTTATAATGATAATGGAGTAGCGCAAGCTATTAAACAAGCCTATATAAGTTATGCTCCAATGAATGGACTAAAAATTACAGTTGGTAAATGGGCGACACATATTGGCTATGAATTATTAGATGCATATTCAAATAGAAACTATAGTATGAGTTATGCATTTTCTTATGGCCCCTTTTTTCATACAGGTATTAGAGCAGATATTGCTTTAGGGGGGAAGTCGGCCATGATGATAGGTTTTGCACAACCTACCGACTTTGTGAGTTCATCTTCACCCGATAAAATGCTTATTGCTCAGTTCAGTACTAGCTCCAAGGACGATCAATTAAAAGCTTTTTTGAATTATCAAGGGGGGAAAGACAAGTCACAAGTTGATTTAGTATTGAATGGAGTACTTAGTAGCCAACTGGGTATTAATTATGATGGCACTATTGCTAATATTAGTGGAAGCAATTGGACAAGCAATGCAGTATATGTAAACTATGACCCTTCTTCTAAATTTGGTTTCACTTTAAGATCAGAATATTTTAATGATACTAAAAACGCTGTGGGCGTGGGTACTTCTATTTTTCAAAATACCTTATCTGCGAATATTCATTTCTCTAAGCTAACTCTTATTCCAGAAATAAGATTTGATAACGCGAAAGACAAAATTTTCTTTAATAGCAACAATAATTTAAATCAGTATGCAAGCAATTTCTTAATAGCTGCTGTGTATAAATTTTAATAGTTCAGGTTTATTGGTTTTAAGCAAGCAATCGTTAATCGGGCCCCATTTCTATGGGGCCCTCTTTTTTGATATCCAGTTCAGTGCTTATTTAAATAAAAGCGGGGGTTATTAATGTGAAAAGCATTAAATTCATTAATGAAATAAGCGTTTCGTCCATACTTAAATTAAAAATTATGAAAATAAAGTCTTTGTTTTTTCTAAGCCTAGTTAGTTTGTTTTGTATAACAATTAACTTGGAGGCACAAACAGGTAAAACTGGTGCAGTGAGAGTAGTGGTGGCAGGAATAACGCATGGCCATGTATCTTGGATTTTAAATAAAGCCAAAACCGATGTCATTGAAATTGTAGGTATTTACGAACCCAATAAAGCCATAGCTGAAAAAAATGCACTAAAATTTAATTTAAGTAAAGATTTATTTTATAGCAACTTAGAAACAGCCCTTGATAAAACAAAACCAGAAGCGGTTGTCGCATTCGGTTCTATTCATGAACATTTAATGGTAGCCCAAGCAGCTGCGCCAAGAGGCATACATATTATGGTGGAAAAACCACTTGCTTCTAATTTAAAAGAAGCCTTGGCTATGGAAGCAATAGCGAAAAAGAATAATGTAATGCTACTTACCAATTACGAGACTTCATGGTATCCTTCTACTTTTGAAACCTTCAGACTTATCAAAGAAGAAAGCTATGTGGGACAAATAAGAAAAGTTGTTTTTCATCATGGACATCAAGGCCCTAAAGAAATTGGGGTGAGTCCAGAGTTTTTTAATTGGTTAACTGATCCTATTGAAAATGGGGGAGGTTCTATTGTAGACTTCGGATGTTATGGTGCTAATTTAATGACTTATTTAATGCAGGGGGAAATGCCTATTTCAGTTACAGCAGTGATGAATCAGTTCAAGCCATCTATTTATCCTAAGGTAGATGATAATGCTACTATAATAGTGAACTATGCTAAAACACAGGCCATCATTCAGCCTTCATGGGCATGGACTTTTGCAAGAAAGGATATGGAAGTCTATGGCGACTCTGCTTATATTATTGCTGTGAATGCCAAAAAGATGAGATTAAGAAATAAAGAAGCCGCGCCTGAAACAGAAAAAACAGTTACTGAAAAAGATATACATGTATTCACCGACCCCTTCTCTTATTTACATGCGGTACTTAGAGGGAAGGAGAAAATAGAACCTTATGGTTTATATTCTACAGAGAATAATGTGATGGTGAATCGCATATTAGAAGCCGCTATACAATCGGCAAAAACCGGTAAGACTATTTATATGAAATAAAACCAGCGTAGTTCATAATAAATTACCAACTCGCAAAATAAACTACAAAAAAAAGGTCCCGAATATTCGAGACCTTTTTTTATTTTAATCTTTCCAGCGCCATTCGCCTGCAATTTCTAATGGCTCTTTTAAATTATTTTTAATTAAGAATGCTTTTGTTTCAGCATCTGTAAAATGTTTTGATTTTATTTCTGCTGCATCTGCAACACCATATAATAACATCGATCCAAAACGCACTGTGTTTTTCATGCCTTGTTCTTCCACTAAACTAAATACATCACAATCGGCATGGTAACAAGGTCCTGCATTTTTTGGAAGCCCGCCGCCAGCGCCGCCGCCAGTAGGAACGCCTTGTAACATAAAGGGTTGGTGATCGCTATGCAGTCCCGCACCTGCTCTAAATAAATTAGTGAAGGAATTGTCAATGGATTTTGCAATAGCGCCAATGCCTGTAAATAATTCTTTGCTATCTTCTGCACTAGTGGAATAACCTTTGATATCATTACTCATATCATAATTTAGCATGTATCTAATTTGATCAATGGTTTTATTTTTAATCGCATCATCTACATAGGCTCTTGATCCTAATAAACCTTCTTCTTCTCCCATAAACATTACAAAGTCTATAGTACGTGCAGGATGAAGGTTTAATTTTTTAAATGTTCTAGCCATATCTAAAACAGAAAAAGAACCAATGCCATTGTCAATAGCGCCAGTTGCTAAATCCCAACTATCTAAGTGGCCGCCAATGACAATTTTTTCATTCGGCAATGTTTTGCCTTTTAAAGTAGCTACTACATTGCGCGCTTTAATCATTCCAGAAAAGTTGGTCATTTTAATATGACTATATAATTTACCTGTTGCTAATTGTTCTTTTAAAAGTAGGCCATCTTCTTTACCTACACAAACAGCTGGAATAGGAATGAGTTTTCCGGTAACAGAAGCAGTACCTGTAAGAAGCACTCCATTAGGAGGTGTATTAATAACTATAATTCCCTTTGCACCATATTTAGTAGCAATAGCTGTTTTTTCCGAACGGTGTAAACCTGGAGTGCCTGCTTTTGAACCAGGCAAAACACCTAAGTACACTAAAGCAATTTTATCCTTTACTTTATTGGGGTTGGCTGCATAATCTTCTTCTACACCATTGCCCATGTCTACTACTTCAAGGGCAAGATCTACTTTCACGGGAGAATGCGCTAAAGAAACCGATTTAATGGTTTTCAAATTATTCATATCACCCCCAATAGTTACCTCTAATGTTCCACGGCTCCAGCTTTCTACTTCAAAAGGTTGAAAACGTAAATTAGTAAAGCCATAAGACTTTAATAAGTCAAAAGCAAATTGCTCAGCTTTCTTACCATTCTCAGAACCAGTCAGACGGTGGCCAATAGTTTCTGAGGAAATTTTAAGTGAGTTATAAGCATTTGAATTTTCTTGCACTTCTTTATTAATGCTTGCAAAAATGCTATTCCAAGCGGGTTTGGTCTGCGCCATTAGAGATAGGCTAGAAGCCGATACAAGAAAGGCAAAAAATAGGCTAATTTTTTTCATATTTTTTATAGGATGAATGGTTTGAAAATTTGATTAGAATGCTAATTTATTCAAATTAGACCATATTCTAGTAATCTTTTTAACAACGGCAAAGCTAAATATTGTAATTTTAGGTAGACAAAATTGTCAATCCTTAGACGCTATTTCAGCGCCTAATTAAATTTAATTGTATGTTATTTATTTTAATTGGAGTTGCACTATTTTTTGCAGCGGGCGCTCTTGAAAATTTTAATTTACCTGCTTATCTTGGTAAGGGTAGTATTCGTACCATTGGTATAGTAGTTATTGCTATTGGTGTATTAACTTCTTGTATTAAGCAAATTGATGCTGGAGAAATTGGAGTACAGTCCTTATTTGGAAAAGTACAAGATGAAGTTATTACCAGCGGTTTAAACTTTGTGAATCCTTTGATGTCTGTTAATACCATAGATGTAAGAACGCAAAATTATACCATGAGCGGAGTGCATACTGAAGGTGAAATGGCGGGAGATGATGCCATTCGCGTTTTAACAGCCGATGGTTTAGAAGTAGTCATTGACTTAACTGTATTATATAGAGTGCAATCTTCTGAAGCACCCAAAATTATAAGAGAAATAGGCTATGATTTTAAAAATGTAATTGTTCGCCCTATTACTAGAACTAAAATTAGAGACAATGCGGTTTATTATACAGCCGTTGATTTATATTCTTTAAAAAGAGATGAGTTTCAAAGTAGAATTTTTAAAACCATTGAAGAAAATTTAAAAATTCGTGGTTTGGTACTTGAGCAATTATTAGTGCGTAATATTGTTTTACCTGCTACGGTGAAAGCGTCTATTGAAGATAAAATTAAGGCCGAGCAAGATGCACAAAAAATGCAGTTCGTCTTACAAAAAGAAAAGCAAGAGGCAGAGCGTAAAAGAGTGGAGGCCCAAGGTATTGCCGATTATCAAAAAATTATTAGTTCTGGCTTAGGCGATAAGCAATTACAGTATGAGCAAATACAAATAATGAAGGGCTTAATTACTTCACCCAATGCTAAAGTAATTATTATGGGTGGTGGAAAAACGCCTGTCATTTTAGATGCGAAGAATAATTAAACATAGTTTCTTAGAAGAGTTAACTCTATTAAATATTTATACATGAAGAATAAAATTATTTTTTTATCGCTTTTCTTAATGGGAGCGGTAGTGAATTCATTTTCTCAACAAATCATTAAAAAAGATGCCGAGATAGACGCAATGGTGAAAGAAATAAGTGTAGATAGCTTAGCGCAGAATTTAAATAAGCTTGTTTCTTTTGGTACAAGAGCAACACTGAGTAATCAAAGTAGTTCAACTAAAGGTATTGGTGCTGCAAGAGCTTGGATATTAAGTAGGTTTAATGAATATGCTAAGTCAAGTAATGGAAGGTTGTCTGCTTTTATAGACACCATAACCTATAACGCCGATAAAAGAAGGGTGAATAGACCTATTATTTTAGGCAATGTAGTGGCTACTTTAAAAGGCACCGACCCTAACGATAAAAGAATTTTTGTAATTAGTGGACATTTAGATAGCAGACGTTCCAATGATATGGACAGCGTGGGCGATTCACCAGGTGCGAATGACGATGGAAGCGGAACAGTGGCTGTAATGGAATGCGCAAGAGTAATGAGTAAACATAGTTTTCCTGCTACCCTTATTTTTGTAACAGTGAGTGGGGAAGAGCAAGGTTTATTGGGTGCTTATTTTATGGCTAATAAAGCCAAAAAAGAAAATTGGAAAATTGAAGCAGTATTGAATAATGATATAATGGGCTCTAATAATAGTAATGAAACTAATATTGTTGACAATACCCGCATTCGTATTTTTAGTGAAGGCTTATCGGTAACTGATACTGGAAGAGTAGCTATGCAAATTCGTAATCTTGGGTTAGAAAATGATGGTAGGTCAAGACAATTGGCTCGCTATGTGAAAGAAGTAGGAGAGCGTTATGTAGAGAACTTAGAAGTAATGATGATTTATCGTAATGACCGTTTTTTAAGAGGAGGTGATCATACTGCTTTTGTAGAAAATGGTTTTGCTGCAGTAAGAATTACAGAGATGAATGAAAACTATACCCGCCAACATCAAGATATAAGAGTAGAGAATGGAATAAATTATGGAGATGTGATAGAGCATATCGATTTTGAATACCTCAGAAAGAATACCAGCATGAATTTAGCCAACCTGGCCAATTTAGCCAAGGCGCCTGCTGTTCCGGATGAAGTTAAAATAGATGTTAAAAAATTAACCAATTCAACTTACTTGTATTGGAAGGCACCTAAAACAGGGACCGTAAAAGGGTACTATATATTGATAAGAGAAACTACTAGCCCGGTATGGCAAAAGAAAGTATACACAGAAAGTTTAGAGATGAGACTTCCTTATAGCAAGGATAATTATTTCTTTGCAGTACAAGCTGTGAATGAAACGGGCAACGAAAGTTTACCTGTGATACCGGCAGTAGGAAGGTAACAGTAAGTTCTAAACTATACTTAGCGCATTAAGCTCTGTTGTTATCGGCTTTCCAATTTTTGATCAATTCTTTGATTTGTTTATTGGTAAGGTTTTCTGCAATAGCTTTTGCTGTTAAGGCTACGAATTCATCATCGCTCGCAAAACGTAAAGCTATAATTTGGCCCATGCGTAATTCTTTTGGAAATACTTTTCCAGTGGCTAAATAATACCTAAAATTTTCTTCAGCACGAATAGCTCTGTCCTGTGCTTTTAAAGCAAAGCCACGTGCATACCATGCTAATAAAAATACAATAACAGAAAGTAGACATAAGCAAGCGCCTAAATACTTGTTTTCCGCTGAGCTTTGAATAAAATAGTTCACAGAGGCTATTAGAAAAATTAGAATAGCAGGTAGTGTTAGATAGTGGAATCCTGGAACCATTTTAGCATGGTTTTTGAAATTTTGATCTTCCATAGTTGGTTGTTTTGCTAAAAATAGACAATGTTTGAAACATAAGAATAACTATTTCAATATTATTGCATGTTTTAAGTAAATTCATAGTCATAATAACCCTTCAAGAACTTAGAACTGCTTAAAAAAAATAAAATATAATCATATGAAAAAAAATAATCACCAGCTTATCAAAATTATGCTAGGGTCTTTTATTCTAATGTTTGCTTTCAGTTGTTCGCAACCCAAGACAGAAGCAAAACTGCCTCGTATTGCTATTCTAGGCTTAGCTATAGAATCAAGCACTTTTTCACCAGCACTCACCCATGAAGAAGATTTTCATGCAAGTCAAGGAGATTCTATTTTTAAGGAATATCCTTTTTTACAACCCGATTCAACATTAAGAAAACAAGCTACTTGGATTCCATTATTATATGGTCATGCCTTACCAGGTGGAATAGTGACTAAAGAAGCCTATGCTTCTCTTGTTGCAAAGTCAATAGAATTATTAAAACAAAACGGGCCCTATGATGGTATATTTTTTGATATACATGGTGCGATGAGTGTACAAGGAATGGACGACCCTGAAGCCGATTTTATAAAACAAATTAGAGCCGTTGTGGGGACGAAAGTATTAATTTCTACTTCTATGGATTTGCATGGTAATGTATCATTAGATTTAGCAAAGAATACCGATTTAATTACTTGTTATAGAATGGCACCTCATGAAGATGCAATAGAATCAAAAAGAAGAGCGGTCTCTAATTTAGTGACAAGACTTATGAATGGCAAAGGCAAGCCTGCTTATAAAGCATGGGTGGGTGTTCCTATTTTATTACCAGGAGAAAAAACAAGTACAAGAATTGAACCGGGTAAAACCTTATATGCACAACTTCCAGCAGCCACTAGTCAAGAAGGTATTATTGATGCAGCAATTTGGATAGGCTATGCATGGGCCGATGCACCACGTAACCATGCCGCGGTGGTAGTAACAGGAGATGACCAACAAAAAGTGACTGCCACTGCAGAAGCCATTGCCAAAAGTTTTTGGGCAGTTAGAAACGAATTTGTTTTTGTGGCACCTACTGCAAGTTTGGAAGAAAGTTTACAATTAGCCATTGCAAGTAAAGTACATCCTTATTTAATAAGTGATATGGGAGATAATCCCACAGCAGGAGGGGCAGGAGATGTTACTTGGACATTGAAAAAAATACTAGAAAGAAAAGAATTTAAAACAGATGCAGGGCCATCGGTCATTTATGCATCTATTCCTGGGCCTGCACTTGTGAAAGAAGCTCTTAAAGTAGGCGTAGGTGGAAAAGTAAGCGCACTGGTGGGTGCAGCTATTGATAATAGATATGCACCACCTGTTTTATTAACTGGAACTGTTGAGTCTATTTATAAAGGAGATATTAATGCAGAAGTGGAAGTGGCAGTAAAAGTAGGTTCGGTTCATGTAATTGTTACACAAAAAAGAAAACCTTATCATTTAGAATCGGATTATACAAGACTGGGTTTAAGTCCCAGAAAATCGGACATTGTAATAGTTAAGATTGGCTACTTGGTGCCTGAGTTATATGATTTAAGAGCAGACTGGATTATGGCCACTACACCGGGTGGAGTAGATCAAGATTTAAAAAGGCTGCCATATAAGAAAATACAAAGACCTATGTTTCCATTAGATGATTTTAAAACAGAGCCTAGTTTAAAGGCAGTAATGTATTAAGTTAACATAAAAATATTTTTAGTTTTAGAACGAAAGCAATATATTACAGTATTATTTCAATAACCAAAAACTTTTAAAATGAAAAAAATTGTTTTATTATTTGTAACAGCAACTACAATGTTTGCTTGTGCTCCAACCGAAGTTAAAACGGATAGTGCTGCTGCAACTGGTACAGTTACTAGCACTGGTCCAGATGTTGATATGCTTAAAAGAGGTACCACAGCTTTTGCCAATGGAGATTGGGCAACTGTAGCTTCTAATTATGCCGATACTGCAAAATCGTACCATAATATTTGGCCATCTAATACTGATACAACAGTGGGTGTGAAAATTCCAGTAATTATTGAAGTATTTAAAAAACAAAGAGAATTCATTGATGGTAATCTTACAATAGGAGGGACCATTTATGAAGTAGTGACAATGCCTGATGGTAATAAATATGGACATAGCTGGGTGGAAATGTCTTGGAAATCTAAAAAAGGAGTTGCAGGTAAGGTAGTCGTATTTAATTCATTTGGTATTAATAAAGATGGAAAAATTACTTACGAGTGGCCTATTTATGACACAAAAGATGTAGCAACATTGGGTCAATAATTTGAACTTTTAAGTGTAGAAAATACGAAAAAGGCCTCTACTTGTAGGGGCCTTTTTATTTCTGTTCCATTCTCCTCTATGTATTTAAAATTTATTGTAAATTACAGCACACTCATAATATAATCCTATGAAAAACTTTACACGTATTGCATTTGTTCTATTAGCCTCTTTTGCTATTCATAATAGCCAAGCTCAAAGCGGCGACTCTACTTTAAAAGGAATGAACTGGAGAAATATTGGCCCAAATAGAGGAGGAAGGTCACTAGGTGTGGCTGGAAGTAGTAAGAATAAATTAGAATACTATTTTGGAGCAGTGGGTGGAGGTTTATGGAAAACTACAGACGGAGGTTTGAATTGGAAACCTGTAACCGATGGTCAATTAACTAGCTCTAGTGTGGGGGCAGTGGCTGTTTCAGAAACAAATCCAGATATTATTTATATAGGTACAGGTGAAACTGCTTTTAGAGGAAATATTATGCAAGGCGACGGAGTGTATAAATCAACTGATGCAGGTAAGACTTGGAAAAACATAGGATTAAAAAATACGCAATCTATTTCAAGAGTAAGAATTCATCCCACTAATCCTGATATCGTTTATGTATCGGCCTTGGGTCATGCATTCGGGCCGAATGAAGAGCGTGGTGTTTTTAAAACAATTGATGGTGGTAAAACTTGGAATAAAGTTTTATACGTGAATGAGAAAGCAGGGGCAGAAGATTTAGTAATTGATCCACAAAATCCAGAAATTATTTATACAAGTATTTGGGAGGTTTATAGAACACCTTATAAAATGTGGGCCGATGTTGGTACATCTGCATTATATAAATCGGTTGACGGTGGAGCCAATTGGAAAGTCATTTCTAAAAACCCAGGTATGCCAGCAGTGGTTGGAAAAGTAGGTGTAGCAGTTTCTCCTGCAGACGGCAATCGTGTTTGGGCCATTGTAGAATCACCGGAGGGAGGACTATATCGTTCCGACGACGGAGGGGCGAATTGGAAATTAGTGAACAATGAAAGAAAATTACGTCAGCGTGCTTTTTATTATTCTCGCATCGTGGCCGATCCAAAAGATAAAAACACAGTGTACGGGTTGAATGTAAATTTTTATAAGTCAACCGATGGTGGAGTAACATTTAAAACAGAAATAAAAGTACCACACGGCGATAACCATGATTTATGGATTGACCCTAATGATCCAACTCGTTTAGCTACTGCCAATGATGGTGGTGGAGCAGTTTCTGTGAATGGTGGTTTAACTTGGACCGATGAAGATTTTCCAACAGCACAATTATATCATATTACGGTAACCAAGGATTTTCCATACCAAGTAGCAGGTGCACAACAAGATAATAGCACAGTCGCATTACCTAGTGAAGATTATAGACATAGAGCAGTAAGAGGCAATTCTACCAAACCTGGAATGGGGTTTGCTTATGAAGTAGGCGGAGGAGAGAGCGGTTATATTACACAGGATCCAAAAAATTTAGATATATTTTATGCAGGTAGTCAAGGCGCATTATTAACGCGCATTAATAGAATGACAGGGCAGGCTAGAGATATACAAGTATATCCAAGATTTTTTTCTGGAGAAGAAGCGAAGACCTTGCCAGAAAGATGGCAGTGGACATATCCAATTGTTTTTTCACCAGTCGACCCTAATGTATTATTTACTTGTTCTCAACATGTTTGGAAAACAACGAACGAAGGACAGAGCTGGGAAAAAATTAGTCCAGACTTAACCTATAACGATTCTACTACCTTAGGTGTAAGTGGGGGAGTTATCACAAGAGATATGAATGGCCCAGAAATTTATGGAACAGTGTTTGCATTAGCGCCTTCATATCAGGATGTGAATATTATTTGGGCAGGATCCGATGATGGACTCATTCATATTACTAAAGACGGTGGTAAAAATTGGGAAAATATTACACCTAAGGATATGCCTAAAAATACGCGTGTAAGTATTATTGAAGCATCTCATTTTAATGCAGGCACAGCTTATATTGCGGCAAAGCGTTATCAAATGGATGACCGCACACCCTATATTTGGAAGACCAATGATTTTGGAAAAACTTGGACTAAAATAATTACAGGTATTCGTGCCGATGATTATGTGCATGCGGTAAGAGAAGACATTACACGTGCAGGATTATTATATGCAGGCACAGAGCATGGCGTTTGGATTTCTTATAACGATGGCGCAAGTTGGGAGTCATTAAGTTTAAACTTACCAGATGTACAAGTTTCTGATGTACAAGTAACCGATAAAGACTTAGTCATTGGAACCCATGGTAGGTCTATCTATGTATTAGATGATATTTCTCCAGTAAGAACAAAGGATGCAGGAATGAACGCAGGCCTACATTTATTTAAACCTTATTATGCGGTGAGAACAGTGCAAAAAGCAGTATTTCATTATTATTTAGATGCTACAAAGAAAGATTTAAAAATTGAAATTCTAGATGCTCAAGGTAAACTAGTTAAAACATTTATAGGGGAGCTACCTAAAGTTAAAAAAGAAAATGGAGAAGAAGAGGAAGATGAAGATGATCGCAAGCCAAAGCCACCCACTATTAAAACTGGCTTAAATGTATTTGAATGGGATTTAAAATATCCAGCTGCCAGTAATTTTAAGGGAATGATTTTATGGAGTGCACCCGTTTATACTGGTCCAACGGCTGTGCCAGGCAATTATCAGGTAAGAATTAGTTCAGGCGGACAAGTGGCTACTGAAAATTTTGAAATTAGAATGGATCCAAGAGTAAAGGATGTAACAATAGCTGATATGCAAGAGAAATTTAATTTAGCTATACAAATTAGAGATCAGGTAACGGTGGCTAATGATGCAGTTATTAAAATAAGAGCCATTAAAGAAAAATTAAATGAGGAAGCGAAGGCCAATAAAAAAGGGTTATCAAAATCTTCTGTTTCTTTTATGGCGGCTATTTCACAAATAGAAGAAAATTTATACCAGGTGCGTAATCAAAGCTCACAAGACCCTTTAAATTTTCCTATTAAATTGAATAATAAACTAGCTTCTTTAATGCGTGTAGTAGAGTCGGGTGACTATAAGCCAACCGATGGCTCCTATAAAGTATTCGATGAATTGAAAGCGGAATTGGCCATACAAATCAATCAGTTAAATAAAATATTATTGCAGGCAAAAATGTAAATAATAAAATATAAAAAATATTTATACCAAATTAAAAGCTAGCTATGCATAAAATAAATAACTTACTTGACAATCTAGAGGCTCAAGTAGCTAATTATTCTATATTGAATCAAGCTGTTTCCAAAGGAAATGTAGGTTGGCATATTGTACATAGTTGTTTAGTGATTGATAGTGTTTGCGGTGCAGTGTGTAAGTCAGACCCCTCAAAATTTATTAAGAAATTTAGCTTCAAGGCATTTTTAGTATTGTTAGTGAATTCATTTCCCAGAGGAAAGGCCAAGGCCCCTTCTTTTACTATGCCTTCTGAGGAATTAAGTTCTGCTTCCGTATTGCAAAGTATTCAAGCTTCTCGTAAAAGTATAGAAGCACTTTCAAAGGCAGGTAAGAATCAATATTTCACCCATCCCATATTTGGAGACCTCAATACAGCTGATACCTTTAAGTTTTTAGCGGTGCACACTAATCATCATTTGAAGATTATTAAGGATATTTTAAAGTAGTTCATCCTAAGTAAAACCTCATCCTTAATATCTAAGCAACTAATATTAAAATAATATATTGGTAATCAATGTTTTATATTAAGCAGATGGCAGCTAGTTAAGAATCTGCTAGGGGGTAATTTAATAATAAAATCATCTATAAAGTTATTCATTTCAAAAAGAAAGTAATAGTTTTATGTCTCATTTAAAATAAATAAAAATTATATGAAAAAACTTTTAATGATTGCATCGGCAATTATCTTATTAACATCAAGTGTTCATGCACAAAAATTGGTAAAAGCGGGTACCCTTGTTGAAAAAAATACCCCATGGTATTTTGGTACTGAAAATGCATCTAACCTAGTATTAAATGCTATTAAAGCATATAACAACATGGATGCAAAAGCTTATTTAAGTTGTTTTGATGATAATTATGTTAAAAATAATTCTGATAGAGTATATAAGGAGTTCGCAACTTTCAAAGCCGTAAATAGAAAAGTGAATATTGTTATTCCAGTTAGAACTGATGGTTGGCCAAATCAAACAGAAGTTCAAATTTATGATGATTTAGATAGAGAATACAAGAACGGGTCAAAACACAAGCAACAAGAACATAGAGTATATATTGTGAATGATTCTTCTAAAAAAATATCAATGGTATGGGGTTCTATTATTTTAGATGAAAAAAATGAATACGGTTTACCAAATGGCGGCAAATATTACTCAAAAAATGATACTTCTACTATAACATTTTCTAACAGAGGTGAAGTTGAATTAATTGAAAATTTAATGAAAGATTGTAATAAAATGGATGGCAAAGCTTTAGGAAAATATTTTGCTGATACAGTAAGTGTTACTACTCATGAAGGTCGCAAATTAAAAGTTGCAAATAGTGATTGGGCAAATATGTTCAACGACTTAGAATCAGTAGAGTGGAAACTTACTATGGTTAACCCTGGTAAAATTACCAATACAGATCCTGTATCTGGAATTATAGTTCTATCAAATTATAAGGAAAAGAAAAAAGACGGAACTAAAAAGCATGTAAGTGCTTTTCATTGGTACATGTATGGTCTCGATAAAAAAATTACAAGTGTAAGTTGGATGGAAAGACCAATTATGCCATAGTAGTCGTTGTGCTTAAAGACTTAGTGAATATAAAAAGGCCCCTAGGTAATAGGGGCCTTATTTTTAGAAGAAACTATTTATTCATCCAAGCTACTTTAAGCACGGTATCATGATCTTTGCCAATGATGTCTTTATAGAGTGCTGGTCTTCTCGCATTTAAATACCTGGTGCCTCCTGCTTTTTCTATATTAGCATGTATTAATTCCGCTGAAACATAAGCGTCATCAAATGTTCTGCATTCTGCCATTATATCACCAAAGGGGTCTATAATCATGGAACAGCCATTTTTTAATTGATCATCATCCATTCCAATAGGATTAGAGAAGATCACATATACGGCATTGTCATAAGCCCTTGAAGGCAGCCACTTCATTAGCCATGCCCTTCCTTTTAAACTATCAAACTCGTTTATAAGGGTAATAGGGTCATTATGTCTATTATGCCATAATGCAGGATCAACAAATCCAGCACCTGGTCTAGTGGAAGGCGTGCACATGGTTACATGTGGCATAAATATAATTTCTGCGCCTAATAATTTTACGGCCCTTACATTTTCAAAAATGTTGTTGTCATAGCAAATGAGTATGCTGCATTTCCATCCTTTTAAATCAAAAATGCAATATTCATTTCCAGCACTTATATGTTTATTAATAAAGGGGCTTAATTTTCTATATTTTGCAATTAGCCCATTTTCATCCACACATACATAGGCTTTGTAAATTTTATCCTCTTTATCTTTTTCAAATAAGCCTGCTAATAAAATAATTTTATATTTTTTTGCAATGCTAATTAATGCTTGAACAGATGCTCCATCAGGAATAAATTCTGCCACAGCTAAAAACTCTTCTTTATTTAATTTGGAAGCGAAAGTATAACCAGTAATTGAGCATTCATGAAAGGAGAGCACTTCAATACCTTCTAAAGACGCTTTTCTAGCGAGTTCATCTATCACCGAGAGGTTATAGGCTTTATCGCCACTTTTGTTTTCAAATTGAGCGGTGGCTATTTTGATTGGGTTCATATTAATTTAATTATAATATAATAAATCTAAAATATATTTTCCATATATTGGATGTCTTATGAGATATTTTAGCCTAATAATTATTTTTCTTTTTACATTCATTTCTTGCAAGAAGAAAGAAGTGTCAGCAATTGTGCCATTACCAGTGTATAAAGCTATAGATACTTTTCCAAAGAATGCTTTTTGGTCTCCAGTATCTAATTTTAAGGATAAAGTCCCAGTTGTTTATATTAATACAAAAGGTAATAAAATTGTTAATGAACCTAAAGTGCAGTCAATTATCCAAATTCAATTAGGGGATACCATTGTTTTTAAATCCAATATTGGTATCGAATACCGAGGCTCAACCTCATTTAGGTTATTTGATCAAAAATCTTATGGTTTTGAATTAAGAGATGCTTTTGATGAAGATACTGACAGTGTTATTATGGACTTCCCAAAGCAATCGGATTTCATTTTATATGCCCCAGCTAATGATAAAGCACTTATCAGAAATACTTTGATATATGATTTATCTAATCAAATAGGAATGTATGCAACCAGAACAAAGTATGTACAATTAAATATTGATGGGGAATATCTTGGCTTATATGTTTTGATGGAGAAAATCAAAAGAGATAAGAATAGAGTGAATATCACCAAAATGGCTAGTACTGATAATGAGGGCAATGCTGCAACAGGTGGATATATTTTTAAAATTGACAAATCTGCTGGAGATAATACCATAGTAGGCTGGGAGGCAGATGCCATCTATACCTTAGACCTTGGGTTTAGATCTAGTTACGACCCCAATGGGAATAAGTTATCAAGCAATCCTTTCGGTCCAAAAAAAGGCGCAGAAACTTATATCATGTATGAGTATCCAAAATTTGATGCTATTTCTGAAGCGCAAAAAATATATGCACAATCTTATTTTTCTAATTTTGAAGACAATTTATTAAGTAGTAATTATAAAGATCCTGTTAATGGTTATCAGAAATATATTGATGTAAATAGTTTTATTGATTTTTTGATTTTGAATGAGTTTGCCTATAATCCAGATGCTTATAGATTAAGTACTTTCATGAATAAAGACAGACTTGGCAAACTAAAAATGGGGCCTATATGGGATTTTAATTTAGGCTTTGGTAACGATGATCGTTCCACTTTCATTAATGGTGCTACCTGGATGTTCAATTATAATAATTATTATCCTAGCGATACTTGGCTTATTAATTTTTGGTGGAAAAAATTACTATCCGATCCTAATTTTACTGATAGGTTAAAACTTAGATGGGCTACTCTTAGAACTTCTACATTAAGTGAAGCAGCTATTTTATTGACAATGGACAAGCATATCAATTTATTAAAGAATACTAATAGTATTGATAAGCATTTTGAGCGATGGAAAATTTTAGGCGTAAAGCTGCCATTTAATAATTTTGTAGGGAAGACACATCAGGAAGAGGTTGATTTTTTAAAATCATGGATTAAAAAAAGATTAACTTGGATGGATAGTGAAATCGTAAACTTATAAGCAATTAAAGCTTTTCAATTATAGTTTTTCAATTTTAAGTTGAATGTTTTTATAGGCAACCTTCATTTCCTTAGAAACATGTACTTGCAATCCAATTAGCCCTGATAATTTACTGCTGGATGCGTCATTGTCTGTTGTTTCACTCATTAATATCCCATTAATATAATGTTTCATGTTATTGCCTTTTACAATCAAATGAATTTCATTCCAATCATCTACTTTAATTTTTGATTTTAGTGAATCCGAATTACTAATAGATTTTATTATAAAGGCATCTTTTGAATTATTAATTACTGCATTCTGTCCGCGCATCGCAAGAAATCCTCTGCCTCTTTCCTCATAGTTTTGACCTGTATACACATTCTCTCCATCTATATCTGCCTGATACCCTTTTAAAGCATAAGGAATATCTGCAAGTTCCTCGCTTCGGTAATTTACACCGCTATTACCTCCATTAGATATTTTAAATTGTGCTTTAAATTCAAAATCGCCTGCTTGGCTTTTAGTATAAATCAAAAATGAATTTGTTTGTATTTGTTTACTAGGAGTAACTTCTCCCACAAAGCAGCCGTTTTCAATATGCCAAACACTTGTATCGGCCTTCCATCCATTAAAGGTTTTGCCATCAAATATAGTAATGAATACGGCAGAATTAGGTAGTGGTTTATGGGAGCTAGCACTTTCACAAGACAGGCTTAATGTAATGCTCAAGCTTAGTATAATTACAATATTGATATAGTAGAGGCTAGTACGTATTTTCATAATTCGTTTAATATTAATATTTTAAGGGAAGGCCTATGTAAATCTAATTATTTCTGAACCATTCTTAGTCAAAAAATCATAATTTGTGTAAACACAATTTTAACACCATGTTTAAATACAGTCGTCGATTCAATTTTATAACGCTTATAGCTTTATTGCAGTTTATTGTTGCATGTAATACTGAAGCGCCTATTTCAAGCGATCCAAAAATTGCCGCTTTAAAAATTCCTAAAGGATTTAAGGCAGAGCATTTGTATAGTCCTGGAATTAATAATCAAGGCTCATGGGTGTCCATGACTTTTGATCATAAAGGAAGAATGATTGCATCGGATCAATACGGTAATTTATACAGACTGGTTATACCTGCAATTGGTGCAGATACTTCTAAAGAAAAAATTCAAGTAAGTACTATTGAATTACATATACCTGGAGATACAACGCTTGCAAGTCGCAGAATAGGTTACGCGCAAGGCTTGCTCTATGCGTTTAATAGTCTTTATGTTGTAATCAATGATGGCGGTGATATTAAAAATACGCGTCGTAGTGGTATTTACCGAATGCAGGATACCGACAACGATGATCAATATGATAAAATTACTTTATTAAAAAGAGTAGAGGGAGATGGAGAGCATGGACCACATAGTATTGTGCTTTCTCCAGATGGTAAATCATTGTATGTGATTGCAGGAAACTTTACAAAAATACCAGAGATGAATAATTATACTGTCACACCTGGGGTGGAGATGGATAATTTATTGCCTTTAACGCGTGATCCTAACGGACACGACAATACAGTGAATACGCATGGAGGATGGATTGCGCAATTAAATCCTGAAGGAACTAATTTTAATTTAATAAGTGCAGGGTTTAGAAATCCATATGATCTTGCATTTAACGAGTACGGAGATATTTTCACTTTTGATTCAGATATGGAATGGGATTTTGGTTCACCATGGTATCGACCTATTCGTATTTGTCAAGTTCCTAGCGGTGGTGAATTTGGATGGCGTCCAGGGACCGATAAATGGTCTCCAGCGAATGCAGATAATCTTCCCCCGCTTTTAAATATTGGCCAAGGTTCACCAACGGCTGTATTCAGCGGTAGCAAATCGCATTTTCCTGAAAAATATAAACGATCCATTTTTGCATTTGATTGGAGCTTTGGAATCATGTATGCAATTCAACCTATTCCAGAAGGAGCGCATTATACAGCCACTGCAGAGGAATTTATTTCTGGATCACCCTTGCCTTTAACAGATGGTATCATTGGACCAGATGGAGCCATGTATTTTTTAACGGGAGGCAGACGCATTGAATCGGATTTATATAGAGTGTACTTTGAAGACAATAAACAAAATACGGAAGCCCTTGCTGCTCCAACATTAACAGATGCACAACAGCTTCGTAAAAAATTGGAAACTTTTCATTATGCACCTAATGCAGAAGCTGTTAATATTGCTTGGCCTGCTTTAAACAATGAGGACAGATTCATACGCTATGCTGCAAGAATAGCAATGGAACACCAACCTGCTATAAGTTGGAAGCAAAAACTACTAACCGAAAAAGATCCAGTAATAATATCGCAAGCAGCCATTGCTTTAGCTAGGATGGGAGAAAAAACTGAAAAAGATAATTTATTGAAGGCTTTATGCGCCATTGATTTTTCGAAATTGTCGGAGTCAAAACAATTAGATGCTTTGAGGGCTATTGAATTAATATTAGTACGTCTTGGAAAACCAACGGGTGATTTGAAAAATGAATTAATTGCTGTATTGGATAAACAATACCCTGCAGCTACTAATAATTTAAACAGGTCGCTTAGTAAAATTATGGTATTCATTGATGCGCCCACGGTGGTTGCCAAAACAATGGAACTAATGAAGGTGGCTAAAGACGATCCAAATGATCAAAAAACATTTACAGAATCTACCGATCTTATTCTTAGAAACCCTCAGTACGGATTGGACATTGCTAAAATGTTAGCCAATGTACCTCCTCAGCAACAAACCTATTATGCCACTGTACTTAGTCATGCAAAAATTGGTTGGACACCCGCATTACAAGAAACTTATTTTAAATGGTTTTATACAGCCTTTGGTTATAAAGGAGGAGTGAGTTTTATAGGCTTTCTTAATTTAATAAGAAAGGATGCTTTAAAAAATGTTTCAAAAAATACATTTGCCTATTACAATACTTTATCAGGGGATTCAATTGTAAATAGAGCCATGATGGGCTTGAAGGAAAATATAAAACAACCAAAAGGGCCAGGAAGAGATTGGGAAGTTGATAGCGCTTTAGTATATGTAAAAGACGGGTTAACGAATAGAGATTTTGAAAATGGAAAGGCCATGTTCTCTACAACACTTTGTTCTTCATGTCATGCGATGGGAGGGGAAGGCGGTGTATCTGGTCCAAGTCTTACGCAAATTGGAACAAGATTCTCTTATAAGGATATGCTCACTGCCATCATCGAACCCAATAAAAGCATTTCAGATCAATTTGGGTCAACCGTGTTTTATCTTAAAAAAGGAGGTTCTATTGTTGGAAAATTAATTAGCGAGGATGGCACTAAGTATGTTATAGCGCAAAATCCATTTGCTATGCAAAACACTAAGGACGTGCTAAAGAAGGACGTGACTCGCACAAGAGTTTCCGAGATATCACCTATGTTGCCTGGCTTAATTAATAGTTTAAATGAAGAAGAGTTAATGGATTTACTTGCTTATTTAAAATCGGGAGCTAATCCTAAAGACAAAATGTTTAGTTCGAAGAAATAAATTTCAATGGCTTGCTAAAATTTTTATGACTATTCTATCTAATTATATAAATAATATTTTAACCAATTAATATAAAATCTATGAAAATATTTAAAAGTGTTGTAGCATACTTTATTATCACGCTTTCATTGTTGACTATACAAAATGACGTATTCGCTCAAAAAAAATCCGATGGGCATGCTGCATTAGTTGAATTATTTAAAGAATGGCGAAAATTTGAAAAGCCCCCATTGCTAAATGGTGTTTCTAATTATACCATTGCTGGTTTTAATATGCGTCAACCTGAATTTTTAAAATTAAGAACAAGATTATCGCAAATAGACACTATTGGCTGGCCTATAAAAAATAAAGTAGATTGGCGTATTGTTTGGGCTGAAATGAATGGATACGATTTTAATAGACAAATACTTAAGCCATGGCAGCGTGATCCGGCTTTTTATAAATTATTATATACTGAAAGATCAGATGTGCCTGCTCACGAAGGACCTACTAATCATATGGCCATTGATTTATGGAAATATAGTTTTCCATTAAGTAGTACTGATAAGCAGTCTTTAATGAGCAGCCTTAAAACAATTCCCGCTTTTAATAGTCAAGCTAAATTAAATCTAATAGGGAACGCTAAAGAATTATGGATTGCAGGTATTAGAGATATTCAAACTCAAAGTGAAGAGCTTGCCGATATTTTAAATAAACCAGGATCTGCAAATGATGCAGCGCTTGCAGAAGTTGTCAATAATGCAATTGTATCCACCAATAGTTTAGTGAATTGGCTAGAAAAGGAAAGCTCTAAAAAAACAGGACCCTCTGGTATTGGAAAGGAAAACTACAATTGGTATCAAAAAAATGTCCACTTAGTTCCCTTAACCTGGGATGATCAAGTGATGTTATTAAAACGAGAATTAACACGTGCTTGGACTTCCTTAAAACTGGAGGAGCATAGAAATAGGGCATTAGCTCCTTTACCATTAGCCAATACGCCCGAAGTCTTTAACGCGTTACAGGAAAAATCATTTCAAAGTTTACTTGAATTTTTAAATACGCAAGATATCCTTACCATTAGGCCTTATTTTGATTCAGCTATGCGTGCACACAAAGTTGATTTTGTACCTGAAAAAAATAGAAATTTCTTCCAGATAACTACTGCCTTTGATCCTAGGCCACTGTATTCCCATTTTTATCATTGGTTTGAATTAGCTAGAATGGATAAAGAGCCTCTTGAAAATGAAATAAGACGTAGCCCATTATTATATAATATTTTTGATACAAGAAATGAAGGTTTAGCTACGAGTGTAGAAGAAATTTTTATGCAAGCTGGTGCTTATGATAAAAATCCTAGAGTGAATGAAATTGTTCATATTATGTTAGCGCAAAGAGCTGCAAGAGGACTTGGTTCATTGTATGCTCACGCCAATATGTTAAGCATGGAAGAGGCAGGAAAGATTCACTCAGATTATACGCCAAGAGGTTGGATGAAAACTGAAAAGAAATTATTAATATTTGAGCAGCATTTATTTATGAGACAACCAGGCTATGGATCTAGTTATATTGTTGGTAAGTATTTATTAGAAAATGCTATGGCAGAAGTAGCTAAAAATGTAGAATTACAAAATAAACCTTTTTCAATAAAAGCTTTTTTAGATCAAATAAATGAAATAGGCTGTATTCCAGCTTCATTAAGTGCCTGGGAAATTTCAGGAAAAGATAGTTGGTTAGAGAAATAAGGCTGCGAGTATCACTGTATTAGACTGATAGTCAATATTGTCAACCCAAAGACGAGCCACATTGTGTTCTATTTTCATTCGATTCGGCTAGAATCAGAACTTAAATTCTACTACGCTTAATATCAGTTAGTTAGCCATATCACATTAAGGACCGACGTATCAATCAAGCCAAAACACTAAAAATTCTTGTTTATTTCCTCCATTTTGATCACTCCGTGCTTTAGCATCAATTCAGTCCATTAAAGAAAACCATCAAAATTGATGGAATTTATCCTGCACATTTAAAAGGGTTTATGATAAATGGTAAACTAAAGTTCATTGGGATACAAGGTAATAACGATGGAAGTATGACCGTATTTGACATTACTCCTGGGGTTTAATATAATTTAGTGTTACTAAAATATCGTAACAATTTATGATGGTGAAACTAAAGTTTTATCTAACTTTACAACACCCCCAAAGGATAGATTAAAAATTAAACTATGAAAAGAGTAATCTTTGCTTTGGGAATTTTATTTGTATTTGCTTGTAGCAAAACAGAAGTACCTGCAACACCTCCTGTGGTAATTGTTCAGGAAGAAGCTATAAAATATACTCTTATTTTAAATAATATAACCACTGGCACAATATTAGAATCAGATAGTTTAAATTTTGGAGTAAATATAAGTTCTAAATTACCTAAAGATGGAGTGTCGCTGACTTTATCAATTAAAAGATTAGATAGTAATATAACAATTTGGTCTAAGGATACTATAGTTAATTCAAGTAGCCTTTCATTCAATATCAATAAAATTACTAATGAAACCGATTACACTTTATACAGTACTGTAACGTCTAAAACAACATCTACAAATACAAGTACTGTTAATTTAAATTTTAATAGAAATATCCCTACAACTTATACTGCTACTAAAATTCCTTTATCAATAAGTAGTCATTCAAATAATGATATTCAAGTAGCTATTGATGGAAGTGTTTCTGGGACTATCTATTATGTATTTAATGGAATGGAACATGTTGTAATTCCTGGCACGCTATTTTTTAGAGCACCACTTACTCCCATTGTGCATTTAATCAAAAAGAATAATATTTGGCAACTTGAAAATTATTATCCAGAAGCTGCAATGGGAGCTGGAAGAAATTATGAAAAAATTGGTGAAGGCGAATATGTATTTTCTGATCATGGGCTTGAATTAAGTCAAGGCACTTGGCCTAGGGGGGATATTTGGGTAATGAAAACTATTGGAGAAAAGTTACAGTGGACAAAGGTTTCAAAAACTAAAAGTTTTTACCATTCAGTTTCATCAGGTGATTTGAATGGTGACGGCCGATTAGATTTCATCGGATTACATATGGGTACTAATGGAGATTGGGGTGATAATTTACATCCCTATACTCAAAGTAGTGATGGGACATTTTCCGAAACTAGAAGTTTAATCAATTACGATAAACTTCAACAATTTGACAACAAATGGAGTGCTGGTGCTGTGCTTGTTACCAGTTTGTTTAATAATGGTACACCAGAAATTATTAGAGGTTCT
>ENA-ORFA01000045-ORFA01000045.1-marine-metagenome-genome-assembly--contig:-NODE-45-length-63612-cov-3.099646_pt1 | contig 63612 bp, 64 predicted proteins | sample MGYA00248621_ERZ508587 | MGnify/ENA primary metagenome ERZ508587 (study PRJEB26250, sample SAMN06266239) | marine metagenome | isolation source: Columbia River Estuary | place: USA:Columbia River Estuary... | reverse complement strand
GGAAAAAGGTGTGTATAGATATGATCCGAAAGCGGATCGATTTGAACCAGACCCGCTGTACAAAGAATTATTGGGCGATCAAAGCATCCGGTATTTGCAAGAAGACGGGAACGGCAATGTTTGGTTCTTTCACGAGAAGAATGTGGGCTGGATCACTCGGTCTTCCGGTCAGCCTTCCGTGGTGTATTTACCCGAATTGAACAACCGACTCCTCAGCGGATTTGAATTCATCTATGCCTACAACGAGCAAAATGTATTTCTGGCCGGCGAAACCGGATTGTACCACGTTAACCTACAGAAATACCGCCAGCAAAATGAGAAATTGGAAGTCAGGATCCGCGGCGTGCGATTGGGACTTCAATCCGACAGTATACTTTATGGCGGGTTTGATGTGGAGACATTGGCGCAGACGTTTAAGATTGACCCCTCTGGCAAAAACATCCGATTTGAATTCACCGCACCACCCAGCACACATTCCGAATCGCTTGAATACAGTTATCGACTCGCTGGATATGAAAATCGATGGTCGGAGTGGGCCAAACGAACCGAGAAAGAATTCACAAACCTGCCTCTGGGCGATTACACCTTTGAGGTAAAAGTGCGCAATAACCTAGGCGCAGAATCATCCATCGCCCGTTTTCACTTTCGCATCTTACCCCCTTGGTACCGGACGCCCATAGCCTGGGGGTTCTATATCTGTTTGCTTGGAGGCATCCTATTCTGGCGCATACGCTTCCAGCAGAAAAAATTTCGAAAGCAACAACTTGCCTTCGAGGAAGAGCAAAAGCGATTGAATTATATCTATGACTTGGAACGCAGCCGAGCTGAAGGGGAGCTGATGGCCTTGCAGAGTCAAACACTGGAATCCGAGATCCAATTCAAGAATTCGGAACTGGCTGCATCGGCCATGCACCTAGTCAAAAAAGGCGAATTGATCACTCGATTAAAAACGGAACTAAATCAGTTGCTGCGGCGAGTCGATACCCCAGCTGCGCAGACCGAATTAAAAAAGATGATCAAACAGCTGGAGGAAGACGACCAGATCGATCAGGAGTGGGATCAGTTTGCGAAGCACTTCGATAAAGTGCATAGTGATTTTGTACTATTGCTCAAGGCCAAGCATTCCGATATCAGTCCCAGCGAGATCAAGCTCTGCTCCTTCCTGCGCATGAATCTAAGTTCAAAAGAAATTGCACAACTGTTGAATATTTCCGTGCGTGGGGTGGAGATCAGTCGATATCGGTTGCGAAAGAAACTGAACTTGCAGAATGGAGAGAATTTGTTCGATTATTTGATCGGACTGCAACAATGATCACTGGAACAATCAAGCAAAGGGGAGGATAACCAATAAGGTACAACCTTCCTGTGACGACGAGTTCAATTGAAATGTGCCTTCGTGCAGTTTGACGCGATTCTCCATGGATCGAACACCAATACTGATATCTCGATGTTCGAGGTTCAGTCCTTGGCCATTGTCCTTCACAGGGATACCGCATTTCAACAAAAAAGCCCCGCCGAAGCGGGGCTATGAATACGTAAAATCGGCTCATCGGAGATTGATCTCGCCAAGTGGTGTGTCTTCACCGGGATTGACCATCACATCACGGATCTCGTAAGGAGTATAGTCGGGGGCGATTACGGTCACCGTATAAACGGTGCCTGGTTTCAATCCACGCACCCGGAAAAATCCTTCCTCAACCGTAGGGATCGCGCCGGTTGTAAATCCGTTCCCATCGGTGATCACTACACGAGCACCAACCGGGGTGGGGGAAATAGAGCCGGTTACATTTCCGTCTGTTTGTACATTAAAGAGGCGCATACGAGGACGGATGATGTAATCGTCACCTACTTTCTCAACGGAACTAGCCAAATCAAAATCAGCACGCAGGTCTACGTTTCCGGGCAGGGTGTTATCCATGTCGGCCGCTTTGACGCGTAGGTAAACTAGGTTTTCCCGTTCAGTTATTAAGGTCATGCGGAAACGCTTTTCGTCTCCATCTACCAGGTAGCTACTTTGTCCGAGGGTAAATCGAACCTTACGGATGCGGGTTGGAACGGTGGCGTTACCCAGCAACCGCTCAATGCCATTGCGGAGTGCCAAGACGTCGAGGGTTTGAGGTGCAAAATTCAAGGTTACCCAGCGGCCATAATCGTCCACTTCTTCGGTATCGTCAAAATCCTCATCGTCATCGCCATAACTATTGTCGAACTCGTGGGTACGATCCAGATCGACCTTTACTTCGACCTGCTGGATATCGACAAATACATTTTTAAAATCGGCCGGAGCATCCGACAGGAACAAATTGACATTGCGGATTCCGGTGGGGGGATTGGGATCGATGTCGGCCGATCCGGAGCGGGAGCAGCTGGACAAGGAAATGCCCAAAAAGGCCAAGAAGGTGAAGAATCCCGTCAATCGAGGCAAAAAGGACAGTGGAGACTGTTTCATAGGTATGAGGTTTTATTTATTCCGTCAACAAGATTTTTTTGCGTTGACAGAACGAAAGTAGAAGCGCCGAACAATTCCGGGAAGTATTAACAAGTGGAAGTTTGAATTCTAATCATTAATCTATTCTTTCTGCATGTGAACGACGATGATTCCATCAGGAGAACCACTTAATCCGCGTAGTTCTCCGAAGGGATTTTTCTACCGACAATTCATCACAGACGCTATCTTTAAGGCTCAAGCTAATTCTTATGCCACTTGACCTGCATGGCTTTCGCCAATTAAATGTAGAACGCGCTCGAACCGGGTTCCGTTGCTACGACAATCAGCCACTCACCTACTGGACCACCGCCTTGGCCGGCGAAGTAGGCGAACTCTGCAACATGATCAAAAAAATGGAACGCGTACAACGGGGCGGCATAGACGGAGGCAGCAGCTACACGGCTAAAGACATCAATAAAAACATGCTGAAAGAAGAGATCGGCGGCATCGCCATCTACCTCGACTTACTCGCTTCCTTGCTAGACATCGATCTGCAGGAAGCCATCGTAGATACATTTAACGAGAAATCAGTTAAATACGGATTCCCCCAAAAAGTTGAGAAGATGGGGGTTGAAGGTTGAGGGTTGGGAGTTTATGGTTTGAAGTTGAGCTTACTCAACCTTAAACAATAAACATTGAACCTCAACTTCTCAACTCCATCCTTTCAACCACAAGCAATGAAACACTCGATAATCATCATACTAATCGGAATAATACTCGGGCGTCCTGCTTACGCACAAGCACTCACGTCCTCCAACCTGCCAATCGTGGTGGTGAACACCAACGGACAAGTCATTCCCAATGAACCACGGATAAAAGCACAACTCGGCATCGTTTATAAGGGCGAAGGGATACGCAACAACATCAACGATCCGCGCAATCACTACAATGGCTTGGCCGGAATCGAGGTGCGCGGACAATCGTCGCAGGGCTTTCCGATGAAATCATACGACGTGGAGCTTTGGAATTCGGATTCTACAGAAAATGAAGTGTCGCTTTTCGGATTTCCAAAAGAAAGTGATTTCTCGCTTTATGCACCGTACACCGACAAAACCCTAATGCGGAACTTTCTGGCCTATACGTTCACCCGAGAAATGGGCCGATGGGCCGCGCGTTGTCGGTATGTGGAATTGGTAGTCGATGATGACTACAAAGGCATTTATGTATTGATGGAGAAGATCAAGCGCGACAGCAGCCGGGTAAATATTGCCAAGCTTGGTCCGAATGAAAACAGCGGTGACGCGCTTACCGGCGGGTACATCGTATCGATCGACAAAGGTGCCAATGCTTGGTATTCGAGCGTGCCCCCCATGCAAAGCACCAACGGACAGCGTATTCGCTATAGCTATGTATATCCAAAGATCGATTCGATTACACTGCCACAGCGCAATTACATCAAATCGTATGTGGATTCGTTCGAACAAGCACTCGGCAGCGCGAATTATCAGAATCCCCAATGGGGTTGGCGTCGACATGCGGATGAGGCCTCCTTCATCGATTACTTCATCGTGAACGAACTGGCTAAGAATGTAGATGGATACCGAATCAGCACGTATTTATATAAAGACAAGCAGACGCGTGGTGGCAAGTTGTTTGCGGGACCGGTGTGGGACTATGACTTGGCCTTTTACAATGCGAATTATTGCCGCGGCAGTGATGCGGTGGGATGGGCCTGGCAATTCAATGGGGTTTGTCCGGGCGATTTTTCTCAAGTCCCTTTTTGGTGGAATCAATTCCAATCGGACACCACGTTTCAGGCCAATTTCCGTTGTCGCTGGAAACAGTTGCGGGCAACGAGTTTGTCGGATCTACGGATCAATCAGCTAATGGATTCAGTGGTTAGCCTGACGGAAGAAGCCCGAATGCGTCATTTTCTACGCTGGCCGGTGCTGGGTCAATATATTTGGCCCAATGTGCAACCGGTGCCGGTGAGCTATTCGGGTGAGATACAACAACTACGAAATTGGTTTGCCGGTCGCGTGGCCTGGATCGATCAAAATCTACCGAATCGCGGGATCTGTTATGAATTCCCCAATACAACTTCCAAAGACCTGATCGTTTCCGCGCGACCCAATCCGTTTCGAAACGTGCTGGTGTTGAGCTTGAAATCGCGAACCATCCAATCGATCGAATTGGCCATCACGGATGCAGCGGGACGAATGATGCATCGACAAAATATCTACCTGAATTACGGTGAAAATCGTCCGTCGATCAACGCAGATCGATGGAGTGCCGGAATTTATTTTGTACGGATCCTGAAGGAGGATGGGAGTAGCGAAGTGCTTCAGACACTGAAGCAGTAGAGGGTAGAAAGCTGTTTAGGGTAGAGAGTAGAGGGTTTAGGATTGAGTTCTCTACTCTCTGCCCGCATCAGCCGGGAATTCGAGAAATATACTTCTCAATCTGTTTGATCTGATCGATGATCTGGGGGGTAGTCGGTTTGAGGGCTTTGGCCTTTCGGAAGAAGTCTTTGGCGGCGCGGAATTCGCGCTTGTTCATCATTAAACTACACATCTGCAAATAGGCAGCGGCCTGATTTTCTTTATCGGGCAATCCTTTGCGCAGGGCAGAGCGGATATAGCTCTCCGCTTGTTTGAGGTCGTTTTTCTGCATGGCCAGCATCCCCATCTGCAATAAACTCGCGCCCTCCGCTTCTTTCATGGGCATACCCAGATCAAGGCCTTTTTTCATCATCTTCTCGGCTCCATCGTAGTCTTGCTTCATCATGGCCAAGTTGCCCTTCAGGGTATAATACACCGATCGGATGGGCTTATAAAGCAGGTTGGGGTATTTGATGGAGGCGAGGATTTTCTCCGCTCCTTCCATGTCGCCGCTCTCCATGTATTCCTGGATCAGGCGCAGGGGACCAAAGAAGAAATGCCCCGCGATCAGGATCACACCGATGAGGTATAAAGGAAACGAAGGCCAGAACGAAGCGGCATAGTTCACATATCCGCCCAAGAACAACAACACGATGCCCAGCGGGAGGCGGTATTTGATGAGGAGATTGTAGAATTTCATTGTAGGGATGTATGATGGGCGAAAATACGCTTTAGGAACGGAACATAAGGGTTGAGAGGGTTGAGAAGATGGGAGTTTGGGTTACTAGTTTCGGGGCTGGAGTATCCAACTTCAATCTCCCATCTTCCATCTAAATTCGCGTATGCAATTCGCCCAGGTAATCGAACAAGAAGCGTTGAAAGAGAAACTGCGGGGGCTATCCGATCACAATCGAATCAGCCATGCCCTGTTGTTCGTGGCCCGCGAAGGGACCGGCGGACTCCCCCTGGCCCTCGCCTTCGCCCAATACCTGGTTTGCGAGAAAGTCAACCACAAACAAGACTCCAACGAGCCTTCGCTTTTCGGCCCAACTCCCCAAATTGTTCAAACTACCCAAACTGACTCGTGCGGCGTCTGCCCCGCTTGCAAAAAAGCATCCGAGTTCGCACACCCCGATATTCACTACAGTTATCCAACCGTTACCAGCAAAGGAGTAGACAAACCAAAGGCCGTTGACTTCATCGTTTCCTGGCGAGAATTCTTGCGCGAGCAGCCCTATGGCAACTCGTTTGATTGGATCGAACGCATCAAGGAAAAAGAAAACAGCCAGGGTAAGATCACGACCTACGAGTGCGATGACATCAACCGAAAGCTCAGCATGAAGAGCTTCGAGAGCCCGTTTAAAATTCTCATCCTCTGGATGCCGGAGATGCTGGAGAAAGAAGGCAACAAACTGCTCAAGATCATTGAGGAACCACCGTCGGACACCCTGTTCATTCTCGTTACGGAAAATGAAAATGCGGTGCTCCCTACCATTCAAAGTCGCTGTCAGATCATCCGACTACCGATGCTTTCCACTGCAGCGATCGAAACGGCCCTGATCGACCAACAACAAACCTCCCCCGCCATCGCCCAACAGATCGCGCGGATCGCCGATGGCAATTATCGGGAAGCCCTCCAACAATTGCAGCACACGGAAGAAGGATGGCAAGAACGATTGCGGAATTGGCTGAATGCCATCCTCAAAACCGGCCCCGCCACTCAATTGAAATGGGTGGAAGAAATCAGCAAACTGGGGCGCGAAAAACAAAAACAATACCTCCGCTACGTCAACCATGTGCTGGAAACGGCCATCCGGATGCAGGCCACCGGCACCACCCCGGCCGTAGGTGCCGAAGAGGCCGAGATCGCGGGCAAACTGAATCGAATCGTCGGCATCGAGCAGCTCGAGGCGTTGAGCCAGGAAATGGACAAGGCCATTTACTACATCGAACGCAATGCCAACGCCAAGATGTTGTTCCACGCCCTGACTCTGAAGGTCTACCACGTCATTCGGGACAAAGTCGTACTTTTGATGTCGTCCGAGTCCGCCATGTGATAATAGAGCGGTGTTCCGATCCTGGACCCGGACCGTGAGTAGGCACTGAAGCGATTGACAATCAACAGCATCGAGTATTATTTCCCACATACGGCCCCTTCCTTTTTGGGCCGCTTTCTCTCCCAATACCCCCTGTTGCATTGCTTCGCCCATCTGCCCGCTTGAAAAACAAGAATCATGGGCTGTTCCGGATGCAGTACAGATAAAGGCGGTAAACCCAACGGTTGCAAAAGCAACGGCGGATGCAGTTCGGGCGGCTGTAACCGCATGAATGCCTACGATTGGTTGCACAATCTGCCTATGGCCGACAATGCCTGTCAGGTCGTGGAGGTGAGCTTCAGCCAAGGAACCCGAAAAGATTTTTACCGAAACCCTTCCCTGCAACCCTTTGAAAAAGGGGAACAGATCGCGGTCGAAGGCGTAAATGGATTTGACTTAGGAGAAGTATCGCTGACTGGCGAAATCGTGCGACTGCAATTGAAAAAACGAGGGGTCAAAGAAGACAACCCGGAGATGAAGAAGATCTTGCGCCGGGCCACCGACCGCGATGTCGATCTCTGGAAGCAAAACAAAGCCCGCGAACCGGAAGCCGTGATCCGCAGCCGCGCCATCGCCAAGCAACTCAAGCTGAACATGAAGATCAGCCAAGTGGAGATTCAGGCCGATGGAAAAAAAGCAACCTTCTTTTACATCGCCGATAGCCGCGTCGACTTCCGCGAACTGATCAAAGTATACGCCTACGAATTCAAGGTCAAAGTCGAGATGCGTCAGATCGGCGCCCGTCAGGAAGCCGGTAAAGTAGGCGGTATCGGAAGCTGCGGACGTGAACTCTGTTGCAGTACCTGGCTCACCGAATTCAAATCGGTCAATACGAACGCAGCCCGCTATCAAAATCTCTCCATCAATCAGACCAAGCTGAGCGGACAATGCGGCCGACTCAAATGCTGCCTCAACTACGAGTTGGACACCTACCTCGATGCCCTGCAACAATTCCCCGATCAGTGCGATGTGCTGCAAGTAGCTAAAGGCAATGCCTTCCTCGCAAAAAAAGACATCTTCAAAAACTTGATGTGGTATACGCTTCCCGATAGCAATAAGCAATACCCACTCAGCATCGAGCGCGTCCAAAAAATCAAAGCCCTGAATCAACAAGGCATTCGTCCTGATGAACTGGAGCCCGTCGAAGTGATTTCCAATAAAGCGACCGAAACCGAACCGGAATTCGTGGAGCTGGTCGGACAGATCAGCTTACGCAGCTTGGATAAAGCCGATCGCAAACGCCGCCAACAACAGCAACAACGTCGTCCCGGCGGACCACAAGGTGGTGGCCCACGACCCGGTCCTCAACAAGGTGGCAGTGGCCAACAAGGCGGTGGACCCAATCGCGGACCGCAGCAAGGTGGTCAACAAGCTGGCCCCGGCCCACAAGGCGATGGTGGAAGACCCGACAATCGAGGCGGAAGACGAAGAAGATAACTGGGCATCAAACTTCCATCTCCCATCTACTCTCTCCCCGCTACACTCTCTATGATCGCATCCTGAATTCTTCCCCGGATCGACAACGAAGACAATTTCCCATTATCACGGGTGGGATACACGCGATTGGATAAGAATATATAGACCAGTTCGCGAGCGGGATCGACCCAAACACAGGTTCCGGTAAAACCGGTATGTCCGTAAGTGCCAGCCGATGCCAGCCAAGATGGATAGGGATCTTTACGCGAATCATTGTCACGCTCGGGTTTATCGAAGCCCAAGCCACGCCGACTTCCGGCTTCCTGATAACCGGTGAACAGTCGGATCGTGGACGGATTTAAAAATCGCTTTCCTTGGAAAGTACCGCCGTTCAAAAGCATTTGATACAAGATGGAAAGATCATAGGCATTCGAAAAGAGGCCGGCATGACCCGCTACGCCTCCAAATAAGGAGGCCCCTTCATCGTGCACATCCCCACGTGTAGTCTGCTGACGAAAATGTTTTTCAGTCTCCGTCGGCACAAGCATGCTCACCGCAAAACGTTCCCTCGGTTTGAACCCGGTGGAATACATTCCTAAGGGCCGATAAAAATTCCGTTGCACAAATTCATCCAACGTAAGTCCACTCACCTGCTCCACGATCTTGCCTAGAAAAATAAAATCATTGTCGCTGTACACGTATTTACCACGCGCCGTCAGCGGACTTCTCAAAATGCGTTGCATCATCGTGTCGTTCCAATCATCGCGCAGATACAATCCTTCCGCCACGCGAATACCAAATCCCGGCTCGCGTTTCTTGCGATAATACGCATCCAGCGGCGCCCCGGTTTTCGGGTCGATCGTCTCTTTATAAAAAGCAATAAAAGGCACTAACCCGGCCTGATGCAGCAAAATATCCCGAAGCGACAGATCGGCTTTATCCGTACCCTTCACCACCGGTAAATAATCTTTCAAGGTCGCATCCAACCGGATCTTGCCCTGCTGATACAATTTCATGATGGACACCGTCGTCGCCGAGATCTTCGTGACGGAGGCCAGGTCATAGACACTTTCCGGCACAACCGCTTGCCTGGCATCGTTGTCTAAACTTCCATATGCTTTATCCAAGATCACTTCGCCCTTGTGCACGGCCATCACCACGCAGCCCGGAAACGCTCCGGCCCGAATGCCTTCCTCTGCAATCGCATCCACTTGTTTCAACGACTCCCGCTTCGCCTCCCAATCCGGCTTGACTTTGTCGTAGCATATTCCGGCACCGAGCGGATATTGACAAACCGGTACCGGCAATCGTCCGATTGGATTTGCAAATCCCTGCAACAAATTATAAGCAGCATGTCGAACGATCGAATCATCCTGGTGACAAGCCACCAATTGCGACATGCCACAGAAATTGGCATTGGCCAGCACGTTACCGAACGTGAAGGCAATGGTCTTCGGACCATCCAATTGCTTCGCCAATCGGACTGCTGCATTCGATAATCCGAATTGATCCATGGGTTTGTTGGCATAATTGTGTACACCCACCAACAGCAAATCATATGTTCCGGCCGAACGAATGCGCTGCAACAAGGAATCAGCTTGAAGGCTATCGGCCTTGCCCGATAAATAATAGGTATCGAGTGTACCCCGATCCAGCGAGCGAGCCAAGTCGTTGGGTCCATTCAGGCCAATGCCCACATAGGCAATGCGTCCTTGACGAATCGTTCGACGAAGCTTACGAACCGATTTCGGCTGAAACCAGCCTTGCTGATCGTTTAGTAAAATGAGCGAACGGGCAGCCACTTCTGCGCGAATGGCGTCCGTACTTCGATTCAGATCGGCCACCAAGTTTGTGGTATCGATCAGCGTGCGTCGGTTCAATCCCAGCTCATATTTAGCCGATAATACTTTCTTGACCCGGCCATCCATTTCAGTTTGTGCGATCCGACCATCTTGGATCGCCTGCTGTATAACGGTAATGGATTGCTTTACATCGGCGGGCAAACACAACATGTCATTGCCGGCGAGGATCGCCTCCACCGCGATGGTGCCACCCGGGAAATACTTGGCCACTCCTTTCATCTCCAACGCATCGGTAAAACTGATGCCGTTGTAATTGAGTTCGCGTCGAAGCAGATCGGTAACGCTGTTGCGAGAAATAGAAGTAGCCACATGAGTGGTCGTATCAATCGCTGGGATCGATAAATGCGCGATCATCACACTGCCCACTCCAGCTTGGAACAAAGCCCGAAACGGCATCAACTCCATCGAATCCAATTGCGCGCGTGATTTATTGATCACCGGTAGATCATAATGCGAGTCTACATCGACATCACCATGACCCGGAAAATGTTTGGCACAGGCCATGATACCTGCATCCTGCATGCCCTTCATGTATGCTACTCCGAAACGGGCTACTTTATACTTGTCTTCTCCGAACGAACGATAACCGATCACCGGATTATTCGGATTGTTGTTTACATCCACCACCGGTGCATAATTCACGTGTACGCCGATGCGCTTGCATTGTTGGCCAATCGCCTGCCCCATTCGATAAACCAACCGATCGTTTTCCATCGCACCCAAAGTGAGCTGATACGGAAACTTGGTTACGCTGTCGAGCCGCATCCCCAATCCCCATTCGCCGTCAATGGTGACCATCAAGGGCGTTTGGGCAGTCTGCTGGTATTGATTGGTCAAGACCGCCTGACGGACCGGTCCGCCTTGAAAAAAACAAAGGGCGCCCACATTGTACAGCTGGATGTCACTCATGACCTTGGCTACATGCTCAGGACCCAGATTCGAATGGGCTCGAATCACCATCAACTGCGCAATGCGTTGATCGGGCGTTAAACTGGCAAATACCGAATCGACCCATTGTTCGCGAGTAAGCCGACTGCGGTAATCGGATTGGGCCAAAGCAGGTGCTAACAATTGAAGGCAGCAGAGTACCCCGAAAAAGAGGGTTTTGTGGAAGCGGATCGTCATGCAATAAAATTACCGGATTTGGATAGAACCCTTCGTCAAAACAGAGCCGGGAATTGGTTATTTTTGCACGCTAAACCCGAATCGTGTCGACCACCATCACCGTTCTTCCTGACCACATCGCGAATCAGATCGCCGCCGGCGAAGTGATCCAGCGTCCGGCCAGTGCCGTCAAGGAGCTGATGGAAAACGCCGTGGATGCCGAAGCCACCGAGATCCACCTGATCCTGAACGATGCGGGAAAGGCCCTCGTACAGGTGATCGATAACGGAAAAGGGATGAGTGGCGAAGACGCACGACTTTGTTTTGAGCGGCACGCGACGTCCAAGATCAAACAAATCGACGACCTGTTTCAGATCCGCACCATGGGATTTCGAGGAGAAGCCCTGGCCTCCATTGCAGCCGTTGCACAAGTGGAGTTGAAAACACGCACCCAAGACAAGGAGGTGGGTGTACAGCTCGATGTCGCCAATAGCCGCATCGAATCCGAATCGCCTGTAGCCACACCGGTTGGGACCAGCATCGCGATGAAGAATTTGTTCTTCAATGTGCCCGCACGCCGAAACTTCCTAAAAAGCAATGCGGCCGAGATGCGCCACGTCCTAGAAGAATTCACCCGCGTCGCGCTCGCCTTTCCCGAAATACGATTCAATCTCACCGCCAACCACCAACAACTCTATCAGTTGGAGTCCGGTTCCCAAAAACAGCGGATCGTACAGCTGTTGGGCAATCCTTATCAATCGAAACTGGTTGCCGTACAAGAACAGACCGATTACCTGAACATTCGCGGATTTGTTGGCAAACCCGAGACCGCCAAGAAAACCCGAGGCGATCAATACTTCTTCGTCAACAACCGATACATCAAGAGCGCTTATCTGCATCATGCCGTGATGAGCGCCTTTCAGGAATTGATCGCTGGCGATCAATTTCCGGCCTATGTGCTTTTCATCGACCTAGACCCCGCACAAGTGGATGTGAACGTGCATCCAACCAAGCAAGAGATCAAATTCGAGGATGAGAAGATCGTATACGCCTTTGTGCAAGCCGCCATCCGACACGCGCTGGCTCAATTCAGCATCACCCCCACACTCGACTTCGACCTCGATGCCGGCATTCAGTCATTGAGCTCGATCCAACAACCGTTCACCGACGAAAAAAAACAAGCAACCGCCAGCAGTTCTTTGTACAGCGGATTCACGCAAAAAAATCAGGCGCATTTCATCGAGCGTTCCTCGACGGGTAACGCCAGACCTTGGGCCGGATTGCCCATCCGGGAAGTGCCTGACTACGAAGAGCGTCAATCGCCCCTGATCCATACGACCACCGAATTGGAAGAGATCACCTTCACGCAATTGCTCAACACCTACATCATCTATCCGCTGAAAGACGGTTACCGATTGATCCATCAACAGCGGGCTCATGAACGCGTTCGCTTTGAGCAACTGATGCAAGCCGATGCACAAAAGCCCATCGCCTCCCAACGCAGCATGTTCCCGGCCACGATCGAATTGAGTCCCGCGGATGCATCGCTGTTCGAAGAACTGATCCCCGAATTGGCCGAACTAGGCTATCTCATTGAACCATTTGGGAAGAACACCTATGTGGTGCAAGGAACACCCGCTGATCTGGAAAGTGGCGAAGAACAACAAGCCATTGATCAGGTATTGGAGCAATACAAACACTTTGCACAAACCGTGCAGCTATCTAAAAAAGAGGCGCTGATCCGGGTGCTGGCCCGTCAACAAGCCATTCGCGGCGGACAACGACTCACCGAACGGGAAATGCGTGTACTGGTGGGTGATCTTTTGCATTGTCAGCAAGGAAATCTCAGCCCCGACGGTCATCCTACCTACCTCGAATTCCGAGCCGATCAACTGAACAAGCTCTTCGGTTTTCAGTAATTCGCCTTCACCTTCAATAAGAATTGCTCCATGGCCTTGCGCACGATTGTAGGCGTCGTACGATGATTGTTTACAAGAATAGAAAAGATCAACCACTTGCCGGAGTTGGCCTGAATGAATCCGCTTAATGCCACCACACCCGAGAGCGTTCCGGTCTTGGCATAGATCTGTCCGGGTATGTTGTTGTAATAACTCTTCAACGTCCCAACTCCTCCAGTCGGAAATATTCCGGCGATGCGCTGCATGCCGAATTCCTGTTGCATGCGCGAAAGGATGCGAACGAAATCGTCGGGACTGAACAAATTGTATCGACTCAGTCCGGATCCGTCGGTCCACCGCGGATCATCGGGCAGATCGGCAAAATCACGAGCAAGCGCCGCATCGATCATGTCCAAATCGCTCAGGCGACCCAAGCGACGTTGACTCACCATCAACAACGTCTGTTCGGCAAAATGATTGTCGCTTTCACACATCATCATCCGCAGCATGGAGTCGGTAGGTTGTGAATAAATCGGACGATACCCCTTGAAATCTCGCTGCATCCCCAGGGAGAAATTGTACATCGTCCTGTTCAGGGTGTCTTGCAAGAATAAATAATTGGTAACCCCGTTGTCGGTCTTAAAAGGAACTTGTTGACCTATGAAAACAGAGCCACTTTTCTTGAACCGAAATTCATTCTTATCATACAAACGGTCTACCTCAAACCGATTGCCTTTGTCGATCAGTTGAATCATGGGCTCATTGAGATAAGGTGGTCGGGCAGCTAACTTGGGTGAAACAGAGAAGGTCGTACCGCTGTTTCGAACAAAATGAACCAGATTTCCGAAGATGGGCATGGAGGCGCGCTCGGCTAAATAAGCATCTTGGTATCCATCCCATGTCCATCCGGTTCCATAAGGCGTAATGGCATCACCCGAGTTATATTGTAGCCAGATCTTCTTTTTCGAGTTGCGCAAGGAATCAAAGAAAGTTTGAACCGGAAAGGCCGGATGCAGGAAAGTAGGATCGCCAGCTGGGGAGATAAACAACGAGTCGCCGGATTCACGAATGCGAAAACTCAATAAGCTGTCGCCCAGGTATTTCATCCCCAAATAACAAGTTGGGATCTTGGTGTTACTGGCAGGAAGAAAAAACTGACTGGCTTGATGCTTGAATACAAATTTTTCCTGTCCCGGATCATAAATGCTGATCCCAATGTATGCCGAACGAAGCGTAGGGGCATTGATCAATAAGTTGTGCGCTTCTTTGTGCACGGACTGAGCCGATGCAAACAAGCTCCCGATCAACAGGCAGCAAAAAAACAAACCAGCTTTACGATTAAACATACCTCAATTTAAGCCGAGTAGCGGAAAATTTCATCAGCCGGGATTGAACGACTCTCGGAATGACTCCGAAACGCCGCATCGATCAACTCCATGACCCGAAGCGATTCGATCGGTGCAACCGGATTCGCTTCACCGAAACGGATCGCGGCAAGAATTCCCGAATAATACTCCATGTAATTGCCCGAAGGCAGGTAAAAAGATTCAATGCCGATGTCGGATCGATCGATATCGATGAACTCGGCCGAAGGGTTTGGATCGGCGGGACACCAATGGTGCAAAGCGGGTATGGTTCCTGCCAATAAAGCGGCTTCTTGCCGATCGGAGCGGGCCACCCGCAACTGACCACGCGCACCCAATAATTTATACGAAAACCGATCGGGTTCTTGAAGCATGTTGGACCCCAACCGCACTCGAAATCCCGCATAGAATAAATCCAATTCAAAATGGTCATTGGCAGATGTACCCGGGCGTAGCGCTTCCAACGTCGCTTCGATCGAATTTGGCAAACCAAACAATTGCAAGGCTTGATCGATCAGATGCGCACCAAGGTCGTGCAGGATCCCGGCACCCGGCTGATCGCCTTCCTTGTGTGCTTTGCCCGATAGTTGCGGACGGAATCGATCGTACCGAAATTCTACGTCGTGAAGCACACCCAATCGACCCGACTGAATGACCGAACGAATGAATCGAAAATCGCCATCGTATCGTCGATTCTGATACACACTGAAAAAACAATTCTTTTCCTGAGCGAGCTTCATGAGCGCACTCGCTTCGCGGGCCGTGACCGTAAAAGGCTTCTCGACGATCACCGATTTACCGGCGGACAAAGCGGCCACACAATGCGCATAATGGAGTTGGACAGGCGTATTGACAACGACCAGCTCGATGAGCGGATCGGCAATCAATTCTTCAACAGTACGACAGAGGATTGCATTCGGATAGATCGAGGCCGAATCGTTTTGATGACGTTCCACAATGGCGCGCAAGACAAATCCCGGATGCGACTCGATGAAAGGCGCATGAAATAATCGGCCACTCATGCCGAATGAACAGATGCCGGTTTGGATCGGGGCTAACATGAGGTGGTAATACTAGTCGCGTTCCTGTGCACGCAGCCAACGCTCGGGGATCTCATTGCTGCTGGCAAGCAGATAATCCTTGTAGCTACAGGCGATGAATTGCTTGTTGGGCAGTTGCATCCACCAGCGTCCCGTTTTCTTACTCTGCAAGAAAACGGTCTGCACCTCAGCGAATGCCATGATGTATTCATTGAACGAATCGCGTTCGTCGAGACTGGCCTCGCGTCGCCCCCGACTTCGTCCGTCCAAAACATACCAAAGCATGTGGGCGATCTGTTCGGCACTGGCACCGTTTCGATCGGCAGCCGATTCATACCCGTAGATGCCGATGGAATTGATGGTGGGACTCAGTCCGGCATAGCGCATCAGCATACAGGCCTCTTCGCCGTTGAATCCGTTTGGACTCAACGTGCTAGCCGGGGAGAAAGCTTGTGCGAGCGACTGAATGTCGAAGGTGAGCAAATGGCTATTTCGGATAACGGGCTCCATCTCATCGATGTTCTCTTTTACGCTACCGACTCGAAAACAATCGAATCGAAGCTTGTCCAGTGTCTCCAACATGCCAGGATGTACATAATAACTCTGAAATCCGATGTGGTTGTAATGCCGGATGTAATTCGGTGTACCGGTCAACATCTCCATCAGAAAATGATCGGCCGGATTCACGGAATCGGTATACAGATCGATGCGGGCATCGATGCCACTGGCTTCGATGATCTTTTTGGCATCGGCATAAGCGCGGTATTGGGCCAGGGTCAGGTCTTGTGAACCGCCAAGGATGATCACCGTCTTCCCAGCCGTGACCAATTCACGCACGACGGTGCTCAGGGCCGCGTAGGTATCTGATAAGCTATGCCCGGTACGGACATTGCCTACGTCGGCCAATTGAATATCGGTATGCCAATAAAATAAACGATAGAAATGACGGCGGATGATGTCGGGCGCATCGGTTTGTGTACGGGCCAGGTCGGTACCTCGTGTTTCCCCACAGCCGATGAAGACAATCGTAGCCGTTTCCAGATCGGGAAACTCGGCTTCGTAGGCATCAATGACTTGGCCGATCTGTCCATCCACGTACCCTTGATCATCATTGAGGAGCGACTTCGAGATCGGCGATAAAAAATCGGCAATGCGTAAGCTGTCGGCCATGCCGACGAAGATAACATTATCTTTGTCCGCATGGAAGCCCTCCGTCAACAACTGGCGCAACTTCGCACCGAGATCGAAGCATTCCCCGTCAACCAAGTGGCCGATGCCGAAGCATTCCGCATTCGGTTCCTTGGCACCAAAGGTGCCCTGAAGTCGGTCATGGGTGAAATGAAGAACGTGCCGGCCGAGCAACGCAAAGAAGCCGGACAACTACTCAACGAATTCAAGGCCTTCGCCGAATCCGTTTACCAAGCACACCTCGATCGGACCAGCCCAACAACCGCTTCTGTCGGCTCATCGGTCGACCGCAGTTTACCCGGCGCCTCCCAACCCATCGGTTCCCGGCATCCGGTGACCCGCATGAAGAACGAGATCGTTTCCATCTTTCAAAAGCTTGGGTTTGCCGTTGCCGAAGGACCAGAGATCGAAGATGACTGGCACAATTTCGGAGCCCTCAATTTGCCCGCCCATCATCCGGCCCGCGACATGCAGGATACGTTCTATGTCCAGCAAAATCCGGATTGGGTACTCCGTACGCATACCAGTAGTGTACAGATCCGCGAAATGGAAAAAGGGAAACTGCCCATTCGGATGTTGATGCCGGGTCGGGTATTCCGCAACGAAACGATCAGTGCCCGCAGTCATTGCTTCTTCCACCAAGTGGAAGGATTATACATCGACGAACAGGTTTCGTTTGCCGATCTGAAACAAACCCTTTACTTCTTCGTACAAGAGATGTACGGCCAAGATGTGAAGGTGCGTTTCCGCCCTTCTTATTTTCCGTTCACCGAACCCAGTGCCGAGATGGACATCACCTGTTTCATTTGCGGAGGCGACGGATGTCCGGTTTGTAAGAAAAGCGGCTGGGTCGAGATCCTGGGTTGTGGCATGGTGCATCCGAACGTACTACGCAATTGCAACATCGATCCGGAAAAATATACCGGCTTCGCCTTCGGCATGGGGGTGGAACGGCCGGCCATGCTTAAATACGGAGTCAGTGACCTGCGTTTATTCAGCGAGAACGACGTTCGCTTCCTTCGTCAATTTCCTGCCATCACCTGATGAGCGCTCCCATCCATCGCGTCTGCGTATGTGGCGCCGGCACCATGGGCGCCGGGATCGCACAAACCTTGGCCACCGCTGGTTACGCCACGATGGTCTATGATTTGCAACCCGCCGGATTGGAACGCGCTGCCCAACAGATCCAAAAACAACTCGACATCGCCGTTGAAAAAGGAAAGATGACGGCCGAGCAAGCTGCCAAGTCCATTCAACGCATTCAATTCACCGACGATCTTCAAATCTGTTTGGCTGATCTATTCATCGAGGCCATCGTAGAGCAACTCGACGCGAAAGTGGCCCTGTTCAATCAGCTCGCCGAACTGAATCACAGCGAATCCATTTTTGCGACCAATACTTCATCGCTTTCAGTGACCAAACTGGCAGAACGGATACAAAATCCCGACCGCGTGATCGGACTCCATTTTTTCAATCCCGCCCACCTGATGAAACTGGTGGAAGTGATCACCACGCCCCATACCAACACGGCCCTTTTTGATACCGCTTGGGGATTCATTCAGTCGATCGGAAAAACTCCTGTACACTGCCAGGATACACCGGGCTTCATCGTGAATCGCGTAGCCAGACCTTATTACTTAGAAGCCATGCGCGTGGTGGAATCGGGTAAAGCGACGCCGGAGATGGTTGACCGGATTATGGAATCGGCCGGATTCAAACTGGGACCGTTCAAACTCACCGACCTGATCGGACAGGACATCAATCTAGCCGTCAGTCGATCGGTTTATGAACAATTGAATAAACCCGAACGACTCCAACCCTCCCCACTGCAAGAAAAATTGGTGGAAGATGGAAAACTGGGACGGAAAACCGGAGAAGGATTTTATCGTTATTAAACCGTGAGCAAACAACGCATACTCGTCACCGGAGGCACCGGCTTTCTGGGTTCCTACATCCTGCAGGAACTGATCGATCATGGATATTCCGTTCGGGCGCTGCGTCGAACAGCCAAAGACATTTCTTGGATCCCCTCCGACATTCAAACTCAAATCGAATGGGTAGAGGGCGATATCCTGGATGTGGTTTCATTGGAAGAAGCCATGCAGGATGTACAGGCTGTGATCCACTCGGCCGCTATTGTTTCGTTTCGATCAAGCGAACGAAAGCGCATGTATCAGGTGAATGTGGAAGGAACCGCCAATGTGGTGAACATCGCACTCGAATCTGGAGTACCCCGATTGATCCACATCAGTTCGATCGCTGCGCTGGGCCGCACCGCTACCGAGTCGTGGGTCAACGAAGAACACAAATGGGAAGACAATGGCGTGCAAACGCATTATGCACGAAGTAAATTCAAGGCCGAATTGCATGTATGGCGCGGGATGGCCGAAGGACTGGAGGGACTGATCTTGAATCCCGCTACGATTTTGGGTTATGGCGACTGGTCGACCGGTAGTTGCTCGCTCTTCAAGCAGATTCACGACGGATTTCCCTGGTATACCAATGGCATCAATGGATTTGTGGATGTACGCGATGTGGCCAAAGCGACCCGCCTCGCACTGGAATCCTCGATTACGGAACAACGATACCTGCTCTGTGCCGAAAACTGGACGTTTCGCGATCTGCAACAAGCCATGGCCGATGGATTTGGCGTTAACGGTCCCCGACGTGAAGCTACTCCCTTCCTACTCGGTTTGGCTTGGCGCATGGCCGTTCTCAAAGGATGGATCACCGGTCAACCACAACTGCTGAGCAAGGAAAGTGCCCGGGTTGGTGTCAGTCAGACCCGATTCGACAATCAAAAATGGCTGCAAGCAATCCCCTCTTTCCAATACAGATCCTTGAAAGAAACCATTGAGGAGGCTTGTCGGCTTTACCGAAAGGCGCAATAACCTCAACCCCGCATACGTTATTCAACTTTACCGCATTCCTATGCATCGATTATTCCTTTCCCTGATTCTCTCCTTACTGCTGCTTTCTTCGGAAGCACAATACACCGTGATCGGGCGTATCGTGGACTCATCCACGCAAGAGCCGCTGAGTCGGGCTTCGGTTTTTTGTCAGAATACCACCTATGGCACGGCAACCGACAAAGAGGGCCGATTCCAATTGCCCTTGCGGGAGGGCGGATACGATGTAACGATCAGTTATACCGGCTATCAATCACAAGTGATTCGGGTAACCGCCGCTACCGAGCTCAATATTCTGCTGGTTAAAAAAGACAACTCCCTGTCGGAAGTGGTGTTGAAAAGCAGCTACGAGGTAGCAGATGGCTGGGAGAAATACGGTGATTTTTTTCAGGAGCATTTCATCGGCGGATCAGAAATCGCCAAACAATGTATGATCCGGAATCGGGAGGCGCTACGATTTTTGTATTACAAACGCAGCAACCGACTGAAAGTGCTGGCCAATGAGCCCATCGTTGTGGTCAACCCAGCGCTGGGTTATGAGATCAGTTATCAACTCGACTCGTTCGTATACCAATACAACACCCAATACTATCTCTACCGGGGCTATTCGTTTTATACGGAGCTGACGGGTGATGATTCCGTTCGAGCCAATTGGGCACGCAACCGAAAAGCCGCCTACCAGGGTTCGCGGTTGCAGTTCATGCACAACTATTACGATTCTACGCTACAAGAAAACGGCTGGCTGATCGACTTATTGGATGAAACCGATGAAACGGTCTTTCGGAAAGTAAATCCCTACGATACCACCTACTATGCGGCACCGGATAGCAGCGGAGAGATCGAGATCTGGTATCCGCGTAAGATGAGCATTACCTACAAAAAGAAATTCCCGGAATCCGAGTACTTGAAAAAGATGAAACTGCCGAAGAGTACGCCGTATTGCATCAGCTACATCGACCTGAAAGATCCCATCTTGATCCGTTCGAACGGTTATTTCTACAACCAATCCGATTGGATGCAACAAGGTTATTGGGTTTGGAAGAATCTGGGGGATCAGCTGCCCTTTGATTACGAGCCGGATTGATTTTTGAGCTTTTCCCAGATCTGCGGAATTCGTTTGATCCAAACCAATTCACGCTTTTTAATCGAGGCCTCCTCAACCGGAGAACCGAAATACACTTTCCCGCCCTCGAGCGAAGAGGGAACTCCGCTTTGTGCCATCACCACGGCACCGGCCCCGATTGTGAGGGTTTTATTCACGCCTACTTGTCCCCATAAGGTAACTCCATCCTCGATCACAGTCGCACCGGCAATGCCCACCTGTGCAGCAATGAGGCAGTTTTTTCCGATGACCGTATCATGCCCGACGTGAACGAGGTTATCGATCTTGGTGCCGGCGCCAATACGCGTATCATGCGAAACACCGCGATCGATCGTGCAGTTCGCACCGATTTCAGCGCCTTCTTCAATCACTACACGACCACAACTGAGCATGCGCTGATAATGGATGGGACGGTTGGTGCGCTTGTTGTAATAAAATGCATCGCTGCCGATTACTGTGCCCGACTGAATAACGACTCGGTCGGCAATGATCGTACCCGGACCGATCACCACATTGGGATGGATCACGCAGTCATTTCCGACCTGAACATGTGGACCTACACAAACACCCGACATCAATACCGTACCCGCTCCGATCGATGCAGAGTCAGCAATGGGTTGGAGCATCGGCTCAAAGGGTTGATAGGTCGATACAATGGTTTGATAGGCTTCAAATGGATCCGCAACCACCAGCAAGGTTTTTCCTTCCGGACACTCAACCTGTGCATTGATGATGATGTGTGTTGCCGCTGATTGCAGACAGGTTTGGTAGTACTTCGGATGATCGACAAACACCAGATCACCTGCTTCCACTCGATGGATCTCATTGATGCCCGTCGTAAATGCAGTGGCATCACCAACAAGGTTGGCATTGATCAATGAAGCGATTTCCGAGAGGGAAATGGGTTGTTTGAATCGCATGCGAATGAATTTTCACAAAGGTATTAAAGCAATTGCGAGTGCATTCGAAGTTGCATCCATTGCATAAAATGCACACGATCTACAACGATTCATCGCATTTGCGATTATCCACAATTGATTAAAAAATGTGAATAAAAGAGATTTAAAATTTTTTTGAATTAGTTATTTGGTATAATATTGTGTGGGGAAACGCAGTTTCCCTGTACTTACTAACCCATCCATATATTTCCCTCCGCTTCTGCGGAGGGATTTTTTTTTCTGCCACTTCTTATTTCTCGCTGAAGAGATACCTTTAAAAAAATGAAAGCAACTACAATGGTACGTTCCATGACCGGATTCGGCAGAGCCGAAGGTTCCATTGGGAAGAAGACCTTCCTGATCGACATCAAATCACTCAATGGCAAACAGTTTGATCTGCAACTCCGTTTGCCGGCGCTGCTCAAGCCCTATGAGTTCGAGATCCGACGCATCCTCAGCGAAGAATTGATTCGCGGTTCCGTGGAATGCACGATCAGCTTGAAAGAGACCGGGGAAGCCAAACCCGTCACCATCAACATGGAACTGGCCAAAGCCTACTACCAACCCCTGGCGGAACTCGCAGCTACCCTGCAACTCAATACCGACGACTTGCTCAATACCCTGATCAAAATGCCGGAAGTAGTGACACCCAGCAGCGATACACTCGAAGCGGCTGAATGGGCGCAATTCCAGCAGTTATTGCGCGAGGCGCTCTTTGCCATCAACGGACACCGCGCCAATGAAGGCGAAGTACTGAAAGCCGATCTGCTGCACCGGATCGATCGGATCGAATCCCTGCAATCAGCCATCCTGGAATTGGAGCCACGCCGCAAACAGAAGATTCGCGAAGGGCTGGTCAAATTACTCGATGAGGAAGTCGGTAAAGAAAAATACGATGCCTACCGAATGGAGCAGGAGCTGATCTATTACATCGAAAAGATCGACATCAACGAAGAACAGATTCGACTCAACAATCATTGTCGGTATTTCAAGACACTCTTCGAGGAAGTGGATCCGTCCAAGGGCAAAAAGTTGTCGTTTGTGTTGCAGGAGATCGGCCGGGAAATCAACACTACCGGGGCCAAAGCCTACGATGCCGACATTCAGAAATCGGTGGTGGAAATGAAGGACGAACTAGAAAAAGCCAAAGAACAGGTGTTGAACCTACTTTGATGAAATCCGTCAAATCGATCGTTTCGTTTCACGCAGCTAGGCCTGCTTCTCATTAATTTTGCTCCATGCGCGCACTGTTCTTTGCCCTGATCTTAGTTCTGCTGGTCAACTGCCGGTCCATCGACCTCTATGAGCGCACGGTTGATATGCCCAAACATGCCTGGAAAAGCGACTTCACGCCCCGGTTCGATTTTGAGATCAAGGATACCCTCGCTTTGTATGAAGCATCACTGGTGCTGCGCCATACGGATGGGTATCGCTTTAACAACATATGGCTGGAGGTACAAGTAGAAACCCCCGATAGTCTTTATTCCTTCCGCACAGAGAAAAAACTGGGCGACAACGAAAAGGGTTGGTTGGGCACCGGACTCAACGATGTGTTCGAACACCGCATTTCCCTGAATCCAGAGCTCGCCAGTGCCGGGATCTCTTTCCGAAAATCCGGGACCTACACGTTTCGACTCACCCAACTCATGCGGGAAGACCCCCTGCCCAACATCCTGCAAGCCGGAATCCGGATCGAACGTAAACGCTGATCCATGCGAACCACCTTACTCTACTGGAGCCTATTGGCCTACGTGGTTGCCGCCTTGATTTGGTGGTTCATTTCGCTCGAAAAACAAAACCGACTGATCGCCGAACGCGACCGGAACTATTTGCTCGAACACCGACAAGCCATCTCACCACTCGAGTTTGAAACCCGCCTTCAACTAGTCGATCGGCAACAAGCCAAAAACACCACCAAACACCTGAGCGAAGGAATCACCTTCTTAGCCTTGATCGGCTTGGGTGCTGTTTGGGTATACCGCTCCGTGCGTCGGCGCATCCGGCTCCAACAACAGCAAGAACAATTCATCATGGCCGTGACCCATGAATTGAAAACACCGATTGCTGTAGCCCGACTCAATCTGGAAACCTTACAACGCTATCCCCTCGAAGGAGAGAAACGCGACCGATTGCTGAAAACCACCCTCGATGAAACAGCCCGATTGAACTTTTTGACGAACAACATCCTGGTCGCCTCTCAATTGGCCGATCGAGGATTCCGTTCCGACAAGACCGAACTCAATCTGGCCAGCCTGCTGCGCGATTGCCTACGCGATTTCCAAAAAAGATTTCCAGACCGCATCGTACTCGCAGAAATACCCGATGAGGTCGTTTTAAATGGAGATCCCCTCCTGCTGCAGATCCTGATCAACAATTTGCTCGAGAACGCCCAGAAATATGCGCCGCGCGAGACTCCGATCAACCTTAACCTCACCGAAAATGGAGGATCGATCCGTCTCGAGGTCATCGATCAAGGTCCGGGTATTCCACCCGCCGAGCGCAAACGGATCTTCAATCGGTTCTACCGCATCGAGAACGAAACCACCCGAAAAACACAAGGCACCGGACTCGGACTTTATCTCTGCAAAAAGATCGCACAAGCACATAGAGCTGACATCTCGGTGACCGACCATGCCCCTCAGGGAAGTAATTTTGCGGTTGAATTTCTGGCATGAACAACGGACCCTCCATCTTATTGGTCGAGGACGAGGAAAACCTCCACGAAGCCCTCAAACTGAATCTGGAACTGGAAGGCTATCAGGTCAGCTCCGCCCGTGATGGCGCCGAAGCGCTGCGCGTATTGGAACAGGAACATTTTGAACTGATCATCCTCGACATCATGCTTCCGGAAATGGATGGGATCACTGTCGCCGAAAACATCCGCATCCGCAACCTCGAGATCCCCATCCTCATGCTCAGCGCCCGAAACAGCAGCGCCGACCGGGTACTCGGACTCAAAAAAGGTGCCGACGATTACCTCACCAAGCCCTTCAATCTGGAAGAGCTCCTGCTCCGCGTGTCCAAATTGATCGAGAAAAATCAAAAGCTGCAAGACAGAACGCTCCTGAACGACCAATATCAATTCGGGGCAAATCAGATCGATTTCAAAGCGCAGCAAGCCACCGGCGTCGAAGGAAAGATCATCGAACTGAGCAAGAAGGAGACCATGCTCTTGAAACTACTGATTGAGAATAAGAATGAAGTCGTAACCCGCGAGCGCATCCTCAACATCGTTTGGGGATACCAGGTTTATCCCACCACCCGAACCATCGATAATTTCATTCTGGGGTTTCGAAAATACTTCGAACCCGATAGCCGTAATCCGCGCTATTTCCAATCGGTTCGGGGAGTCGGTTACAAATTCACCGAAGAATATTAAAGATCGCCCAACCGCGGGCGTACAACGATCTCCTCCACACAGGCGGCAACCGACAACTGCGTGGCCGCATAGATCAATTGAGCAATGTCGGAGGTTTCCATGATTCGATGCTTGGAGTTGTCATAATCACCCCAGGAATCCGTCAATACGGCTCCGGGATAGATCGTAGTCACTTTCACGCCGGTCGGCTTTAGCTCCTCCCGTAAATTCTGACTGAATCCATTCAAAGCATACTTGCTGATGCTGTAAGCGCCCCCGTGTGCATAAGGACGTTGTCCGGCTATCGAGCACATGTTGAAAATATGTCCCTGCCCGCGCTTGACCATCGAAGGGGCGATCACGCGTGTCAAATGATACGCACTATAAAGATTGACCGCCAACTGTCCTTCCATCACCCCCTCTGCCTGGTCCAATAATTTACCGGGCTCAAAGATGCCGGCATTGTTGACCAACACATCCGGCTCGCCTTGCTCCAAACACCAACTCCCAAAGGCCCGAACCTGATCCGGTATCGTTGCATCGGCTGCTTTGCCCATCACCTTAGATCCAGGGTTGCGCTGCATGATCTCCTGCGCCACTGCATCCAACTTGGCTTGATTGCGGGCAGAGATCAATACCTCCCAGCCAGCTTTGGCAAAGATCTCCGCGATCGCTTTTCCCATTCCCCTAGAAGCACCGGTAACAATAACCCGCATAACAGCTGATTTAGACACGAAGGTCGAACATTTTCACGGCCCGACCATTACCGAGAAACCGTACTTTGCGGAATGGCCTATCGTCATATATTTTTCGATTTGGATCACACGCTGTGGGACTTCGAAGCCAACGCGCGCCTTACCCTGCAACAACTGCACGATGAGTTGAATCTGGCCGATCGAGGCGTGGATGATTTCGAACGCTTTCACCGGCAATACCTCGAACACAACGAACGGCTCTGGGAACGCTACCGAAAAGGATTCATCAAACAGGAAGAACTGCGGGTAAAACGGATGTGGTTGAGTCTGCTCGATTTCAAGATCGCCGATGATTCCCTCGCAAAATCCTTAAGCGTTCGTTTTTTGGAACTGTTGCCTACCCGCAATCTGCTTTTCCCGGGCACACACGAGATCCTCACCTATCTGCGCAATAAAAACTATACCCTGCACATCATCACCAACGGATTCGAAGACGTACAACACCGAAAAATGCAAGGGGCCAATCTCAACCCGTATTTCACCCACCTCATCACCTCCGAAAAAGCCAATGCCCTCAAACCCCACCGGGCCATCTTCGAGCATGCCTTATCCTGCAGCCAGTCCAATGCGGCAGAGAGCATCATGATCGGCGACTCGGTCGAAGTGGACATCAAAGGCGCCTATGACATGGGACTTGACCAAGTACACATGAACCATCTAGATCGGAATCGATATCCGATACAAGGTGAGATCTATCCCACACACACCCTCTTTCACTTGGAGGAACTCAGAAGTATTCTATAACAATCACCAAGTCGCAATGACTGTGACTCCGCCCTGCGGACGATCGCCAATCTTACAATGGATCTTGGCATCCAAGGGCAACAGCAGATCAACGCGTGATCCAAATTTGATGAAGCCCATTTCGTCGGTTTGATGAACCGACTGACCCGGCTTCACATAATTACAAATGCGTTTGGCCAAGGCGCCAGCGATCTGCTTCACCAAGATTTCTTTACCGTCCTTTCGATACACCACGCTATGACGCTCGTTTTCGGTGGATGATTTCGGATGCCAGGCCACTAAATATTTTCCGGGATGATACTCGCTGTACACCACCTCGCCACCAACGGGATTGCGGTTCACGTGCACGTTCAACGGACTCATGAAGATCGATACCTGGATGCGCTTATCGGTAAAATACTCATCGGCCTGCACCTCTTCGATTACCACCACTTTCCCATCCGCAGGTGCCACGATCGCATTCTCCTGGATCGTCAACGTCCGGCTCGGAATGCGAAAGAAAGAAACAATGAACAACCAAAATCCGCCGGATAAAACCAGCATCGGCGCACGCAGATATGAATAACAATCACAAACCCAGAACTGGAGGATCAAATTGATCGCCGCCAACACCAAAGCCACTACAAAAATGGTTACATATCCTTCCCGATGAATGCGCATACGATCGATTTGAGCAAAAATAGGGGCATCCGGCTTATCCGATCGTGATTCGTTTCGATCGATCAATACGCCACCGAAGTGGCACGCAGGAACAAGTACAACACCGGTAGGGCAAAAAGCAACGAATCAAAGCGATCCAACACCCCGCCATGACCCGGCATCAACGCGCCACTGTCCTTCACACCGGCCAAACGTTTCAGCTTCGATTCGAATAGATCGCCCACCGTGCCCACCACCGTCAACAAGAAGATCAACACATACCCGGCTACCGAACCCACCGATTCATCGTACAAGCAACGGTCGAGCACCCAACCCAATAGCAACGTAGCACAAAGGATACCCGACAAGGTGCCTTCCCAGGTTTTTTTAGGCGAGATCTTCGAGAACGGCGTTCGGCCGATCAACGATCCCAGTAGATACGCCATCGTATCGTTGATCCACATGGTGGCGATCGCCACCACAACCCACCAGGCAGCAGATGGAAAGAACAGATCCACCTCCAGCAAATTTGAATCCACTCCATACAAATGCAACGCAAGGGCCCAAGGAAGCGAAATGTATAAATTACCGGCCGCAGCCATGATCCAATGCCGAAAAGAAAGGTTGGAAGAGGCCAATGTGCCCCATACCAAAAAAATGAATCCGGCTAAATGCAACGGAAAGATCAGCGTACCCGGAAACCAGAAAGATCCAAATTGACCATACATGCCAGCAAATAGCCAGGCGATGGCCAGTCCATTCAGCATCCAACCCAAATATAGATACGGATGTAAGTCTCGCTGCTGAATCCGATCGATGAGTTTCCCGTATTCACGCCAGCAGCCAACCAATAAGAAGGAAAACAAAGACAAGTAGGTCCACGCGTTCCCGAATAATCCAACTGCCATCACGACCACGAAAACCACCGCAGTCAGGGAACGGGTTTTGAGGGTTTGAGTATTCAGCGCCATATCAAGAGGAAAACGGATTGTTGGGATCCTCTGCTTCAAAAGCCGGCTCCTCCGGCGGGAACTCTTTAGAACGATGGATCATTTGACGGATCACCCAGATACTCAACAGTAAACTAACCAAGGCTGGCAAGATTAGTTGAACGAACGACACCACTGATTCATTGTCGAGCAGATCCGGATTGAGATAAGCGGCCGTGATCAGCATGGCATCATAGAAAAAATGCGCCAGCATGGCCACCCACAGACTTCCACTGTATGCATACAAGATGCCCAGTACGATCCCCAATAAAAACCGCGGGAAGAAACCATAGAACTGAAGATGCATGCCGGAGAACAAGGCGGCTGCAACCAGAATGCCTACCCAGATGCCGTACCGACGGATCAATAAACGTTGTATCAGTCCACGAAACAACAATTCTTCCCCAACTCCGGCAAGTACCGCAATGAAAAAGATATTGAGCAATAGATCCTTGGGCGTGTCGACCGATAAAAGTGCTTTGACGGTATTTTCAGCAGTTTTTTCCTGCGACTGGAACCACTCTTTCATGCCCCCTGGAAATACGATCCGCTGATTCAGTTCGCCAATGAATTGAATGAAGGGAAGTGAAATCAGCATGATGAGGATCGACCAGAACCAAAATGCATGTAAGTTGGGCGCGCGAAAACCGAGGAATTGATTCGGCTCCGGACTGAACAAACGGGCGCAGATCAAACTCGGCACCAGGAAGAGTCCGATGAATTGCACCAACTGCATACCACGTAAAAAGGTAAGCATCCCCGGTTGGGCCATGGATGCCGGTTTCAGGTCGGCCAAGGCCTCCACGGATAGTCCGGTCATCGCTTGCAACGCGATCGTTCCAACCATTCCGATGGTGAAGAAACAAAACAGGGCAATACCCACCAGTATCAGCAACTGATTGAGCGGAGAACGATGAGCCAACAATCCTTTCATGGGAAATACCATTCAGTCGGTAGATTTGCAACTGAATCAACCAAAAATAGGTAAATCAATACGGAATGGTACGGATCGGTCCTTTGCAACTGCCTGATTTCCCGCTGCTCCTGGCCCCCATGGAGGATGTCAGCGATCCGCCTTTCCGTGCCGTCTGCAAGGATGGCGGGGCTGATCTGATGTACACCGAGTTCATTTCCTCCGAAGGACTGATCCGCGATGCCATCAAGAGCCGCCAGAAACTCGACATCTTCGAAGAAGAACGCCCCATCGGCATTCAGATCTTTGGGGGCGATGAAGAGTCATTGGGACTGGCCGCTAAGATCGTAGAGGTGACCGGGCCCGATCTGCTTGATATCAACTTCGGATGTCCGGTAAAAAAAGTAGCCCTCAAAGGAGCCGGAGCCGGTGTGTTGCGCGACATCGACCTGATGGTTCGACTTACCGACGCCGTCGTGCGTTCCACTAATCTGCCCGTCACCGTGAAAACAAGATTGGGGTGGGACGATCAGACCAAGAACATCGAAGAAGTAGCCGAGCGTCTGCAAGATGTAGGCATCCAGGCATTGGCCATACACGGTCGCACCCGCACGCAGATGTACAAGGGCGAAGCCGATTGGACCTTGATCGGCAAGATCAAGAACAACCCGCGGATCAAGATTCCGATATTCGGCAATGGCGACATTGACTCGCCTGAAAAAGCAAAAGAATACAAGAACCGGTACGGCGTAGATGGCATCATGATCGGTCGAGCGGCAATCGGATACCCCTGGATCTTCAACGAGATCAAGCATTTTCTAAAAACCGGTGAACACCTCCCTTCTCCCACACTGGAAGCACGCATCGCCGTTTGTCGCAAACATTTGCGCCGATCGATCGAATGGAAAAATCCAATCGTTGGGATCAATGAGATGCGCCGACACTACAGCAACTATCTGAAGGGATTACCCAATATCAAGGAATACCGACTCAAATTGGTTACGCTTAAAACCGAAGAAGAGATCAACGAGGTACTCGACGAAATCGCAAAAGTATACGCCGGCTACTCCTTTGAGAAAACACCCATTCAGCTGATCGACTATCACCAGAATTGTCCGGTGAACTGATCGTTACTTTAAGGCACTCAGCACATCTTCACTGAGCGGAGAAACAGAAGGACCGAAATACCGGATCAATCTTCCTTCCCGATCCACTAAGAATTTGGCAAAATTCCATTGCGGATTCAGGCTGTTCCATCCATTTTGATTCGGATCGGTTAGCCAATCGAATACGGGTTGTTGCCCCGCATGGCGAAGTACGCCCCCTTTGTTGGCCACCGGAAAACGAACGCCATAATTCCGCTGACAAAAACTAGCAATCTCTTGATTCGTGCCTTTCTCTTGCTCTTTAAAATCATTCGAAGGAAAAGCGATGATCTGCAATTGATCGGCAAAGCGATCTTGCAACTGCTGCAGTTCTTCGTATTGTCCAGTGTATCCACAATCACTGGCCGTATTCACGATCAGTAGATATTTACCCCGAAAATTAGCGAGCGGAAGTGAATCACCCGATACGGTCTGAATGCTAAGATCGTACAGGCTATTTCGTGGATCGATGCCACTGCGCATCAACACCGTCGTGTTTTTTCCGGATAGACGGGTCACCCACATCAGGGCCGGATAAATGGTACGCAGGATCTTTTGTCGAAAACTCATTTGTGGTTGATTGCGGTTGCTGATTCCTACATAGACGAGAAACGAAGCGATCACGCCCAGCAGAATAAATAAAATGGAACGGCCTTTACTCATCGGATCATTTTTTTAAGTAGCCCCAGCTTCCCGGTCAGCGGCGGATACTTGATCGCGGGATCGAACCAACTGGGTGTATGCAGCACCGACTTACGGTGACTGAACACATCAAAGCTGAATCGGCCGTGATACGCACCCAATCCGCTCTTTCCTCTTCCGCCAAACGGAAGATTTGTATTGGTGAGATGATAGCTGACATTATTGACACAGGCACCTCCTGCGGGCACGGTACGCAACCACCGATCGGCACGCGCATTATCTTCTGTGAAAACATAGAAGGCAAGCGGATTCGGATGGCGCTCGATGACCGCGCGTGCATCTTCGATCTGATCGAACGGAATAATGGGTAAAATAGGACCGAAGATCTCCTCATTCATCACAGCCGAGTCCAAGGAAACATTCGTCAACAACGTGGGCTCGATGTACAGATCGCTGCGATCGTTGCCACCGCCAAACAAGATTTTATCATTTCCCAAATAACTGACCAAGCGATCGAATTGCCGCGTATTCACAATACGACCGAAACTTTCACTTTGTTTGGGTTGCTGACTATAAAATTTCGTGACCGCCGCCTTGAGCTCCTCAATGAATCGATCGTGTACGGATCGATGCACTAAAATATAATCCGGGGCCACGCAGGTTTGCCCGCAATTCAAAAATTTCATAGCCGCAATACGCTTGGCCGCCACACGCAAGTTGGCATCGGATTCGACAACGGTCGGGCTTTTTCCGCCCAACTCCAACGTGACAGGTACCAGTCGGTCGGCCGCCATCTTGTACACCAATCGCCCCACCGATGTACTGCCGGTATAGAATACATGATCGAAGGTGAACGATTGCAGCAGATCGGGTACCACCACGGCACCATCTCCCGTCACATACAGGACCTCCTCCGGCGAAAATGCCTCCTGTACGATGGAGCGCATCACCTCCTCGGTAGCCGGTGTGAATTCACTGGGCTTTAGCACGGCGAGGTTTCCGGCCGCCAAGGCGCCGATCAGCGGATTGAATAGCAATTGAACGGGATAATTCCAGGGCGCGATGATCAGCACCAAACCAAGCGGCTCGTTGTACAGGTAACTTTTCGAGGGCCAGTTCAAGAAATTAGTGCCAACTCGCTTGGGGGCCATCCATTTTTTTAAAGAGCCGATCGCCTCATTCAACTCGGCGATCACCATCCCGATCTCCGAGGCCCACACTTCTTCCCGGCTTTTACGAAGATCCTGATGCAAGGCGGTGTTCAAGGCTTGTTCGTGATTCAACAAGGCCTTGCGTAATCGGAGCAAGCGGCCTTTACGCACCGAAAGTGATGCCATACCGTCCGAGAATACGTTCTCTCGCATTTTTTGTAGCTGTGCTATATCCGCCATTCGACTAATTTTAAGCCAAGTTAGACAAAACCATACCGATGAACCACGAGCACTACATGAAGCTGGCACTGCGTGAGGCGCAGCAAGCCTTTGAAGCCGATGAAGTGCCCATCGGAGCCGTGGTGGTCATGAACGACCAGGTCATCGCCCGGGGTCACAACATGACCGAAAAACTCTGCGATCCAACCGCTCATGCTGAAATGATCGCCCTCACCTCAGCCTTCAATGCCCTCGGAAGTAAATACTTGCCCGAAGCCACGCTCTATGTCACCATCGAACCCTGCGGCATGTGTGCCGGAGCGCTGTACTGGGGACAAGTAGGCCGCGTCGTATTCGGCGCCTCCGACGACAAGAGCGGTTATCGCCGTAGCCAACCCGGTCGTTCACCGTTTCACCCGCGCACCGAACTGATCGGCGGCATTCTCGCCGATGACTGTGCCCAGTTGATGAAGGACTTCTTCCTTAACAAACGCAAGTAGTTCAAAGTTCAGCGTTCAGAGTTCAGGGTCGGGGCGTAATTTTGGGATCTAAATCAATCATCATGTCATTCACACTTCCCGCACTTCCGTATAGCCACGATGCCTTGGAACCGCATTTCGATACCTTGACCATGCAGATCCATCACGGCAAACATCATCAAGCCTATGTCGACAATTTGAATAAAGCGATCGCCGGAACACCCAACGAAGGAAAAACCATTGAAGAGTTGGTCGCCCAAGCCGGCTCCATCTCACCCGCTGTACGCAACAATGGTGGTGGCCACTGGAACCATACCTTCTTCTGGGAAAGTCTGTCTCCGAATGCAGGCGGTGCACCCAGCGGCGCATTAGCCGATGCGATCAATGCCGCGTTCGGTTCGTTCGATGCCTTTAAAGAGAAAATGGCCAATGCCGGCATGACACGTTTCGGTAGTGGATGGGCCTGGCTCATTGAAAAAGACGGCAAATTGGAGATCTGCTCCACGCCCAATCAAGACAATCCACTGATGGATATTGCTGAAGTCAAAGGCAAGCCGATCTTGGGCGTAGACGTATGGGAGCATGCTTACTACCTCAAGTATCAAAACCGCCGCGCGGAGTATTTAGGCGCTTTCTGGAATGTGGTGAATTGGAATAAAGTGGCCTCGCGTCTTTAACCAACTAGAGCAGATTAATTGAATCGATCCCGACCCAACCGGTCGGGATTTTTTTAGGGGACCGGATCCCAACCACTTCCACCCCAGGGGTGACAACGCGCGATGCGACGAATGGCCAACCAAAATCCCTTGAACGGTCCGTGTTTCTTCAACGCTTCCACCGCATAATGTGAACAGGTAGGCTGATAGCGACATTTCGGTCCGATGATCGGCGAGATCACCCATTGATAGATCCGAATCAATAAGATCAAGGGCCAACCGATGAGATAGAACAAGAAGATGCGGAACTCTTTCATTCCGGAAAGATTTTCGCCCAAGCCTGATGCACATGCTGTTGACAGGTTGGGTAATCGGGCAAGCTGCGCCCGGTAAATAAGATGAACAGGTCCAGGCCCTGCTGTTGCTGCTTCAACGCTTCTTTCCAGCGTACTTGATCGAGGCGGTACGATTCACGAATCAGTCGTTTGATTCGGTTTCGATCAACGGCCCGCTTGAATTGCTTGGAAGAAGCACCGACGCCCACCTGAATGCCGGTAGCCGAACGGAATTGATAGATGAAACGAAATTCTCCCAGTGAAAATCGCTTGCCCTTTTGGAACAAGGCATCAATCGACTTGCGACTTTTCAGCCGTTCAGTACGGGGAAAACGGAGATGGAGTTTCATGCAAATAAAAAGGCTCCGGAATGCCGGAGCCGTAAAATTATTGAATCGACCGCGTTCGTCTGCCTACAGGCAGTCGGGCTTATTTCAGTTTGCGCTCATCCGAAACGGTCAGCTTTTTGCGACCTTTGGCACGACGGCTGGCCAATACCTTACGACCATTGGCAGTAGACATGCGCTCGCGGAAACCGTGTACGCTTTTGCGACGTTTGTTGTGCGGTTGGAATGTACGTTTCATTTTCAGGTTCTGTTTTCACGTTCGATCCGGCGGATATTCGCGGACCAGAATAGAAGCCGGGAGAACGACTCCGATCGGTTAGCCTGCTGGTCACCACACCTACAGGTTTGTGAAAGGAGGGCAAAGGTAAGGGAAGAGGGGCAGAAGACGTAGGCTGAATGCAAAAAAAGAGCCCAATCGCTGCCTGTCAATGAATTAGCTGCTCGGCCGAGAGGTGTTTTGACCGGATCTCCTGGCCATAAAAGGCGGCCGCCTGCCGGTCAAATGCAGCCGGCTCATCCGTGGTATAAAAACGGATCTCCCCACTCCGACCCAACCGCTGCTCCATCTCGGGGTGGCGGTTTAAATAATCGGCTAAGCTGTCTGCCACGATTTGTCCCTGCGTCAACAACTCCACCCCGTTGGGGAGGAATTGCCGGATCTTCTTTTCCAATAAGGGATAATGCGTGCAGGCCAATAAGACCAGATCCGTTTCCGATGATTGAGCAAATAAAGCTTTCAGATCTTTCTGAACGAAATAATCGGCCCCCGACCCCTCGTGCTCGCCTTGTTCTATGAGTGGTACCCAGAGCGGACATGCCTGCTGATGCACCCGAACATCCGGAAAGAACTTGGCCATCTCCAACACATACGACTCCGACTGAACCGTACCCGGTGTGGCCAATACCCCCACGTGTTTGGATCGGGTGTGATCGCCCATGATCTCGGCCGTTGGGCGGATCACCCCCAATACTCGATTGTCGGGGGCGAGGGTGGGCAGATCATTTTGCTGAATGGTCCGCAGTGCCTTGGCAGAGGCTGTATTGCAAGCCAGGATCACGAGCGGACAACCTTGATCAAAAAACCAACGCACGGCTTGCAGGGTATACTGATAAATGGTTGCATAGGAGCGATTGCCGTAAGGCGCGCGGGCATTGTCGCCTAGATAGAGATAATCATAGCCAGGCAATCGATCGACCAGAGCGCGCAGGACGGTGAGTCCGCCATAGCCGGAATCAAAAACACCGATGGGACCGATTGCTGACATAACTCAAATGTAGGGGAAGAATAAAAAAGCCTCCCAATGGGAGGCTTTCGTATTTCAAAAATGAAATTAATTTTTTGCGCCGGCTGGCTTGGCAGCAGCAGGTTGTTGTTGCAATTGAGCCGGGATCTTGATGCCGAGTTCATTCAACACCGGAACCAGCAAATTGTCTTGCTCAGGAGCGACCAACAGCGACTCAGGCGTAACCACGTAGGTGTATCCTTTTTTCTTGGCCACGGCATCGATGGCTTTGCGGGCCTTGGCAATATAAGGCTCCAAGAACTCCTGTTGTTTTCCTTGCAGGATCTGCTGAATGATGGACTCTGCTTGGCTCAACTCATCCTGGTAGGATTGGAGTTCTTTGCCAATGATGTCACGAACGCTTTTCGATTTAGTCGTATCCGCGTAATCTTTCAATTTCTTTTGATACTCATCCTGGATGTAATTCAGGCGGGGCATCACGGAATCCTTAACGAATTGTTGACCAACGGTATCGAGGTTGACTTTCTCAGCAGCCAGTTCAGGCATCAATCCGAGCACGTCATTCACGCGAACGTAGCCGATTTTGGTGGCTTGCGCGATCAATTGTTGGGCACCTGCACCGAAAATGACCAGCGCCAGGATCAAAAGGGTTTTTTTCATGGTTTTTATTTGTTTATCGTACTCCTAATTCTTTGAGAACATCCTCACTTTTATCAAGTTTGGGGTCGGCAAAGATAATGGTAATTCCCTCACTTTTGTCGAAGACCAGCTCGTAGCCGCGCGATACAGACAACTTCTGAACGGCATTGAAAACCTTGTCCTGAATCGGCTTGATCAGCTCCTGACGCTTTTTGAAGAGGTCGCCCTCAAATCCAAAACGCTTCCGCTGCAGATCACGAACCTCCTTCTCCAAGCCATACAATTGATCTTCGCGCTTCTTGCGCAATTCTTCGGTCAGCATCACCTGCTCGGCCTCATAATCGCGGTACATCTTATCCAGCTTCGCCTGCTTGCCATCGATCTCTTTCTGCCAATCGGCGGCAATGCCGTCCAATTGCTGCTGCGCCTCCTTGTAAGAAGGCATCTTGTCGAGGATATAGCGCGTATCAATAATGGCGTACTTCTGAGCCAGCAAACTGCCTACCCAGAACAGCGATAAGAGCAGAAAAAGGGATTTTTTCATATCGAGAAATTTTTATTCCGGTTCGAAGCCCAACATGAAGGTGAAACGAGAAGCCGCTTTCAAGCCTGTTTGACCAGGCTGGATCCGATCCAGTCCGATGCCGTAGTCAAACCCAAGCAGACCGAACATCGGGAGGAAGAAACGCATACCGGCCCCTACGCTGCGACGCAAACGGAACGGATTGTAGTCGCGGTAATTGTACCAACCATTCGCCGCCTCGAAGAAGGTCATGGCATAGATGGTGCTACTCGGATTGGTGACCAGCGGAAAACGCATCTCGAGCTGATACTTATTGAAGATCGTAAAGAACTGACTGGCACTTTGCTGATCGGGATTTACGGTCGGATCGGAGGTCTGATAAACGGGATATCCGCGATGCGCGACGATGTCGTAACCCAGCAAACCAAAGTTGTTGGTCAAGCCCGCATCCCCCACTTGGAAACGCTCGAAGGGCGAATAATCCAGGGCCCGATTGTATCGTCCCATGAAGCCGTATTTGGCCGCGATCTTTAATACGAACTGGCGATTCTTGTCGGCACCCAGCGCCTTACCGATCGGCACATACCACTCGGCATTGAAACGCCATTTGTGGTACTCCGGATTGCGGTACTTGTTGTTGTTATTGGCAATGGTCTTGTTGAATAAGGAATACGGGGGCGTGAACTGCACACTGGAGGTGATGTTCGATCCGCTGGTTGGGAAGATCGGGTTGAAGACGGAGGAACGCTGCAACGCAATTTTAAAACTCACGTTGTTCGATGTACCGTTCGAAAAATTGGGATCGAAGATGGGATAGTTGCGCAGTACGTACTGGGTGTAATTGAATGTATACACCAAACTGAAATAGTCATCGGGCCATTTCAACTGCTTACCGAGCGAAACAGAGAAACCGGTCGTCTTCAAGAAGTTGGTATCCGAACGGGCGCGGTCGATGGTTCCGGTGAATGGATCGAAAGCGTTGGAGAACTTACTGTTGTTGAATGAAATGGTAAACGAGTTGCGCTTTTTACCGCCCAGCCAAGGTTCGGTGAATGAGGCGTTGTAAGAACGATAAGCGCGGCCGTTTGACTGCAAACGAACACTGAGTTTTTGTCCATCGCCGGTTGGTAACGGATCCCAAGCCGATTTCTTCCAAATGTTTCTGATGGAAAAGTTGTTGAACGTAACGCCCAAGGTTCCGGTCAGTCCGATGCCACCACCCCAACCGGCTGAAAGTTCCAATTGGTCAGAACTTTTCTCCTCCAGTTTCCAGTTGATATCCACGGTACCATCTTCCGGATTGGGAACAACGCCCGGGTTGATGGTCTCCTGATTGAAATATTGGAGGTTACCCAATTCACGTTGAGAACGGATCAAATCGGCACGACTGAACAGCTCACCCGGAATGGTGCGGAGTTCACGACGAACCACATAATCTTTTGTTTTTTCATTGCCGGCAATGGTCACATTCTTGATGCGTGCCTGCGGACCTTCCATCAAACGGATCTCGTGATCGATGGTGTCGTTGTAAACTGCCGTCTCCACCGGCTCAGCACGGAAGAACAGATAACCATCGTCCATGTAGTAACTACTGAGGTCACCGCCTTCCTGCGAAGCTTCCTTACCCAAGCGCTTGTTCATCGTAGCCGCATTGTACACATCACCTTTGTTGATCCCCAACAGCTGATTCAACAATGAGTCGCTGAACTTGGAATTTCCTTTCCACACAATGTTGCCAAAATAGTAACGACGACCTTCACTCACTTTGAGGTCCACATTCATGTTCCCCTTAGCAGTCAAGTACTGCGTATCGGCCAGGATCTGCGCATCGCGGTATCCCATCTCGTTGTAATAATTCAACAAGCGCTCTTTGTCTTCTTCGTACTTCTTATCGTCGAATTTGGCACCGCTAAACAGCTTGAAGCGGAAATACGGATCGAGTAATTGTTTGGTGCGCGATGGAGAAAGAAAGCCCCAATCCTTCAAATAGGTATTGAAAGCCAATGGCTCGGTTGTTCCATACGGACTGCCCGATTGATCCGGACGCAAGGTCAACTTGGACATCTCCTTAGTACCCTTCAGGCGCTTCTTCAGCTTGAATACATCCACCCGCTGGTTGCCGAAAATGCGGACCTCGTTGATGCGCACCTTGTTGCCTTTATCGATGTGGATCGTGAGTGTGTTGGAATTGACATAAGTCGGATCGGGTGTTTCGTCGATGCGGACCTTTACATTGCGATAACCCTTCTCTGTAAAATGCTTGGTGATCTTCTCGGTGATCTCACGACGGGTATTCTCAGAAATGATGGTTTGCTTGGTCAACACCACTTTGGTCAGGATGTCTTCTTCTTCGGTTTTACGAATGCCAACGAATTTGTAATTCCCCAAACGCGGACGTTCTTGTACATAGATCTCAAACCAAACCTTATCGCCTTCGATGCGCGTTGCGTAAATGCGGATGTTCGAAAACAATTTTTGACGCCAGAGGTTGCTGATCGCTTTTCCGAATAATTCCGAACCGGGATGGATGAATTTATCACCCGGCTGTAGATTGGCGATCGAATAAACGATCGAGGTATCCGAATACTGAATGCCGGTGATGGAAATGCCACCAATGGTGTACTCTTTGACGATCTTGGCATTGGACCATTCGATCAATTTAGGGTCGACCGAAGTCGAGGGCGTTGAATCAACGATCACTTGCGCCTCCGTTCGGAGAACCATCAAGGCCATCAGGCAACAAACCATGTACAGCGTACGCTTCATCCGGTGCTTCTTCAAAACGTGGAAATAATATTGTAAATTGTTATCTATCAGTTAGTTATATAGTAATCCGCTAGGGAAGGTGGGCAAATTAACGGATATTCCTGAAAGTCTTTGTTAAATCGGCTCGGAACTCACTTGTTCGGAGGTCTTTCCGAACCGGCGTTCGCGTTGCTGATAATCGAGTAAGGCCTTGTAGAGATGCTGGCGTCGAAAATCGGGCCAGAGCGTTTCGGTGAAGTAAAACTCAGCATAGGCCAGCTGATAAAGCAAGAAGTTGCTGATCCGGTGCTCCCCGCTGGTACGGATCATCAATTCTGGATCGGGGAAGTCTCGGGTCGATAAATGAGCGGCGATCACCTCGGCATCCACGGATTCGGGCGAGAGCTCACCGGCTTGGATCTTTCGGCCCAATTGGTGAAAAGCCTGCGTGATGTCCCATCGACCACTGTAACTCAAGGCCATGATCAAATGCATGTGATCGTTCTCAGCAGTAAGCTCCAGCGCCTCGGTCAGCTCTTGCTGAGCCGTTGGCGGCAGCATGGTCAGATCGCCGATTACGTGTAGACGAATTCCATTTTTCTTGAGCTGCTCCACTTCTTTCCGAATGGTGTTGACCAGCAACTCCATGAGTCCGCTGACCTCAGCCTGCGGCCGGTCCCAATTCTCTGTTGAAAACGCATAGAGCGTGAGGTATTGGATCCCCAGCTCTGCACTGGCCTCCACGATATCGCGCACGCTTTGGACCCCATGAAAATGTCCAAAAAGCCGGTCCTCACCCCGCTCCTTGGCCCAACGGCCATTGCCATCCATGATGATGGCCAGGTGTTGGGGCAGATGGTCCCGTTCAATATTGGCTTTTAGATCCTCCATAAAAAACCCCCTCGAGAGGGGGCACAAATTTACCAATGGAATTCGGAATTCCGAGGAAAACTAGTTGGCGGTGGGGCAACGATACGATTGCAAGTTGAAACTAAGGTGGATCATGGCCGTCACGAACTGGTCCTTTTGCTGGCTATTTCCGCGCTGACGACCAGGAATCCCTACCCGAGGCCCCAACTCATAGGAACGATCACTCAGCAAATAGGCCGCTGAAGGACTTCCATCGGGATTCAACGGGAAGATGGAAGGGTCCACATAGGTCTTGCTCACATCATCCAGGTAATCCGTATTGGTGAATCGGTGCAGGATCTCCACGCCGATGTTGATTCGATCGTTGATTGAGTATTTGATGCCGCCGCCAAAAGGGATGCATAGAGCGGTAGTCCCGTAAGGCTTGCGATCGGGATACAGCGCATTGCCCTGTCCTTCTGTACCCAACGGACGAAGAAAGATCTTTTCCTCTTGGAGATAGGCATAGGGATCATAGCTGAATAAGCCCGCACCAAACGTGATGTATGGCGTGAAACTATACTCAGGCTGACCGGGTATGAAACGGAAAAAATTGAAATCACCCTGCAACGTGAGCTCCCAGACCTTGCTGTTGAAGCTCAGATTCCGGCTGCTCATGTACTTATTGTGGTCGTTGTAGATGTCGGAATACCCCAATTGGGCAAAAGACAATCCAACCCGGGCAGCGATGTAGTTCCCCAGATTCTTGCGGAAAAAAGCTGTGGCCGCGATCTTAGGGCGGTTCAAATTAGCTCGGGTATTGAGGTCGCCGAAATAATGACCGGCACCTACCCCAAAGCCAAACTCACCTTCCTGAACAACGGCATCTTGAGCCTGCAAGGTAGAAAGGCCCACCACTACCGAGATAACCAATTGAATTACAAAGCGATAACGAAAGTTCATGGGATCGATTTACGTTCCAATGGATATAGAACGTCGAAGGTAGCCAATTTCTTGTGAGGGTGGTGAATAAAAGGGTCAATTCCGCTTGTCCAGACCCCAGGTCAGCTTGTTGCGTAAGGTGTGCAAGAAATTCTCTTCACTCAGGCGCACCAGCCCAATATCAAAGGATTCTCGACGAACCGCCAGTTGAATGGACTTACTAACTACTTCGCGGCGCGCATCCAACGAACAGATCACCTGCTCCGAACGACTTTCGATCTCAAAGGAGATCACGTTGGTGTCGGGCACCACGATGGGACGAACATTCAGATTGTGCGGGGCAATGGGGGTGATCACGAAACTGCGCGACTCCGGAAAAACGATCGGTCCTTGACAACTCAAAGAATATCCCGTAGAACCAGTGGGCGTGGCCACGATCAATCCATCAGCCCAGTACGTATTCAGAAATTCTCCATTCAAATAAGTATGAATCTTAATCATCGATCCCTGGTCTTTCTTGTGAATCGTGAATTCATTCAGGGCATAGGGCACCTCACCAAACAGCGGCTGACTACCATCCAAATGGATCAACGTACGTCGGTCTTCGACGTAGGAGCGTTGCGCCATGGCGCGGATGGCGGTTGGGATTTCCTCCCGACCAATGCTGGCCAGAAATCCAAGCCGGCCTGCGTTGATGCCTACGATCGAGATCCGCTTCTCCCGGATCAGCGCCAGGGTATCCAACAACGTGCCATCGCCCCCAAAACTGATCATGAACTCGATGTCGTCCGACAAATCATGGGCTGTAGCAAAATGGCCAGCCCCATCGGGCAATCGAACCGAACCGGCCAATTGATCATAAAAGTCACGAAAGATGACGGGACGAATCTGCTGACGCTCCATCTCATCGAACAGCATTTGCCATTCGGCTTGCTGTTCCGGATCGTAGACCCGGCTATATACGGCCGCTTGCATCATCAGAATGGATACTTCCGATGTAAAAATAGACCGTTTTCCCCGAAACGATTGATCGAATACTCCAGGCGGAACAACACATCATAGAAGATCAGCAGATCCAATCCTACTCCACCCGAATACAAAAACCGGTTGGACAATCGGCTGTCTGCCGGTGATTCCGGATCGTGTACATAACCAGCCTGCACAAACGATTTCCCGACCAGACGAATCGGAATGCGAATTGGATCCTTTCCTTTTTTATAAGGAAGATGGATGGTGTGACGAAGCAACTCCCGATTGAGATACCCGCGCGTCAATCCGCCCGACATGCCATCCACCACATAATATTCATACCCCGACACGAACTGATTGCCATAGCCCAGGAATCGACGATTCACAAAAGGCTGATGCGTTGGAAATTTTACACCGGCATACCCGCCCCAAGCCAGCCCCCATTTTGAATTGAGGGGCCAATGCATCATCCACTTTCCATGCAATTCGAACAAATCCATCGAAGATCCGAGTCCGGTTTTTATCGCCTGCAACTGAACCAGTGAACCTTTGCGGGGGTAGGGCAGGTAATCGACCCGCTGAAAATTCATCACGTAGTAAAAGCGCGGATATTGAACCTGCGTTCGTCCCTCCGGAAAATACGTCGGGTTGCGCAGCAACACCGTATCGCCCACCCGATCCGATCGCCATTGAAATCCGAATGTATGCCGCGTGTTGATCCGGGGACGATGCTGCACTTCCACAAAGGCCTGTGTCTGGCGACGAAGGAATACATCCGGATTGCGCAAGAATACCTGCTTATCGTTTACGGTTTGCAGATTCACCTCGTGGTTGCGGGACTGACTAAATCCGACCCGCATGCCCCAGCGCATGCGCTTATCTAGATAAGGACGCTCATACGAAAACGAAACCTGCTGCGTATAGCCCCCTAACAGCATCAACAAACTGCGATCGCCCACCCCCGTTGTGTTGTTGAAGTACAATTGAACTCCGTAATTGACGCGTCGCAAGCTGGCATTCTGCTCTACCAGCCACTGATTCAGGTTGCGATCGATCGGATCAAAGTATAGTACCGGATAAAAATTATTTCGTTCCCGAACACGGACCGTCACCCGAACTCGATCCCCCATGAACGTATCAGCAAACACCGTTACTTGCTGAAACAAGCTCGTGTTCATCAGCACACGCTTTGATTCCTCGAACCAACGAACCAGTTGTGGCAGTTGACACGTATCGCCGGCTTCAAAGGGAAGCTCCCGCAACAAGATGGATGATCGGGTTCTTCGATTGCCTTCGATACGAATGGAATCGATCACCAAAATAGGCAAGGCAGGAGAATACGAGGAAGCTGTTGAAGGCCTTGGTTCCTGAGCGCGGCTGACAGAAAAAGGGAAACAGCCCCAACAAAAGAGCAGTAGAAAAAAAATGAAAGTGGTCGATGGATTTCGCGGCACGCTAAACATTCAGATAGGACATCAGATTGTCGTAGTTGTTACGCAGTTGGTTGGTGTAAAGTTCTTCGCCAAAAAAACAAACCACATTGTACTCGTAGCGCTGGAAAGTGGCGACGATATCCGAGATCTCGGGCTTGTTCAACCGGATGGTCACAGACAATTGTCCCGACTCCGGCAGGATCCGCGTATTCAACTGGGTGATCTGGGCATCGTGCGTTTCTACCAATCGGCTCATTTCACTGAACGCATATTGCCGAGGCTCCATCTCCAAGACCACCAACCCACCCGGTTCGTCCAACCGCATAAACGTAGCCATTGCCTGAATCAAGTCCGAAGGAAGCAAGGTGCCGATCAATTCCTGCTCAGCGCCTACTACCGGAACAACGGTTAATTGATGTTGAGCAGCGACCTGCAAGGCCATCAAAAAATGATCTTCGCTATTCACCGAGATGGGTTGCCAAATCGAGGCCACTTGCTGCAGCGTCTGTTGATCCTCATCGATCGCTTGCAAGGCAGTTTCACTAACCAGTGCAGCAAATTGGATGCCCTCCGCGATCGGCAGGTGCAACACTTGATGATCAGCCATTACATTCAACGCCTGAAATACCGTATCGGTGGGCCGCAGAAACGGCAGGGTTTGAGACAAAAGTTGTCGACAAAGCATCGGACAGATTTACAAGTCAAAATTACGGGAGTCGTTCGAAGCCGCAGCGCTTAAACAGCCGGCGTGGGGTCGGGAAACTTTTGCAGAAAACGCTCGAGGATCACATTGAATTCCGCTGGCACTTCCATCATCGGCGCATGGCCGCATTTATCGATGAAGTACAATTCACTATTCGGGATCAGGCGATTGAACTCATGCCCGACAAACGGCGGCGTGATGATGTCGTTGTTGCCCCAAACCAACAAAGTGGGCAAGGAGATCTTATTCAGTTCATCCCCTAAATTATTCCGGATGGCGCTTTTAGCCAGTGCAATGATCTTGATCACCTTCATTCGGTTATTGGTGATGCTGAATACCTCATCGACCAGCTCTTTGGTGGCGGTAGCCGGATCGTAAAAGGTGAGTCCGGTCTTTTTCTTGATGTATTCGTAATCGCCGCGCTTGGGATAACTATCCCCCATGCCATTTTCAAACAAGCCGGAGCTGCCGGTGAGGATCAACGAACGAACCCGCTCCGGGTGTTTCAACACATAAACCAGGGCTACGTGCCCGCCCAAAGAGTTCCCCATCAGATGAACTTCCTGGAGATTCATCGCCTCCAGAAATTTTTGCAGGTATTTGGACAATCCGCCAACGGATGTATGAAGCAAATCAAGGTCGAGCAACGGCAAAACCGGCACAATGACCCGATGCGTTTTACGGAAATGTTCAACTACCTCGGTAAAGTTGCCCAGGTTACCGAATAACCCATGCAGCAGGACCAACGGTTGTCCCGTTCCCTCATCGATGAAGTGATACTTCTTGAACTCTTTGATCTCGTATGACATGACTAACTGCAGGGCAAACCCTTCGTTGCTAAAATAGACTTTTTGAATGAATTGGGCTTGAATCGTAGATGAAGCTAAAAACAATTCTACTTAGGCGGAGCAGCAGAAGCCGCCGACGCGAAGTATTGATTCAATGCGTCAAATTGTTCGCGAAACCAGGGTATCCAAACGCCCACCCCCTTGAAACCACGCATAAACAGCGGTTGTATTTCTTTCAAAAACCAAGACTCCTGCCAGGCATTGGCCGGCACCACCGATGTCCACTGCAACAGATAAAAAACAGCGGATGCCAGTCCCAGATAAAGGCCTAAATACAACAACACCCCACCCAATCGATTCAGTAGACCCAATTGAGCCAATTCAACCATTCCTTCCAGCGCTTTGGCCCCCAACCGAATCAACAGGATCACCCCGATCAAGATGGCCAGAAAGGCCACGATCGGCAACCATTGATCCGATACCGATACTCGTTCACCCAACCAACCGGCCACCAACGACGAAAATTTAAACGCGAGCATCACCCCCAACAAGGTTGCCAAAAAAGCAAATACGGCCAGGATCAACCCCCGTTGATACCCTTGATAAACGGCCCATACCGCGATCAATAAAACGATCAGATCGATGCCCATGTGGATCTTTTATCCGCCGGTCAGCATTTGTTTCACATAATTGGAGAGCGTCTTTCCATCTACACGGCCGGCAAAAGCTTTATTGGCCGCACCCATGAGTTTACCCATTTCCGCCGGAGAACTTACCCCCAATTCGGCGATGAGTTGTTTCAATCCGGCGATGATCTCGGCTTCCGACATGGCTTGTGGCAGAAACTTTTCGATCACCGCGATCTCTTCGGCTTCTTTGGTCGCCAATTCCGGGCGATTCTGTTGTTGGAAGATCTCAAGGGCGTCTTTCCGTTGCTTCACCATTTTTTGCAAGATCTTGATCTCGGCGGCCTCATCCAATTCACCCGATCCTCCTTCCGCTGTTTTTGCCAGCAGGATCGCGGATTTGATGGCACGCAAGCTGCGCAAAGCCGCTTCATCCTTTTTCAACATGGCTGTTTTCAAGGCAGCCATCACGTCATTTTCCAGAGGCATGTTTTATGCTTTATTGTTGGCTAATTGTTTGGCTCGGAATTGCTCATAAAAAGTACGCGCGAAGGTCTTCATCTCTTCGACCTGGTCTTGATACTGCGTAGCTCGACCATATGTGTCGGCCATGGTCATCATCGTCTGATAGAAAAAATCAGCCATTTCGTCGACCATCATTTGTTGCGTCCATAGATCAATGCGCAAAGCGGCTTTATCGGCCCCATCCCACAAAGAGATCATCATGGCCTTCGCTTGCTGAAATTGGCCCTCGGCCGACTCGCTGGCCGCCCACTGAATGTCGGTTGGCACACGCTTCTCATCTAAAGCTACCTTAACCGTGATCGTTGATTGATGCATAATATAATTTGAATGTCAAAATTAACTCAATTCGAATGGGCAGCCTTCAGCATACAATCCCAGACCCGTTCGGCGGTGGTCGACCACTGAAAACGGGCAGCCACGGGTTTTCCCGCCTCGATCTGACGCCGACGAAGCGCTTCATCGATGTACAACCGGTTCATTTGCTCTGCGATCGAAGCCGGATCCTTGGGATCTGCATACAGAGCAGCGCTTCCTGCAATCTCTTCCATAGACGTATCCGAACTCGTGATCACAGGCACACCCGCTTGCATCGATTCCAAGACCGGAACACCGAACCCTTCGTAAAAAGAAGGATACACCAAGGCATAGGCTGATCCGGTGAGCCCCACCAACGTCTCTAGATCCACATAGCCGGTCAGCACCACATCGTTGCGGTATTTGTAGGTGGACAACAACGCTTCAAACCGACCCGATTGCCAGGCCATTCGTCCGGCCAACACCAACTTGAAGCCGTTCTGTTGTCTTTTTTTAAACAACGAGAACGCTTTCAGCAGTCCAATCAGGTTTTTGCGCGGATGGATGGCCCCCGTATAGAGAAAATACTCTTTGCCTTCTGTGAATCGCAGTTTGATGTCGGCACGCTCTTGTTCACTCAAAATGCGGAATGCCGACTTGGCCGCACTATACACCACATCGATTCGATCCGGAGCGATCTGATACCGATCGATCAATTCGGCACGGGATTTTTCAGAGACCGTTGCAATGGTCTTCACCGTTTTCAAAAACTTCGGCAAATGAACGCGGTAATAACGGCGAATGGAGGCCGAAAACCAGTCCCGGTCGTGGAGAAAAGCCAGGTCATGGACCACCAAGCATTGCGGCACCCGGGTACACAAGGATGCAATCCCATCGGGCGATACAAATACATCCGCCTTGAACCGACTAAGCACGCCGGGTATCCGCCAATTATACCACAAACGCCAGAGCAAAGGGTGGCGAGCTGGCGGACCGACCACGCAGATCTTGACATTGGAAGGCCACGACAAGACCGGATCGACCGGACGATCGAAAATGAACAGAAAAGCATGCTCGCTGTGTTGCTCAGCTAAACGCAGAAAGACCTGCTCCGTGAAATAGCCATATCCTTCGAGGCGTTCCAACCATCCAAAACGGGTATTGACTGCAATGCGCATGGGGGCACAAAGGTAACACCCCATCCTCCCCGCCCGGAGGCACTCTGGAAGATTTCCTATATTTGTCCTTTCACAACACTTTATGGATTACAATACTAGCCGCAACCACCTGGCGCTGCGCGAATACGGCCGTCACATCCAACGCATGGTCGAATACGTGATGACGATCGAAGAACCCGAGAAACGTCAGAAGAACGCCCAAGTCGTCATAGAGACCATGGGTATTCTCAATCCCCAATTGAAAAATGTCGAGGATTACAAGCAGAAATTCTGGGACCATCTTTTTGAGATTTCCGATTATACCCTCGATGTAAAGTCTCCCTATCCCGTCCCGACTCGCGAAGAGGCCAAAGCCCGCCCCAAGCCCCTGCCCTATCCGAAGCGTCATCCGCGCTACTCGCACTTGGGCAAGAATCTGGAACTGGTCATCAACAAAGCCCTGGAAGTAGAAGATGCCGATAAGAAATTGGGCTTCGCCAATGCGATCGCCTATTACATGAAGCTGGCCTACAACAACTGGCACAAAGAATTGGTCGCCGATGATGTCATTCAAAGCGAAATGAATGCACTGACCAACGGACAACTCACCTTCACCAATACCCCATTTGTAAAAGCATACCGCATGCAACCAGAAGGCAGAGGCAACTTTGGAAAACGCGGCAAATTCCAACAACGTGGAGGCAGCGGCGGTGGCGGCGGACGACGCGACATGCGCGGCGGTTTCAAAAAGAAACGGTACTGATCCGAATCCTCTTTTCGCGTTTCTTTGCACATGGCCCCATCCGGAAATAAGATCATCATCATTGCCGCCCCATCAGGAGCCGGTAAAACTTCGATCGTCAAATACCTACTCAAGCAAATGCCTGAACAACTGGCATTCTCCATTTCCTGTACAACCCGTTCACCACGAGCCGGAGAAACAGACGGGGTTGAATACTATTTCACATCCGTAGAAGACTTCGAAAAAAAAATCTCCAAGAGTGAATTGGCAGAATGGGAAATGGTATACTTCGGTAAATACTACGGCACGCCGGTAAGCGAACTCGAGCGGATCTGGGAAATGGGTAAGACGCCGCTGCTGGACATTGATGTCAAAGGCGGGCTGAATGTGCGCAAACGTTTTCCCGATAGCAGTCTGGCTCTGTTCATTCAACCCCCTTCTCTCGAGGAACTATCCCGTCGGCTCCATGCCCGCGGAACCGAAACACCCGAATCACTGGATGCCCGCATCAACAAGGCAACCTATGAGATGAGTTACAAAGGGGAATTCGATCACATCATCCTGAATGCAGACCTCGATCAGGCCTGTGCGGAGACCGAGCAATTGGTTCGTAACTTCCTGCAAGCATAACCAATCGGTTCATGAGCGTATTCATTGTCTTTCTGATAACGTTGCTGGGAATGGCCCTGTTGGCCGGACTCGAAATGTCGTTCTACAGCGCCAATCGGATGACCTTAGAACTCAGACGTCGACAAAATCCCGATGCCCTCAAACGACTCGATCCCCTGCTCGAATCACCGGCCCGCCTACTGGGCAGCACCTTGGTTGGCTTTCAACTGCTGCTTGTATTGCTGGCGCTGCAAATCAATGATGTGATGCAGCCCCTATGGAGCTACGCACACATCCAGTCAAACACGCTTCAACTACTGATCGAGATCGCCATCACCACGCTGCTGGTATTGATACTGAGCGAATTCTTGCCCCGTGCTTTTTTCCGCGCCCGGGGTGAATGGGGACTGATCCGGTTTTCCGGCTTCCTCCATCGAATCCAAATCGGCCTATTCCCCATCGCCGCTGCCGCCATCGATGCGGCCGAATGGCTACTTCGGAACATATTTGATGTGCGCATCCATGAAAAACGTGAACCGCTAAAGCGAAGCGATCTGAAGCACCTCTTTCAAACACCCGTGCCGGAAGAGGTCGACGACCTGCACGCGCAATTGATGGAGAATGCCCAAGAACTGCCCAAGATCAAGGTTCGCCAATGCCTGGTACCCCGCAAAGAGATCGTGGGGGTAAACCAGAAAGCTACGATTGAAGAGCTCCGACAACTTTTCATTTCCACCCAACTCAGCAAACTGATCGTTTTTAACAAAGACATCGATCACATCATTGGTTACGTGCATCAGCTCGACCTTTTCAAAAACCCCCAATCGATTGAAGAGATCATTCTGCCCATTCCCGCCGTTCCGGAAAGCATGAGCACCACACGACTGATCGGTCAATTCACCCGCGAACGCAAAAGCATCGCCTGGGTGGTGGATGAATTCGGAGGTACCGCCGGGATCGTGACCATGGAAGATGTATTGGAAGAACTATTCGGCGAGATCCGCGACGAATACGACACCGAAGAGTTCGTCGAAAAGCAATTGAATGAACAGGAATTCATCTTTTCCGGCCGATTGGAATTGGATTACCTGGCCGACAAATACGATTTCCGGTTTGACCACGACGAGGCCGAAACCCTGTCGGGTTACATCATCAACCACCACGATACGATCCCCCAGCAAAAGGAACGGATCATCATCGACGACTACGAATTTGAGGTGCTGCAGGTCACCGAAACCCGAATCGAAACCGTTCGCATGAAGCGGCTGCAATAACCCGCTGTATATTTGTGCCCCATGGCGCTTTTAGATTTCTTCAACCGACGCACCCCCGACGAACAGGCCGAGATGAGTTTTCTCGATCACCTCGAAGAACTCCGATGGCACATCATCCGTTCAACGATCGCCCTGCTGGTCTGCGCCATTTTTGTGTTTGCTTATTCGGATTGGGTGGTCGAAGACGTTCTCTTTGCACCCACCCGACCCGATTTCATCTCTGCCCGATGGCTCTGTTCATTGGGTCAAAACATCGGCATTGGAGATGCGCTTTGCTTTCAGCCCGTGCAAGCACAATTTTTAGAAACCACGATGACCGGGCAATTCATTGCCTCGTTCACCCTGGCCTTCATCGGCGGATTCATTCTAGCCTTCCCTTATATATTCTGGGAATTCTGGCGCTTTGTACGCCCCGCCCTCTCGGATAAAGAATTGAAAAAAACCCGCGGCATCATTGTCTGGGTATCCCTGTTGTTCTTCACCGGAGTGGCCTTCGGCTATTTCATCCTCACGCCTTTCATGGTGAACTTCTATTTCAACTACAAGTTGAGCGCACAGATCGTGATCATGCCCTCCTTCTCTGATTATTTGGAGAATCTGATCTATACCACCGCCGGGATCGGGGTGTTGTTTCAGATGCCTTTGCTGGTTATGTTATTGGCCCGGATCGGCGTCGTTACGGCGACCTTCCTGCGCACCTACCGCCGGCATGCGTTCGTGATCATTCTGATCGCCGCAGCGATCATCACCCCCTCGACCGATCCGTTTAGTCTGACCATCGTGACCATCCCGCTTTATTTGCTGTTCGAAGCCAGCATCATACTCGCCGGACGGGTGAATAAGGAGCAGAAGAAGGAATGGAGCTAAGATTAGTTCAGCGTTTAAAGTTCAGAGGCACGTTAGCAGGAAATCTTGTTGACCCGATTTTGATGACGGCCGCCTTCAAAAGCAGCATGCATAAAAGTTCGTAACATTTCTACAGCCAACTCTTGGCTTACAAATCGAGCAGGGATGCAAAGTACGTTTGCGTCATTATGGCCGCGAGCTAGTTGAGCGAGTTCTTCGTTCCAGCAAATGGCCGCCCGCACACCGGAATGTTTGTTGGCTGTGATGGCTACACCATTGGCACTTCCGCAAATCAGCACACCAAATGCTGCTTCGCCCGTCTCCACCTGATCAGCTACCGGGTGAGCAAAATCCGGATAATCAACCGAATCTTTACTGTGCGTTCCATTATCTCGCACCTCATACCCTTCCCCGCGCAACCAATCCATCAAAAACTGTTTGTACTCGTAACCAGCATGGTCACTTCCAATTGAAATGGGCTTCTTCAAATCAAAATGCATAACTAAACTTTTAAACTAAATGACTTTCAATCAACGCTGAACCTTGAACGCTGAACCCTGAACTGAAATGGTAAATGCGCATGCATTTACCATTTCAAAATCCAGGCAAACATCAACGGCGCCACAATAGTAGCATCACTTTCTACAATAAACTTGGGCGTATTGATATCCAGTTTGCCCCAGGTGATCTTTTCATTGGGCACCGCACCGGAATACGAACCATACGAGGTCGTCGAATCAGAGATTTGACAGAAATAACTCCAGAACGGCACATCGTGCCATTCGAGATCTTGATACATCATCGGTACCACACAGATCGGGAAATCGCCGGCGATACCGCCACCGATCTGAAAGAAACCAACCCCCTTGCCGCCCGAATTTTGACGATACCAATCGGCCAACCAGGCCATGTATTCGATCCCGTTCTTTACCGTGCTCGCCTGCAACTCTCCCTTGATCACATAACTGGCGAAGATGTTACCGGTGGTGCTATCTTCCCAACCCGGAACCACGATGGGAATGTTCTTCTGCGCAGCCGCCACGATCCAGCTGTCCTTCGGATCGATCTCATAATACTGCTCCAACTCCCCACTCAACACGGTCTTGTATAAAAACTCATGCGGAAAATAACGCTCTCCTTTTGCTTCCGCCTCCTTCCATTGCTTCACCAAATGCTTCTGCAGGCGACGAAACGCTTCCTCTTCCGGAATGCAAGTATCGGTTACGCGGTTGTAATGATTCTCCAACAGATCCCACTCTTCTTGCGGAGTTAGATCGCGGTAGTTGGGAATGCGCTTGTACTTCGAATGCGCCACCAGATTCATCACATCTTCTTCCAAATTCGCACCGGTACAACTAATGATCTGCACTTTATCCTGACGGATCATCTCCGCCAAGGAAATGCCCAACTCGGCCGTACTCATGGCACCGGCTAGGGTGATCATCATTTTGCCTCCTTCGGCCAAATGCTGCTCATAGCCCTTGGCTCCATCGACCAAAGCGGCAGCATTGAAGTGACGATAATGATGTTGAATGAACTGAGAAATGGGTCCACGTTGCATATAGATCGGTTTAAACCGCCTTCCGATCCCGAATGCCCGGGAGACTTTGCGGACCCGGCAAAATTAAGGTTCACCCCGTCAATCGGATTACCTTTAAGCATGCAAATCTCCACAAGGGTTTACGCCCTGTTCATTGTTCTCTTTGCGGGCACCCAACTACAAGCGCAAAACCTCGCTTACAAAGCCGATACCACCTCCGTTTCTGTGTACCCCGGTCGACTGTATGGCACCCTTTTTCATCCCAATAATCTGGAAGAGGCACCCGTTGTACTGATCATTGCCGGATCCGGCCCCACCGACCGCGACGGCAACAGCGCGCTGCTTCCCGGAAAGAACAACTCCTTGCTTCAACTCGCCGAGGCACTCGCCCAACAAGGCATTGCCAGCCTCCGGTACGACAAACGCGGCGTTGCACAAAGCGCCAAAGCCATTCAGCGCGAAGAATCCCTGGTTTTCGAACAGAACAGCGCCGATGCCCGTGTATGGCTGCAATGGCTCTTTGAAAAAGGATATCGACGCATTTATGTAGCCGGCCACAGCGAAGGTTCGCTCGTCGCCCTACAAGTTGCCCAGCATTTCCCGCTGAGTGGACTGATCAGTCTAGCCGGAGCCGGTCGACCCATCCAAGAAGTACTTCGTGAACAACTTTCCAATCTGCCCGCAAACCTCAAGAATACCGCAAATGAATACCTCGATAGCTTATCGGCCGGCAAACGCATTGCGCAACCTGCCCTGCCCCTATTGTCCTTGTTCCGCCCCTCCGTGCAAGGATACATGATCAGCTGGATGCAACTCGATCCCGCGAAACTGATCGCTTCATTGACCATCCCTTCGCTGATCTTACAAGGCGACAAAGACCTGCAAGTGCAAGTAATCGATGCGGAACGACTCGCCAATGCCTCCCCAAAAGCCAATCTCCATGTCATTCCAACCATGAATCACATATTCAAAGCCGTGGTCAGCGATAACCCACAAGAAAACCTGTCGACCTACAGCGATCCATCTAAACCGGTAATGCCCGCACTGATCCAATACCTCGTAGCCTTCATTCGTTGAGCTGATTTAACTTTGAACCATGAAATGCCTGCTTCCTCTCTGGTCACTTTGTTTGGTATTGACGGCTTGTCAAAACAATCCCACTCCTTCACGTAGCCAATCCACTTCAATCCCTTCGAAACAATCCCCGATCGTACAAAATCCCTACGCACCCGTCGACGTATCGCCCATTGACATCGCTTACTTCCCTGCCGATTACCCCAAACGAAGTGGAGCAGAAAAAGAATCCGAACCCAGCGCCCGCATTATATACAGCCGACCGCATCTGCAAGGCCGACATATTTTTCATGAACTCGTTCCAGCCTCACAACCCTGGCGACTCGGCGCCAATGAGGCTAGCGAACTCGAATTATTTCAACCGGCTACGATTCAAGGTCGACGCATCGACGCCGGACGATATACGCTTTACGCCATCCCCGAGACGAAACAATGGACCATCGTCTTCAACAAACAAGTGTACAACTGGGGGCTCGACATCGATCCCAAACAAGACGTAGCACGATTCATCCTGCCCGTTGAAAAACCCGAGGCCCAACTCGAGTATTTTACCATGATCTTCTTAGGCAAAGAGAAAGAAGCCAGTTTATTGATCGGATGGGACAATAGCCTCGTCAAACTTCCCCTGCGTTTCGATCGATAGCCGATCGAATTACAGATATTTACTCCATGTGCGGCATCGCCGGAATACTCAGCCCCAATCCCCAGCAATATGCGCTGCCCGATCTGCAACGCATGACCGACGCGCTGGCACATCGAGGCCCGGATGGCTGCGACCACTGGCGATCAACCGACGGTACCGTATTGCTCGGACATCGCCGTCTTAAAATCCTTGACCTCTCCGACCAAGCCAAACAACCTTTACACTACCAAGACCGATTCACCATCGTTCACAACGGTGAGATCTACAACTACCTCGAACTCCGCGAAACACTGATTAAATCGGGATACGCCTTTCGAACCAACGGCGATACCGAAGTGATCGCGGCCGCCTTCGCACATTGGGGATCCGCCTGCGTCGAACAGTTCGACGGCATGTTCGCCTTCGCCATCTGGGATGAGCAACAACAATCCCTCTTCGCCGCCCGCGATCGCTTCGGGGAAAAACCATTTTATTATACGCTGCAAGAACAAACCTTGGTCTTTGCCTCCGAGATCAAAGCTTTTTGGGCACTCGGCATTCGCAAACAAGTCGACTCGAACATGGCCTTCAACTACCTCACCCTCGGCTACGTCGACGATCCGCATCAGCCTCACCGAACCTTCTTTCAACAAATACACAAACTACCCGCCGCCCATCGACTTCAGTATTCGGCCATTTATCGAACAGCGACCCTAGAGCGCTACTGGGACCTCAATGTTTTTTCCGTCCGCGAAAAGATCAGCGAAGCAGAAGCTCAACTTCAATTTCGTGAACTACTTCGGCGTTCCGTACAACATCGTCTTCGTAGCGATGTGCCCATCGGTTGCAGCCTCAGCGGTGGACTCGATAGCAGCAGCCTCGCCAGCCTGATGAGCGAACAAGGCAACTTCCCCCTCTCCACCTTCACCGCCATCTTTCCCGGATTTGAACGCAACGAAGAAGAGGCCGCAAAATCCATGGCGAATCAAATCAACGCCCAAGCACATACCATCCGCATCGAAGAAGAGGAGTGGCTCTCCCTCGGACTTGAATGCCTGCAACAACAAGACGAACCCGTTGCCTCCTCCAGCGCCTTCGCGCAATTCGCTGTTTATCGATCCATTGCCCAAGCAGGATTCAAGGTGGTGATTGACGGACAAGGTGCCGATGAAACACTCGCCGGCTACGAACGCTACTACCCCTGGTATTGGCAAGAACTATATCGAAATCGAAATCTCGCAAAGTCGCAAGAACCGGTATTCACCCAAGCGCTGGGTACAAACGTTTCCTTCGATTGGAAACAAAAACTTGCAGCCTTCTTGCCCGATCTGGCCGCTCAACAACGCAAACGCGAATACCAGCGCAGCGCCATTCGCAATCACGAACTCGATCAACAATTTCGAACTGAACAGATAAAACACTTGAATCATGCGATGCCGGAACATACCGGACTGAACGGCGCGCTCTACTTCAATACCTGTACACACGGATTGGAAGAACTGCTTCGCTACGCCGACCGAAATGCCATGCGATTCGGCTTGGAAGTGCGATTGCCCTTCCTCTCCCACGAAGTGGTCGAATTCGCATTCAGTTTACCCGCCCACTTCAAGATTCGGAAAGGATGGCGCAAATGGATCTTGCGTCAATCCATGGAAAATCGCCTGCCGCGTACCATCGCCTGGAATCCGCAAAAGATTGGATACGAAACCCCGCAGGCGCGCTGGATGCAACGACCCGATTTTCAAGCCGTCGTTCGATCTGCTCGAGAAACATTGATCCAACAAAACATCCTCGATGCGCGCGTACGGGAGCTGCCGATCCGGGCACAGGGGGCCTACGAACCCGATCCAAAAGATTGGCGGTATTTGTCGCTGGCTCCGCTCTTTGGCTGATTAATGCTCATCTTTGTTCACACAATACAACAGTATGAAACCTGCTACTCAGTTCATCCATGCCGGCGCTCACCCGGATCCCACCACCGGCGCGATCATGACCCCGATCTTTCAAACCTCCACCTACGTGCAGGAAGCACCGGCTACGCACAAAGGATATGAATACGCCCGGAGTCAGAACCCGACGCGTACGGCACTGGAAGAAGCATTGGCCATCATCGAACACGGAAAATTCGGATTGGCCTTCAGCAGCGGCGTAGCAGCTACCGATGCGGTGATCAAACTCTTGAATCCCGGCGATGAAGTAATCTGCGCCAACGATATGTATGGCGGCACCTATCGTCTCTTCACCAAAGTATTTGAACGCTTTGGCATCGTTTTCAAACCAGTCGATACGACAAATGCCGAGCATGTTGCAGCAAGCATTACAGCCAATACCAAATTGGTTTGGCTGGAAACACCAACCAACCCGTTGATGAACATCACCGACATCCAAGCGGTAGCAGCCATCACCAAAAAACATAACCTGATGCTGGTCGTCGACAATACGTTCGCGTCGCCGGCCTTGCAAAATCCGCTGGATCTCGGCGCCGACATCGTCATGCACTCCGCTACGAAATACCTGGGCGGACACAGCGATGTGATTCAAGGCGCGCTCGTGATGAACAGTGCCGAACTCCGCGAGAAGCTATACTTCATTCAAAAAAGTTGTGGGGCCGTGCCCGGTCCGATGGACTGCTTTCTCGTCCTGCGCGGCATCAAAACCTTGGGCGTTCGAATGAAAGCCCATTGCGAGAATGGAGCCATCATCGCGCATTGGTTGCGCAACCATCCGAAAGTAGCTAAGGTGTATTGGCCTGGCTTTGAAGATCATCCGGGTCATGCCGCCGCAAAAAAACAAATGCGCGACTTCGGCGGCATGATCTCCTTCGAGTTGAAAAACGACAGCGTAGACGAAGTAAAACGCGTACTCTCCAAAACACATCTGTTCTCCTTGGCAGAAAGTTTGGGAGGTGTAGAGTCGTTGATCAATCATCCGGCCAGCATGACGCACGCTTCCATTCCCCGGGAAGAGCGATTGAAGAATGGCTTGCGCGACTCTTTGATCCGCCTCAGTGTGGGCATTGAAGACGCCGAAGACCTCATTCACGATCTGGATCAAGCGATCGGATAATGCAAGAACGCGTTCAGGCATTGCTGGATCAAAAAGTCCGGCAATACAACCGGCCGGATTTTATTTCAAACGACCCGATCGCCATTCCGCATCGATTCACCCAACAGGCCGACATCGAGATCGCCGGTTTCTTCGCGGCCATCTTTGCCTGGGGCAACCGAACCACCATTCTGAATAAATCGAGTGAACTATTACAATTGATGGATGAGGCACCCCATCAATTCATCACCCAACACCGGGAAAAGAACCTGAAAAAATTCCTGGCTTTCAAACACCGAACTTTTCAATCCACTGACCTGCTTTACTTCATCCATTTCTTGCGTCATCATTATCGAACGCATAGCTCATTGGAATCGGCCTTTGACCTGGACGCATCCAACATGGAATCCCGACTGATCGCTTTTCACGATTATTTCTTTTCACTTCCAGATGCACCCGAACGTACGCGCAAACACGTAGCCAGTCCACTGCGCGGATCCACCTGCAAACGACTGAATATGTTTTTGCGCTGGATGGTGCGAAGAGACAAGATGGGAGTCGACTTTGGGATCTGGAAAACGATCAAGCCATCCGAGCTGATCTGCCCGGTAGACGTACACGTGTCAAGAGTTGCTCGTAAATTGGGATTGATCGAGCGAAAACAAACCGATTGGGGCACGGCGATCGAACTGACGGAGGCACTTCGTTCTTTCGATCGGAAAGACCCGGTCAAATATGATTTCGCTTTATTCAGCTTGGGGGTGAATGAAAAATTCTAATATGCAAGATCCGATCCGCGAGCAAATCCAAAAAACAGTAGGCTTCGATCTACCCGAATTGAATTGGAAGATCCGTCTGATTGATGAGATCCGATACCTACTGGAAAATGATTTCCATAAACTCGTTTCGATCCTGTACCGAATGGATGTGCCGGAAGGGAAGCTGCGTGGACTGCTGCAAGAGAACCCCGACCAAGATGCGGCGGAGCTCATTGCAGCGCTCATGCTCGAACGAGCTGCACAGCGACAAAAGACAAAAGAAGATTACGGCCGGCAAAACACCGAAAACGATACGGAAGAACGCTGGTGATCAAGACTTCTTCTCAAACATTAGCTCCTTCGCCTTGTTCGGATCCTCTTTCTCCTTGAGATCGAACATGGTGCCGAAAACCAAATCCCACAACGTAGAGCTCACCCCAAATCCATTGTGCTCATTCTTGTAATGATGCAGATGATGGTTGCGCCAAAGCGGCTTCATCCATTTGAACGGCGGATTCCAAGCATGGATCGCATAATGCATTGTGCCGTACATCAAATAGCCCAAAATAAAACCGGGAAAGAACATGAACACCTGATTACCCAGTGGCCAATACATCAAAAAAAACAGGGTCGTGGAAATGAGCAGACTGGGTAGTGGTGGCATGAACAAACGCTGCCGATCACGCGGATAGTGATGGTGATTGCCATGCAAGGTGTAAACAAACTTGGTGGCCCGCGGTGTTTGAGGAACCCAATGAAACAAGAATCGGTGTGCGATGTATTCAAAAAAACTCCAGAATAACATGCCGCCAAAGAAGGTAGCGACGATGCGACCATTGGAATAGCCATAATCCGCTCCGGCCAGATAAAGCATATAAACCATGATGGGGATGTACATGCCCCAAATGACCAGCGGATGCGTTTTGGTCAGCATTTCTAGAAAATCATTCTGAAATAAACGCGCCTGCCCTTTATTGTGGATTTTTTCGAATTGCATGGTGCGAAGATATCAAAAAGACGATTTTTGCGCAGGCTATCGGTTCTGATTCCGGTTACCTTTAACGTCGAATATGAAACTGATCACCTACCGCAACGAGGAGCATGAACAACTGGGGGCCCTGATCGAGGGACAGGTCTATGCCATGGACCAACTCCACCCGGAATTACCCAACAGCATGAACCTGTTCCTGAACTACTGGGACGATTACCTGCCCATTGCCCAGGCCGCCGAGCGCTCCATCCGGGAGGGAAATCGGCTCACCGGATCCGGAAAACAGCTGGAATCGGTTGACCTGCTGGCCCCCGTCCCCTTTCCCTCCAGCTGCCGCGACGGGTATGCTTTCCGCCAGCACGTGGCGGCCGCCCGGCGCAACCGGAAAGTCGACATGATCCCCGAATTCGATCAATACCCGATCTTCTATTTCACCAATCACCATAGCATCACCGGTCCCGGACTCATCACCTGCATGCCCGATCATTTCGAAAAGCTGGACTTTGAACTGGAAGCCGCCATCGTCATTGCTCAGCATGGCCGCAACATCCGGGCCGAAGAGGCCGATAGCTATATCGGCGGACTCATGATCATGAACGACTGGAGCGCCCGTCGATTGCAAATAGAAGAGATGCTATTAAATCTGGGTCCCGCCAAAGGAAAAGACTTCAGCACCACCTTGGGACCCTGGCTCGTGACCCTCGACGAATTGGAGAATTTCGAGATCCCCGCCAAAGAAGGACACATCGGAAAATCCTGGAACCTGCCCATGAAATGCTGGGTGAACGGAAAGCAAGTGAGCGAAGGAAATCTGGGCGATATGGATTGGACCTTTGCTGAGATCATCGAACGCGCCTCCTACGGAGTGGATCTATACCCCGGGGATGTGATCGGCAGCGGCACCGTGGGAACAGGCTGTTTTTTGGAACTCAATGGTACCGGGAAACTCAACGACCCGAATTATATAGAACAATGGATCCAGCCCAATGATGTAGTGGAAATGGAAATCGGACAATTGGGTCGACTGCACAATACCGTGATCGCGGAAGAAACCGATTGGAGTATTTTGAAACGTAAGAAAAACGGAACGGCATGATCCTGGATCTCGCCACCCTTTCGCCCGCCGAAAAACAAAACTGGCTGCAACATGTGGTTGCACCCCGGCCAATTGCCTTGGCATCCACCATTGATGCAGACGGAAACGTCAACTTAAGCCCATTCAGTTTTTTCAATTTATTCTCCTCGAATCCTCCGATCGTTATTTTCTCGCCGGCCCGTCGGGTGCGCGACAATTCCATCAAGCATACGCTCGAAAATGTACAAGCCGTTCCGGAAGTGGTGATCCATCTGGTTACCCGCGAAATGGTGCAACAACAATCGCTGGCCAGTTGCGAGTTTCCGTCGGACGTGAATGAATTCACCAAAGCCGGATTCACCGAGGAAAAAGCCACCCGCGTTCGTCCGCCTATGGTAAAAGAAGCTCCCGTGAAGATGGAATGCCGCGTGGTGGAGATCAAACCCCTGGGCGATCAGGGAGGAGCCGGCAACTTAGTGATCTGCGAAGTACTTTGTATCCACATCGATGAAAAACTATTGGATGAAAACGGCAAACCGGATCAACGGAAAATATTGCCGGTTGCCCGCCTAGGCGGACATTGGTACACAGAAGTAAACGAACAAAGCTTATTCGAAGTGGAGAAGCCCAATATTAAATTGGGTATGGGATTTGATGCGTTGCCTGCCTCGATCCGAAACAGTTTGATTCTGACGGGCAATCAATTGGCCCAACTGGCCAACCTGGCATCGATCCCGGACATCGATCCGACCTACGACGATGCACACGTACGACAGATCATTCAATACTATTCGATTAACCCCGAGGAAATGGAACGGGAATTGCATCAACATGCCGCCCGACTGCTCGATGGAAACAAAGTTGATGAGGCCTGGCAAGTATTGCTGGCCGGCGCCTGATCAATTACCGCCGAACACCTTCTTAAGCATGTCTGTTCCCCGTGCAGCCGGCTTAGAGCGAATGTTGGCCTCTTCTTTTGAGATCTGATCAAAAAGTGCATCCACCGACTTGCCCACTACATAAGCGGTAAGATCTGGGTTTACTTTCTTCATCGTAGTAGGCAACTTATTATATGTATTCACCAAGTCGGTATAGTATTTGGTGGCCGATGTACTATCCAATGAGCTTTTAACAGCGGGGGTAAACGCTTCGATCAACGATTGTTGTGTTTTGTTTCGAAAGAATTGGGTGATGGCGTTGTTTCCTCCTTTTAGCAGTCCCAATGCATCGGTAAGCGTGATCTCGCGAATGGCCTTCCCAAAAATCGGGGCCGCCGAACCGACCGCTTTCTCCGCGCCTCGGTTGATTGACAAGATGGCGTTATCTACCTGTGCACCCATACCGATCTTACGCAAGGTGGTCTCGATCTTTTGCGCATCGGGGGGCAACAGAACCTTATAAGCAGTCTTAAAGAACCCATCGCTCTTGTTCAAATTCAAAACCGCCGTGGTCAGGCCTTTGGACAGTGCCTCTTTGATGCCCGTGGAAGCATCCCCTTGGGAGAGTCCGGCCAGGTTCAATTGGGCAGAACTGGTGCCCGAAATCAATAGCAACCCGAAAAGAAGAATAGGAAAAAGGCGCATAAAAAATCATTTAGAACCACAATCTATTGGCTAATTATCAAATACTTGCATGGTTTTCATGGGGTTATGGAAACTTTCACAACCGACCCACTCCCCAACCCCCACCGAACCACACAACCCTCAATAAATCAGGGGCTTCGGGGCTCAAAAACCCGTAAAAACTTTATCTTAGCGCAAATTCCGACCCGTTTTGGATGGGACGGCGCCCTAACCGAAAAGCGTTACGAGTAGGTGAACCAAAAAGACTGTTATGAAAAGAATGCTCGCTTTGGCAGCCCTAGTTTTTAGCCTGCCCGTGATCATGAATGCACAAACCACTCAAGTCGGATTTACTGCCGGCATTACCTCTTCCGATATGTACGGTAAGGTAGGTGGAAACAAAGTAGGAGGCGATAAGCGTAACGGATATGGCTTCGGCTTGTTCCTCAATGCCCCCATCAAGAAAACTTCGATCAGCTTCGCGCCAAGTCTGAACTATGTTCAGAAAGGAAATACGCAGCTGAAAAATAACAACGTAGACAACTGGACAGCACTGCGTTACGCAGAACTGCAGGCCAATTTCGTTTACAACACGAATGGCCCCAAAGGAAACAACTTCTTCATCGGCGGTGGTCCTTTCGGTGGTGTCAACTTGCCTTCTGCATTTGTTGCCAAGTCGATTGTTCGTGATCCGACCAAACCAGACTACTGGCTGCGTTCTGAAAGCAACGTAAACATTGGCAATGAAGCCAACTCTCATTTCCGCTTTGGCGATTATGGAGTTAATATGATTATGGGCTATCGCATGAAATGTGGATGGGGCTTGGCCTTCAACTACAGCGCCGGTCTGCGCAACCTGAAGCCAATGGCTACTGGCGATGACTACATCAACAACCACGTGATGGGATTGCAACTCAGCTACCTCGTCAAGAATAAATAATTCGATCCACCCGATCGAAGCGAAAGCCTCCTTCGGGAGGCTTTTCTTTTGCAACCCACCTGACCATTACCTTTGCGACTGCTAAAAATACTATGAGCCAACACACGCTATCCGAACAAGAACAACTACGCCGCGAGAAACTCGCCGAACTGATCATGCTGGGCATCGAGCCCTACCCGGCCCCGCTGTTTCCGGTGAATGCCTACTCCACTTCCATCAAAGATTCTTTCACCGAAGCCACCAAAGAACAATTTCAAGAAGTCTGTCTGGCCGGAAGGATCATGAGCGTCCGTGACATGGGCAAGGCCAACTTCGCCGTCATCCAAGATGCGGAAGGCCGCATTCAACTTTACATCAAACGCGATGACATCTGCCCCGGTGAAGACAAAACCCTCTACGACATCGTCTGGAAAAAACTCACTGACATCGGCGACATCATCGGCATTAAAGGATACGTCTTCACGACCAAAACGGGCGAAACCTCGGTACATGTTCGCGAACTCACCCTGCTTAGCAAAGCCCTCCGTCCACTGCCCATTGTAAAAGAAGCAGACGGACAAACCTTCGATGCCGTCACCGATCCCGAATTCAAATACCGCCAACGCTACGCCGACCTGATCATCAACCCCACCGTAAAGGATACCTTCCTCAAGCGGACCAAAATGATCAATGCCATCCGTGCATTCCTCAATGAACAAGGTGCGCTAGAAGTAGATACACCCGTACTTCAATCCATTCCTGGAGGAGCCTCTGCCCGCCCCTTCATCACCCACCACAATGCCCTCGATATTCCGCTCTACCTGCGCATCGCCAATGAGCTGTATCTGAAGCGTCTCATCGTAGGCGGATTCGACTGGGTCTATGAATTCAGCCGCAACTTCCGAAACGAGGGAATGGACCGTACGCATAATCCGGAATTCACCATTCTCGAATTCTATACCGCGTACAAGGATTATTTCTGGATGATGGAAACCACCGAGCAGTTATTGGAGAAAGCGG
>ENA-ORFA01000043-ORFA01000043.1-marine-metagenome-genome-assembly--contig:-NODE-43-length-65026-cov-4.753068_pt1 | contig 65026 bp, 52 predicted proteins | sample MGYA00248621_ERZ508587 | MGnify/ENA primary metagenome ERZ508587 (study PRJEB26250, sample SAMN06266239) | marine metagenome | isolation source: Columbia River Estuary | place: USA:Columbia River Estuary... | reverse complement strand
CCCTGCAAATTTTTTCCGGACAAAATTCGGAATCACGCAAACAGACTAGTTGAGCGAGATATAGCCAAACTGTGAACCCACTTCCCAATGATAAAATCAAGCAACGCAAAAATTTGCGGGTGTAGCTCAATGGCTAGAGTCCGAGTTTTCCAAACTCGTTATGCGGGTTCGATCCCCGTCACCCGCTCCAAACCTCTCATGACACGCGCATCCTCGTGAACACGCAATTGTGACAAAAATGCGATGACTTGGCGCAAGTATTCGGCAACCGAACTAGAACGCGAATATACCCCGGCTTCACGCGTCGCAAATATTCAAACTTATTTGGACGACTATGCGACCCGTGGCGACCATGCGCGCCAAACAATTTCTCACCAACAAATCAAATACGGTCGGCACCCCGATGAGTGGATGTGGCACGCACCGATCGATTCGCAAAAAACAGAGTCGCGTAAAATATTTGTATTCGTACATGGCGGATTTTGGCGCCGGTTAAGCGCCAACGACGGAACTTTTTTAACTCCTGCATGGCGCAACCTTGGCTACGACACTGCTTCGATCAATTACTCGCTTTGCCCAAATGAGTCGCTCGAGAAGCTAGTCGACCAGACCAAACGAGCGATTCAATTTTTAACAACGATGTACAAACCAGCAGAAATGTTGCTCGTCGGTCACTCGGCGGGTGCGCATCTCGTCGCTATGAATCTCTGCACAGAAAACGAGACCAAATACGCAGGTGCTCTTTTGATTTCAGGAATCTACGATCTCGAACCGATTCTGCATACATCTATCAACAACGACATTCAGCTGAACGAGACAACTGCAAACAACTTGTCGCCGATAAAGCAGCTCGTTCGAAATACAACGCTCAAAGTCAAAAACAACACTCCAGTTGCAATCGTGTGGGGCGAAAACGAGACCGATGAATTTAAACGTCAATCGACTGAGTTTGCAACAGCATGGTCTGCCAGCAACCCAGGAAGCCCGTCGCGAACCAAAGAGATTGCTTCACGCAACCATTTTGATGTTTTAGATGACCTTGCCAAGAGCGATGTAATAGATTTACTTGGTGCGCAAAAACCCTAACTCTCTCGGAGTTGCGCTGATCATCGTTAGCAGCATCGGGTTTGGACTCGCGCCGACCTTCGCCACATTTTCATACCGCAATGGCGGCAATGCGGTTGGCACTTTGCTCGCCCGCTTCACTGTGGCGACTCTTCTCATGCTGATCGTGCGCAAAGTTTCGGGCCGACAAGCCAAGTGGCCGCGACCGCTTCTGTTTGGTCAACTCTTTTTGCTTGGGGCACTCGGATACTTCACGGCGACGATCCTTTATTTCACGGCGATTCAAAACATAGACAGTGGCTTGGCGATCACTATTTTCTACTGCAATCCAGTGATCGTTGTTCTGCTGTCATGGTGGCTTCTGGGCAACAAGCCGAGCCGAATAATCGTCTGGTGTCTGGTCTCAACCTTGATTGGTGTCACAATCGCAGCCGGTCAAGTAGGTAACGCCGACACAATCAGTGTGATTCTCGTGTTGATCGTCGCCGTCGAATATGCCTTCTACATGATCATCAGTTCAAAAGTTTTACCAAAAGTTGATCTTTTTACGGGCGTGACCATTGTGATGTTTGGCGCCGCAAGTTCTTTTGCAATTTATGCTCTCTTCGCGCCATCGTCAGTTGAAGTGATCTTTCCGAATGCGATTAACGGGTGGGTCAGTGTGCTGATGCTCGCGGTTGTCGCAACGGTTATACCGACGGCGACTTTGTACGCAGGTATGAATTTGATCGGCACGGGCAAGACCGCAGTAATTCAAACTTTCGAGCCAGTTGCGTCGATTCTTGCAGGTGTCATTTTTCTCAGTGAGCCACTCACGGTGCCACGCATAATCGGCGCGACATTCGTGATTGGTGCAGTCGGCGTCTTGGCTACTGCAGAATCACGCAGCACCGCCCGCATCATCCACCAGTAAATCGCGACGATACCGTTGAGGGTGATGTCACAATCACTTTGCGTTGTCGGCGACTTTGCGTGGGATGTTCTAATCCGCACGAACAACAACTTGCTCAAAGGTGGCGACTCATTCGGCGAGGTAATGCTCACACCGGGTGGCAGCGCCGCCAACCTCGCAGTTTGGGCAAAGCGATGCGGATTAGAAACTCGTTTCGTTGGCAAGATTGGCAGAGATCGCTTCGGTCAATTGGCGCGCGAAGATCTGGACAACGAAAAAGTTTCGCATCACTTCGTCGAAACAGATGCTCACCTCACAGGTAGCGTGGCGGTTTTCGTCGACCAAACCGGCGAACGCAGCATGGTTTCGGGGCATGGCGCAGATTTTTATTTGATTCCTTCTGAGCTTCCTCGAAACGTAATTACTTCGTCAAGTCATCTGCATCTCACCGCCTGGAGTTTCTTCACCGATCCCCCACGCTCGGCTGCTCGAATCGCCGCTCAACTTGCACACCAAAATAATCTGACAATTTCTTTTGACCCTGCTTCGTTTCAAATGATTCAAGAAATGGGCGTCGAGCAATTTCTCTCGTGGACCAAAGATCTGAATATCAATATATTTTTCCCTAACTTTGAAGAAGGTCGGGTGCTAACAGGCTGTGACGAACCAGAAGCAATCGTGCGGGCGCTAGCCAAAATTTACGACAAGGCGCTGATCATCTTGAAGCTTGATGCTGATGGTGCACTTGTATTCGACGGCAAAACCGCAACGCAGATTGCACCAGCGACGAACAACCTCGTGGACGCAACTGGAGCCGGCGACTCTTTTGCGGGCGCATTTCTTGCCCACTATCTGAAATCAAATTCAGCAGTTGACGCGGCAAAATTCGCGACAAATGTTGCTGCTTGGGTAATCGAACACTTGGGTGCCAGACCAGCGACAGACACTCGCCTTCAGCAAATTATTCAGGCGCTGTAGCTATTACATTTTAACGCGTCTACTTTTTAACGCGCCTACATTTTAACGCGTCTACTTTTTAACCGCGTCGGGATTTTCGTCGATTCGGATCATTGTCGGTCGGCGGCTTGTTAGTCAGCGGGCCAATATTCTGGATAATAGATTCGATAGTTGGTCGCGGTCCTGCAACATGATTATCAATCGCTTTGCGCATCGCCGCTAGATGTTCTGGTGAAGTTCCGCAACAGCCACCCACGATTCGCACTCCTGCATTCACCGCCATGTCGGCATATTTCGACATCAGTTCAGGCGTTCCAGAATATTTAATTTCAATTCCTTCAAATCTTGGAATGCCACAGTTGCCCTTCGTTATTAACGGAATGTGCGCGTGGTTGGCAGTCGCCCCCATCTCGAGTGCTGTCACCAAAATGTCAGATGCACCGACGCCACAATTTGCACCCATCGCAACTGGAGGCACAGCCAGATCAGAAAAGACTTCAGCCAAGCCATCTGGTTTCAGACCCATCATTGTGCGACCAGCCGTATCAAAACTGCATGTCGCCACATATGGCATGCCTACGTTGATCGCAGCCTGAGCTGCTGCACGAACTTCTTCGATCGCTGACATCGTTTCAATCCATGCAACATCGGCACCGCCGTCTTTTAATCCACGGATCTGTTCTTCAAAAGTGTCAACGGCCTCATCAAGTGTCAGTGCACCGAGCGGGTCAAACAGTTCGCCAGTCGGACCAACCGAACCAGCCACGACAACTGGTCGCGCGCATGAGTCGGCGACGCTTCGCGCAATCTCGGCCGCCTTCTTGGCAAGTTCATATGTACGCGCTTGGGCGTTGTGCAGTTTCAAACGATGGCGATTCGCGCCAAATGTGTTGGTCAAAATTATGTCTGCACCCGCATCAACAAATTGTTGATGCAAACCAGCCACACGTTCAGGGTGTGAGTCAAGCCAAAACTCTGGTGGCTCACCTGATGTCAAGCCGAGTTCAAAATAGTTTGTGCCAGTCGCACCATCGGCGAGAATTATTTTTCCGGTTGCGATTAAATCGCTAAGCGAGGTTCGCATTCGCGAATTAGCCCATCACCGTTCCAGAAGTAATCAGGGCTTGTCGCAAACGCGAGAACGCGCCAATATTTATAGTCTTTCCAGACCGCGGACCAACGTATTGAATTGGCTCGTCGTCGTGATTCTTTCCAGCTTCGGAAGCTTCAATCAACAACCGAATAAAAATTGCCGCAAGTGGAGCGTTCTTAAATTGATTGCCACTCGTACCGCAAGCCATATAGAAACCGTCGATGCTCGAGCGATCGTAAATCGGCACCCAGTCGTCAGTCGCGTCATAGAGAGCGCCAATTCCTGATGGTGAAACCGGCACACCGAACTCGGGCATACGTCGCGCAAGACGCAACATCATCGTCTCCCAGATTTCAACGGTCGTTTCTTGACGCCAATCGTCGGCGTCTTCAATCCAGTGCAGGTCATCACACGCTGGCTCAGTACCGCCGAGATTCAATGTTCCGCCCGGATGAGGCCTGAAGTAGATGCCCGTATCTAGGTCGGCCACAATTGGGGCGTCGTCTTCAAGTTTGAATCCCTTTGGTGCTGGGGCCACATAGACCTCTTGGCGCAACGGGCGATGGCGAATGTTCATTTCTTCGGCAACTCCGGCCATGCGATTTATTTTGCTCGCATGCGGACCTGCCGCATTGACAACGATTTTGGCTTCAATTTTTTCGCCACTAGCCAGAGTTACGCCAGTAATTTTTTTGCCGTCATTATCAATTGAAACAACTTCTTCTTTGAATCGAGTTTGCGCTCCATGTGCTTTTGCTGCGTTCACTAAGTTGTGCGCCGCCAACATCGGGTCATCCATGAAACCGCTGAGTGGATCGTAAAGACCCGACAACTCGCCCACCGCGTCATCACCAAAGGCAGGATCATCGATTTTCTTTGGTGGCCAGTAGCTGCCGGCATCAAGTGCGGGAAACTTCTTGCGCAATTCATCGGCAGTCAAGATGTCGTATGGAATTCCGATTTCGTCCCAAATTTTGCGCACGGTTTCGCCGTCGTATCCTTCAGTGCGGTACACGAGATAGCCAGTGCGAATAAATTTTGCCATTCCGTCGGGGTCAACTACGCCGAGATACTCTGCCCAGTTTTCCCAGACTGTTGCCGACTCCCACGCCATCAACACAGCGTCCAGAGTTGAATAGCTGAACCGAATGATTGCCGATGACGCAGATGTCGAGCCGGCTCCAGCCGCCGAACCCTTGTCAACGATCACGACCGAGCGACCGGCTTTTGCGAGTTCTAAGGCAACTGCGCCGCCGATGACTCCCGCGCCAATTACAACTGCATCAGTTTTCACTGACTTGCCATTACCTCGCGTTGCCAGGCTGCAGTATCAGCAACGCTATTGAAAGTGAACGAATGCAGACCGACGATGTTTAATTCTTTTGCATCTTTGGCCAAACCAGCCACAAGCTCAGTTGGGTCGTAGCCGGCTGGTGAGAGCATCTTCATAATTGATGCGCGGTTCTTGCTCAAATAACGCATCGATGCACCAACACCAACTCGCACCCCAAGACTCATCAATCGTGTGCGATCAACAACACCGGGCACACCAAGCTGAATTGGCATTGTGAAACCGTTGTTGCGCTCTTGTTTCAACCACGAACGAATCAACGCGATATCAAAACACATTTGAGTCGAAGCAAGACCCTGAACGCCAGCCTCTTGCAATAATTTCTGTTTGTGATGCAACGCCGTGCTCAAATCTTCGCGACTGATAAACGCATGACCGTCTGGGTAGCTTCCAAACCCAACACGATCAACACCGCTATTGCTATCTAGAAAGTCGCGCAACAACTCAACGCCATCTGCGTATGGCCCAGCTGGTTGTTCTGCGTCGCCTGCAATTAAAAAAACTTCTTTGATCCCCTGCTCACGTACCCAAGTTGCAAGCTTTTGCACATGATCACGCGATTCAACAAGCCGCGCAGCAAAGTGCGGCACAACTTCGTGACCTGCTGCGATCAAACGAGCTGAAATTTCTTGTGTCGCCGAGATTCCTTTGACTGGTGAACAAGTCACCGACACTGGGGCGCCTGCTGGCAAGTCGAGAATTCCTTGTTCGATGCTTTTCATCGGAATCAGCTCGTAGCGCATGTTTCCGACCAGCGTCTTGACCGCCGGGGTTACTCGAAGTGAGGATTTACTTAGTCTGGAAAATATGGACATGCCGAAATACTAGAGGGTTTTATTAGCCAAACGTGTCTGGCAACTCATTTTTACGCTTAGTCACATATTCTTTTAGTTCTTCATCAATCGCGTCGTCTAGCGGCGGTGCGACATAATTCGCAAGCCGTTCTTTCCACATCCGGTTGGCTCGCTTGGCCGAGTCATCGCCACCATCTTCGAGCCACTGTTCGTAACTTGAGTTGTCTGACGTTATCGAACGATAAAACGCCGACTCGAAGTTTGCCAAGGTGTGCGCCGTGCCCAAGAAATGATTGCCTGGCGGGTTTTCGCGAATCGCATCGAGGGCTTGACCATTTGGTGAGATGTCTAAGCCTTTGGCAAATGTTGCCATCATGCCGAGTTGGTCGTCGTCCAAAATAAATTTTTCGTAACCAATTGCTAAACCACCCTCGAGCCAACCCGCTGCGTGCAAAACGAAGTTCGTGCCCGCCATCAACGTCGGAAGCAAGGTTGATGCACTTTCATATGCGGCCTGCGCATCTGGAAGTTTGGATGCCGTCAACGAACCGCCAGAGCGAAATGGCACACCGAGTCGACGCGCAAGAGCCGCCATTGTGTAGAGCACAATCGCCGGTTCAGGAGTGCCAAACGTTGGTGCACCAGTTTGCATTGACATTGAAGATGCGAATGATCCCAAAATTACGGGCGCGCCTGGTCGAACAAGTTGAGTGAACATCATTCCGGCGAGCGCTTCAGCCAAAGTTTGTGTTGCTACACCTGCAGAAGTAGATGGAGCCATCGCTCCAGCCAAAATAAATGGAGTAATAATCGTGGCTTGATTATTCGTTGCGTAAACCTCTGCTGAAGCAAGCATTGACGCGTCCCAAACAAGTGGCGACGAAGCATTAATCAAACTCGTCATCACTGTGCGGTCTTGCAGATCTCCACCAAAACCAATGCGCGCCATTTCGACACTGTCTTGGGCGCGCTCACCAGCAGTTACCGAACCCATGAAACCTTTGTCGCTGTATTTAATGTGAGCGTAAACCATGTCAAGGTGACGCTTGCTCACCGGAATATCAACTGGTTCACACACCGTGCCACCCGAATGGTGCATGCGCGGCGACATGTAGGCAAGTTTTACGAAGTTTTGAAAATCGGTGATGGTCGCATAGCGGCGACCGTTGTCAAGGTCGAAAGCAAATGGCGAACCGTAGTTTGGCGCGAACACTGTTGCGTCGCCACCGATCTGCACATTGTTAATCGGATTACGGGCGTGTTGTGTGTAGACCCGCGGGGCGGTTGCAGAAACTACTTGCCGACACATGCCTCGCGGAAAGCGCACCCGCGTGCCGTCTACATCTGCGCCAGCATCTTTGAATCGCTTAATCGCCGACGGATAGTCGCGAACTTCAATGCCAACTTCTTCAAGAATTGTGTCGGCATTGTGCTCAATGATTTCAAGACCTTCATCAGAAACAAGTTCGTAAGGCTTGATCAACCGAGTAATAAAAGCATCACGATCAGGCTCGTGTGATGTCCTCAAGGTTTGGCGACCTGCTCGCCCCCCAGACCTTTTTGTGCGTGTTACTTCAGACATGTTTCTATTCTGCCACGCCGCCCTAAGGCCTGCGACGGCGACCTGACCGGGACTGGCCTCGACCTTGACCGTCAGCAGATGATGCAACCCGCGCAGGCAGGTCAATTACTTTTGCCAAGTTCGGTGCCAATGCCGTCTTATGCGGGAACGCCATTGCTTCAACAAATAATTGTTGGAATCTTGGCTCGGTTGCAGTTTCAATTTTTGTAACTTTGCGCACTGTGTCTTCCATTTCGTGGCGCAACTTACGCGACAAAAGCGACTGCACGGCTCCGGCGCCAGCAGCATTACCGACTGCACGCACACCTGCGACTGGGCAATCGGGCACAAGCCCGAGAACCATCGCATAAACCGGATCAATGTGAGCGCCGAAAGCACCCGCAAGACGAATGTCGTGCACAACCGGGTTGCCTGCGTGCTCAACAAGAAGATCGATGCCTGCGCGCAACGCAGCCTTTGCCAACTGAATCGCACGAACGTCGTTTTGTGTTACATACAACTTGGTATCGCCATGTTCATAAAACAAATACGAGAAGGTTCTTTCATCGCTAACAATGCGGCTTGATTTCGATGTCAGTTCACCGCGCACGACGCCATCGGTATCAATGATCCCGCTCAAATACATTTCGGCGATTACTTCAATAATGCCTGAACCACAAATTCCGGTTACAACTGTGTCGCCGAGCGACTCAATAAAACCTGGCTCGTTGCTCCACAACTCTGAACCGATCACTTTCACGCGAGGCTCAAGTGTCGTTCGATCAATTCGCACGTGCTCGATAGCTCCGGCTGTCGCTCTTTGTCCGGCGCTGATCTGAGCGCCTTCAAATGCAGGACCCGTCGGACTTGATGCAGCAAACTGATGGCTCGTATTTCCTAAAACAATTTCGGCATTCGTGCCGATATCGACGAGCAGTTGCATTTCTTTTGAGCGATGCGGACCTTCGGCCAAAATTGCTGCTGCAGTGTCAGCCCCAACGTGACCAGCGATGCACGGACCGACGTAATACGCGGCGTTGGGCAAATCTAAATCGAGTTCATTTGCCCACCCGCTCACTGATTCGTTTGTAGCCAAAACGAATGGGGCCATACCCAGAGGCGTTGGATCAATTCCTAAAACTATGTGGTGCATAATCGGGTTACCGACGATGGTGATTTCTAAGACGTTTGACTTGGTAATGCCAGCATTTTTCACCAAGTTGGTAATCAAATCGTTGAGTGCTGCACGAATTGCGTTTGTCAACTCAACTTCGCCACCCGGGTTCATCATTACAAACGAAACGCGACTCATCAGGTCTTCGCCGAATCGAATCTGCGGGTTCATCAATCCGTAACTACCAACAATTTCACCGGTCAATAGTTCGCAAAGGTGTCCAGCAACTGTTGTCGAACCCACGTCAACTGCGATTCCGTATGCAGCATCAACGAAACCTGGCCAAGCAGCAATAATTTGATCTGCGCCGTCAGTGTGCCGAACCGCAACTGTGACTTCGCCTTCAGACTTTGCCATCGCCGAGTGCAACGTGCTCAAAGCCCGTCTCGCAACTTCAGGCGCTTTGCGCTTGTGTTGTGCTGCAACTGCGTTAGACAAAGCATCGGCAGCGCTCACCGAGTCACCGAGTTGTGCTTCAGGAATCGTCAAATAAAACAAACTGAAACTCGGGTCAACGATTATCGGATCTAGATCTAAATCTTTTCGCACGATCTGACGATGCACCTGGCTAATCGCCGGAATATCAATTACGACATCGCCACAGATTCGCGCCGCACACCCGAGTCGATTACCTGGAACCAACGCACGCTTAGCCCGATAATTAGTTTCAGTTTCTGCCAACCCAGACAGCGACGTCTCGGTTGCGGTTATTCCCCACTTTGCAAAAACTCCATTTGAAGGAGTGATCTGACAGCGACCGCATATTCCGCGACCACCACAAACAGAATCAATATCGACACCCATTTGACGAGCAGCATCGAGAACAGTTACGCCGTCAGGCACGACGCCGTCCAACCCCGACGGGGTAAAGACAACGCGCCGATCCATGGTTTTTTGTTACTCGGTTCTGCGGCGACCGCGACTGTTGCGGGCGGCGCGCTCTGCGTTCACTTCGTTGGGGTCACGATTTGCGCGAATCCATGCTGAACAATTCTCGTCGTTTCCGACCAACACGTCTGCTGCCATAACTAGTGTCTTAACTTCTTCGTGCAACGGATTCATAATCGCCGATGTCATGCCGGCACCAATTGCCATCGCCAAGAAAGTTCCAGTGATGTTGTTGCGCGACGGAATACCAAAACTGACGTTTGAAGCACCACAAGTTGTGTTCACTTTGAGTTCTTCGCGCAAACGGCGAATGATCTTAAAAGCCGTGCGACCCGCATCTCCCATTGCGCCTATTGGCATTACTAAAGGATCAACTATTACATCGCTTGCCGGAATTCCGTGGTCGGCTGCGCGTTGCACAATCTTTTTGGCCACAGCAAAGCGCTCATCTGGATCCATGCTGATTCCGGTTTCATCATTCGAAATTGCGACTACAGCCGCGCCGTACTTTGCAACAAGTGGAAGTACCCGCTCAAGGTTTGCATCTTCTCCGGTGACCGAGTTGACAAGTGGCTTGCCCTGATAAACCGCAAGGCCAGCTTCAAGCGCTTCAATAATTGACGAGTCAATCGACAAAGGCACATCAGTGATCGATTGAACCAATTTAATTGCACGCGCCAAAAGTGCTGGCTCGTCTGCAAGCGGAATACCCGCATTGACGTCCAACATGTGCGCACCAGCAGCAACTTGAGCCAAGGCGTCGGCTTCGACGCGGCTGAAATTGCCCTCTTTCATTTCTGCTGCCAGCATCTTGCGGCCAGTTGGGTTGATTCGCTCACCAATCATCACGAATGGTCGGCCAAAACCGATCACAACTTCTTTTGTGGCTGATGAGATAATTGTGTCGGTCATTTTCTTTCCTCTTTAATTGAAATTTAATAGCTGTCTATTTGGTTTCGTTTTCTTCTTTTTCTTCTAGCTCTTCGAGATCCAGCAAGTCTTGGTTCGTGAAGTCTGCTTCGTTGACATCAGCTTCAAAACCACCGGCATATGCGAGTTTGCCGAGACGCTCACGAGAGTACTCACCATCTAAACGATCTGCTTCGCGCTGAGCGGCCTCGGTTAGATCTCCGTTAAGCGGCAAACTCAATCGTCGCCATTGGGCAATATCTTCTTCAGCCGTGTAAATATGCGCTTTACGTTTCGCACGGTCGATCGCGCGCTGAAATTTTTCGGGCAACTGCACTTGTTTTCGCTCGCGTCCCAATTGGGCGTTTACTTGTGCCGGAATATCACGCCACATAATCACGATCACTTCGTTACTTCCGCGTGGCACTTTTAATTCTCCCTATTTCACTGCTTGGCGGTCGAGTTCAGAAACGTAACCGGTATTGATTTCGAAAAACTTTCAAGGCCGACATGTCGGTGTTCAAATTCTAAACCCAGACGCGCCGCAGCGGCCTTTCCCGCTGCAACTATTTCAAGATTGTTCGTTTGTGAGAAAAGCAAGACTCGGCGATAGTTGCCAAAGTACATATCACGCAACTCTGGATGTTCATCAAGCCCCAGCCCTTGCCAAACCAAAGCCTCAAAATGCTTTGCCAAGAAGTCAGTCAAATAAAAAGTTCCCAACTCTTGATCGTGTGCCGCCAAAAAAGCCTCTGACCCTGCAAAGAACTCGTAACAATGGGCGCCCGGCAAGCGTTGAACCTTTGGATGCTTTGCCAGTAGTTGGTCTAGATGCCCTCCCGTGCCACAGTCGGCATAAGCGACGAACACCGATCGATTGAGATTTTGCTCTATTAACTCACTAACTTGCGGCGCAATCTGTTCGGGACGATTGTGCAAGTTTGCTGGCAGATATTTGACTTCAACACTTTGATCAAAACCAGACGCTTCTAAAACTGCACGAAGTTCGCTGACTAGCGCACCACAAGCAATTATTAACGGTCGCGTGTCAGTCGACATCGCAAACTAATGATCAGGCGACTGATGGACCAGGAGGTTCGGCGTTACGCAAACGACGTGCGCCTACAAGTTGCTTGGCGGTTTCTGACGCAACTGCCGCATCGCGACAATATGCATCGGCACCAACAGCAACACTGAACTCTTCGTTCAACGGGGCACCGCCCACCAAAATGATGTACTTGTCGCGGATGCCTTTTTCTTTCATCGTGTCAACAACAACTTTCATGTAAGGCATCGTTGTCGTGAGCAGTGCCGACATTCCGAGAATGTCTGGCTTGTGCTCTTCAAGAGCTGCCAAATATTTGTTGACATCTGTGTTGATGCCAAGGTCAATAACTTCGAAGCCAGCGCCTTCCATCATCATCGCTACAAGATTCTTGCCGATGTCGTGAATGTCGCCTTTGACAGTGCCGATTACAACTTTGCCAACTGATTCGGCGCCAGTTTCTGCAAGCAGCGGACGCAAAATCGCCATGCCACCCTTCATCGCGTTTGCAGACAGCAAAACTTCTGGCACGAACAAGATGCCGTCACGAAAGTCAATGCCGACGATTCGCATTCCTTCAACAAGTGCAGTCTCTAAAACTTTTGTTGCCGACCAACCGCGATCAAGCAAAATTGTCGTGCCTTCAATAATTTCTGGGCCTAGTCCGTCATACAAGTCGTCGTGCATCTGCGCGACAAGATCAGCGTCAGCCAACTGAGCAAGGTCAATATCTTGAAATTCTTCGTTACTCAAGTGATCTCCAATGACGATAGTGAACTATAAAAAGTTGGCTTCCGCACAACGTTTCAAACGCTATCAGTTTGAGTGGCTGAAGTAATTGACATTCTCAGGTTCCAGCGGTGTGACCCCAAGAATAATGTCGGCTGCTTTTTCGGCAATCATCATCGTCGGCGCATAAATATTGCCGTTAGTGACGTAAGGCATCACCGAAGCATCGACAATGCGCAATCCCACAATCCCCCGCACGCCCATTGTCAGCGGGTCGACAACCGACATCTCATCAACCCCCATACGACAAGTGCACGAAGGGTGATAAGCCGTCTCGCCGTCTTTTCGCACCCAATCAAGAATTTGCTCATCGGTGGCAACAGCCGGACTCGGTGAAATCTCGCCGCCATCGAATTCTTTGAATGCTGGTTGGGCCAAAATCTTGCGAGCCGCGGCGATTGCCTCGACCCACTCTTGGCGGTCTTCAGGAGTTGACAAATAGTTAAGCCGCAACTCTGGCTTCACATGAACATCGGGCGACTTGATACGCACTGATCCACGAGAGTTCGAATACATCGGACCAATATGCACCTGATATCCGTGACCACCCGCAGGAGCAGTGCCGTCGTAGCGCACGGCAATTGGCAAAAAGTGAAACATCAAGTTCGGATACTTGAAAGATTGATTGCCACGAATAAACCCGCCGCCTTCAAAGTGATTTGAAGCACCCGGTCCACGACGAAACAGCCACGCCAAACCAATAAAAGGTCGGTAGTGAAGTTTCAACATCGGGTTCAGCGATACGGGCTGACTGCAAGAGTGCTGTACATAAACCTCGAGGTGGTCTTGCAAGTTTTCGCCGACACCCGGCAAATGATGCACTGGCTCGACTCCAACACTCTTGAGGTGCTGCGAATTACCAATGCCAGAAACTTGCAGCAACTGTGGCGAGTTGAATGTACCTCCACATAAAACAACTTCTTTTGCATCGACAGTGCGTTTGCGTCCGAACGGAAGCTCAAAATTGACACCGGTAACTTTTTTATTCTCGATGTTCAACTTCGTTACTAGAGCGCGACATTTAACAGTCAAGTTCTTGCGATGCAACACCGGGTGTAGATATGCCCGCGCCGCACTAAGTCGACGACCGCGCCTTAGATTTCGGTCAAAAGCGGCGAAGCCCTCTTGCTTATAACCGTTTACATCAGTAGTTAATTCATGACCGGCCTGCTGCACTGCTTTGAAAAAAGCAGAGAACAACGGATTTTTAATCGGGCCACGTTCTTGCTGCAGCGGCCCGTCGTGCCCACGGAACTGATCATCGGGATCTGCGGCTAAACAATTTTCAAGTCGTTTGAAATACGGCAGACAATGTGCGTAGTCCCAAGTGCCCATACCCGGGTCACTTGCCCATCGTTGATAGTCAAGCGGGTTGCCGCGTTGAAAGATCATTCCGTTGATGCTTGAAGATCCGCCTAAAACTTTTCCGCGACCTTGCGTGACGCGACGGTTGTTCATGTTCGGCTCTGGCTCTGAAACGTAGAGCCAATCATAAAAACGACTTCCAATCGGAAACGTCAAGGCCGCCGGCATATGAATGAAAACGTCCCACCAATAATCTGGGCGCCCGGCTTCAAGCACTAAAACTTTATTATTTGGATTTGCACTCAATCTGTTTGCAAGCGCTGAACCCGCTGAACCGCCACCGACAATTACATAGTCGTAAACAGTCTTGAGTTTCTTCAAATCGCTCCCTGCATTCGAGCAGCCTCAAGCGTGTTTTCGAGCAAACATGCAATCGTCATCGGACCGGTACCACCAGGCATCGGCGTGATCGCGCCAGCGATCGCTTGAACCGCATCAAAATCAACGTCGCCAACAATCTTGTTGTTTATTCGCGTCACACCGACATCAATCACGGTCGCTCCCGGTTTGACATGTGCAGCCGTCACCATACGCGCAGCACCAGCAGCAGCGATAATGATGTCAGCCTCGCGACAAACTTCAATCATGTCTTTGGTCGACTTATGCGCAACCGTCACGGTGGCGTCAGCACCACGCCTCACTAGCAATAACATTTGCGGCAACCCAACCAAAGCCGAACGACCGATTACAACAACTCGCTTACCGACTGTTTCGATTTTGTACCGCTGAAGAATTCGAACAACTCCAAGTGGCGTGCATGGCACATGGCCCGGCAAATCTCGAACAAGACGACCCAACGAGCGTTCAGTCAGACCATCTACGTCTTTTTCGACCGGCAGCAATGCTAAAACTGCTTCAGTGTTGATGTGCTTAGGCAATGGCAACTGCACCAAAATTCCGTGCACAGTTTTGTCGGCAACCAACTCGCTGACTGCCTTTTCAACCTGAGCCTGAGTTGCATCAGCAGGCAGTTGCAAACCCTTTGACACCATGCCAGCCTCTTGAGCCTTTTTGTGTTTATTGGCTACATATATATGACTAGGTGGATCGTCGCCAATCAATACAGTCGCCAAACAAATTTTTGGGTTGCCGGCTGCAGCAATAGTCGCCTTTATCTTGGCAACCGTCTCATCTCGCAACTGCATGCCGTCAAGCAGCAATGCACCACCAGCAGTGCGCTTAACTTCTGAACTCATGAAAGTCCGACAATTTCACCGTTCGCATCGAAGTCAATAATCGCTGCAGCAGGCTTTGTGCCGAGTCCTGGCATGGTTCGCATGTCGCCACAAATTGGATAAACGAATCCAGCACCAATCGACGCCCGCACTTCACGTACGTTCAATGTGTGACCCGTTGGGGCCCCACGCAGAGATGCATCACCAGAAATTGAAAGGTGTGTCTTGGCGACGCAAATCGGCAACTTGGCAAAACCGTTATCGGTATAAGTTTTGATTTGCTTGTTGGCAAGACTGGTGTATTCGACTTTCGCCGCGCCGTAGATAGTTGTCGCAATCTTCTCGATCTTTTCTTTGAGCGACGCTTCGTCTGGGTACAAGAAGTGAAATGTGTTCTTGTCGTTGCAAGCTTCGACAACTGCATTAGCCAAATCTGTGGCACCTGCACCACCATCGGCGAAGTGAGTGCAAACTGCAACTCGAGCGCCCGCTTCTTCGGCAATCTTGCGAATCGCGTCGTGCTCTGATTTGTGGTCAGTCGGAAAACTGTTGATTGCCACAACTGGCGAGACACCGTGCGCCTTGACGTTTTCAATTTGCTTCATCAAGTTCGCTGCACCTGCAATTACATCTGCTGGGTTCTCTTTCAAAAGATCTTCTGGCAGAGCTTTGCCGGCGACGATCTTGTACTTACCTGAGTGAGCTTTCAACGCGCGCACGGTAGCAACGAGCACCGCCGCATCAGGCACGAGACCTGAAGCGCGACATTTGATGTTGAAGAATTTTTCTGCGCCCATGTCGGCGCCGAAACCTGCCTCGGTAATCAAATAGTCACCTGAGTGAATACCGATCAAGTCACCGACGATCGAAGAGTTGCCGTGCGCAATATTGCCAAACGGGCCGGCATGCACAATCACCGGAGTATTTTCAATCGTCTGCAACAAGTTCGGCTTGATTGCTTCACCCATGATCACTGCCATCGAGCCAGCACCGCTAAGTTGCTCTGCAGTCACTGGCTTGCCTTGCGAGTCATAGCCGACGACGATGCGAGCGAAGCGAGCACGCATATCTTCTTTTGAAGTTGCAAGCGCGAGAATCGCCATGACTTCTGATGCTGCTGTGATGTCGAAACCAGTCTGACGAACTACTCCGTCTTCTTTTGTTCCAAGACCGATGATCAAGTTTCGCATCGAGCGATCGTTGACGTCCATTACTCGACGCCAAGTGATGTTGTTCAAATCTAAATCGAGATCATTTCCTTGGTGCAAGTGGTTGTCGACCATTGCTGACAGCAAGTTGTGTGCAGCAGTCACAGCATGAAAGTCGCCCGTCAAGTGCAAGTTCAACAACTCCATTGGAATCACTTGGCTGTAGCCACCACCAGCAGCGCCACCTTTGATTCCGAAAGTTGGTCCCATGCTCGGCTGACGCAAACTGATCGTGGCTTTTTTGCCGATGTGCTTCATTGCTTGACCCAAACCCACAGTTGTGGTTGTCTTGCCTTCGCCAAGCGGTGTCGGCGTGATCGCCGTGACTACTACATACTTGGCTTTCGGGCGACTCTTCAACGAATCGATCGCGTCTAACGAAATTTTGGCGAGACTTTTGCCATACGGTTCGAGAAACTCGCTACCAATACCCATTTGTGCAGCGATTTCTGTGAGCGGTTTGGCTGTTGCCTTGCGCGCGATTTCAAGATCTGATGGAAAACCCATTTTTGCCTTTTCTCTTATTTTTTGTTCAATTGATGCGACCTCCTACTCTACAGATCACTTTCTAGGTCCTGAAGTCGCTAAAGTAAAAATGTCATGGCAAAACACAAATTTGACCCTTACATGAGGTTGACCGAACCGATGGTTCGCGAAAACGGCGTTTTACGTGTTGCCACTTGGCAAGAAGCCCTCTCGAAAGCTGCCAAAGGATTGGCTACGACGAGAGACGCCTTCTCGCCGTCGGCAGTCGGCTTTTTCTCCTGCTCGAAGTCAACAAACGAGATGAACTTCATCGCTCAAAAATTTGCTCGCGCCGTAATCGGCACAAACAACATCGATTCATGTAATCGAACTTGACACGCACCCTCGGTGGTCGGTCTGGCCACCGTTTTTGGAGCAGGCGGAGGAACAAGTTCATACGCCGAAGTTGAAACTGCAGAAGTAGTAGTTCTTTGGGGCTCTAACGCCCGCGAAGCCCACCCGATTTATTTTCACCACGTCTTGCAGGGCGTTCGTAACGGCGCAAAACTTTTTGTTGTCGACCCACGTCGTACTGCATCTGCACAATTCTCCGACATGTGGCTTGGCTTGAATGTCGGCACCGACATCGCTCTTTCAAATACGATCGCCCGCGAAATCATTCATGCAGGTCTCGCGCATAAAGAGTTCATCGAAGGCAGCACGTCCAACTTCACCGAATATGCAAATTCAGTCGAACCCTGGACTCTTGAAGTTGGCAGCAAAGTTACTGGTGTGCCCGCCGAGGCGATTCGCGAACTTGCCCACGCTTTTGCCAAAGCCGGCAGTGCACAACTCTGCTGGACCCTCGGCATCACAGAACATCACAACGGGGTTGACAACGTTCTCTCGCTGATCAATTTGGCATTGCTTTGCGGTCATGTTGGTCGTCCAGGTGCAGGGCTCAGCCCGCTCCGCGGTCAAAACAATGTGCAAGGTGGTGGCGACATGGGAGCGTTGCCAAACAAGTTGCCTGGATTCCAAGACGTTGAAGACGATGCTGCCCGCGAAAAATTTAATCAAAAATGGAATTGCGTGATCCCACCAAAAAATGGCTGGAACTTGACCCAAATGTTCGAGGCAATGGAGCGCAAAGAGCTTCGCGCAGTTTTTGTAATCGGCGAAAACCCTGCGCAATCTGAAGCTGACGGTGCGCACGCCACTCACCTGCTTGAGAACCTCGACTTCCTCGTTGTGCAAGACCTTTTCTTGACCAAAACAGCGCAGCTCGCCGATGTTGTATTTCCTGGTTCAGCTTCGTGGTGTGAGAGTGACGGCACAGTCACTAACTCTGAGCGCCGCGTGCAGCGCGTGCGAAAAGCAATTAATTCGCCTGGAAACGCTCGCGACGACATTCAAATCATTCTTGACCTCGCCCGCGAGATGGGTCACGACTGGAAATATGAATCTTCTGAACAAATTTGGGACGAACTTCGCAGCCTTTCGCCAATGCACGCCGGCATGTCATACAAACGTTTGGCAGAACTTGGCGGCATTCAGTGGCCATGCTTCAGTGAAGACACGCTCGAGCCGTCGTTCTTGCACGGTCGCTTGTGGGACAAAGACCCGGCAAAGCGTGGTCGCCTCGCTCCATTCAGTGTCGTCGTCGACGAACCACCAGTTGAAGCGACATCACCTGAGTTTCCGTTGCGCTTGACAACTGGTCGCCGACTTGACTCATATAACACGGGCGTTCAAACTCGTGGCTTTGATAGCCCGCTTCGCTTCGGTGAGACCATTGATGTTTCTCCAGAAGACGCAGCGAATCTTGCAGTGCGAGATAGCGAAGTCGTACGGGTCAGTTCGTTGCGCGGCTCGCTTGAAGTGCCGGTGCGCATCGACAAAAACTTGCGTCCTGGTCTTGTGTTCATGACAATGCACTTTCCAGATCAGGTCAATACAAACTTGATCACAATTGACGCAACAGACCCGAAGTCAGGCACCGCCGAGTTCAAAGCAGCGGCTGTTCGCATTGATCGAATCAACGAGCGAGTACCAGTCGCCGGCGAATAAAAGTTAGTGCTCAGGCACTAAAACAAATTTGCCAAAATGCTTTTTCTCTAAAAACTCAGCCTGGGCTCGGGCAATATCTTTCAGAGCAAAAGTTTTCGCCACAACTGGCCTGATCTGACTTTTTTCAACATACGAAATCAGGTTCGGAAATACTGGCTCGTCCCACGCAGTACAACCAATCAGGGTTAAGTCTTTTAAATAAAAAGTTCGTAAATCTAATTCGACAATCGGTCCACCAATAGCCCCAGATGACGCATACCGCCCACCGCGACGCAGCACCTGAAGCGACGATGCAAAGTCTTTACCGCCGACGTTGTCAATCACAACATCAACTGCTTCATCTCCAAGTTCGTTAACTAAGTTCTTTCCACGTTCGATTGCTCGGTCAGCCCCAAGTTCAAGAACTTGCTGTGTTTTTTTGCTGCCAACGATCGCTGTTACTTTTGCCCCGCGCAACTTTGCTAACTGCACGGCTGCCGAGCCGACACCACCAGAAGCGCCAGCGATCAAAACGTGTTCGCCAGAGACAACTTTTGCTCGATGCAGCATATTTTCTGCCGAGCCGTAGCTGCACGGAATCGAACCTAACTCGACATCGCTCCACTCCGATTGCACCACAAAAACTTCTGATGCACGAACTTTTACGTACTGCGCAAATGAACCGTCAAAGTCCGAGCCCATCCAGATGTTGCGCATCGAACTAAACCCGTCGGGGCGCATGCACGGTCTGACCAAAACTCGGGCACCAATCAGACTCTGATCAACATCTGACGCAACACCAACAACACGACCACAACAATCTGTGCCCTGAATAAAAGGAAAAGGCGTCGGCTCGCTCCACCCACCATCTGATTTCGGCAAATCACTCTGTCGAGCATCGCTCGCAATTTCGTTGGTACCCGAACTGACCGACGACGAATACCAACCCAATCGAGTATTGATCTCAGTGTTGTTTACACCTGCAGCCAAGACTTGCAACAGAATTTCGCCGCTTGCAACTTCAGGCAACGGCACATCACGATATTCGAGTTTGTCGTAGCCGCCATTGCCGGTTGTGACGATTGCTTTCATTTGCAGATGTTACGACTAATCAATCAACTCGTCAGTGCGCATACCTGCATGCTCAATGTGAATCGGCAAGACACGACCGTAAAGTTCTTTCGCGCGTTGCGGGCTACTGACCATTCCAGGCTCCGAAACATAACTGAAAATTGCGACATATCTTTTGCGCGGTCCACGCAGTGGCGCAACGCGATGAAGCGAATAGCGACCTTTGAAAATTTGTAAGTCACCTGGCTCAAGTAGAAGTGTTTTAATCAGATCTTTGTCGCCGTCCAAAACCCGTTCAACTTTTTCATAATTCTCTTCGGTTAACGAACGCACCATAGGGCTGTATTCAAACTCGCCACCCGACTCTGCATTTTGAATCGCCAGCGTCACCGTGAAATTATTAGTGTCGAAATGCCACGGAAATCCATTGCCTTCCTCCGCGAGATTTACGGTCACATCAGCAAGCGGGTCAGCGTATGGAAAAAATTTATCTTCTTGCAAAACTTCTTTGATGAACCGAGAAAAAGCCGGCCAGTCAAATATTTTTCGCAGGATGCTGTCAGCACCAAAGTTGTCGGCAGGCACAAAGGCATTTGAGCGATCAAAAAACCTTCGCAGCGGATGACTAGTCGGCAGATCTTCTCGATCCGCAGTGAAGTAAGGGTTCGTCCGAGTGAAGTTGCGATGTCCGAACTTCTCAACGCGGTCGCACTCGCCGACCAAATCGGCGATTCTTTCGGGTCTGAAAAAGCCTTTAAGCACAACGCAGCCGTCTGCCCTAATTGAACTCTGTGCACTTGTGACAACCTCGGCACGCTTCTGATTCGGTTCGGCGATCGGATACCGCGAAGTGTCAATATATTCGTCGTATTCGCTGTATTCCGTGTAAACCGTCAGATCATCCACTATTCAATAGTCGCACACCGACTCGGCTGACGCGTATTTTCTTTTAAAGCGTCTAGTTCCAGTAAGTCGCTAGATGGCTACTTTTAGTCGTAAAGTCAAAGACGCAATGGATCTCAAAATCGCCTCTGGAAAAGCAACAGCTGACGAGCGCGATGCAGTCGACTCGCTTCTCGGCCCCGCCCCTGAAACATCGCAAGGTGCCGAGCGCGATGCAGTTGGGCTGCGCGTTTCACACGGCGGCGAGTCGTTGCGCGAACTACGTCATCTGCTTTTGCCAGTACTGCACGCTGTAAACGATCGAGTCGGATTCATCAGTCGAGGCGCAATTAATTACATCTCACAGCGACTTGACGTCGCCCCAGCCGAAATTTATGGCGTGACTACTTTTTATGCGTTGTTCGACACCAACGAGCGACCAGCTCGACAAGTTCACGTTTGTGTTGACTTGGCGTGTCGTGCAATGGCCGGGTGCACAGAAAATAATTTGCCCGAAGGGTCAGTCGCTTCACCTTGTCTTGGCACCTGCGAACGTGCCCCGGCAGTGCTTGTAATCGAGACCGGAGTTTCACCTCGTTTTGAAGTTCTTGCACCCGCAACTCGCAACGACATTGTCGAACTTGTTGCAGGAAAGTCAGCAGGCACAGAACAGCCAGTGAATGCTGGCGCTCCGCAAACACCCGACAGTTCGCTGGTGCTTCTGACACGAGTCGGCATTGCCGACCCGCTGAGCATTGACGACTACATCAAGCACAATGGCTTCACCGCGTTGCGTCGAGCGTTTGAAATTGGTCCAGAAAAAGTAATTAATGAAGTCACGGCATCTGGCTTGGTTGGCCGAGGTGGCGCCGCATTTCCAACCGGCAGAAAATGGGCGGCAGTTGCAAGTCAGCCCGTAAAGACTCGTTATCTAATTTGTAATGCCGACGAGTCAGAGCCTGGCACTTTCAAAGATCGGGTCATGCTTGAGGGCGACCCATTTGCCTTAGTCGAGTCAATGACGATCGCCGCATTTGCAACAGGTTGTCAGCACGGTTACATCTATTTGCGCGGTGAGTACCCACGCGCAATGCGACACCTAGAAAACGCGCTGAGTATCGCACGTAAAAAGAATTACCTCGGCGACAATATTTTGAATTCAGGTTTCAACTTCGAAATCACAATGTTCAAAGGTGCAGGCGCCTACATTTGCGGCGAAGAAACGGCAATCTTTAATTCAATTGAAGGCTTCCGTGGTGAACCGCGCAATAAGCCGCCGTTTCCAGTTGAAGTCGGACTCTTCGGCAAACCGACTGTTGTCAATAACGTCGAAACACTTCTCAACGTTTTGCCAATTATTCAGAGCACGGGCGAAAAATATGCCTCGTGGGGCTCAACTGGCTCAAAGGGCAAAAAACTTTTCTGCGTCTCAGGCGCGGTCAAAACACCGGGTGTCTACGAAGTTACATTCGGCGCAACTTTGCGTCAATTGATAGAACTTGCGGGCGGTCTTAAAACAGGTTCATCAATTCAGGCAATTCTTCTTGGCGGAGCCGCCGGTGGTTTCGTTGGGCCCGAAGACCTTGACCTTGAATTAACAATTGAGGCTGCAAGGGCCGCCGGCACGACACTTGGCTCAGGCGTCATCATGGTTCTAGATCAAACTGTCGACATGGTTGACCAGTTGCAAAGAATCGCCGCGTTCTTCAGAGACGAATCATGCGGACAATGCGTGCCGTGTCGCGTCGGTACTGTTCGCCAACAAGAAGCACTCGCCCGTCTTGTTAAATCATCTGGTACAGCGAGTGCTTCAGTCGATCTGCAACTGTTGCGCGACTTGGGCCAAGTGATGCGCGACGCAAGCATCTGTGGTCTGGGTCAAACGGCCCACAATGCCATCGACTCTGCTCTTACTCGGCTTAAGGTGTTTTCGGCATGAGCACACAAGTAACTTCTGGTTTACAAGTTCGCAAAAGCGTTGAACTTACAATTGACGGCAAAAAAATAACCACCCCCGAAGGCTCGACACTTTTAGATGCCTGTCGCGCATCAGGCAAGGACATCCCCACTCTTTGCTACGGCGACACGATCACACCGAAAAATGCATGTCGCGTGTGCATGGTTGAACTTGAGGGATCTCGAACCCTCGTGCCGAGTTGTTCGCGCAAAGTTGAACCCGGCATGGTCGTAAATACTGACAACGATCGCACCCGCCTCAGCCGCAAACTCGTGCTCGAACTTCTCGGATCTTCAGTTGATCTCTCGCTGACAAAAAATGTCGCACGTTGGAACGAAAGTTACGGAGCAGAACCGCTGCGTTTTGGTTCGCCATCGTTTCATCACAACGATCGCGATGAGGCTGTAACCGGTCACCATCACGCACCTGACGGAAAGACTGCCGAGACAGTCCATCAACCAGTAAAGATCGACAACTCGCTCTACATTCGCGATTACTCGAAGTGCATTTTGTGTTATCAGTGCGTTGATGCCTGTGGCGAACAGTGGCAGAACACATTTGCAATCACAACTGCCGGTCGCGGCTTTGATGCTCGAATCTCAACCGAATTTGCAGTTGATCTCACCGATTCGGCCTGTGTGTATTGCGGAAACTGTATTCAAGTTTGCCCGACTGGTGCATTGATGTTTACGACTGAATACGAAATGCGCGAAGCGGGCACATGGCACGAAGAGGAACAAACACAGACAGAAACAATCTGTCCGTATTGTGGCGTGGGTTGCGCGCTCACCTTGCATGTACAAGACAACACAATCGTCAAAGTCAGCTCACCCAGCGATCACTCGGTAACCCACGGTAATTTGTGCATCAAAGGTCGATTTGGTTTTCAGCACGTTCAAAATAATAAAATCGACTAATGAATTCGCTCGGTAAACGTCTACCGATTGTCGACATCGCCCCGCTGGGCAGTAAATCAATAGATACAGCCGAATATCTCAAATCGGCGCAAGATCTTTATTCGGCACTAAGCGAGATCGGCTTTGCTGTGATTATCAATCACGGTGTCGACACAAAAATCATCTCCGAGATGCGCGATGCGGTAGCGACAGTCTTTTCAACATCGCGAGAAGTGTTGCTGCAAGACATGGTCGTCAAAGGCAACTACCGCGGCTTTGTGCCGTTGGGTTATTTCACACCAAACTCAGGTCAAGGCAAAGCCGACCAATATGAAGCTTGGAAACTGCACAACGAAACTGACCCGAATGACCCGATTTGCGAAGCGAGTCATCTATACGGTCCCAACAAGTGGCCCCGCATAAACCATGACATTCAAACACCAGTCATGCGTTACTGGCAGGCGCTAACAGGTGTTTGTGAGAATTTGATTGTTGCGCTGTGCACTCAACTTGATGTTGACCCGAATCAAATACTTTCTTGCATGACAAACCCGCTCACAAATATGACTCTGCTCAACTATCCACCCATGCCACCCCAAAGCGACCAATGGGGCATTCATCCGCATAAAGACTTCAACTTGATGACGCTGTTGGCTCACGACCCTGTTGGTGGGCTTGAAGTTCGCAATCGCAATGATGAGTGGATCACTGCCGATTGTCCGCCAGACGCAATGGTGCTTAATGTTGGAGACATGCTCGAACTTTGGAGTGGTGGTCGCCTTATCTCGACCCCACATCGCGTTTTCAATAGTTCTGGCAAACCACGACAATCTTTTCCATTTTTTTCGAAACCCCGTTTTGATGTTGTGATTCAACCATTAGTTAAACCAATTGAAGGTTTTGAGCGCCTGCCACTGCATGTGGGCACATCAGCTGCCGATATTTGGTATTCGAATTGGCCAGACACCGTCTCAACAGACCCCGCTCAGGTTCTTGGCGAGTTCAACGCCTCATGACAAAAGCAAAGCGCGGTCGAAGCTTTGAAAAATCTGCCGAAAATACCGTAACTACTAGCGAAGGTTTCGTTGCCCACCGCGATTTAGTTGATCATTCAAGTCGCCTGAAAAAGAACTTCTATCAAGTTGGAGAAAAAGTTTCGTGCTTGGTTGGCAATGGGCTTTCTAACCAAACTTTCATTGACGCCCCAGAAGGAATCATCGCCATTGATACTGGCGAGTCAAACGAAGAGATGGTGGCCGCGATGGCGCAGTTGCAACAGCGAACTGCAAAACCGATCGTCGCTGTTCTTTATACACATTTTCATTACGTTGCAGGAACCCAGGCTGTGCTTGATGCATTTCCGGATCAAAAAATAAAGATCTACGGTCACGAAAAGATCGCCTACAACCGTGTTCGTACCGCAACTGAAATCGCCCCTGCATACAGTCGCGGTCTTGTCGAACAATTCGCCATCACCCTGCCTACAGAAGGCAAAGACGGAAACGTCAACGTGGGTCTTGGTCGTTTTTATCGCAACCCTGAGCACAAGACACAAACCAACGGCTTTATTGCACCTACTGAAACTTTTAATAGTGCATGCACTTTGAAAGTTGCCGGACTTGAGATCGATGTAATGCCAGCCCCGTCAGACGCTGACGACTCGGTCACTTATTGGTTTAAATCGCTTGGCTGTGCGGTAAACAATCTCGTCTGGCCCGTGCTCTTCAACGTTTTTGCTATTCGTGGCGAAGAATACCGCGACCCACGAATTCTCTTGACCGGCATCGATCATTTGCTGTCGCTCTCAGCAAAGCATTTAGTCGGTGCACACGGCATGCCAATTAGTGGTGAGCAAGAAATCTTTGAGCGGGTCACAAAGTACCGCGACTCAATTCAATTTTTATGGGATCAAACAGTGCGACTCACTAATCGTGGCTACACAAGCGTTGAATTGGCCCATTCAATTCGCCTGCCAGAGTTTTATGACGATGACAACTTAACTTCTGAGTTTTACGGCGTCGCCGAGCACCATGTGCGCCAAATCCGCAGCGGACTGCTCGGGTGGTTTGACGGAGACGAAGCAAACCTATTTCCTCTGCCGCGAATTGAACATTCAGATCGAATGATCGCGGGCTTTGGTGGCCGTGAGAAGGTTCGCCAGCAGACGCGCGATGCGATTGATAATGACGATCTTCGCTGGGCCTGCGAACTTGGCTCATGGCTAGTCAACAGCACTGATGTCGAAAATTCTGACAAAATGCTGTTATCGAGCGTGCTTCGTTTGATTGCCCAGCGAACAACAGCAGCCAATATTCGCAACTGGTGTTTGGCTCGCGCCCGACACCTAGACGAGACGTTTGACCTCACACGGTTTAACCGTCATCGAGTTTCAAAAAAACAAGTCATCGCATCGCCTGTTGGCAATTCTTTAAGCGCACTGCGAGTGCTGCTGATTCCCGAGCGCGCAACGCGAGTTGAAACCCACATTGCGTTTAACTTCTCGGGCCACAAAATGTCGGGTTTGCATATTAGAAATTGTGTTGCTGTGCCAACGAACGGTGTCGGCGCCGAGATTGCAGTCAATTGCACCCCAGAAATTTGGGCCGACATTATCTCGGGTGATCTCAAACTTTCTGTTGCAGTCGAGACGAATGCACTAACTGTCACCGGAGATAAATATCGGGCTCTTGAGGCACTTCAAGTCTTCGACGTTGAGAATTTGCAGTCGTGACAAAACTGCCGAACGCGACACCTGAGTTTTCAGGAAGCATCTCAAAAACAATTCCCCAGTCCACCCCGAGAAAACTCACGGCACCGCAAGCACCAAAAGGTGCGCCAAACGTTTTGTTGATCATGCTCGACGATGTCGGGTTTGGCTCGTTCGGCAATTTTGGTGGCCCCGTCGACACGCCAGGACTAAACAAAATTGCCAAGAATGGTCTGCGCTACAACCAATTTCATACGACGGCTCTTTGCTCGCCGACTCGAGCAGCACTTCTTACTGGTCGCAACCATCACACCGTGCACATGGGTGGCATAACCGAAATTGCAAATTCATTTCCTGGCTACGACAGTGCGATTCCGCCAGAGTCAGCAACGATTGCTCAAGTGCTGCGGATGTCGGGCTACAGCACAGCATGTTTCGGAAAATGGCACTTGACCCCATCATGGGAGCAAAGTCCGGCGGGGCCATTTGATCGTTGGCCAACAGGAATGGGATTTGATCGCTTCTACGGAATCATGGGTGCAGAGTCATCGCAATATGAACCGCCTGTTTACGATCAGACAACTGCGATCGCACCGCACATAGGCAAACCTGAATATCACCTGACAGAAGATTTGGCAGATCAAACCATCAATTGGATGCAACGTCAGAAAGCGTCGTCGCCGAACAAGCCATTTTTTTGTTATTTTTCGACTCCCGCAGTGCACGCGCCGCACCATGTGCCACGCGAATGGATTGAAAAGTACAAGGGCAAGTTTGATCGCGGTTGGGACAGCCTGCGCAACGAAATTTACGAACGTCAACTAAAACTTGGTGTGATTCCTCAGGGCACAGCGTTAACCAAACGACCCGAACAAATACCAGCGTGGGATGAATACCCCGAGCGCTATCGACCAGTCGCCCAACGCTTGATGGAGACCTTTGCTGGTTTCCTCGCGCACACCGATGCTCAGATCGCTCGAGTAATTGATGCCCTTGATGATCTGAATATTGCCGAGAATACGTTGGTCGTTTACATAACTGGCGACAACGGAGCAAGCGCTGAAGGCACAATTCACGGTGCATGGAGTGCTCCTTCATTTCAAAACGGCGTACCCGAAGATCCTGAGTGGCTGCTCGATCACATCGATGATTTCGGCACTGCTCGCTGCGAGAACCACTTCAATGTCGGCTGGGCATGGGCGCTCGACTCTCCATTTCAATGGATGAAGCAAGTCGCTTCTCACTTTGGTGGCACCCGCAATGCAATTGCCATTTCGTGGCCGAAGAACATCAAGGCTGCAGGTGAATTGCGAACACAGTTTCATCACGTCATCGACATAGCACCAACAATTTATGAAATAGCTGGCATTGAAGCCCCAGAGTTTGTCAATGGCATCAAGCAAATGCCGATTCACGGAACTTCAATGACTTATTCGTTTGAAAGTGCTTCATCACCAAGCACACACAAGACGCAATATTTCGAAATCTTGGGCAACCGAGCGATGTATCACGAGGGCTGGATTGCGTCTTGCTTTCACGGTCGCCTGCCATGGATTCGACTGCAGGGTTTCGAATTTGACGGACCGCAAGAAGTTTGGGAGCTGTACAACATTGCCGAAGACTTCTCGCAGGCCGTTGATCTCGCAAAGTCTGAACCCAAGAAACTAAAAGAGTTACAAGACCTCTTTGAGCGTCACGCCAAAGAGTTCGGTATTTACCCGCTTCGCGACCCAGGCTCACCGCGCCACGGAGACTTTGCCGTGCCCCACTCACTAGATGGTTTCAACAAAATTAAATACACGACTGCCCACACCCGAATGCCAGAAAGCTCGGTGATCAATTTAAAAAATTGTTCATATCGAATTACCGCTGAAATCAAAGTTACGAGCAAGAGCGACTCGGGAGTCATTGCGTGTCAAGGCGGCAACATGGCTGGTTGGTCGCTCTACTTAGACGAACAAACGAAGCCTGTGTTCCACTACAACCTGTTCGGTCATGAACAATTTTCATTTAAAGGCGAGACGCCCCTCAAATTAGGTAATCAAAGCGTTGAAGTTTTGTTCGCTTACGACGGCGGCTTTGGCGCAGGCGGAACTATCTCGCTTTCGGTCAACGGGTCTGAAGTGAGCCGTGGTCAAATCACAAAAACAGTTCCGCTTGTGTTTTCAATGAGTGGCGAAACATTCGATGTCGGAATAGACACTGGCTCGCCTGTCGGGCCATATCGCCACAACTTTGAATGCACCGCACAAATTGAAAGTGTGACACTTGAACGACTTGATGAGCCGCCCAAAGATATTTTAGAAAAAATGCGTGAGGGTGAATTTCGTGCGAGCCTCAGCACTCAATAATGCTGATTAAAAAAATTTAAACTAAAACTGTTTCAAGTCGCTTGCGCACTGCGTCGCGAACTTGGGCATCAAAGCTTCGAACATGTGACGCAGAAAGTTTGTAGACCAACTCAGCGTCCCCTGCTTCAAGCGCGTTAAGAATTTCATCGTGTTCGTCAAGAGCATGACCCATGTCGGCAACATCTGCGAGATACATGTGCCAAAGTCGATCACTCTGGGCGTAGAGAACGTCGAGCGTGTCGGTCAAGAAACGATTTCCTGCTGCTTCCCACACAATCTCGTGACACTCAGCATCAACGTGAATTTGATCTTGAGCAGAAATGCCGGGCTTCTTTGCTTTGTCTAAAACTTTGCGCATCTTGATCCAATGTTCTGGTCGACCCCGCTCACATGCGAGTCGCGCAACATACGGTTCAAGAATCGCTCGAGTCTCGTAAAGCGTCGCGAGTTCGGCGATATCGACACTCGAAACGATCATTCCGCGTCGTGGAATCACGACCAAGAATTGATCTCTCGCCAGACGCTGAAGTGCTTCTCGAATTGGGGTTCGCCCGATGCCAAGTTTCTCTTGCAATTCGTCTTCTCGAACCACTGACCCGGGGGTCAATTCGAGGCGCACAATCATGCGCCGAATAAGGCCATATGCCTGTTCACTAAGCGATTCTTTTGCCATTTGAGTTAGATCCTACCCTAGTGATATCGTAGTGATATATCACCAACTGAGAAAAATTAATGGGGACAAAATGAGCGATTTTCCAAAAAATGCAAAGTGTGTAGTCATCGGCGCAGGCATCGTCGGCAATTGTTTAGTCGGTCATCTCGCCAAACTCGGCTGGACCAACATGGTGCAAATCGATAAAGGTCCGTTGCCGAACCCAGGTGGCTCAACTGGTCACGCATCAAACTTTATTTTCCCAACTGATCACAACAAAGAGATGGCGTTGCTCACGCTCGCTTCACAAAAGCAATACATCGAACTTGGAATGAACAACACATGCGGTGGCATCGAAGTCGCACGCAACCCAGAGCGTCTCGAAGAATTCAATCGCCGTATGACATCTGCAAAGTCTTGGGGCATTGATGCAAAGCTCCTCTCGCCTGCCGAAGTAAAAGAACTCGTGCCATTCATCAACGAAAAAATTGTTCTTGGTGGTTTCTACACACCAAGTGTCTCGTGTGTTGATTCGCTTCAGACCGGCACGTTGATGCGTGAGAGTGCAGTGAAGTCAGGCAGTCTCAGCGTGTTTGCAAACACCGAAGTTCTTGACCTCGAAGTAGAAAACGGAACGATCAAAGCAGTCGTTACAAACAAGGGTCGCATCGAAGCCGAATACGTTGTCGTTGCTTGCGGAGTTTGGAGTCCAAGAATCGCAAAAATGGCCGGGGCGAACATTCCACTTACACCTGCTGTTCACCAAATGGCCGACGTTGGCCCGATCGATATTTTGCAAAAGACAAATGCAGAAGTTGCGTTTCCGATCGTTCGCGATATGGATACTTTCTGTTACGAGCGTCAGACCGCTGGCTCAATGGAAGTCGGAAGTTACGCGCACCGCGCAATCTTTATGCACCCAGATGAGATTCCATCTAATGAAGCGTCGGCTCTCTCACCAACCGAGTTGCCACTCACGCAAGATGACTTTGACCCGCAGATGGAGCAAGCAATCGAATTAATGGACATGCTGGGCGACGCCGAGATCAAATATGCGATCAACGGTTTGCTTTCGCTAACCCCAGATGCGATGCCAGTACTTGGCGAAACCGTCGAAGTAAAGAATCTTTGGTCAGCAGCAGCAGTTTGGATCAAAGAAGGACCGGGCATTGCTCAACTTGTCGCCGAATGGATGACATACGGATACCCACATTTGTGCGACCCGCATTCGTCAGACATTTCACGTTTCTACGCTCACGAAAAAACTGAGCACCATATTTATGCAAGATGTGACGAGCACTTCAACAAAACCTACGGAATTGTTCACCCTCGCGAACAATGGGCAACTCAACGAGATATGCGTCGCAGTCCGTTCTACGCACGCGAAGAGGCAGCAGGCGCCAAGTTCTTTGACGCTCGCGGCTGGGAGCGTCCGCAGTGGTTCACATCGAACGAAAAGTTGATCAACAAGTTCAAAGATGCGTGCGAAGCCCGCCCTCACGAGTGGGACGCCAGATGGTGGTCGCCAATTACCAACGCCGAGCACTTGCAAATGCGCGAATCGGTAGGCATGGTTGACCTCACTGCATTCAATGAGTTTGATTTCACCGGCCCAGGTTCGATGAAGTTCTTGCAATACATGTGCGTCAATAATGTTGACGTTGAAGTTGGCCGATCGGTTTACACACCTCTGCTTACACCTGGTGGTGGCTTCAGAGGTGACTTAACGATCATGCGACTGGGTGCCGAGCATTTCAGAGTAATCACGGGCGCCTTTGACGGCGGACGAGACAACTATTGGTTCAAGCGCCACATGCCAAGCGACGGATCGGTGACGTTTACCGACATGAGCTCAGCGCTCTGCACGATTGGTGTCTGGGGCCCGAATGCCGAAAAGACAATGGCAAAGATCGTCACCGGCGACCACAAGGCCTTCGACGTTTCGCAAAAGAACTTTCCTTACGGTGCAGTGCGTGAAGTTCTCATCGGTGGCGTTCCTTGCACGATGTTCAGAATTTCTTATGTCGGCGAGAACGGCTGGGAGGTCTACACAAAAATGGAGCATGGTCTTCGTGTTTGGGACGCAATCGCCGCAGCCGGCAAAGAATTTGAAATTATTCCGGTTGGCATGGGTGTTTATGCAGTGACTGGTCGCATCGAAAAGGGCTACCGCTTGATGGGCGCCGAACTCGAAAGCGAATACAACCCACTCGAGGCTGGTTTGGCACGAGCAAAAGTAAAGTCAGCAGACTTCATTGGCAAAGCCGAATATCTCAAAGCCCGCGACGAGAAGCCATGCGCAATCATGTGCACACTTGAAATGATCGACAACACCAGCAAGTCAGGCATCAAGCGCTACCCAACAGGTGGCAACGAGCCGATCTTGACAAAGACTGGCGAAAGAATTGTGGATGCCAAGGGCCGTGTCTCGCGAGTTACAACTGCGGGCGCAGGTCCATCAGTTGGCAAATACTTGCTACTCGCCTATCTCACGCCAGAACATGCGGTTGAAGGCAACGAGCTTCAAGTTATGTATATGAACGAGTTGTTTCCAGTTCGCGTTGCGCGCGCCGGCAGTCAACCGTTGTTTGACCCAACCGATGCACGCATGAAGAGCTAAACAAAGCAAACAAAATGAATATCCTCGTTTGCGTCAAGCGTGTTCCAGCCCCTGGTGCACGCATCAACATCACTGCTGACGGACAACAAGTTGACACTGCTTTTTTGGGTTTCACGGTTAGTCCTCACGAAGAGTGCGCTGTTGAGCAAGCAGTTCAGTTGATTGAAAAGCATGGCGGCGATGTCACAGTTTTGACGCTCGGCCCTGCCGAAGCCGAAGAACAACTTCGTACCGCGGTTAGCACTGGTGCAACAAAAGCTGTCTTGGTGCCGATTGACACGACAGATTGGGATCCACAAAAAACCTCAGAAGCACTCGCCAAAGTGATCGCCGAACTTGAAACAGCAAACGGCAAATACGATTTGATTCTCTTCGGCAATGAGTCTGCAGACTCGTGCGGCTATCAAGTCGGCATTCGAGTTGCATTGAAACTTGGGCGACCAATTGTGAACGGTGCAAAAGGTCTCGAAATCGAATCTGGTATCGCGACAATTCGCCGTGAGAGCGATGCGGGCGTCGAGATCTACAAACTTAAAACTCCGGCTTGTGTGGGCGTTAAAGAAGGCATCAATCTTCCGCGATACCCGACGATGAAAGGTCGGCTTGCATCAAAGAAAGTTGCGATCACTCAGAGCGCCATGACGGCTGAAACTGGCGGGCTGAAGTTGATCACCCTGCAACGTCCGGCTGAGCGCGCGAGCAACACAAAAATTCTAGGCACTGGCCCAGAAGCAGCATCTGCAGTTGTAGACCTGCTCGAAGAATTAGGTGTTTTCAAATGACCGTCCTTGCAGTTGTCGAACACGATCGTGGCACGATTACTTCAGCATCACTTGGCGTCTTAACTGCCGCGCGATCTCTCGCCAAACAGATGAACACAAAATTTGAGGCTCTCACCATCGGCTCAAACGCTGACGCGCTAAGTGAGATCATCGCAAAATATGGCGCGACCACCGTTCACCAAGCGCATCACTCGGCACTCACTGATTTTGGACCAGAAGCGTGGGGCGAATCGGTAGCTCAAATCGTGCGCAAAGTTTCGCCGTCACTTGTTATCGGCACCGGCACCGAGCGTGGCCATGAAGTAATCGCCCAGACTGCTGCCCGCCTCAATTTGCCGGCATCAATGAACTGTCTTGAATTTGATAAAGGCTTTACCGGCACAGAACCACTCAAAGTTGTGCGCGCTCGCTGGGGTGGCTCACTTCTTGAAGAAGCAGAAATTGATTCGCCAATCAAACTTGTGACATTGGCAAATCATGTTGTTGAGCCAACAGAAGAACCTGTTTCTGCCAGTGTCTCGGTTATCGACGTGCAACTTGACGAGTCAGTCACCCAAAGTTTTGTGCAAGATCGCGTTGAACGAGTCGCTGGCGTAACACTGGCTACATCGCCTGTTGTTGTAAGTGGCGGTCGTGGTGTTGGTTCGGCCGAAGCATTCGCCCCGCTCGAAGAACTTGCCGGTCTGTTGAACGGCGTTGTTGGTTGCTCTCGAGCGGTCACCAACAACGGTTGGCGCAACCACACCGATCAAGTTGGCCAGACAGGCACTCGCATCGCGCCAGATGTCTATATCGCCTGTGGCATCTCAGGCGCTATTCAACACTGGGTCGGGGCAATGGCGTCAAAAAATATTTTGGCAATCAACACAGATGCACAAGCGAACATTGTCACCAAGGCTGGCTATGCCGTAATCGGCGACCTTCACGCTGTTGTGCCAGCAATCTCGGCAGAGATCCGCCGCCGTCACAATAAATAACGCAAAACTTTAACGTTTCTCGCCTAAATACTCGGATTTAGGCTTTGTAAAACTAGAGTTTGAACTCGTGAGTACCGAGAGTCTTGAGCCAAACCGTCGTCGTGGAAGAGCTCGTACATCTAGCACCGAAGTCAAACTGCCCGAGCAAAAACCCTTTAAGCAGCCCGTCATGCGATACGAACCGACGAAGGTTCTGAGTGACGACGAAGTTGAATCAATCCACCATGCAAGTTTGCGCATTCTGTCTGACTACGGAATGGACTTTTTAGACCCAGACGCTCGTGATCTGCTTAAAAAAGCTGGCGCCAAAATTGAAGATCAACGCGTGCGGTTTGATCCTGAGATGATTCTCGAAACGATCAAGACGTGTCCAAGTGAGTTCAAACTTCACGCACGCAACCCAGCCCACACGCTAAACGTTGGCGGTAAGTGGATGGCCTTCGGCGCAGTGGCCAGCACCCCGAACTTCATCGGTTTCGACGGTGTTCGCCACCCTGGCAACCGCCAAGATTTTCAAAACCTTCTCAAACTGACCCAAGTTTTTAACATCATTCACTTCAATAGCGGCTACCCAGTTGAACCGATTGATCTTCACGCGTCGATTCGCCATATTGAAACTACTTACGATCTTTTGACTCTCACCGACAAAGCAATTCACTGTTACAGCCTTGGGCGTGAACGCAACAGAGACGTTCTTGAAATGTGCCGTATCGCGCGACAAATAGACGACGCGACACTTGATCGCGAGCCTTCGGTGTTCAGCATCATCAATTCATCCTCGCCATTGAGACTTGATACACCGATGTTGCAAGGCATCATGGAGTTCTCTTCGCGCAATCAAATAATTATCATCACACCATTTACATTGGCTGGCGCAATGGCGCCAATCACTCTTGCCGGCGCACTCTCTCAACAAAATGCCGAAGCGCTCGCAGGCATGACATTTACTCAGGTTGTTCGTCCAGGCGCACCAGTGGCATACGGCGGGTTCACAAGCAACGTCGACATGCAGTCTGGCGCACCCGCATTCGGTACTCCCGAATACATGCGCACAGCAATGGCTGGTGGCCAACTTGCGCGTCGCTACAACGTGCCATATCGCTCGAGCAACGTTTGCGCATCCAATGCACTTGATGCTCAAGCCGCATACGAAAGTGTGTTCTCGCTTTGGGGAGCAATTCAAGGTGGCGTAAATTTCTTGATGCACGGTGCCGGATGGATGGAAGGTGGACTGCACTCGTCTCTCGAAAAATTTGTGCTCGACGCCGATCTGCTGGGCATGGTGGCTGCATATTTAGAGCCGATTGTTGTTGATGAAGCCACGCTGGCTCACGAAGCAATCGGCGAAGTTGGCCCCGGTGGCCACTTCTTTGGCGTGCAACACACTCAAGATCGTTTCCGCGATGCGTTTTACAAACCAATGATTTCTGATTGGCGCAACTATGAAAGTTGGCAAGAAGGTGGAAGCCCTACTGCTGTAACAAAGACAACCGAACTTGCAAAAACATGGCTCGAGGCATATCGCACTCCGGCGATTGACGAGACGGCCCACGAAGAACTGAAAGCTTTTGTCCAGCGTCGCGTATCTGAAGGTGGAGTCGCCACAGATTTTTAATAAGTAAAGATCAACGAAAGGTAATTCGAGTGAAATCATCAGCAAGAGTTGTAGTTATTGGCGGTGGCGTAGTTGGCGCTTCGGTGCTTTACCACCTCACGAAAGCCGGCTGGACAGATGTCGTGCTTGTTGAGCGCAAAGAGTTGACTGCTGGTTCAACTTGGCACGCCGCTGGTGGCATGCACACTCTTAACGGTGACCCGAACGTTGCTCGGTTGCAGCAATACACGGTGAATCTTTACAAAGAGATTGAAAAAGAATCTGGTCAGAACTGTGGCATCCACTTGCCTGGCGGCATTCAATTGGCCGATACCCCAGAGCGTCTCGACTGGCTGAAGATGGCCCACGCTCGTGGTCGCTATTTGGGAATGAAGATGGAAATCATTTCTGTCAAAGAAGCCAAAGTCTTGAATCCGCTGCTTGAAGAAAAATATTTTGTCGGTGCACTTTACGACGAAGACGAAGGCAGCGTCGACCCATACGGCGTCACTCACGCATATGCGATCTGCGCACGCAATCGCGGTGCCGAGGTTTATACGAATACTTGGGTCACCGGACTCAATCACCGCCCAGACGGCACATGGGATGTAATCACCGATAAAGATCACACGATTCACGCCGAGCATGTCGTCAACGCTGGTGGTCTGTGGGCCCGAGAAGTGGGTCGGATGTGCGGCATTGAGCTTCCTGTTTTGGCAATGGAGCATCACTATTTGATGACCGAACCAATGCCAGAAGTCATCGAGTTCAACCGCGTCAACGGCAAAGAGTTGCCACACATGATCGACTTCGCCGGCGAAATTTACGCCCGACAAGAGGGCCAGAGCATTCTGCTCGGCACATACGAGCAGAACAATCGTCCATGGTCACCAAAAGAAACCCCGTGGGATTTCGTGTTCCAGTTGTTGCCACACGATCTCGAGCGCATCGCCCCAGAACTCGAACGCGGCTTTGCTCACTTCCCTGCCGTGGGACGAGCAGGCATCAAAAAGTTTGTCAACGGTCCGTTCACGTTCTCGCCTGACGGCAACCCATTGGTCGGCCCAATCAAAGGCATGCCAGGCATGTGGTCAGCCTGCGCTGTTATGGCGGGTCTGTCGCAAGGTGGTGGCGTGGGATTATCGCTTGCCAACTGGATGGTTCACGGCGATCCTGGCGCCGACATTTGGGGAATGGACGTCGCTCGTTACGGCGATTATGCAACGCTCGAATTCACCAATGCAAAAGTGCGCGAAAACTATTCACGTCGCTTTCGCATTACCTTCCCTAACGAAGAACTCACCGCAGCACGACCACTGCACACGACACCAATTTATGATCGGTTGCTCGACCACAACGCCGTGATGGGCGCTGGCTTTGGTCTTGAACATCCACTTTGGTTTCAAGACAAGGGCAAAGAGCCAGTCGAAGATGTAACTTTTTATCGCTCAAACGCATTCAATAACGTCGGCGAAGAGTCGCGTGCTGTTCGCGAGCGCGTAGGTTTTTCTGAAGCCTCGAACTTTGCGAAATACAAAGTCAGCGGACCTGGCTCGTCGGCATGGTTGCAAAACTTGTTCACCAATGCTCTGCCAAAAATTGGTCGCACAGTTCTAACCGCGATGCTCAACCCAGAAGGCAAGATTGTCGGCGAATTTTCAATTTCGCGCATCGGCGACGAAGAGTTCTTCTTGTTCGGATCACAAGCCGCCGAGATTCACCATCCGCGCTGGTTCTTGGCTCACATGCCGGCCAATTCGCAGATTCGCTTCGAAACTCTGGCTCTGTCGATGGTCGGTCTGACGGTTGCTGGTCCGCGTTCGCGTGATGTATTGCAAAAGCTCACGGGCACTTCGCTGGCGACAAAAGACTTTCCGTTTATGAGCTTTAGGCGTGTCAACATCGGCAATGCTCCAGTGTGGTTGTCGCGCATGACGTATACGGGCGACTTGGGCTACGAAATCTGGATCGCCCCCGAATATCAGCGCTACCTGTTTGATCTCATTTGGGATGCAGGCAAAGAGTTTGACATGCGACTATTTGGTTTCAGAGCATTGATCACAATGCGTCTCGAAAAGAATTTCGGTACTTGGTTCAGAGAGTATCGACCGATTTATACACCTCTAGAAGCAGGTATGGATCGGGCGATGAAGTTCGACCACGACTTTATTGGCCGAGCCGCAGTTGAAGCCGAAATGAAGACAGGTCCGGCACGCAAACTCGTGATGTTCAAAGTTGATGTAGACAAAGATCGACCCGCCGACGTAATTGGTGACGAACCCGTATTCCACAACGGAGAAGTAGTCGGTTGGATAACCAGCGGTGGCTACGCCCACTACTCGGGTGTTTCACTTGCGATGGGTTACATCCCGGCAGAACTAGCCAACGATAAAACGACTGGTTTCGAAATTGAAATCATCGGCAACATGCGGCCGGCAACTTTGCAACTTGAACCAGTGCTTGACCCATCTGGGTCGCGCATGCGTGCCTAAGTATTAGTTAGAACTAATTCTGTAGTTGCTTAAGTTTTGCCATCGGTATGTGGCAACGCATGAAGTGCCCAGGCTCAACTTCGTTGAGGTTTGGTTCTTCAGACTCGCACAAACTCTCGTAGCCCGAGCCAACTTTGCGCGGGCAACGTGGATTGAGCACACAACCGCTCGGCGGATTCGAAGGACTTGGCACAACACCAGTCAACGGAATGCGCTTGCGTGTCGTGCCATCAATATTGGGCACCGACGACAAGAGCGCTTCGGTATAAGGGTGGAAAGGCCCACCGAACACACGCTGCGATGTACCAAATTCAACCACGCGACCTAGATAAAGCACGGCAATGCGATCTGAAATATATCGAACCACACCAAGGTCGTGAGAAATAAATATGAAACTTGTCTTGTCTTGCTTTTGAAGATCAACCAACAAATTCAAAATCGCTGCCTGCACCGAAACGTCAAGTGCCGACGTTGGTTCATCGCAAAGAACAATCTGTGGAGCGCCGGCAAACGCGCGAGCAATCGCCACACGCTGCTTGAGACCGCCAGAAAGCTGCACGGGTCGCGCACCATGCAAACTTGCCTCAACACGCATGCCCAACAGCAACTCGTGTGCTCGGTCAATTGACGAGCGCACGCTAAACCCACGCAGGCGCTCAACTGCTCGACTTACAATTCGCGTCACACTGTGACGACGGTTCAGAGCCTGGTCAGGGTTCTGAAACACAATCTGCATTGCGCCAACATCTTGCACATCACGACGATTCAAAGTCTTTGCCAAGCCTTTGCCGTCAAGCGTGACCACACCGCCTTCTTCGGGTGCGACTAGACCCAACACAAGTTTGGCAATCGTCGTCTTTCCTGAGCCTGACTCGCCTACCAGCCCGAGAGTCTCGCCAACACCCAGAGTCAGTGAGACGTCGTTGATCACTCGAACTTGATGACCGTCTTGCGTAAACACTTTTGACAGGTGGCTGACGTTCAGCAGGCCATCACCAACATTGGCCGTGCGTGAAGTTGATGTTGATGTTGCTTTTATCTCGATCTGCTCGACCGAGCGCGGTAAACCACTGGCTTTGTCACTGTGGAAGCATCTCGCAATATGCGAACCTGAGATATTTACCATCTGTGGTTGCGTCGAACGACATTTGTCTTCAGCCAATGCACAACGGTCAGCAAAAACGCAACCATCAAAGTGAGTGCCAAGTGCAGGTGGCGTACCAGGAATCGTGTCTAGACGGTCGACGCTCTTGTGCAAACCACCGCGCGGAATGCAACGCAACAACCCAACCGTATAAGGATGACTTGGATTGTTAAACAAATCTGCAGTTGCGCCTTGTTCAACGAGTGCGCCAGCATAAAGAACACCAACGCGATCACACATATTGCGAATCACACCCAAATTGTGGCTGATAAACAAAACTGCAGTTCCGGTATCACGACGCAACTCACGCACGAGATCTAAAACTTCAGCTTCAACTGTGGCATCAAGACCTGTCGTTGGTTCATCCATCACCAACAATCTTGGATTCGATGCCAGCGCCATCGCAATAACAACTCGCTGTGCCATGCCACCCGACAATTGATGTGCGTATCGTCGCATAACTTGCGCGGGGTCTGATATCTGAACTCTTGTCAGCGCCGCCTGTGCCATCTCTAACGCGTCAGTTTTTGACGCTCCATTCAGTTCAAACACCTCGGCGATTTGCTTGCCGATTCTGATAGTTGGGTTAAGCGCCGTGGCTGGATTTTGATACACCATTGAGATTGCCGAGCGACGCAGATTGGCGACATCGCCCTCACCAATATCGACGATGTTCTTGCCCTCGAACAAAATTGAACCTGCGGTGATTTTGCCGTTACGCGGCAAATATCGCATCGCTGCAAAGGCTGCAGTTGACTTGCCACAACCCGATTCGCCTACAAGGCCGTAAGCCTCACCAGGTGCGATGGAAAGTGAAACGTCTCGTAACACTTGGCGATCAATGCCGCGAACCGTGTACGAAACTTCGAGATTGCGAAGTTCAAGTGTCGGAGTATTGGCAGTACTCATAATTCAAACACCTCAAGTAGTGCATCTGAGATCAAATTGATGCTTACCGCGACTGACGCAATCGCCAAAGACGGAAACAAAGTTGGCCACCACACATTGGTGAAAATCAACGACCAAGTATCAGCAACCTGCGTACCCCAGTCAGGCGAGCCAGCTTCAAGGCCTGCGCCCAGAAAAGAAAGAGTCGCGACTGCAAAAATTGCATAACCCAAACGAACCGTGAACTCAACAATCAGAGTTGGCAATACGTTTGGCAGTACTTCTCTAAACAAAATGTGGCCAGTTTTTTCGGTACGCAATTTAGCCGCGGCTACATATTCAAGTTCAGACTCGCCCAGCACTGCCGCACGCACGGTTCTTGCCACGTTTGGCGTAAAGATGAAGCCGATAATCAAAATCGTGATGATTGAAGACGAACGGCCAATCGCAGCCACGGCCAGCAAAGCGATGATGATTACTGGGATTGCCGAGATCGCTTCGAGTATGCGCATCAAGACCATGTCAAATTTGCCTTTGAGATAGCCGGCAGTCAAACCAAGTGATGCACCAAGAAAGGCTCCGAGCAATGTTGCCAGAAACGAAATGACGATAATCACCCTCGAGCCAATTATGACTCTTGAAAATACGTCGCGGCCGTTGCTGTCAGTGCCGAACCAATACTTCAAAGAAGGCGCAGAGTTAATCGACTCGTAGTCCATAAAGTCTTGGTCGTATCGTGCAATCAATTTGCCAAAGACCGCACTGATTATCCAAAACGCCAAAATCGATGCCCCGACAATGAACGCCTTGTTCTTTTTGAGAACTGCGAGGCGCTCACTGAGCTCGGTCTGTTTTGCTTGTTCTGCTGTTTCGTCGGTCATTCTGTCACTCTTTGTCTAATGCGTGGGTTTAGAACTGCAAACAAAATGTCGGCAAACAACTGGAACACAATAATCACGACACCGGTTAGAAACACTGCGCTCTGAAGCAGTGGAAAGTCTCGAGCGATAACAGCATCGAGCAAAATATTGCCAAAACCTGGATAGTTAAATACTCTTTCAATTGCGATGAGCCCACCAGCAAGATACGGAACTTGAGTTGCAATAACTGCGATCGTTGGTAACAACGCATTACGCAACACGTGGCGAAACACAGCAGTTTTTCGTGAGAGACCCTTTAACACCGCCGTACGCATGTAGTCAGAATCAAGAGCTTCAATTACACCTGCTCGAGTGATTCGAGAGATATAGCCAAACAAAACAAAAAGAAGTGCAATAGACGGAAGAATCAAGTGATAAATGCTGCTAATTAAATTTGGGTTTTCTTCGTCCGGGAATGCAGAAACTGGAAACGCGCGAATCGCTACTCCGAACACAAGAATCAGCACAACCGCCCAAACAAACTCAGGAATCACCGCAGCCGAGAGTCCACCAACTGTCAATACCCGGTCAACTTTCTTGCCTCTGTTCATTGCCGCAGCGATGCCACCCAAAATGCTTATGGGCGCAATCAAAATCAATGCAACAATTGCCAACTGCGCAGACTTACCGGCTGCGGGCCCCAAAATTTCGCCAACGGGTTGTTCATACTGCAACGAAGTTCCGAGGTCACCAGTCACTACCCCGCCCATCCATCGGCCATATTGCACAACGAGTGGTTTATCGAAGCCTTTTTCTTTATTCCAGATTTCAAAAGCTTCAACAGTTGCGTCTCTGCCAAGAGTTTGCTTGGCGATATCGCCAGGCAAAATAGAGGTCATTAAAAAAATGATTACCGAGACGATGACAAGAGTCAAAAGCGACAGCCCAACTCGCTTGACAATGAATCTCAGCATAGAAATTTCAAGTTTAGCAACGACAGAACAACACCTCTTGACTTGCAGGACAAATAAAAAGAGACCGACCTAGTTTTCTAGGCCGGTCTCTTTTTTAATTACTAATTAGTATTCGAATCGCTATTAAGCGTTCTTTCCTGAGGTCCAGTTCGCACCTTGCTGGTTGAACTCAACACCCTTAACTTTGTTTGAAGTTACAGACACGCGAGTTTCGTTGTAAACAACGATGATCGGTGTGTATTTGAGTGCTGCCTTTTGAATTGCCGAACTTGCAGCCTTCTTCTTGGCTGTTGTAAGCGCAGATGTCCACATGTCAACTGCTGCATCAAGGTCTGGTGCATCAAGGTAGTGCGGGTTCCAGTCTCCGGTCGACTTCCACTCGCGAGTGAGATACTCGTCAGGTGTTGGACGGCCAGCCCATTCAGCGATACCGAATTCGCTTGCAAGCCACTCGCCCTTATTCTTAACTTTTGAACCCTTGACTGATGGGTAGACCGAGTAGGCGTACCATCTCGCGCCACCACCGTCTGAACCGTCGAGATCAACTGTTACGTCGATGCCGATTTCTTTGCACGATGACTTGACAAATTGTGTGAACTTGTCGATGTCGTCGCGCTTCCAGCTCTGAAGGGTCAATTTGAAACCGTTCGGCACACCAGCTTCTGCGAGAAGAGATTTCGCACGAGCGATATCTTTCTTGCGTTGTGGCACTGTCTTGTCTGCGGTTGGGAACGAGTCCATTACTGAGTCATTGGCAAGCAATGCATAACCACCAAGAACGCCCTTGATGTAGGCGGTTCGGTCAAGTGTCAATGCAATTGCTTCACGAACACGCTTGTCAGTCAATTGACCGATGTCGGCGCGCATGTGCATGTGCAAACCACCACATGTTGGAACCAAAGTCTTGTAGAACTTTGCCTTTGGCAATGTGTCTGCCTCGTTGCCGTAAAGCAAGTGAATCGAGTCAAGCTTGCCGGTCTTCAAAGCTGGAATTGCGGCACTCTGTGAAACGTATTGGATCTGCTCCATCGTCTCGAACGATGGCATTTGAGCCTTGTCAAAGTAGTTCGGGTTGCGCTTGAACACGGTCTTTTCGTTGACCTTGTGCGAAACCATGATCCACTTGCCGGTGCCGTTCATCGTCTTAACCCACGACTCGTCACCCTTTGTGCCGTTCTTCAACATGAGCAAACCGTAGTTTGAACTTGAAACTGCAAACGGGAAGTTCGCATTTGCCTTCTTCAGGTCGAAGCGAACTGTTGTCGCGTTTACTTTGACACAGTCAGCAACGTCGGCAAGACGAGCAGCCGACTGAGACTTGTTTACTGGGTCAAGGTGAGACTTGACTGTGTAAACAACATCATCTGCAGTAAGTGCTGCACCATCGTGGAACTTTACGTCTGCACGAATTGTGAATGTCCAAGTTTGACCAGCGTTCGAACCCTTCCAGTTTGTCGCAATGCTCGGCTTGAGCTCGCCTGACGGCGCAACATCACAAAGCCAAGAACCAACGGCATTGAGAATTCCGAGTGATCCACCTTTTGACATCCAAGGTGCTGCTGGGCCTTCTTGAGCCTGAGCTGCGTACCTGAATACTTTTCCTGCTGCACCGACGGATGATCCGCCGAGCATTTGAGCGAACGGAATTGCTACTCCGGTTGCTGCTGCTGCCTGAATGAAATGACGACGCGACAAACCTGTTGTCGAGACTTCATTTGTTGTTTGCTCAATTGTTGTCATTGGTTCCCCTTGTGTTTTGAATAATTGTGACTGGTGAAATTGCAAATTAAATTGCGACCCACCAAGTCGCGACCTCAATCATATGGCAAACGACACACCTAAGTCCAAATAATGAACAGGTTGGGGTTTATTCACATATTCACTAAAAGCCCGTTTTATTGGCTCTTGAAGCCTTAAAACTGACCTAGGCGCTGACTCGGTCTGCGGCCAATTTGGCCCCGACCTTGCCGATTCGCTCAATGCGCTTAACAAGAGCGTCGCGAGCCTGCTCAGCTTCGGCATTTAAGCCAGTCAATTCGGCGAGTTTCCAATGGCGCAAAACTACTGGCACCAAAATCTGGTCGTGGTGAATTAACAAATCATAAACCCCGAGTCGGGCGATTTCTCGCGACAGTCGCTCAAAATCAGGGATGCCTGTGCCTGGCATTGCAAACGTTCGAACGGCACGCTCGATTCCGATCACCATATTTGAGGGATCAACTGCAATCGCCGCCGTAGTCAAATCTCGATAAAACAAATAGTGCAGATTCTCGTCGTTACCTACACGCGACATAATCGCTTCGCCAACTTTGTCAGTCATCAATTTGCCGGTGTTGCGGTGAGCGATTCGTGTTGCAAGCTCTTGCATGCTCAAATACGCCAGCGCTTCATAAAGATCGAGCGGTGCTGGCACCTGACCGCCACGAACTTGCTGCATTCGCGCTCGTTCAAGATCAACAGGGTCAATCGCGCGGGTCACCGTCAAATAGTCGCGAATGACGATTGAATGTCGACCCTCTTCGGCAGTCCAATTGCGACCCCACTCGCCATAGGCGCCATCGTTGCCAAACAATTGATCAATGTCGCGAAAGTAGTAAGGCAAATTGTCTTCGGTCAACAAATTTACGAATAACGAACCGCGCACCGCATCTGACATCACGTCATTACCAACACCAAAGTCTGAGTCGTTCTCTGACCATGGCTTGCCCGGTTCAAAATCTTTTCCGCGACTGTACGGAACCATCTCATGTGGAAACCACTCTTTAGCTACACCGAGATGTCGATTCAATAACTCGCCAGCGACTGGCTCGATTTCTCGCAATAGTCCGCGTTCATCCATGACTAAACCCTAACTCAACAACTGATCAACAAGTCGTTGCAATGGCGTGTGATAGTCGTCAAGCAGCGTCAGGTTGCCCTCACACATTTTTGAATTCTCCAACACCGAGTTTGCGGGGCGTTCGGCCGGGCGTTGCGGACGCAGATCGGCAGTCGACGTCGACAACACTCGACTTGGGTCTAAACCTGCAGCGATTAATACATCTTGTGCGAAACCGAACCAACTGGTGAAGCCCTGATTTGTGACGTGCCAAATTCCGATTCGCTGATTTACGGCGAAGTCAACAATCACGGGTGCGACATCGCTCGTAAATGTCGGCGAACCGATTTGGTCATCAACGAATGTAAGCGTCGGGCTGGTTGATGCAAGACGCAAAATAGTTTTGACCATGTTCGCGCCATGTGCACCACAAACCCACGAGACTCGCACGACCGCATCTTGAGTTAGATCTAGTTCTCGCTCGCCTGCCAACTTGCTTGCACCATATACCGACTTTGGATTCGGCAAATCGCTCTCGAGATACGGGGTTGGCTTTGTGCCATCAAAGACATAATCAGTCGATATATATATGACTCGCGCTCCAGACTTGCGAGCAGCAGCCACTACATTTGCCGTTCCATCGCGATTTACACGCATTGCTTTTTGCGGATCTGACTCGCAGGCATCAACTGCGGTCCACGCGGCGGCATGAATTATCGCTTGGGCGTTTGCTTGACCAATGACTAGATCGACTTGAGATTTGTTGGTGATGTCTAGGTCGGCGTGACTCGTTGCGACAACTTCGTGGCCAGACTTTTGCACCGCCAAAACCAAATCAGTGCCCAATTGGCCAGCAGCACCAGTAACGAGAATCTTCACTATTTTTTTGCTTTCAGCGGCTCCCACCACCAGCGGTTATCGCGATACCAATTCACGGTTGCTTCTAGCGCTTCATCTAAAGATCGAGTGCGCTTCCAACCCAGTTTTGAGATTTTTGAAATGTCGACCGAATAGCGACGGTCATGGCCCAGACGATCAGCCACATACTGCACACTTGATTCGTCTTTTTTGAGGAGCGAAAGCAATTTGTCGACAAGCACTCGATTGGCTGTCTCGTTACCCGCGCCGATGTTGTAGATCTCACCAGCGATGCCGTGCTCAAGAGCCAAATGAACACCCGAACAATGGTCGTCAACATATATCCAGTCGCGCTCGTTTAATCCATCTCCATATAGAGGTATCTTTTTGTCGTCGAGCAAGTTTGTCGTGAAAAGCGGAATGGCTTTTTCTGGATATTGAAACGGGCCAAAATTGTTGGTGCACCGAGTAACGACAACTGGCGTGCCGTGCGTTGAAAAATACGACAGGGCGATCAGATCTGAGCCGGCTTTTGATGCCGAATACGGACTTCGTGGTTCAAGCGGATCGCTCTCGCGCGATGAACCAGTTTCAACCGAACCGTAAACCTCGTCGGTGCCGATGTGCAGCACTCGCGCGATGTTCAAACGTCGTGCCGCATCGATCACGACATTCGTACCAAAACAATTGGTCAAAATAAAGTCTTCGCTGCCAGCGATCGATCGATCAACGTGGCTTTCGGCGGCGAAGTGCACGACCGCATCGTGGCCAGCCATCGCTGCTTCGACATCGCCAGGTTGGCAAATATTGCCTTTGACGAACTTAAATCTTGGGCTGTCGTCAACATCTTTCAAAGTCGAAAGATTGCCGGCATATGTCAGCGAGTCGTAAACCGTTATTTCATGATCAGTGTTTGCGAACACCCACCGCACGTAATTCGAACCAATAAAACCGGCGCCGCCAGTTACAAAAATCTTCATTTTGAATTAAGTCCGCATCGGCCAAAATGGGCGCACTTGCGAATCGATCGCGTCACGCGTTGGGTTCGCGGCATCGCGGTCGGACAAAATTGGTTTGGCGATTCCCCAATCGGCTTTAACTGCCTTGTCGTTATATGCAAGCCCTAATTCATCTTTCGGGTTGTAATAACTATCTACAAGGTATGTGATCGTCATGTCGGTTAGCGAGGCAAAACCGTGAGCAACACCCGGTGGAATAAAGATGCCTCGGTGGTCGTGGGTGCCGTCTGCGCGCGCTCCAATGTCTATTACTTGTGTCGCTCCATCGGTCGGTGAGCCAACACGCAGGTCATGCAGCACGACTCGGCATGTACCGATTGGCACGTACCAATAGTCAGCCTGGTGCAAGTGATAATGCAAACCGACTACGCAACCTGCTTGACGGTCACCGCGATTGCCCTGCAACATTTCGCGACCAAGTGGAAACCATTCGCGTCGGTATGTCTCAATGAAAATGCCCCGTGAGTCTCCGTGCATCTGCGGTTCAACGATCTGCACGCCCTTAATCAAGTTCGACTCGGTGATCTTGGCCATTACTCGAGCTCGACTTTCGAGTCGTCGCCAAGCATCAATCGCAATGCTCTTGGCTGCTGAATGCTTCGGGCGACTTCTACGTCTCGACCGATCAATGAGTCTGTCAGTTTTGAAACACCAATAATTGAACTGCCATCCAAAACTACTGAGTGCTCCATTTCTGACTTGACCACGCGACAGTTTTTGCCAAGTGACGTATATGGCCCGATGTAGCTATCTTCAATAACTGCATCAGCGCCAATCACAACTGGGCCACGAATACGCGAGTTCGAAATCTTTGCACCTTTTTCAATTGTCACTCGGCCTTGAATCTGTGATGCCGCATCAACAGTGCCATCGATGCGATGCGACATTGCGTCAAGCACAAGACGATTGCACTCGAGAAGTGGGTCTTTCTTACCGGTGTCAATCCACCAGCCTTGCAAAACTTTATGTCGCACCGGAAGTTTGTTGTCAACGAGCCACTGAATCGCATCAGTGATCTCTAGTTCGCCGCGAGCCGAAGGCTTGATTGAGCGCACAGCTTTGTTGATCGTCTTGTCAAACAAATAGACACCAACCAGCGCAAGATCTGACGGCGGGTCTTTTGGTTTTTCAACCAGACGAACCACATGGCCGTTTTTGTCAACCTCGGCTACACCAAATTGTCGTGGGTCTTCAACGTGACAAAGCAAAATCTGTGCTGAAGGTTTATCTTTGGCGCTGCTCGCCCGCGCACTTTCGAATTCGGTCACAAATTCTTCGAGACCCTGCTCGAGCATGTTGTCACCGAGATACATAATGAAATCATCGTCGCCAAGAAACTTGTCGGCGATCAACACACAATGCGCCAAACCCAACGGCTCATCTTGCGGAATGTACGTAACTTTGACTCCAAATTGAGTGCCATCGCCTACTGCTGACTTAATTTCTTCACGAGTAGAGCCGACGATGATGCCGATGTCGCGAATGCCTGCACGTGCCATGGCTTCTATTCCGTAAAACAAAATTGGCTTGTTGGCTATCGGCACAAGTTGCTTGGCGCTCGTATGGGTAATCGGCCTTAACCGCGTGCCAGCGCCGCCAGAGAGAATCAGGCCTTTCATCAGCCCATAAGCCTAGAGCGATACCACGAACTAGCGTGATTAATCATGAATCAAGGTCTTAACGCGTTTTTGCACCCATTTGCCAAACCCACAAAAGACAACTTCATAAAACTTGTGCGTGGTCAAGGTGCTCTCGTTTGGGATGACAAGGGCAACGAACTTGTCGACGGCATGGCCAGCCTTTGGTATTGCGCAGTCGGACACGGTCGAAAAGAAATTGCGGATGCCGTAGCGGCGCAGATCTCGACTCTTGAGGCATACTCAACTTTTGATCCGTTTACTAGCGAGCCTGTTGAAAAACTGGCGGAGAAATTAGTTTCAATTTGTCCGATGCCAGATGCTCGCGTCTTTTTTTGTGGCAGCGGATCAGAAGCCGTGGACTCGGCGATGAAGTTAGCGCGCTTGGCTCACGTGCAAGCAGGCCACCCAGAGCGCACGCTAATTATTTCGCGCATGCGCGGATATCACGGCACAAATTACGGCGGCACGAGCGCCCAAGGTCTGCCGCTCAACAAGGTTGGTTACGGTCCACTCGTTCCAGATGTTGAGCAAGTTGCTAGTGACGATCTTGAAGCGATGTCAATTTTGATGTCACAACGTGGCAACACGGTTGCCGCAGTTCTCGCCGAGCCGTTACAAGGTGCAGGCGGCGTTTACCCGCCGACGCCAGGATATTTGCAGGGCTTACGCAAACTCTGCGACCAGCACGGTGCATTTTTAATTTTCGACGAAGTGATCACCGGCTTTGCTCGACTCGGCACTTGGTTCGGTTCAAATTTCTATGGGGTCAATCCCGATTTGTTGTGTTTTGCCAAGGCTGTTACTTCTGGCTATCAACCACTCGGTGGCGTATTCGTTGGCAGTGCAGTTCGCAAACCACTTGAAGCAGATCCAGATTTTTTCTTGCGCCACGGCTACACATATTCAGGTCATGCATCTGCGTGTGCCGCGGCACTCGTGAATCTCGAGATCATCGAACGCGAAGGCTTACAAGATCGCGCCAAACATATTGGTCAACGCATTGGCGACGCGCTCAAAGCCCTGGCTCGCGACGGAATAATCGATCATGCGCGCGGTGATGGCGCAGTTTGGGCTGCCGGTTTGCATGCAACACAAAGCAACATCAAAATTCGTGACCGAATGCTCGAGCTAGGCGCAATCACTCGGGCGATCAACGCCGACACGAACACTTTTTGTCCGCCACTAGTCATTACCGACTCACAACTCGACAAACTGCTCGACGCTTTTGCCCAAGCCGCCTCCGGCAAATAAAAGTTCGCACGCTTCAACTAGTAAATGAGCTGGTGAGCTGGCGCGCAAACTTGCGCTTATTTTTCTGGGTGGGTTAGAAGTTTCATCAGGCTGCTGGTGTCCCAGCGAGCGCCGCCCATAGCGATGACTCGGGCGTATAAAGCATCAATCAATTTCGTCATTGTCAGGTCAGCACCGTTGTTTACCGCTTCATCAAAACAAATGCCGAGATCTTTGCGCATCCACTCGACTGCAAAACCAAACTCAAATTGATCGCGCACCATTGTCTTCGAGCGATTTTCCATCTGCCATGACTGCGCGGCACCTTTAGAAATAACTTCTACAACTTGATCGGCATTCAGCCCGGCGCGCACAGCAAAGTTCAATGCTTCAGCCAAACCCGAAACCGCACCAGCGATGCAAATTTGATTAACCATCTTTGTCAATTGCCCCGCGCCGGCATCGCCCATGCGTTGACACGCTTTGGCGTATGCATCAAACACAGGTCGAGCCTGGTCGAAAATACTTTGATCATCGCAACCACACATAACTGTCAGTGCGCCGTTTTGTGCGCCCGCTTGACCACCCGAAACTGGCGCATCAATAAAACCAATCGACTTTTTTGCGCACTCTGCCGACAACTCGCGCGCAAGTGTTGCTGAAGCAGTTGTGTGATCAACAAGAATCGAACCGGATTTCAAACCTGCAAGCAAACCATCTGGGCCGAGCACGACACTTCGTACATCGTTGTCGTTGCCAACACAAACCATGACGATTTCACTTTGCTCAGCAACTGCACGCGGTGTTGCACCAAACGAACCACCATTTGCGGCAACCCAATTCTTTGCTTTTTCAGTGTTGCGGTTATAGACCGTTACTGAGTGACCCTTTGAAGCCAAATGTCGCGCCATCTCGACACCCATTACTCCGAGTCCGCAAAATCCGACTTTCATTTGAGTTCAGACTTGAAAAAAATTATTTCTTTTTGGCTGCTGCCGACTTGGCGGCTGCAGGTTTTGCCGCTGACTTGGCTGCTGCAGTTTTTGCGGCAGGTTTAGTCGCGGCTTTTGCTGGCTTCAGCACACCTTTTTCTAACGCTTTGTCGAGATAAGCCTCAGCCTCTTCTGAAGTGCACTTGAGAGCAGGCTGAATCTCGGAAATTAAATTGACTCGTGCACGGTCGTACATGGTTTTTTCTGCCGCCGACAACGCAGAGTCACGATCACGAGCAGCCAAGTTACGCACAACCTCTGCTACTTGGTAGACGTCGCCACTCTTGAGTTTCTCTTGGTGGTTTTTGAAACGACGCGACCAGTTTGCCGGCACACGCGGATCGGCTTTTGCCAGAACCGAAACTAAATCTTGCAATTCACTTGAAGACACTGGCGGTCGCACACCAACTGCCGAAATCTGTTCGACCGGTATCGAAAGCGTCATCTCGTTAATAACCGTTCGAAGAATCAAATAATCAGATGTTTTGCCGAAAGCTTTCATGCGTTTGATATTTAAAACAATGCACGCACCATGTTGTGGATAGATGACTGTGTCACCTTTTTTCCATTTAAGTTTCACTCAGCAACCCTTCTCAATTAGACCCCAAAGGATACGCCACAGACGGCCAAACCGCCCAATAAATTAAGCTCGAAGTCTTTCATTTCTTGGGTCGAACAACGGCTCTTGCCCAACCGTGGCTTTTTTGCGAGTCCCGAAAATCTCGATTTCAAGATTTGTGCCCGCAGCCTCAAATTCTGGTCGCACATAGGCCAACGCCACACTCTTGTTCAGCGTGAAGCTCCAGCCGCCCGAAGTCACAATGCCGACTCGCTTGTCGCCACTGAAAACCGACGCACAAAAGGGAGCATCAGCATCGCCATCTTCGTCGAGCGTCATCGGCACGAAACGATATTTTGAGCCATGAGCCTTTTCGGCAATCAATGCGTCGCGACCAACAAATGACGGCTTGTTCAAATCAACGAAACGATCTAGCGAAGCATCAAACGGCGAGAAACCAATTTCAAGATCACCCTTCCAGCCGCGATAACACTTATCTAGACGCAAACTATCTACTGCGTAGATACCCATGTCGGCGATTTGATATTGCTCGCCCGCCTTCCAGATTGCGTTGTAGAGAGCTTCCATTTGTTCATTTGAAGCGTGAAGCTCCCAGCCGAGTTCACCGACATAGTTAACGCGCAACGCACGAACTGGTCCAACAGCCGTGTCGATCATTCGCACCGACAACCACGGGAAAGCAGCATTGTCAAGAGCGGACGTGGTGACTTGCGCGAGCACGTCTCGCGAACGTGGTCCAACCAAAATTAGCGAACCGTAATTTGCCGTCACATTTTTGAGCGTCACCGAACCATCAGTTGGCAACGCCATTTCTAGAACATCTAAGTCGTGCCATTCTGAACTCGCTGCACCAACCAAATAGAAGTTGTCTTCGGCGATTCGCACCACCGTGAATTCGCTCAAGACCTTGCCGTCTGGCAACAACGCATAAACCAAACTGATTCGCCCAACTTTTGGCAACTTCGTGCACAGCAAGTTGTCAAGATACGCAGCCGCACCTGAGCCTTTAACTTCAATTTTTGTGAAGCCTGGCAGGTCGAGCAAAGCAACACCGTTACGTGCTGCGTGAACTTCTTTGGCCACGACTTTGCGCCAACCATTTCGCCTAAAGAACGAAAGCGAATGATCAGTGATCTCGTTTTTCGGATCAAAATAAGTTGGTCGCTCCCAACCGCCGCGCGCGCCATAGGCGGCACCTTTCTTCTTTAACAATTCATACAGTGGCGACACGTATGCAGGCCGACCTGCTGGACGCTCTTCGAATGGAAACCCCATTGCATATTCGTTTTGATAAACCTCAACTGCTTTGTCGACGGTGTATTTAGTCGTCGCATATTCTTTGTAACGACGACGATCAATTGACCACAGATCAAACTCTGGGCGACCGTTGAGAATCCACTCTGCAATTGCCTTGCCCGCACCGCCACCTTGTGCGATGCCGAAACTAAATGTGTTGCAATGGAAGAAATTGCGCAAGCCGCGTTCAGGTCCCATATATGGGTTGCCGTCGGGTGCATACGGAATCGGTCCGTTGACAACTTTTGCAATGCCAGCATCGCCGAGAACCGGCACGCGCTCGCCCGCATCAAGAATTTGTTTTTCAAGGCGTTCGAGTTCTTCTGGCCAAAGCATGTTGGCAAACTGATCTGGAATACCGTCAAGCCACATTGGCGTTGCTTGCCACTCGTATGGTCCGAGAATAAAACCACTGCGCTCTTGACGCAGATAATAAGAGGTGTCAGGGTCGCGAAGAAGCGGCAAAGGTTCGCTACGCGCTGCAAGTTCGTCGATTTCTTCGGTAATCAAATATTGATGAGCCATCGTCATGATCGGCAAATGCCGACCGATTAACTCCATTACTTCGCCAGCACGATAGCCAGCGGCATTGATGACAATCTCACAGTCAATTTCGGTTTCGACTCCGCCCGCAAGTGATGTAACCGTCCATTCGTAGTTTTTGTGTTGACGCAAAGCGGTGACTCGCTCATTGCGGCGCACTCGCGCGCCAAGCGCACGGGCCGCGCGTGCCATTGCCTGGGTGACTTGCGATGGGTCAATGTCGCCGTCTAGCGGATCCCAAAGTGCGCCGAGCAAATCATGAGTCTTAATTAATGGATAGCGATCGACAAGTTCGGCTGGTGTCAACATGTCGTACTCCATGTTGTTGGCACGAGCCATGCTCTTGACATGGCGAAACTCGGCCATGCGCTCTTCGCTGTGTGCAAGTCGAACAGAACCCGTTACGTGGTAGCTGATCGGAAAATCTTTGTCTTTGGCAAGTTCGCGATACAGCGCCGCAGAATACTTTTGCACTTGCATCACGCTCCAACTTGTTGAATAGGTCGGCACGTTGCCCGCAGCGTGCCAAGTCGAGCCAGAGGTCAATTCATCGCGCTCAAGCAAAAGCACGTCGGTACAGCCCATTTTGGCGAGGTGGTAAAGCGCACTACACCCAGCAATGCCGCCACCGATGATTACAACTTTTGCTCTTTCGCTCATTGAGAATTAACCGCTTTCTTGGGCTCGCGTTTCTAAAAGTTCAGTTCCAAACTGTAGCGTTGCCGATGCTAAAGAATTAACGAGCACGACCACAAATCAAAAGGTTCACGAGGAAACAAATGGCCGATCTACCCAAGAATGCACGCGTCGTAATCGTCGGTGGTGGCATTGTCGGTTGCAGCGTTGCCTACCACTTGGCTTTACGTGGCTGTAATGACGTCGTACTCCTTGAACGCAAACAACTAACTTGCGGCACTACTTGGCACGCCGCCGGGCTAGTTGGTCAGTTGCGCGCAACTCATAACTTGACTCGCCTCGCGCAATACACAACGAACCTTTTCAAGACTCTTGAAGATGTGACGGGCCAAGCAACAGGGTTTCAGCAACGCGGCTCTGTTGCAGTGGCGCCAAACCACGAACGATTCGAAGAACTAAAGCGCGGCGCATCAATGGCTCGCGTGTTTGGCCTCGATGTCAACATCATCACACCAAGCGAGATCGCCGAACTTGTGCCGCTAGCTCGCGTTGATGATCTTGTTGGTGGCGTGCACCTGCCGAACGACGGTGTGGTGAACCCGATTGACACAACTCAAGCTCTTGCTAAAGGCGCGCGCTCGCACGGCGTGAAGATTTTTGAAAACATGAAAGTCGATTCAATCATCGTTGAAGATGGTCGCGCCGTTGGCGTTAAGACAACATCTGGCGACGGCAGCAACGAAAAGTCTGAGATTCGTGCCGAGTTTGTTGTCAACTGTGCAGGCATGTGGGCACGCGAACTTGGTGATGCCGCTGGCGCAATCGTGCCGCTGCACGCAGCCGAGCATTTTTATATCGTCACTGAAGCAGTGCCAGAAATTTCGCCAAACATGCCGGTGCTTCGTGACCCAGATGGTTGCGGATACTTCAAAGAAGACGCTGGCAAATTGTTGGTCGGTTGGTTCGAGCCTGTCGCCAAACCATGGGGAATGAAAGGCATCTCTGAAGAATTCTCTTTCACTTCTTTGCCAGAAGATTTCGAACATATTGAGCCGCTGGTAGCCGCAGCAACTCATCGCATGCCGCTGCTCGCAAAGACGGGCATTCGACTATTTTTTAACGGCCCTGAATCGTTCACGCCAGATGATCGCTATTTGCTCGGCGAATCACCAGATGTTGAAAATCTTTTTGTTGCCGCTGGTTTCAATTCGATTGGCATTCAGTCCTCTGGTGGTGCGGGCAAAGTGCTCGCCGATTGGATTCTTGACGGCAAACCACCAATGGATCTTTGGGATGTCGACGTACGCCGATCAATGCCTTATCAGCGCAACAAAAAATATCTGCACGATCGCACTGTCGAGACGCTCGGCTTGCTTTACGCGATGCACTGGCCGTTTAGACAACCCGACACCGCTCGCGGTGTGCGCAAATCTGTTTTGCACGATCGCCTCGCCGAACGTGGTGCATGTTTTGGCGAAGTCGCCGGTTGGGAGCGCACGAACTGGTTTGCGCCTGCTGGTGTCAAACCTGAGTATGTCTATACATATGGCAAGCAAAACTGGTTTAAGTATTCAGCCGAAGAACATCACGCTGTGCGCAACACAGTCGGCCTGTTTGATCAGTCGTCATTCGGCAAGTTCGTCTTGCAAGGGCCAGATGCGATGTCGGTACTCAATCAAATTTGTGCCAATGAAGTTGACGTGCCGGTTGGCAAAATTGTCTATACCCAGTGGCTTAACGAAACTGGTGGCATCGAAGCCGACTTGACGGTTACGCGTCAAGCCATCGACTCGTATTTAATAGTCACCGCCGCGGCCACCCAAGTGCGAGATTTTGCATGGTTGCGCGATCACATTCCGGCGTCGGCTCGGGCAATGGCAATAGATGTTTCGTCGGGCCAAGCAGTACTGAGCGTGATGGGGCCAAACTCAAGAGCGTTGCTTGCGTCGCTCACACCAGACGACCTCTCGAACGAATCGTTTGCGTTCGGTACTTCAAAAATCATCGACCTGGCATACGCGCGAGTTCGTGCAAATCGCATTACATATGTCGGCGAACTCGGGTGGGAGCTCTACATAGAGACTGAGTTTGCGATGGGCGTTTTCGATGCGATCACCAGCGCAGGCAAAGACTTTGGTTTGCGTCATGCCGGGTATCACGCGCTCAACTCATTGCGCACCGAAAAGGGTTACCGCCACTGGGGTCACGATGTTTCACCAGACGACACACCTCTTGAGGCTGGGCTTGGTTTCGTTGTGGCATTCAACAAACAAGACGGATTTATCGGTCGCGACGCACTGGCAAAACAAAAAGAATCTGGGTTGACCAAGCGCATGGTGCAGTTCTCGCTGGCCGACCCTGAGCGTTTGCTTTATCACAACGAACCAATTTGGCGTAACGGAGAACTGGTCGGAAGCATCACATCGGGCATGTTCGGCCACACGCTGAATGCATCGCTCGGCATGGGGTATGTCACCAATAAAACTGGTCTTGCCGATAAGAAATTCGTCACAGATGCCGAATATGAAATCGAAGTTGCTGGCGACCGCATCAGCGCCACAGCATCGCTCGACCCGTTCTACGATCCCAAGAGTTTGCGGGTCAAGACGTAATATGATGGCGACATGACCAGTTCACAACAACCAAACCGTCGTGGTGGCCCAGGTGCCCGTCGCGCGCTTCGTGCCGCACCGCTCGCTCTTGATATTCGCCCAGTTAATCCAGGCATGGAGAGTGGTCGTTATAAGCCACTTACCGATGCAGAAGTTTTAAAAATTCACAATGCGGCACTTGACGTGCTCGAAAACATCGGTCTTGCTGATGCGATTCCAACTTGTCTTGATGCGTTGCTTCCATTGGGTTGCAAACTTTCGCCTGAAGGTCGATTGCTGTTTCCACGAAGCGTGATCGAACACACTTTGTCGATCGCTGCGCGAAAATTCACCCTTTACGGACAGGATCCGAAATACGACATGGAGCCTTGGGGTAAAAAAGTTTATTTCGGCACCGCAGGCGCCGCCGTTTACATCGTTGATCCAAAAACCGGCGAGTATCGCGAATCGCTTTCGCAAGATGCCTACGACATCGCGCGACTCGTCGACGAGATGGAGCACATCCACTTTTATCAGCGCACTGTTGTGCCTCGCGATCTGCCAGATCCAGCTGAGATGGATATCAATACTTGTTACCTGAGTGTCAGCGGCACAACAAAACACGTCGGCACTTCGTGGGTGCACCCCGATCATCTAGATGCGTCGCTGCGAATGTTGCACGACATCGCGGGTGGCGAAGACAAGTGGCGCGCTCGTCCGTTCGTTAGTCAGTCGAATTGTTTTGTTGTTCCGCCACTCAAGTTCGCAACCGACGCTTGCCGTTGCCTCGAAACCGCTGTTTACGGTGGCATGCCAGTCTTGTTGTTATCAGCAGGTCAAGCCGGCGCGACTGCACCAGCCGCACTTGCTGGCGCTCTCGTTCAAGAAGTTGCCGAGGTGCTCGCAGGTTTGGCTTACGTCAATGCGCTCAAGCCGGGTCATCCAGCAATTTTTGGAACGTGGTCTTTCGTTTCTGACTTGCGTTCAGGCGCAATGTCTGGTGGCAGTCCAGAGCAGGCAATTTTGTCGGCAGCAAGTGCACAGATGGCGCACTTCTACGATCTCACTGGCGGCACTTCTTCTGGCATCAGCGACTCGAAAATTCCTGATGCGCAAGCTGGCGCCGAAAAGGGTTACAACCACGCGTTGGTCGGTAACGCTGGCATGAACTTGATCTACGAATCAGCTGGCATGCACGGCAGTTTGCTCGGCTTCTCACTTGAAGGTGTGGTGCTTGACAACGACATCGTCGGTGCGGTGCAACGCACGATTAAGGGCATCGAAGTTACGGACGAATCTTTGTCGCTCGACACGATTCGCGCCGCAGTTATCGGCGGCCCTGGTCACTATCTTGGCGCAAAGCAAACCCTTGAAATTATGCAGACCGAATACATCTACCCTGCTGTTGGCGACCGTTTGAGCCCGAAAGAATGGAACGAAGTTGGTCGACCACAGATTATTGATGTGGCAATCGCCAAGGTTAAAAAAGTTCTCGACAACAACTTCCCGAGCCACATTCCTGAAGAAGTCGACGCAAAGATTCGCGAATACTTACCGATTCGTTTGCCACGCGAAAACATGATTCACCCGGCGTTGCGCGGTGAAACTGCTTCAGTTTAAATAATTCAACAGCGCCCTTGGTAGGAGTCGAACCTACGACCAACGGATTAGAAGTCCGGTGCTCTATCCACTGAGCTACAAGGGCTAGTTAACTTCAGGCTATCTAATTTGTGATTCTGTGTTTGTGCGTATAAATATTTGCCGTGCCGTCGCGCACAAAACCAACAAGCGTGATGCCGAGATCTTCGGCAGTCTGAACAGCAAGATTTGAAGGCGCGCCGACAGCGGCAATAAACGCGATACCAGCCATGGCTGCTTTTTGAATGATCTCAAAAGATAGGCGTCCACTCACAACCAAAACATGATTTGCGATCGGCATCTTGCCGTCAAGCACTGCTTTGCCGATCACTTTGTCAACTGCATTGTGTCGACCGATATCTTCGCGCACACAATATGCAACACCCGACGCATCGACAAGGCCTGCGGCATGCAAACCGCCTGTCCGATCAAAAGTTGGTTGTGCTTGACGAATAATGTCGGGCAACGAAGTTAATAGCGCCGACGTGACTACGGGCCCAACTGCCAGATCGATGCGACTTGTGATTTGCGCCAACTGCTCAATTGAGGTTGTGCCGCAAATACCGCAGCTCGCTGAGGTGACCATTCCACGACGTGAAAGAGCCTCATCAAATAGAGCGCTCAAACTCACCGTTACGACATTGAATTGCTGCTCGGCAGAGTCCGGCAACTGGCAGTACCGAACAGTGCGCACATCATCTGATTTTTTGATCATGCCTTCGGTGAATAAAAACCCGACCGCCAACTCAAAGTCATGGCCCGGGGTGCGCATCGTGACTGCGACCGGCTGAGCTTCTTGGGTTGGCGACTCGGCGCGAATTTCGAGGGGTTCTTCTGTGACTAGTACATCGGGTTTGCTGGCATGCGAGCCGTCTTTGCGTACGGCGGTGACTGTCCAATTTGCCACTTTGCGTCGAACTGCCGCCGCGATGTTTGCCACTTGAATATCTTAGCGGTGGCTAAAAATATGGGTTTTAGGCCTTACTAATAGTCACACGGGCTTCAAATCTGTGCTTATATATCTAAGGGGACGTTTAACGCTTTCACCCGAAAGCGACGTATTTCCAAGAGTTAACTACCGGAGGACACAAATGGAAAAGCTTGTAACAAGCAATGACCAATTGGTGTACAACGCGTTTTCTTTCGCAGTCGCTGCGATGGCAATCTCGTTTGTCTACTACTTGGTCTCACGAAGTCGCGTTTCGCCTGCCTATCGCAGTGCCGTAACTATGTCAGCAATGATCTGCGGTATCGCCGCTTATCACTATTGGAGAATGTTCAGCAACTTCTCTGAAGGAGCTCCATGGAACGAAGGTTACCGATATGCAGACTGGCTGCTTACTGTTCCACTACTTGTTGCAGAACTCGTAGCAGTTTCAGGCATCGCAAAAGACAAAGTAAAAGGTGTAACAACAAAACTTGCTGTTGCAGCAATTTTGATGATCGCAACTGGCTACCCAGGTGAAATCGCAGAACCGGGCAGCAGTGCAAGCATGATGTGGTGGGTCATTTCGATGGTCTTCTTTGTTTACATCCTCTGGAACTTGTTCGCAGGCGAAGTCGGCAAAGCACTCAAAGGACAGAGTGGCGAAATCGGCAAGAAACTCAACAATCTTCGATACGTATTGTTGGCCACTTGGACGGTTTACCCAATCGCTTATCTTTTGGGCGACAGCGAGAGCTTCTTGGCTAAGGCAATTGGCCTTGAGCCAGCCGACTCGTCGACACTCATTCAAGTTGGCTACACAGTGGCCGACGTGCTTGCCAAGCCAGGTTACGGCTTGTTGATCTTGGGCATCGCGATCGCACGATCCGAAGCAGAAGGTTACCGCCAAGCATAATTTCGAATTCAGTTTCGAATTTAAAGAGCCCTGGCTTCGGCCAGGGCTCTTTTATTTTTGCAACTAACCTCTTCATCGCATGATACGAAAGCAACACTTACCCGGGCTCGGCCTCGCCGCGATCGTTGCAATTGTCGCCTTTGTAGTCGAATCGGTAGTTAAAAATCTGACACCAGTAGTTGTCTCACCTCTGGTTGTATCTGTTGTCATTGGTGCATTGTTGGCGAATTTTGGGGTAATCCCTGAATCATTTAACGACGGTTTGCGCTTTGCTGCACGAAGTCTGTTGCGCCTCGGCATAGTTCTGCTTGGACTGCAGCTCTCGTTTACCCAAGTCCAAGAAATTGGCACACCTGGTTTGGTTTTGGTTTTTGTGGTTGTTGCAATCACATTTTTTGGCACCCAATGGATGGGTAAGCGACTTGGACTCTCGCATGGTCTAAGCCTGCTCGTCGCTACTGGATTTTCGATTTGTGGAGCCTCAGCAATTGCGGCAATGCGACCCGTCAGTGATGCCGACGATGATGAGATGGCCTATGCAATTGCCCTCGTCACAATTTGCGGCACCCTGGCAATTTTTCTACTACCTGCAACTGGTGACCTGATCGGCTTCACTGGTGCACAGTTTGGTTCGTGGGTTGGCGCGAGTGTGCATGATGTTGCCCAAACAGTGGCAACTGCCGCATCGGGCGATCAACAAGCGCAAAACGCCGCGATCATCGTAAAACTGACCCGCGTGATGTTGCTGGCGCCTTTAGTTGCTGGTGTCAGTTTCGCCCGTCGACGAAAACTCGCTAGCTCTCGTGCGGCCGGCGAAAACACAATTCCAACTGAAACCAAACTTCCACCTTTGGTTCCGGTGTTTGTAGTTGGGTTCTTGGTGGCGATATCGCTCAATTCATTTATAGAGATTCCACAAACGGTGCTGAGTGACATCAAGTGGATCGAGAAATCGCTGCTTGCAAGCGCACTCGTTGGGCTCGGCGCCGGAGTCAACCTGCGTAAGCTGCGCAAAATTGGCACGCGCCCACTTGCTCTAGGTTTGGTCTCGTGGCTATTAATAGCCACGCTTTCAGCAGTTGGGGTCGCGCTACTTTACTGAGCAACTAACAATCAACGGGCTCAAGTTGACCGGTCTGCACGTTATAAATCGCGCCAGCAACTTGCAGCGTTTTAGGCAACATTGCATAAGCCCGAATGCTGGCCACATCTGCTGCAAGGGCTTGGCGTTGGTCAGTGACAACGCGAAACGCGATGCTACGAGTGTCAACACCGTGACGCTCTTCAATGCTTTGATGAATGGTCTCTTCATCGTCTATCGCCATTCGACAATCTGTGTGTGGCATCACCAACACTCGATCAACCGCCAGCAGATACGACGCCAACACCAGCGTGCGCAAAACGTCGTCGGTGACGCGGGCACCAGCATTGCGCAAAATCTTGGCATCGCCCGACTTCATGCCAACTACGGCGAGTGGGTTTATGCGCGAATCCATGCAAGTCACGATCGCCAAACCTTTGCGGGCTGTTCCCGTGAGGCGCTCGTCATTGAAGTTCGCGACAAAATCAGAATTTGCTTTCAACACGTCGGCGAAAGCAGTTTTCGGAAACTTTTCCACACGGCAATGATACTCGCCTCTCAACTTGAGCAACTAGATTTTAAGAGTGCTTAGAAACCAACGCATACTTGGCACAATCTTCGTAATCATGTCTAGTTTTGGTTTCTCAATCGGACCAACACTTGCGAAAAATGCATACGACGCAGGCGCAAACCCGCTCGGTGTAATGACAGTGAGATTTACGATCGCGAGCGCAATCATGTTGGTTTTGCGTCAAATCGCAATGCGCAAAGAGCCGTTTCCGCCACTGAAACTGATTCTCGAAATGTTTTTAATCGGCGCACTTGGCATCACAACTGTGTCGTTCACATATTTTCTTGCAATCGAAACAATTGATACTGGTTTGGCAATCGTGATGTGGTACTTCTTCCCCGTGATCGTCGTTTTGATTTCATGGATCATCTATAAAAAGCGACCGTCGCGCAATATCGTTATCTCGCTGTTCTTCAGCCTCACCGGAATCATCATTACAACTGGCCAAGTTAAGGGCGGTTCAAGCTCGGCAATCACCCTGATCATGGTTTCGTCTTTCTTGTTCGCGTTTTACTTGTTGGCAGTTACTCGCACACTGGCCAAGGTGAACCTGCTCACAGGCGTGACTTTCATAAATATTGGTGCGGCAATCGGCTATTGGTTAATCTGCGCAACATTACCTTTTGGTTTGAGTGTCGACTTCCCCACGAATCAAACAAGTTGGCTTTACATTTCGACATTCGCACTCTTTGGCACAGTCGCACCATTTATGTTCTCTTATGCCGGTTTAAAACGAGTCGGCCCAAGCATGCTCTCAGTGATCACGACTATCGAACCAGTGCTGGCGATTGCCATGGGCGTAATTTTTCTTAACGAAATCGTCACGACAACTCGTGTGATCGGTGCAACTTTTGTAATTGGTGCTTTAATTGCGCTTTCGGTACTTGAGAGTCGCGACGAGGCCGCGCTCGCCAAAAAATAGTTTCGTTTATCGCGAAATTTTTGGTAACTAACCGATCGTTCAGACGAACGGTTGAGCCTGAATGTATTGAGTAATTGGCTGACCAGCCATCACAACCCATTGCGAACCCGCGATGCGTTCGGTGAGTGCGCGCATGGCTAAGTCGCCGGCAACTGATACATCCATTACGCCCATGCTAAAAGTTTTGGCATATTCGCGTGCAAGTTCGCTAACTAACGGCGTGTCGAGAAACCCTGGGCACAGCGCGCTGATGCACACCCCATGTGGCTCAAGTGCTGGCCCGAGAGACTTCACGAAGCCGACCATGGCGTGCTTGGTTAATCCATAAACAGGGTCTGGCGAAATCTGAATAATGCCCGCAAGTGACGCTGTCACCAATATGTGCCCCGACTTGCGAGCGACCATACCTGGGATAACTGCGCGCGCACCGAACACAACGCCATCTACGTTGATGCTCATGATTCGCTCGTAGGCATCATTGTCGACTTTTTCGAGCGGATAATTCGAGATGTTGCCGATCACATTTTGATGCGTTGACACGCCGGCGTTAAGACAGACAATGTCAAACGGCTCAAATGTCGGCATTATTTTGTCCCATGCTTGAGAGTCAGTTACGTCGAGATGAACATATTCGCCGCCAACTTCAACCGCAACTTGTTTGCCGAGCGTGTCGTTGACATCGGCAACGACAACAGTTGCCCCTTCGCGAGTGAACCTGCGCGCCATTTCGGCACCGATGCCGCTCGCGCCACCCGTAATAAATGCTCGTTGCCCTGCTAGTTGCCGTGTTGTTTTGTCGCTCATAACTCAGCCAAGTTTAACCCAGCCACCCACGAGGCCGCTCATGAAGCCGCCGTCGACTTGAACGTCTGTTGCGTTTAGCCATTCGAGGCTCGGGTCAGACAAAAACAAAATCACGCGAGCGATATCTGTCGCGGTTGCGTCACGACCAGTCTCGCGAGTCACCAGATCAAGCAACGGCCCGACCGATTCACGGAAGTCTTTCAAAATTGGTGTCTGCACTGGGCCAGGGCTAACAGTGTTTACGCGAACACCGCGCTCGCGCAACCAGTGACCTTGTTGTTTTGCCATCACGACAACACACTCTTTTGAAAAATCGTATGCACGTTTGCCATCCATCGGATGATCTTTGACCCACGCCACGCCGGTCTCGTAGTCGGGTGTTGCGAGCAGTCTTTGCACTTCGTCAAGGTGTGCGGCCCACTGTGCGCCAGCGATTGACGCTACGTGGGTCACCGAGCCACCACGTCGAATTCGGTCAATCAATAAATCTGTGAGCATGCGCAAACCAAGAACATTGACGCGCATTACAACCTCTGGATCTAACGTGCCGGGCACGCCAGCAATATTCAGCAACACATCAATTTCGCCATCAATTTTTTTTACAGCCGCCGCGATCGTTTCTGGCTGGGTGAAATCAACTGCAATAAATTGTTCGACTTTAAGATCGCTCGGGTTGCGATCAAGAGCGATAACTTTTGCGCCATCAGCGAGCAAAAACTCGGCTGCCTGTCGTCCGATGCCAGATGCGGCGCCAGTGACGACCACGCGCTTGTCGCGATAAACGGCATATTGTCCCACGACTCAGAATTTAACACGACGTAATCAACGACGGTTTCTACAACATCTAGTGGGCGTTGAGGGACTTGAACCCCCGACCCTCTCCTTGTAAGGGAGATGCTCTAGCCAACTGAGCTAAACGCCCAAACTCTGAAAACTTCTTGCGAACCTCTCAGCGAATGAAACTCTTAGTGTATTGGGTTTTCTTTACTTTGTATCGACAACCAAAAATGCTTCGGCGGTTCGGCCCTCAGGCAAGCCACCCGCCTGCGCAATCATTTCTCCCCAACCACGCATTCGTGCCGGCAAGCCCGCGGGGTCAGAGTGCTGACTGTGGTGACACAGCAACGCGGCAATCTTTTTATCTAAAACGTCTGTCGTATCGACAAAGTGTTTTGGATTCGGGCCGGCCATGATCCAAGTTTCAGGCACGGCATGTGGTTCGAGCCCGCGCTCGCTCAGCAACTCAGGAAACGCAAACTCGTTTCGCGCATCAGGATAAATTGCACAAATCGTTGCTTCTCCTGTTGCCAAATGATCAGGATGGCTCGCATAAATTCGCGAATAGTTTCTTTCTGCAGATTGAGTCAACACACGATCTGGCTTGACGCTGCGAATCACGGCGCTGATTTCGCGACGCAAATTCAAATCGGCGACGAGTGCACCATCTGGAAACCCGAGCCAATGCAATTCTGTAACCCCGAGCATGTTTGCCGCCGCCGTTTGTTCTTGGCGACGAATTGCCGCGACCTGCTCGCGCGTCACGGTGTTGTCAGACCCGCCAGCCTGACCGTCGGTCACGAGGCAATAAACAACTTCGTTGCCTTCTGCGATCCAAGTTGCAATCGTGCCGCCTGCACCAAAGTCGACATCATCAGGATGCGCTGCGATTACCAAAATTTTCATCTGTAGTTAAGTTAGATCGTGGTGCGATGCTTTTGCGAGCCGACCCGCGGTGACTCCGAGCACGACTGCGATTGCCGTGGCGCCAAGAATGCCGAGGCTGACAACCTTTTCATACGGCGTGTCGGCCAATGTCGCATCAACACCAATCAAAGCCATAAGGCGCTTGGGATCCGAAAACTAATAACCTATGTCACATGAGTTCTTTAGGCATAAATCGGCTTTACTCTTGTGAATCGTGTCTTCTAAAGTGAGTCCAATCAATTATCTCCGTCGGTTGAGCAACAACGACATCTCCACCACCTCCTTAAAGAGTCGCGCCAGAAGAGCAGTTTGGGTGTTTTTACCAAATTGGGTGAGAGTCTCGATATTTAAACTTTTCAAACAATCACAGGGAAAACCGAACCCACTTGACTCCCTCATGCACTTTTATGCTGCGACAATTAATGTGCGGAAATCTAAAAAATCACGAAGGCTCCGCGAATTTCAGGTGGCCGGGTTCTACTTGGCGCAGGGTGACCCAAACCTTACGACAAGATTTTCAAGTTTTTTCAAAGACCATGATGGGACCAACATCCAAACTGTCTCCATCCAAGATAGACGATCAGCAGGGCAGCTTCGGTCTGAAATTTTGCCAAAACTCAATTCAAATCAGTCAG
>ENA-ORFA01000041-ORFA01000041.1-marine-metagenome-genome-assembly--contig:-NODE-41-length-66047-cov-5.091420_pt1 | contig 66047 bp, 63 predicted proteins | sample MGYA00248621_ERZ508587 | MGnify/ENA primary metagenome ERZ508587 (study PRJEB26250, sample SAMN06266239) | marine metagenome | isolation source: Columbia River Estuary | place: USA:Columbia River Estuary... | reverse complement strand
GAAGCCGTGATTGTTGCCGAAGCGCTTGGTTGCGATGCGATGCGACTCGGCTCGGCTGGTGCAAAAGCAATGTCGGTGGTTCTTGGCGAGTGTGATATTTATTTGCACACAGGTGGCCAACACCAATGGGATTCGGCCGCGCCAGTTGCAGTAGCTCGCGCTGCCGGTCTGTTCACAAGTCGCATCGACGGCTCTCCCCTTATATATAACGAGCAAGACACGTGGCTTCCTGATCTAATCATTTGCCGCCCTGAACTTGCCGAACCAGTTCTCGCCGCACTCGCCGAAGTTGACTAGAAAGTCTCTCGACCATGCGCGTGATCATCGCTTCTTGCAGCGTTACATACGAAGGCCGACTTGCAGCCTCATTACCCGAAGCAACTCGATTGATAATGATCAAAGCCGACGGTTGCCTGGCGATCCACGCTGACGGCGGTGCATACAAACCATTGAATTGGATGAACGCGCCGAACACATTTGAAGAACTCGCAGATCGTTTGGTTGTTCGCAATCCGAAAGGCGAAACGCTGACGGTTTACCTTCATGATGTCATTTCTGACTTCAGTCACGAACTGGGTCAAGATCCAGGTCTCATCAAAGACGGTGTCGAAGCAGATTTACAAGTTCTGCTCGCAGCAATGCCCGAGACGATCGAACCAGGCTTGATTCTGATTCGTCGGGAGTATCCAACTGCTGTCGGGCCGGTCGATTTGCTTTGCCGTGACGCAAACGGGCAAACAGTTGCAGTTGAAATTAAACGACGCGGCGAAATTGATGGTGTTGAACAACTGACTCGCTATTTAGATTGCCTGCACGCCGACTCGTCGCTTGGCAAAATTCGTGGAATTTTCGTCGCTCAATCAATTAAGCCGCAAGCAAAAGTACTCGCCGAAAGCAGAAAAATTGGCTGGTGCGAAGTCGACTACGACGAACTTCGCGGCAAAAAAACTGACGACCTCAAACTCTTTTAACTATTTTTTCTGAGGTTGTGGCCAAGTGCCGTCGCGGCCATCCATGCCTGCGTTCAAACGTGCTTTGGCCATCATCTCTTCAACGATTGGTCCAAGTTTGGTTGGGTCTTCAACAGGTTTATTGGTTGGTCCACGATGCCAACCTTCGGCGATTGCTAATACGTCACCGCTTGCTTCAAACACACGGCCGGTAATACCCGCAGACTCGCTCGAGGCCAACCACGTAACAATCGGCGCAATCCATTTTGGTGATCGCTGCTCACGCTCGGCTTCAGTTTCAGGAGCAGGTCCTAAATTTTCTGTCATTCGAGTTAATGCAACCGGTGCGACCGCATTAACAGTCACTCCATAACGAGCCAATTCGAGCGATGCGATGTTTGTGAACGCAGCGATGCCAGCTTTTGCTGCACCGTAATTTGTTTGGCCCACGTTGCCATAAATTCCTGAAACCGAAGACGTATTGATGATTCTTCCGTCAACTGGTTTGCCCGCTTTGCTTTGGTCGCGCCAATAAGCCGCTGCGTGACGCGAAGGCGCAAAAGTGCCTTTGAGGTGAACCTTGATAACCGCATCCCACTCTTCTTCGCTCATGTTGGCCAACATGCGGTCACGCAAGATTCCGGCGTTGTTCACAACTGCATGCAAGTCGCCAAACGTTTCAACAGCCATCTTGATCAGACGCTCGGCTCCATCCCACGAAGAGATATCGTCGCCATTTGCAATCGCTTTGCCACCCATCGCTTCAATTTCATTGACGACTTGTTGTGCTGGAGACTCGTCGCCACCCTTGCCGTCAACGCCGGCGCCGACGTCGTTCACGACGACCAAAGCTCCGTGTTTAGCCAGACTCAAAGCGTGTTCACGCCCAATTCCGCGACCTGAACCAGTGACAACAACTACTCGACCTTCACATAAGCGACTCATGACGAAGAACTCTAGCCTGAGGCTCGTGCCCAACGCTATTTCAAAACAGCAATTGCAAAATCATTGCGATGTCTTGATAGTCGGCGCAGGACCTGCGGGCATCGCTGCAGCTTTGACACTCGCCGCCACTGGCAAAGATGTTTTGGTAATCGATAAAGCAGTGTTTCCGCGCGACAAATGTTGCGGCGATGGTTTGACCACTGGTGCGTTACGCATTCTCGAGATGCTTGGCTTTGATCCCAATTCGGTTCCGAATTATCAAGTCTGCACAGACGTCTGGTTGCGCTCACCGTCTGGTCGCGAAATACAACTCGACCTTCCAAATAAGAACGGTGACCACGCAAGTACAACAAGCCAATTTGCGGCGATCGCCCCGCGCATCGAACTAGATAATGCTCTTGTTCAACACGCTCGCGCTCGAGGCGTTCGCATCGTTGAATCATGCGCATTCGTTTCTGTGCTTAGCCAAACATCGCACGACATCACCGTCACCACCGATCTTGCAAACGAATACAAAGAGATAACTGCAAAGTTTGTTATCGCCGCCGACGGCATGTGGTCGCCCGTGCGCAAAGCACTAGGTGCGGCACAAAGCGGATATCTCGGTGAATGGCATGCATTTCGCCAATACGTCAGCAACGTCACAGGCAAAGCCAACAAACGACTTTATGTTTGGTTCGAAAAAGATTTGCTACCTGGTTATGCCTGGTCGTTTCCGCTTCCGAATGGTCGTGCCAACATCGGCTTTGGCATCTTGCGCGGATCAAATTACACGGTGCAAGAAATGAAAGCGCTGTGGGTTGAACTTTTGAGTCGGCCACATATTGCCGAAGCTCTCGGCAAAGATGCAACACTCGAGGGCCGCCACACTGCTTGGCCAATTCCGGCGCGAGTCACAGGTGCAAAACTTTCATCAGGTCGTGCGCTATTTATCGGCGACGCCGCATGTGCCGCCGACACAATGACCGGCGAAGGCATTGGCCAAGCATTGTTAACCGGCGTGCTCGCCGGTGAAGCGATCATCGGTTCACATAATTACGACGAAAATGCGATCGCAAAAAAATATGCAAAGAAAATGAAGCACGAATTTTTCGCCGACCACCGCATGTCGTTTGCACTTGGCAAGATTTTGAAAAATGCTGTTTTGACACGTGGTGTATTGCGACTTGCAGGGTCAACTGATTGGACACGACGTAATTTCGTTCGCTGGATGTTTGAAGACGAGGCACGGGCGGCTTTGTTTACACCCACACGTTGGCACCGCAAGTTTCTTAAACGCGATGGTGCCTTTAACTTAACTAGTGACCCGCTCAACAACTAGGTTTAAATATCGTGCGAACACGTATCACCGAACTATTCGAGATCGAACACCCAGTGATGTTGGCGGGCATGGGTGGCGTTTCGTATCACCAGCTTGTTGCCGCGGTAAGCGAAGCCGGAGGCATCGGCACTTTCGGAGCGTCCACAATGCGCGAAGGTGAACTCGCTGCAGAGATAACAGCACTGAAAAAACTTTCATCCAAACCATTTGGCGTTGACTTGCTCACTGCACTGCCTCAACACCTTGAACAAGGAATCCGCAATGTAATCGACGGACAAGCCCGAATCTTTGTGGCTGGCCTCGGCGTGCCACGCGATGTTATTGATCTGTTACACAGTCACAATATTTTGGTGGGCTCAATGTGCGGCAAAGTTCGCCACGCTGTTGCAGCACTGGCAAGTGGTTGTGATTTTGTAGTCGCCCAAGGCACCGAAGCCGGCGGCCACACAGGTCTTGTTGCAACCATGGCACTCGTGCCACAAGTTGTCGACGCCGTCGGTTCTCAGATTCCAGTTGTTGCTGCCGGCGGAATTTTCGACGGCCGCGGTTTGGCGGCATCGTTGGCTCTCGGTGCCGATGCGATTTGGGTTGGCACACGATTTATTGCCACGCCAGAGGCACGCGCCGTAAACGGATACAAAGAAGCACTCGTCGCCAGTCGCGAAGACGACACCGTTATCAGTCGTTCTTATACGGGCAAGCCATGTCGAGTCGTGCGCAACGAGTGGACAAATCATTACGAAAGTCATCCTGACGAGATTCAAACCTTTCCGTTGCAAGCCATTGCATCAACTCAAGCAAACGTCAATCATCTGGGCCACCCGTCTGGCACGCAAGTTGACACTTCACGAGAGTTCTACCCTGCCGGTCAAGGAGCAGGTGCCGTGCACGAAATTATTCCCGCAGCCAAACTCGTCGCCGACATCGTCGCCCAAGCCGAACAAATTTTAAAACAACTCGGCAAAGCAAAGTAATTTAAAAATGTTTAATGTCCTCAGGACTAATCGTGATCTGCGCCTGCTCTTTGTCGCGCAAAACCTTTCTTTCATGGGTGACTGGTTCACTTTTGTGGCCCTCGCCGGACTTGTTCAAGATGTAACCGGCTCAAAGTTTCTCGTCTCGCTTCTGCTTGTTGCTTTCTCGTTGCCGTCTTTTCTCGCATCTCCGATTGGCGGGCCAGTCGCCGATCGCTTTGACCGCCGAAAAGTATTGATCATTGTTTCAATTTTGCAAGCAGTTGCAGCAACAGGCCTGCTATTCATCGGCGACTCTCGAATCTGGATTGCATTCGTCGCTCAAGGTTCGATTGCCGCGCTTGCAGCATTCGTTCGACCCGCCCTTGAAGCGGCAATTCCGAATTTGGCGCGCAACCCAGAAGAGTTGCGTCAAGCCAACGCAGTCTTTGGTTCAAGTTGGGGTGTAATGCTGGCAGTCGGTGCAGGAATCGGCGGCATCTTCTCACAGGCGTTTGGTCGCGAGGCAGCATTCATCGCCGACATCGCAACATTTCTAATTGCCACTGGCTTAATTGCTCTCGTTACGCGCCCAATGCAAGAAGCCCGCACCAAAACCAACTCACGTCGCATTCACCCGATTCGTGACATGGGCGAAGCACTTCATCTTGCGAAATCTGACCCTGCGATCATGTCGCTGTTGATGTCAAAAATGACTTTTGCTGTTGGCGCCGGCGTCGTCAGTCAACTCGCTGTTTATGCCGCCGACTCGTTTAACAGTGGCGACGCTGGGCGCGGGTTGATGCTCGGCTTGCGTGGACTCGGCAGCGCACTAGGACCACTCGTTGCCGCACGCTTTGTAAAAGATGATTTGTCGCGCGTGATCTTGGTGTGTGGAATCTCCGGACTCGGATTTGCTGGCGGATATCTCGCTGCCGCTGCGTCGCCAATCCTTATCGTGGCTGCAATTTTTATCGGCCTTGCGCACCTCGGAGGTGGCGCTCAGTGGACCCTTTCAACATATGGTTTGCAAATGCGTTGCCCAGACGAAATGCGCGGGCGCGTTTTGGCCGGCGACTTTGCGTTGATCACTCTCTCGCTCGGCCTCAGCAGTCTGGCTGCGGGCGTCGTGTCAGAGTACATCGGCGCACGCGGCGCAATCACCGTTTTTGCGTTGCTTGCAGTTTGCGCTTCGGTGATTTACCTGCTTGCAACGCGCTCAGTGCGCGCCAAGTTAAAAATTTCTGCGATTTAAAACTTACGACTCGTCAAGAATCGATCGCAACGTTTCTATTTCTCGCACAGGATCTGGACCAACCGGATTCACCTGCAACACAGTCACACCGGCTTCTTTGAATGCGCCAAGGCGTTCTTTGATGTAGCCACGCGGCCCGACAAGATTAGAAAGTTCAAGCCACTCTCCAGGGATCGCCGCAGCGGCTTCTTTTTTCTTGCCGTCTAGATAAAGATCTTGAATTTCAACTGCTTCTTTTTCGTAGCCGTAGTCGCGACACATATCGTTGTAAAAGTTCTTGCCGCGCGCACCCATGCCGCCGACATACAGCGCATAGCTCGGTCGAGCAAAATCAAGAACTTCTTTTTGTTTTTGTGGCGTCAGTGATTCGTCGATATGCAACATTCCACCAGCCGAGATATCAAGTTGTTTCAATCCAGACTGACGCTTCGCTAAACCTGCCTTCAACGACTTACCCCAAACATTTTCAAATTTTTCTGGCAAAAAGAAAACCGGCATCCATCCGTCGGCCATCTCTGCAGTTGCCTCAACGCTCTTGTCTTTCAACGATGCCCACCAAATTGGAATCTCGCTGCGCACGGGATGATTGATTAACTTCAACGCCTTGCCCAAGCCTGTGCCCTGACCCTCTGGTAATGGTGCTTGCACTGTCTTGCCTTGGTAATTGAGCGGCTGCTCGCGCTTCCAAACTTCGCGACAGATCTCGATGTACTCCTTGGTGCGTTGCATCGGCTTTTCATACGGCACGCCATGAAAACCTTCGATCACTTGTGGTCCAGAAGCACCGAGCCCAAGAACGAAGCGACCATTGCTTACGTAATCACAACCAGCAGCAGTCATTGCAGTAAGTGCCGGCGTTCGCGAATACACGTTGATGATTCCCGTGCCGATCTGAACTCGCTCGGTGACCGCAGCCAAATATCCGATCTGCGAAATTGCGTCGTAGCTATAGGCCTCAGCAACCCAAACCATGTCTAAGCCAACTTTTTCAAGTTCTGCAACGCGCTTTGCTGATGTTTGAAAATCAGAAATGTAGTTGATCATCATTGAAAGCTTCATCTAACTACCTTCTGACTTTGACTAGTTAACGCGACGAGTGTGACCTACCCAGTATGGCTCACGCAATATCTTTTTAAGAATCTTGCCGCTCGGGTTGCGCGGTAAGGCGTCAATCCAGCCAACAGTTTTAGGTGTTTTAAAACCAGCAAGACGCTCTCGAGCAAACGAAATGATTTCTTGCTCTGTCACTGTTGTGTCTGGCTTACGCACAACAAGCGCCATCGGAACCTCGCCCCACTTTTCGTCTGGCACGCCAATCACGGCGACATCTGCAATTGCCGGATGGGCCATCAGAGCGTTTTCAACTTCCGCTGGATAAACGTTTTCACCGCCCGAAACGATCATGTCTTTGACACGGTCGAAAATATATACGTATCCGTCTTTGTCAAAGTAGCCAGCATCGCCCGATCTAAACCAACCACCCTTAACAATCGACTTTGCAGTCTCTTCGGGCATATTCCAATAGCCCTTCATGACTTGACGCGAGCGAATCCAGATTTCACCGACGTCGCCGACCGGCACATCTTTTGTCGTATCCGAATCGACGATACGCAATTCAATTCCGGTAAATGGTTTGCCACATGAACGCAGGCGACCTTTGTTCGCAGAACTCAGGTCGTGATCTTCTGGACCAAGAACTGTTACGACTCCAGTCGTCTCAGTCAAACCATAAACCTGCATGAACGGACACTTAAACGCCTTGATCGAACCTTCAAGTACCGCTTCAGAAATCGGCGATGCTCCATAGGCAATCAATTCAAGACTCGAGAAATCTGTCGTGCCAATATTTGGCATGATCAATGCAAATTGCAACAACGCCGGAACTACAAATCCGTGAGTAATGCGTTGTTTTTCGATCAAAGTCAACATTGCTGCCGGATCAACATCACGCATGATGATCGACCGCGCACCAGCGAATTGACCCGCAGTCGCCCAACCGCCGCCACCAATGTGGAACAGAGGCATCGCCACGAGGTTCACTGTATTTTCTGACATTCCCCAAACTTCTCGCGCGGCTGGCAACAGCGCAAAGAAATTGTCGTTCGTCAGCATCACACCTTTTGGTCGACCAGTTGTTCCACTTGAATACAACTGAAACGCAATGTCACTTGGCTTAGTTGCAACTTTTGGATCAACTGCCGACTGCGCACTCACCCATCGCTCATAATCGTTGTGGCTTGGATGCCCACCGATCACAATCACTGTTTTAATTTTTGTTAAATCCTTGATGATGGCATCTAAAATCGGAACAAATTCTTGACCGACGATAAACACCTCGGCTTCAGAGTCGTTCACGATGTATGCAACTTCTGGTCCGGCAAGTCGCCAGTTGACGTCGACACTCACAGCGTTCAACATTGCGCAACCGTAGAAAACCTCAAAATGCTCAATGCCGTTTTTGTCCAAGAACGCGACACGATCTTGCGACTTGACGCCGGCACGGCGCAAGCCTTGGGCCACTTGGGCTGCTCGAGAGTTCAACTGTGCCCATGTCAAAGTCTTTTCGCCGAGAACTAGCGAGATCGCGTTCGGTTGTTTAGCCAGATTGTTGCGCACGATGCTGGCAACATCGCCAACTTTAAGGCCGGGTTTCTTTGCGACTTTCTTCGCGGCTTTTTTCTTGCCAGCCTTCTTCACGAGTTTCTTCTTGCCGGTCTTCTTCGCGACTTTATTCACGACTTTCTTCTTGCCAGCTTTTTTCACAGCCTTCTTCTTGCCAGTCTTCTTTTTGCTGGTTTTCTTTACGGCCTTTTTCTTGTTCTTGGTTTTTTGAGTTTTTCGTCGAGATGCCATTGGCAAAAGGTAGTTCAATAACCTGCCACAATGCAATATCGTGAAAATTGCAATAAATAAAGTTCAATCCACCGACGGCGTGGCGTTATCAGCCTTTAGATACACCCCACAATCCGTTGCCACGTCGATAGACCCGCAACTTCAAACCAATCTGTTGTTTTCTCATGCCAACGGTTTTCACGGCCGCTGTTTTGACCCGGTAATTGAAGATTTAGTTACCGACTACAACTGCACATCTTTTGACTACCGCGGCCACGGTGATTCGTCATTTCCTGAAGATCTGCAAGTCCACTGGTCTCAATATGGTCAAGACGCAATTTCAGTCGCCAAAACACTGAACACAAAAATTATTGCAATCGGTCACTCGATGGGTGGCGCGGCACTCGTCATGGCAGCACTGCAAAAGCCCGAAATCTTTCGCGCACTAATTATTTACGAGCCAATTATCTTTCCCGTTGAGGTGCAACAATCAACCTCAACTAGAAGCGGACCAAGCCCGCTCGTTGAAGGTGCTCGTCGGCGAAGAAAGACTTTTGCGTCACGCGAAGAGGCCTTTGCAAATTACGCCTCCAAGCCTCCGATGAATGTTTTTGATCCTCGAGCATTAAATGCATACGTCGACCACGGCTTTCGTGATTCGAACGATTCAATAACTCTGAAGTGTTCACCCGAACATGAAGCTCGCAACTTTGAAATGGGCGCCGATCATGACACTTCAAGCCAGCTCAAAAATCTGCAAGTGCCAACATGGGTTGTCAGTGGTGCTCAACAACCAGCCCAACCATCGGGCTTGGCGGCACAGATTGCAAACCAAATACCGAATGCAAAATTCATCGAATGGTCAGATCTAGGACACTTTGGACCGATGCAACAACCCAGTCGACTTGCGAAGTTGATTCGCGAAGTTGATGATCTCACATAGTTGAACACCCAATGCCTAGATTGTCAATGAGATGACGACGACTTACCCGACGCCCGTAACGCTTTCTCCTTCGCGCATCAGTACATTTCGAACTTGCCCGTTGCAATTTCGTTTTGCATCAATCGAGAAACTTCCCCAGCCACCACAAATTCATTTGGTCAAAGGCAACTTTGTGCACCGAGTGTTAGAACTCTTGCTCGGGCACGAACCCGAAAATCGCTCAGTCGAAGCTGCACGAGAAGCATTTGAACTCACGCGCCAAGAATACGAACCCTCTGCGCGATTTAAAGCCCTCGCGCTTAGCCCCGACGCAACTGAAGCATTCTTTAAAGATTCGCGCGAACTTGTCAACGGTTATTACCGAATGGAGAATCCGCGTAATGCAAAAATAATTGGTCTTGAATTGCGCCTTGACTCAGACTTCGGAAAGTTCAAACTCGGCGGCATCATTGACCGACTCGAATACAACGAAAAGAACGAACTCGTAGTCAGCGATTACAAAACTGGCAAACCTCCTGATGCGCGATTCGGCGCGAACAAAATGGACAACATGCACATCTATGCTTCGCTTTGTCTGCGCGAGCGCGGCGAACTACCAAAACGATTGCGCCTGATGTATCTCAAGACCAGCACTCCGATCGAAGTTGAAGTCACCCCAGAGTCAAATGCGGCGTGCGAGGCCGCAGCGATTCAGACGTTCGAAAAAATCGAGACGTCGTGTGAATCCGGCGTTTTTGCAACCAAAAAATCTGGGCTGTGCAATTTCTGTGCTTACAAACAGTGGTGCCCAGAATTTGGTGGCGACGACTCGCTCGCCAAAATTGAAGCACCAAAAATTTATCCAACTTTTGAACGCGACTGATTTCAGCAAATGAACGACTCAAAGCCCTCACGCTTCACTTTGCTTGACGCAAAGCTTGATCGCTTACTTGAGCCGACTCGCAACTTCAAACCCACTATTTGGCTTTTCACTGCTGCAACAGCATTGGGCGACTTCGGCATTCTGTGGCACATTGTCGGAATCGTCCGCGCAGTTGCTGATTCGAGCCGTGTGCGCCAAGCGCTAATTCTCTCGGCACTTATGGGCGTAGAAAGTTTGATCCTCAATCAGGGCATCAAACCTTTTTTCAAACGCGAGCGTCCCACGGTCAAAGGTGATTCGCGCTTCAAAATTCGCAAGCCCCGTACTTCGAGTTTTCCGAGCGGGCATGCCAGTTCAGCCTTCTTTGCAGCAGTTGTTCTTACTGGTTGGTCAACTGGGCCCACGATTGCGCTGTGGTTCGGTTTGGCGACCGTTGTTGCACTCAGTCGAGTTGCGGTTCGCATTCATCACGCCAGCGACATCTTTGCCGGCGCGCTCATCGGCGCGCTCATGGGCGTTCTCGCCCGCCTAGCTATTTCTTTCTTCTGAAAGTAAACCCCGGCGCGAAAATTTAGGCTTCTGGAGTTACGGCAACAGCACTTGCAGTCAAAAGAGACCGCACGTCTAACAACAAGTCGGCAACTTCACCAGTTGAAACAAGTTCGCGCTGCAACATTTCGCGAAGCGCTTTGTCAATGACACTGAGGGCTTCGCCGATTACTGCTGTCTCGCGTGAATCTGTCATCTGATCTACCTTTCGATTGATTGAAGATTTATCGACTGCTTTTCGTTATGGCGAAGGCTAGTGCGCTCACCACACCAGACAACGTCATTGACCAAAATCATGCCACACGGATGTCACACGGTTGTTGCTACCACCTCACCGAATGGCGACAACACAGACCTTGTGCGTAACATCACAATATGGAACTTGTCGGAAAAAACACTGTTGTGACAGGCGCCGCTAACGGCATCGGCAAAGCCGTCGCGCAAGAGTTTCACAAGCAAGGCGCACGAGTTGTGCTCGCCGACCGAGATAAAAATCTTTTGGACGAACTTGCCACCGAACTAAACACTCAGCGCCCTAATTCGGCTCTCGCCTTTGCGTGTGATTTATCCACAGAGCAAGCCAATGCCGATCTTGTTGCCGCATCAAAAAAGTTTTTGGGTTTTGTCGATTTGTTTCACGCCAACGCCGGCGTCGCAATGGGCACCGACCTCACCAGCTCTGAGCGCGAATGGAACACATCGTTTGACATCAATGTTCATGCTCACCGCTGGGCTGTTAAATATTTGATCGACGACTGGCTTGCCGCAGGGCACGGCTATTTCGTCAGCACTGCTTCTGCTGCTGGTTTACTAACTGCAATTGGCTCGGCGCCTTACTCACTAACCAAGCATGCGGCGCTTTCGTTTGCCGAATGGCTATCAATTACCTACGGCAACCGCGGCTTGCGCGTAAGTTGCCTTTGTCCTCAAGGCGTGAACACAAATATGTTGCGACGTTCAGACGAGGCGACCTCGGCAGACAACGGAAACGTAGTTAGAGCATCTGGCGCGGTACTTGAGCCCGAGCAAGTTGCAAAAATAGTTGCCGATTCTGTGCGCAACGAAACTTTTCTGATTCTTCCCCATCCCGAAGTTGCCCAATTTGTTGCCAAAAAAGCGACCGAGCACGAGCGGTGGCTTGCTGGCATGCGCAAACTTCAACTTCGCACTTTGGGCGTTTGAAAACTTCGTGAGTTTCGAAAACCGTCAACAAGCGCAACTAGTTTCAAGTCAGGCAATTGACGAATATCAAAACAACGGCGTCGTCTTGTTACGAAATGTGGTTAGTCGCCAAACGATAGATGAACTCTCAATCGCACTCGAAGAAAATATGAAATCGCCGGGCATCTGGGCCAACGAATATGCCGCCAACTCGCAACAAGGCAGATTCTTCGATGATTATGTCAACTGGTCACGCTTTGATGCGTACAAAACGAATGCACTCGAGGGTGTATTGCCACAAATTGCCCTGGCTTTGATGCGCAAAGACACTGGACATTTTTTTCATGAACATGTGCTGGTCAAAGAGCCTGGCAATAACCAAGTCACGCCGTGGCACAACGACGAACCGTATTACGGCATCGACTCATACAACAACGTCAGTCTGTGGGTGCCGCTTGACCCAATCCCCGAAAAAATTGCGCTTCGGGCAATAACTGGCAGCCATAAGTGGAGTAAAAAATTTATTCCAAGAAAATTCAAAGACCAAACGCCTTATGTGCTTAATGCTGATAGTTACGAACCACTGCCCGACTCAGAACTTCTCGACCGTTCAAGCGAAATCAATAGTTTTCCGGCGATGCCGGGCGACATTGTTGCATTCCACTTTCGAACCTTGCACAGCGCCCCAGCCACGACAACTCATGATGGCCGTCGACGGGTCGTGAGCTTTCGCTACACAGACAGCACCGCGCAATGGGCCACGCGACCTTGGAAGACATCTCCGCCACTCGATGCGCTTTCGCTGCAACCCGGTGATCTTTTAATCGACGACCGCTTTCCGGTTATCAGAAGAAATTAAGAATTAAAACTCGCCAGCGTTGAAGCTAATTCGCGCCACTGCGCACTTGGTAGCGAACCGAACTCACTCGACAAAACCTGAACGCTCACGTGTGAAGCGCCGGCATCAAAGTGATCGTTGATGCGCTTGACAATTGTTTCTAGAGTTCCCCACGCGACGATTGCATCGACCATTTTGTCGCTTGGCAACTTGTCAGCACCGCAAATTTCTTCGTCTGCCCAACCAAGTCGTTTTAAATTGTTCGCATAGTTTGGCAATCGGTTGTATGTCGCCATATGTTTGCGCGCAGTTTCACGCGCCGATGTGGCATTCGTATCAAATACGACGGCAATTTCAGGTGCCAACAGGGCTTCTGGTCCGAGTACTTCGCGCGCCATAACCGTGTGTTCAACCGGCACGAAATACGGATGCGCACCCAAACCACGTTGGGCTGAAAGTTTCAACATCTTTGGCCCGAGCGCGGCCAAAACTCGACGCGGTGGCGTTGTTGGTTGCGCTGCAAAAAACACGGCGTTGTCCATTACGTCGAGATACTCGACCATGGCTGAATATGGTTTTTCGTAGGTGCTTTGATGAACTTTTTCTGCCAAGTGTTGATGACTCGCACCAATACCCAACAAGAATCTGTCGCCAAATTTTTCAGTCAGAGTCTTCCAACCGGCAGCCATTGTTGTCGCGCTACGCGCATGCATCGACGCGATTCCGGTTGCCATGGTCAACTTTTTTGTCGCCGACAGCAACAACCCACATGAAGCAAAAGGTTCGCGACCAACGGCTTCAGGCACCCACACACATCTAAAACCAAGTTCTTCAAGTTCAATGACTGCTTCTTGGGCTTTGGTCATTGGTTGCACGTCTAAGTCAAACGACCAGATTCCAACCCGACCCAACCCGAAATCAGAGCGATTTTTCATACTCAATCACCATAACTCAAAATTCCAACACACATTGCGCCGTGCCACTCAAGGTTCTCGCTTCGCTTTTAAGTTTTTTATTGCTTCTCGTGTCATGTGCGAATTCTGATTTACAACGCGCCGATCTTGCCACGATCGTAAAAGTCGTTGACGGCGACACGGTTGTTGTGAAGATTCAAAACAAAATTGAAACTCTTCGCCTGATCGGAGTCGACACACCAGAAACAGTTCATCCCACTAAAGGCGTCGAGTGTTTCGGGCCGCAAGCATCTGGCTTCACCAAGATGGTTCTTGAGCCTGGCTTCACGGTCAAACTTCTGCGCGACATCGAGCCACGCGACCGTTACCAGCGATTACTGGTTTATCTGTTCTTGCCAGATGGCAAATTTTTTAATCAAATGCTCGTTGAACAAGGCTTCGCGCGAACGCTGAACATTGAGCCAAACTCTGCGTTCTCTGAACAACTAGCCAGTCACGAGTCAAGCGCGCGCAATCGACGAGTCGGTTTGTGGCTGTCATGTGAAAGGTAGCGTGAGTTTGTGGCAATTTCACAGAAATCTCTCGTTGAACAACTCGGACACTCGCCGCATGCTCGACTCGTAATTCTTAGTTGCGACGACTTGGGCGCTTTTCATGCAGCGAACATCGGCGTCTACGACGCCATCAACAAAGGTGTTGCAACTTGCGCATCACTGATGGTTCCCGCACCGTGGTCGCGCGACGCAATCAATCGCTATAACGGTGAAGACATTGGTGTGCACCTAACGCTCAACGCCGAACACGCCAACTATCGCTGGGGATCAATCACGAATTCGTCTTCTTTGTCTTCGGGCGAAGGTGGCTTTCCCCGCACGATTGACGATCTCTGGGAACACGCCGACCCTGCTGAAGTTCTTCGTGAATGCCGCGCTCAAATTGAACGAGCAATGGCTTGGGGGCTTGACCCGACACACTTGGCGCCTCACCTGACTGCAATCACATTGCGCCCAGAATTTTTTGACATTTATCTTGAACTCGCCTGCGAGTTTCGTCTGCCAATTCGGCTTCCAAGTTCAATTACCGAAGAACGGGCTGGCTTTCCATTTAGAAAACTCGCTTCAGAACAGGGCGTGGTGTTCCCAGATTTCTTCGACCACGACTGGCGTGCGGGTAGTCGCGAGAGAGTTCTTAAAAGTTTTAGTTCACTGCAACCTGGCGTTACCGAAATTCATGTGCAGCCCTGCATCGACACACCCGAGATTCGCGCTCTTGGCGACATCGCCCAAGACTGGATCAACGACTACGACCTCGTAGTCAATGACGACGAGGTTCGCGACGCGATTGCGGCCAGCGGCGCAACAATGATCGGCTTTCGCGAACTGCGCACGCTGATGCGCTCTCGCTAAAAATTTCTTACCGCGCTACTAGATGCCTGCAAACAAGTCCGACTCAAGTTCGTCTTGAGTTGGCGAATAATTTGGCAAATGATTAGCAGCCAAGATCCAATCTTCAAACGGATACACCTCGGCGAGTTCTTCGTCGGTCAAACCAAACCAAAACGGTTCGTTTAGATCTACTTGCGTGGCATGTGCCTTAAGCGCACCTGAGCGCGCCCAAAAATATTGACCAACAGACATTTTTGTCGTGATGCGATGATCAAGATTAGGTCGGTCAAACCACTCTTCGTCATATGGCGACGAGCCACGCAAACGCAAAAGCGCCTCATGCACCGACCGCAATCGCACGCGCGACCAAACTGAGTAATACATCTTTAATGGTTGCCAAACTGGCCCGGCATTTTTATACCACGATGCATCGCCGGCACGTTCAAAAGCCAAGACGCTTATCTCGTGCACTTTCAAATGATCGGGGTGCAAGTAGCCACGTTGGTCATCGCTGTATGTCACAATCACTTGCGGCTTTTCAGCACGAATAATTTTCACGAGCCGTTCGGCGGCTTCATCGACGCCAGCCATGTGAAAACAATCGGGGTTCGAATTTGCCTCGCTATCTGCCATACCTGAGTCGCGATAACCCAACATATGCAATTTGCTGAAGCCAATCACTTCGACACTCTTATCTAATTCTTTGGGTCGCATTTCAATAAGTAGACGGCGCTGTGCATCAGGATCTAGACCGTGAAATGGCATGCCAGGTTCTTTCAACGCAGGATTATTGACGTCGCCTTCTTCGCCACCAGTGCAGCACACCAACACTGTTCGCACACCCGACTCGGCATACTTGGCAAAAGTCGGTGCACCTTTTGACGCCTCATCATCTGGATGAGCATGAACGGTCAAAATACAAAGTGGGTTTCCTTGACGGTCGACTTGAGCGACTTTGGTCTTTGATCGATCGGCAACTTTCACCCCGTGAAGGATAGTGAGCGCTTCACACCAACACGATGACGTAACCTTTAATGCAGTGATTCGGATTCAAAATCAAATCGAAAATAAACACAATTTGCGAACCTTTGCGTTCGTACTTTTGTCTGCAATCGCGCTTGCCGCCTGCTCTCGCGACGGTCGCGTGTTGCGCGACTCTGGGCCAGGTCAAGGTGAATCAATCGCTATCGTCACGACGCCGGCAGATCCAAATTTAGATACAGAATCAACTGCTGTTGCCGAAAATCTTTTTTCTGTCAGCGGAACGTGGATTAATAGCGGCGCACTTGATCCACGGCACACTTGTAAAGGTTCGAACACTTCGCCTGCGCTGACGATCGCTAACGTGCCCGCCGGAACCGTAAGTCTGGCAATTTCGCTGACCGAAATTGCGAACCCAGATCAACCACTCTGGGTGGTGGCAAATATAAATCCGACTCTTTCAACAATTCAAGAAGGTGGCTTACCCTCAAGCGCAATCGTCGGTGCTGCATTCAACGGTGACAAGATTATTGACGGCTATAGCGGTCCGTGTGTTACAGACAGTGAGATCCATGAGTTTGTCTTAGTGGTTTACGCTCTCGAACAAGTTCTTGAGTTTGTGCCCGAGCCGATGTCGCTGGCCAGTTCAAAACTTTTGCTGCAAGCGATTCAAGGTTCGGCGTTCGAATCTGCCGAGACTCGATTTTTCGTTCAAAACCCATAACCACACCTGCTGGTCTGCCAAGATTTAGGCATAGACCAAAACGTTGCCTCCCTGCCGATCTCGTTGTTTGAGACGGACAATGACGCCAGATTGGTCGCCGCAAACGATGCATTTCGGGCTCTTGCTCTTGCGGGAGCACCGCTTGTGGTTGGTAGCGCACCGTGGGTGAACGCTCAACCTGCCGAGCGAACCGCCGCCGAACGCGCATGGCAACTCGCAAAACAAACTGGCGCCGGTTTCAATTTCGAATTTCGCTTATGGCAACCCAATGGAGACATCACGTGGGTTTTAGTTTCGCTGCAAGCCCAAAAAAATAGTTCAGGTGTCGTTGCTAGCTACATCGGTACAGCACATGATGTGACTCAATCAGTCACCCGTCGCGTGCTGAGCGAACAACTTATTGGCTTGCTTGATGCATCGCACGATGCAGTTTTGGTTTTTGATCGCACCGGCTCGTTGATGTTCGCCAATGACTACGCGCAACAACTTGTCGGCAAACACGAGACACCTGGGCTTGGCGATGCCGCGGTGCAAACTTTTATTCAAGCAATACGCGACCAGATACCGCGAGAACTAATTTCAAGCACAACTTCAAATCGTTGGCAAGGTGAAGTGGGCTTTCGGGGTGCCGATTCGATCATGCGCACGCTTGACGTTGTTCTACAGATTGTGCGCGATGCCAACGGCACGATTGAGCACTACTCGGCGATTGCGCGTGACATCACCGAGTCAAAACAAACCCAAGACGAACTTCAACGACAAGCAACGCACGATGCCTTAACCAACTTGCCGAATCGCGTTCTATTTTTGCGCAAACTTTCAGAAGCACTTGACCGCTCACGCACGCTCAAACGGGGCGTGACAGTGCTGTTCGTAGATCTCGACAAACTGAAAGATGTCAACGACACGATCGGTCACGGAGTTGGCGATCAACTGATCGTCAACATGTCGAAGCGACTCGTCAGCGCCACTCGGCCATCAGACGTCGTGGCTCGAATTGGTGGCGACGAGTTCGTAATTTTGTGTGACGGTCTCGGCGATGAGCAGATCGCCATGGACGTTGCCAATCGAATGCGCGCCGCGGTAACGGGACAACAAATTTTGCAAGGATTCGAAATTGAGACAAGTGCCAGCATCGGCATCGCCATGGCAAACGCAACTTTGCTCGCTGAAATGTCAAGCGCCGATGCTGCCGTGACTCTTTTGCATCACGCCGACAGCGCGATGTATCGCGCCAAACAACGAGGCCGCGGTCGTTGCGAAATGTACAGCGAAGAAATGAGCGCCAACGCTCGAGAAAAAAGTGCGCTCAGCTCACAACTTGAGCGTGCACTTGCAACTGAACAACTCTTTTTGGTTTATCAACCAATTGTTTCGACACACACGGGGCGCATCGCTGGAGCCGAAGCACTTTTGCGCTGGCAACACCCAGATCGTGGTGTTCTCACTCCGCCTATTTTTCTTTCGCTCGCTGAAGAGTCTGGATTAATCGGTCCAATCGGTGATTGGGTCACACGAACAGCCTGCGCAGACATGCGAACATGGCTCGACTCGGGCTCAATTGATGCGTCATTCGTGATGCACATCAATGTTTCGGCGCGCCAGTTAGGTGACGCCACTTTTGTTGAACGCACCATGGCTGCCCTGCGTGACGCCAAACTTGAGCCGCACCAAATCGATCTTGAAGTAACCGAGCCAACTCTGTTAGACGACAAAGGCGGCGTAGTGCGAACGCTCAACGCGCTGAAGCGCCATGGATTAAAGATGGCGATTGACGATTTCGGAACGGGCTTTTCTTCGCTGGTGAATTTACGAAACTTCGCCGCTGACTATCTCAAATTAGATGGCACGTTTATCCGCGATATTGGCAGCCAAGGTGGCGACGACCCAATCGTGCGTTCGGTTATTCAGTTGGCGCACTCGCTCAATATGTCGGTTGTTGCCGAGTGGGTGACGACACAAGATCAAGCGCAGCGTTTGCGACTTTTGGGTTGCGACTTCGTGCAAGGCAACATGATCGGCAACCCGGTTGTGGCGACGGAGTTTGGCGCAAAACTTGTTCAAGCTCGCGCGAGCTAACTGGCGTTAGTCGCCAACTTCGGGTGCTGGCGCTGGAGCCAGGCCACCAAAGAACGCAAGCACGGGCGCCGAGCCCTCGCCTAGTTTAAGAATTGAATTACCCGCGACACTGTCGCTGTAGACGTCTAGCGAATACCGACTGATATCGCCCTTGGCTGCAGGTCGCATCTTTTTGGCGAATTCAGTCAAGTCAAGATTCTGATCTGTGATGATTGCGCCGGTGACGCCAGCAAATGCACTCGAAACCGTATACGGGTTTGAGAAAACTCGAGACAATCCAGAATTCAACATCGCGGCGATGAATTTTCGCTGGCGTTTGCCACGACCAATGTCAGATGAGCCGTCAATCTTCCATTCGTTGTCTATTTTTGTTTCAAAGTATCGGCTGCGCGCAAATGCCAGAGCTTGCACGCCGCCCAAGTTGTTGCAACCGGGTGTCATAAACAAACCAGTGTTCTTGTCGCGAGATGGATATTGCACACAGATCTCGACGCCACCAATCGCATCGACTAGACCTTTAAACCCTTGAAAATTGATTTCTAAATAGTGATGAATTGGAATATTGAAGTTATTTTGCATCGTGCGCACCAGAACATCTGTGCCTTCTTGATATGCGGTATTGATTCGCGCAGTGTTCTCGCCATCTCCGAGTCGCACCCAAAGGTCACGCGGAAACGAAAGCAAAGCCCCCGCCCCCGTGGCAATGTCATAGTGAAAAACCATCAGCGTGTCGCTTCGCCGCCCCGAGACATCGCCCTCGTTGCCCATTGTTAAAAAGTCTGGATCGTTTGGGTCTGCACCTTCACGCGAATCTGATCCCACAAGCAAATAGTTCTCAAAACCAGCACTCGGCGCCGACAAGGCCGAAGTTGCCTCAAGGTCACGTTGCACGGTGTCGAGTTGACTATTTGTTGCTGAAACAATCTGCCTTGCACCGACAAGGCTGACAACGGCAAAGATTGCCAAGGCTATAACTAGTGCAGTTTTGTTTTTAACTGTGTTGGTTGTCAAAAATTTCGTACTGCGCGCCATGCAGATACAAAGTTACTCGTCAATCGCATCGCGAAGGTGCACTACATCTCCTGTGTCAATCACACGCATGTCAGCACCAACCTGAACAACTAGTCGACCTTGCAAATCAAGAGCCGTCGCCTTGCCTTCAATCATCTCGCCATTCGTAAGTTCGACTCGCACTAATTTGTTGAGAGTCGCCAACCCATTGACGTATTCGTCGTGAAGTGCCTGGCTCGAAAGTTGCTCAACAATATTTATCTGTTCAAGCAGCACCCGCAATAAATCGACCGGCTCAAACAAACTAGACACAGCGAGATCTTTAAGTTTTGCTGCTTGGTCTGGCGCCCAGCCGATGTTTATTCCGATCCCGACAACAATAAAAGTTTGTTCAGCGTCAGCAACGCTCAACATGCCGCCAAACTTTTTTGAATCAATCAGCAAATCATTTGGCCACTTCAGCTTTATTAACTCAGCAAGTTTTTGGTCAGTCACAAAACTTCGGCACGCACGCACTGCTGAGACGGCGACAACCCGCTGGCACTGAGCAATCTCAGGTTGATCGTCACCCGACGACTTACGGAACAAAAGTGACAACAATAAATTTGCGCCAGCCTTTGCTTCCCACGTGCGATCTAACCGACCACGACCCGCGGTCTGATTGTCGGCCATCAAAGCGCTGTGGTGTGGTGCCCCATCGTTAGTGGCTTGGGTGAAGAGATCGGCGTTTGTACTGCCTGTCTCAGCAACCCTTTGCACTATCCAGTTGAGTGGCAAGGCTTTTTGCCAGTTGTCAGAAGTGCTTGTCATCGGCGAGAATAGTACCTCGTGCTTAAGAAAATCCTGATCGCCAATCGTGGCGAAATAGCCGTCCGGGTTATCCGCACCGCCCGAGAGATGGGCATTGCGACAGTTGCTGTTTATAGCGAACTTGATCGCAACGCTCTGCATGTTCGGCTCGCCGACGAGGCTTACGCATTGGGTGGTCAGACCGCCGCCGAAAGTTACTTGAAGACGGATGCAATCATCGACGCGATCAAGCGCAGCGGTGCAGACGCCGTCCACCCTGGCTACGGATTCTTCAGCGAGAACGCCGACTTCGCAAAAACAATCACCGACATGGGTGTCGCATTTATCGGTCCACCACCCGCAGCAATCGTCGAGATGGGCGACAAAGTTTCTTCACGTAAAGCAGCACTACGCGGTGGTGCACCAATTGTTCCTGGCACAACCGAGTTCTTGAAGAGTGCCGACGAGATTTCAAAATTCGCAAAGAGTCACGGTTTCCCAGTTGCAATCAAAGCCGCTTACGGTGGTGGCGGTCGCGGAATGAAAGTCGTGCACGATGAAAAAAGCGTCAAAGAAGCAATGGAGTCTGCGCAACGAGAGTCGAAAGCGTTTTTCGGCCGCGACGAAATCTATGTCGAAAAATACCTTTCGTGGCCACGACACATTGAGATTCAACTTGTCGGAGACACTCACGGCAACGTCGTTTGGATTTCTTCACGTGACTGCTCTGCGCAGCGCCGTCACCAAAAACTGATCGAAGAAGCGCCAGCACCTGCGCTACCCGAAGGTGTTGAAGACGAAATGGGCGCCGCTGCCGTCAAGGCCGCCAAGGCCGTCGGATACTTCAACGCCGGCACGGTTGAGTTCATCTATCAAGACGAAGAGTTTTTCTTTCTCGAAATGAATACTCGCCTTCAAGTAGAACATCCTGTTTCTGAGTTGATTACCGGCATCGACTTAGTTGAGTGGCAAATCAGAGTTGCTGCAGGCGAAAAACTGCCGATGACCCAAAAACAAGTTTTAGCCGCGCGTCGCGGTCACGCAATCGAAATTCGCATCAACGCCGAGAACCCAACAGCCGGCAAATTCTTGCCATCTCCTGGCACGATTACCAAACTTACGACTCCAGATGGTTTTGGCGTTCGCTTTGATGGCGGCTACGAAGCGGGCGACACTGTCAGCCAGTATTACGACAACTTGATTGGCAAACTTATTGTCTGGGGCAAAGATCGCCCAAGCGCAATTGCTCGAACGATTCGCGCGCTCGAAGAAACAAAAGTCGAAGGTTTACACACGACAATTCAGGCCGATCTCGCAATCTTGCGTCATCCAGATTTTGCGGCGACCAAACATTCAACTAAATGGGTTGAAGAAACCTTGGATCTTTCAACTCTCGTTTCCACAACTGGAGAAATACAAGCCAACAGTGAAGGCCTCGTCGAGAAGTCAACTGTCGTCGAGGTCAACGGCAAGCGATTTGACGTCAAAGTTTGGGTTCCACCATTCGCTGGCACTGGCGCACCAACCACGAAAACTCGCTCGGCTTCGCGTGGCGCAAACCAATCTGCTGCAGCGGCAAGCGGAACAATTACAGCCCCAATGCAGGGCACGGTAATCAAACTTCTCGTCAATGTGGGCCAAACCGTGGCTCAAGGCGATGCTGTTTTGGTTCTGGAGGCAATGAAAATGGAGAACCAGATTCAAGCCGACAAAGCGGGCACAGTCGCCAAGGTCAATTGCAAAGCTGGCGACACAGTTGGTGCTGGCGATGTTTTGTTGGTCATTGAATAACCTCTTCGCTGTCAATAGCCGCGCTGAATTACAGTTGAAAGTCAGCACAGCCAAGTAATTACTCGAAGCGAGAAAAGTGACAGAAAAACCGACCAGCCCAGATACTTCTTCAGACGAAAAATCTGAGGCTGAACGCAGTAGCGGCTTCGCACTCGAACGCAATCGTCGACTGACGGCTGTCAACGAACTGAGAGCAGCCGGAGCAAATCCGTATCCGTATCGGTTCGATCGCACGCACACACTCGGTGAATTGCGCGAAATGTTTTCGGCGCTTGAGGCTGGCAACGAAACCGAAACGGTTACATCGGTCGCTGGTCGAATCATGCTCAAACGTGATCAAGGCAAACTGATCTTCATTACGATCCGTGATCGCAGCTCAGATCTTCAACTTTTCATCTCAAAAGCATCTGTTGGTGATGCCGAATTTGACGCAATCAATAATTTAGATCTCGGCGACTGGGTTGGTGCCCACGGTTCTGTGATGACGACTCGTAAGGGCGAACTGTCTGTAAAAGTCACCGCGCTTCAACTACTTTCAAAATCGTTACGTCCGCTCCCCGACAAGTTTCACGGGCTAACCGATGTCGATACGCGATATCGGCAGCGATACGCCGACCTGATCGTCAACGACGAAGCACGCCGAGTCTTTGAAGTTCGTCACGCAACTATCGCCAGCTTTCGCACAACACTTCGCGAGCGCAGTTATATCGAAGTTGAAACTCCGGTGTTGCACATGGAAGCTGGTGGCGCACATGCTCGCCCATTTCTTACCCATCACAACACGCTCGACATGCAGCTTTACCTGCGTATCGCCCTTGAACTTCATCTCAAGCGCCTGATTGTTGGCGGCATGGAACGCGTATTTGAAATCGGGCGCGTATTTCGTAACGAAGGTATCTCGACTCGACATAATCCAGAGTTCACGATGATGGAGTCTTACCAAGCGTTCGCCGATCACACCGACGTAATGGATCTAACAGAAGCACTAATTCGAAATGCTGCTCGCGATGCCCTCGGCACGACAGTCGTGACTATCCGCGGAACAGAGTGCGATCTCGCCAAGCCTTGGCGCAAAGTGCGAATGATCGACCTCGCGAGCGAAGCAGTCGGCGAAAAAGTTCATCCCTCGATGCCGGTTGATGCATTGCGCGCAATCGCCAAGAAACACAACATCAACACCGAGACACGTTGGGGTTCAGGAAGAATTATCGAAGAAATCTTCGCCGAGAAATCTGAATCAACACTGATTGAGCCGACGTTTGTCACGGGTCATCCAGTTGAAATTTCGCCGCTCGCTCGGGTTGACCGCGATGATCCGTTCTTGACTGAGAGATTCGAGTTGTTCGTCGGCACCCATGAACTCGCCAACGGCTTTAGCGAGCTAAACGATCCGATCGAACAACGTGAGCGCTTCGCCGAAGAGGCAAAATCAAAAGCAGCCGGCAATCTCGAAGCCGGCACAATGGACGAAGATTATTTGCGTGCTCTCGAGTTCGGTCTTCCCCCAACAGGCGGCCTCGGCATCGGCATCGACCGCCTTGTGATGTTGCTCAGCGGGGCAGGCAGTATTAAAGATGTAATCCTGTTTCCAACTTTGCGTCCAGAGGTTTTCGAACAATGAGCCAGACTCGCCGTGCTTGGGGTGTTGGTGTCGCCACGGTTTCCACGAACGACGTAGTTCTTGATGTTTACTTTCGCAAACTCGGCTGGGGCGACGAGACACCACAAGAGCATTTAGTTTCGTTGCCAGAAGCACACACAGATCCGCGTCGTGGTGTGGGCATCGTGCCAACCAACATCTCAATCGACACGAGCGTGGCCCCGAAAGACGCCATCGACGCTTACTTGCGTTTGCATTTAATGTCGCATCGACTCGCGTTACCCAACTCGATGAACCTCGACGGCATCTTCGGATTGTTAGCAAATGTCGTCTGGACATCTCTTGGACCGGTGCCGATCGACTTGATAGATGAAGTCACTTTCAATGTGCGTCGTCGTGGCGAGCACCTAACGGTTCACGGTGTCGATAAGTTTCCGCGCATGACCGATTACGTAGTGCCGACTGGCGTGCGGATCGCAGATGCGTCTCGCGTGCGACTCGGCGCTCATCTCGCCGCCGGCACAACCGTGATGCACGAAGGTTTTTGCAATTTCAATGCCGGCACCCTCGGCACGTCGATGGTTGAGGGTCGCATCTCAGCCGGTGTCGTTGTCGACGACGGCTCTGACATCGGTGGCGGCGCTTCAATCATGGGCACGCTTTCTGGTGGCGGCAAAGAAGTGATTCGGGTTGGCAAACGCTGTCTGCTTGGAGCCAACAGCGGGCTCGGCATCAGTCTCGGCGATGACTGCATCATTGAGGCTGGTCTTTATGTCACTGGTGGCACTCTCGTCAAACTTCCTGACGCGAAAATCGTCAAGGCCCGTGAACTTTCTGGTGCAAACAATTTGCTCTTCCGCCGCAACAGCCAGACTGGCGCCGTTGAAGCGTCACAACGCACCGGCTCATGGGGCGGCCTCAACCAAGCCCTCCACAAAAACTAAAATCTCATCTCTATGAACTTTGAGGCGCTGAGAGAACTAGTTAAGGCGCGGCGCACAGACATGATGGTCGACAAAGATCGAGCGCTCGACAGTGGCACGCTCGAAAAGTTGTGCGAACTTGCGATGTGGGCACCAAATCACAAAATGACGTTTCCTTGGAAGTTTGCCGCCGTTACCGGTGATGCCCGTGAACGGCTCAGCAACTGCACTGCCGATGCAATGGCTCGCGAGGGTGACAAGCCTGAACGCGTCGCAAAAGCCCGCACAAAGTTTCAACGCGCCCCAGTTATTTTGATCGTTGGCAGCGAACCAGGTGATACACAATTGCGAACTGAAGAAAATCGCGATGCGGTCAGCGCGGGTATTCAAAATATCTTGCTTGGTGCAACAACTCTAGGTCTGGCAAGTTTTTGGTCAAGTTGCCCTCGTGGTGCCAACGACGACGTAGCTGAATTTTGTAAGTTTCCAAAGGGCACACACATTACGGCGATGATCTATCTCGGCCACCCCGAACGCCAAGCACCCGTGATCGAACGACCACCGGCGAAAATCACGCTTATTGCCGACTAACTCGGCTGATATACCCCGAATACTTCGCGCAAAACATCGCTGACTTCGCCCAACGTCGCGTTTGCGCGCAACGCATCTTTCATCGGATACAAAACGTTGTCGCTCCCCTGTGCCGCGCTCTTCAACTTGGCTAAAGCCGCCGTCACATCGGCTTGATTTCGCGACGCACGCAGTTTTGCCACTCGTGCAATCTGACTGCGCTCTAACTCAGGGTCAACTTTCTTTGGCACAAACTTTTCTTCTGACTCGGCGACGAACTTGTTGACGCCCACTAAAACGCGTGAGCCATCGTCAATTGACTTCGTATACGAATAAGCCGATTCATCAATTTCGCCAACTTGGAAACCCGACTCGATCGCCTGCACAGCGCCACCCATTTGCTCGATGCGCTCGATGTACTCCCACGCAAGACGCTCTACTTCGTTGGTCAACGACTCGACGTAATACGAACCAGCTAATGGATCAGGCGTGTCTGTGACACCACTTTCGTAGCCAATTATCTGTTGGGTTCGCAACGCAATGCGAGCCGCATCTTCGGTTGGCAAACTCAACGCTTCGTCAAACCCGTTGGTGTGCAAACTCTGCGTGCCGCCCAAGACCGCCGCCATGCTCTGCACAGCGACTCGAACAATGTTGTTTTGCGGCTGCTGTGCGGTCAATGTCGAGCCGCCAGTTTGGGTGTGAAAGCGCATCAAAGCACTCGCTGGGTTTTTCGCACCAAATCGCTTTGTCATAATCGTGTGCCACATTCGTCGACTTGCACGAAACTTTGCCACTTCTTCGAAAAAATTGTTGTGCCCGTTCCAAAAGAAACTCAAACGCGGCGCAAAATCATCGACATCGAGACCCGAATCAACTGCGGCTTGCACGTATGCAATCGCATTTGACAAAGTAAACGCCAACTCTTGAACGGCGGTGCTGCCTGCTTCACGAATGTGATATCCGGAGATTGAAATCGTGTTCCACTTCGGTATGTGATTAGCGCAATACGCAAAAATATCGGTGATCACACGCATTGACGGGCGCGGCGGATAAATATAAGTACCACGCGCAATATATTCTTTCAACAAGTCGTTTTGAATTGTTCCAGAAATTTCTGTCGACTTGACACCGCGCTCTTCGGCAACTAGTTCGTAAAGCAGCAACAACACTGACGCGGTCGAGTTGATCGTCATTGACGTCGTCACCTTGTCGAGCGGCAAGTCGGCCAACAGCACTCGCATGTCTTCAATCGAGTCAATCGCTACGCCAACTTTGCCTACTTCGCCTGCTGCGCGCGGATGATCACTGTCGTAACCCATTTGGGTCGGCAAATCAAACGCGCACGACAACCCTGTCTGTCCCGCATTGAGCAAAAACTTGAATCGCTCGTTTGTGTCAGCGGCCGTGCCGAAACCCGCGTACTGACGCATCGTCCAAAGTCGCTCACGATGCATAGTTGGATAAATTCCACGCGTGTATGGCGCAGCCCCAGGCACACCCAAAAGTTCGGGCGCATCAAAATCGTTTAACGACTTTGCCGTATATAACGGCTCGACTGAAATTCCAGAATCAGTTTTCTTTTCAGTCACTGGTTTACCAGTCGTCTTTTTCTCAGCCATAGTCGCGCCCTTAAGGCTACGAGTTTGGTTGCTTCGCTGCGAGCACAGAGATCTCCATCAACCATTCTGGCTTTGCCAATGCGGGCACTGTCACAAGCGTGCTTGCGGCTCGATGCCCATTCAACGCTGCATCACGCGCCGCCATCACTGACTTTAATTTCTGATCAAGCTCGGCCGAGTTTGGAGAGTTAACAACATAAGTCGTGACCGAAATGACATCGCCAAGAGACATGCCACCCTCTTTCAAAATCGACGCGATGTTTTGCCACACAACCCCAGCCTGTTCGGCAATTGTGCTCGGCACACTGCCGTCTTTGCGTGTCGGCACAACCCCAGAAGTTACGACAAGTTCAAAACCTGCTGGCACGTGCACTCCGTGCGCATATTGCGCTGCCGGGGCCGCCATTTCAACGGGAGATAATTCGCGTGGCTTAGTCAAGACATCTCACGATAAGCCATAATTGACTGATGAGCAAGAAAGCCGTTGGTAACGAAAATCTCGCCGACATCGATGTGCTCGAGAGAATTCAACAGCGCGTGTTGTGGCTTGCCGTGCGGATGGTCGACTACGCCAACCGTGAACGTGAAATACCACCGGCCCCAGGCGGAAGAGATGCCGAGTTCAACGTAAAAGTTGGTGGCCACATGGCAAGCAGTGCATCGGTAGTCAGCATCATGACTTCACTTTGGTTCGGTCACCTAAATGGTGACGACAAAGTTGCCGTCAAACCGCACGCTTCGCCGATCTTTCACGCGATTAAATATCTAACTGGCGAACTCGACAAGTCGTATTTAAAACGGCTTCGCACACTTGGTGGTCTGCAGAGTTATCCGAGTCGCACTAAAGATCCAGATGTTGCCGACTTTTCAACTGGCTCAGTTGGCCTTGGTGCGGTCGCCCCGTTGTTTGCGTCAATGGTTCGCAGATATGTAGACGCACACTTCACTGCTCGACCAACCGCGCGCTTCATTGCCCTTGTTGGCGACGCCGAACTTGACGAGGGCAACATTTGGGAGGCCATCGCCGATCCGTCTCTGCAGGGTCTTGGCAACGTGATGTGGATCGTTGACGCCAACCGCCAAAGCCTCGACCGTGTCGTACCTGGAATGAAAATTAAAAAACTTGCAGGCTTTTTTGCCGATGCAGGTTGGCACGTGATTGAAGCCAAATATGGCCACAAGTTGCAAGCCGCATTTGCCCAACCTGGTGGCGAAGCATTGCGCGACTACATCGATGACATGTCAAACGAGCGATACCAAAGTTTGTTCGCCGTTTATGGATCAGCACTGCGCCAAAAATTTCTTGACGGCGCACCAGACGAAGTTGTCGCATTCATCAACGATGTTTCAGACGATGATCTCGCGCCACTCGTACAAAACCTTGGTGGCCACGACATCGAAATGTTGCTCGACGCCTATCGCGAGTGCGACCTTGTCACTGATAAACCGAGCGTTGTTTTTGCCTACACCGTCAAGGGCTGGGGTTTACCAATTGCCGGCGACCCACTCAACCACGCGGCGTTACTTTCTGAGAATCAAATTAATGACCTGCGCAAGCGCAACGGCCTGACTCTCGACAACGAATGGGAGCAATTCGAAAAAGATAGTGAAGAAGACAGGGTTTGTCGCGCCGTCGGTGGAGACATCAACAACAAGCAACTGCCAGAGCGCCCAGTTCTAAAGATTCCAAACGAAGTCAGTTTGGCAATCGGCAAAAAACCTGTTTCAACTCAAGAAATTTTTGGGCGACTATTAACCGGCCTGGGTGCAATCGAGCCGATTGCCGAACGAATGGTCACGATGTCGCCAGATGTCAGCGTCAGCACAAACCTCGGTGGATGGATCAACAAATTTGGCGTGTTCAGTTCTGACGAACAACCAAATTATTTAGGCGACGACAGACTTCTGCGATGGAATGAAGGACCTCAAGGTCGACACGTTGAACTTGGTCTTAGCGAAATGAATTTGTTTCTCGCGCTTCACGCGTTTGGTCTTGGCCACGAACTTCACGGCGAACATCTGCTGCCAATCGGCACTGTCTATGATCCGTTTGTCTGTCGCGGACTTGACGCACTTATTTACGCGCTTTACAACGGCGCAAGATTTATTTTGGTCGGCACTCCGTCGGGCGTAACGCTTGCTCCCGAAGGTGGCGCGCATCAAAGCACAGTTACAACTTCGCTCGGCATGGAACTACCAAACATGACTTATGCCGAACCGTGTTTTGCGCGAACCCTCGACTGGCTTCTTTGCAACGGCCTAGATCGTCTCAGCCAACCACACGGCGACAGCATGTATTTGCGACTCTCCACTCGGCCAATTGATCAAACACCGTTCGAAGATTTACTTGCAAAGCGTGGCGCCGATGCATTGCGCGCCGACGTTCTTGCTGGTGGATACAGATTGTGCGAACCGACCAACAATCAGCCGGCTGATTTAATTATCGCCGCCACTGGCAGCATCGTGCCTGAAGCAGTGGCCGCTGCGAAACTTCTTGAAGCCGAAGGAATCAACGCAGTTGTGCTCGATATTTGTTCTCCCGATCGCATCTACCGCGGTTGGCGTGAAGCACAACAAAACGCGACACGACACGGCGTAACAACCAAAGATGTCGGCCACTTTGGCGCTTTGCTCGCTGAGCCAGAACGACGACTGCCAATTCTCACGGTGCAAGACTCGGCCAGTCACTCGCTGGCCTGGTTGGGTTCGGTATTTGGCTCGCGAACCGTGCCGGTCGGCGTTGACGAATTTGGCCAATCAGGCACAATTGCTGAGCTTTACGGCACTTTTGATCTTCTTCCCGATCAGCTCGTGAACGCAGCGTTGCTCGCCTTGTCGTAGCCTACGAATATGGCAATCGTTGAAAAACCATCCACGAAAAAAGTAATTGACGGCATCGAGCTGACTGCAAAAACAGTCACTCAAATGGCTCCACCAAAATTTGCAACAGTTGAACAAGAGCGTCAACACCGCAAAGAAAAACTCGCAGGCGCAATGCGTATCTTTGGTCGCCTCGGTTTCGGCGAAGGCGTCGCAGGCCACATCACAGTGCGCGACCCTGAGTTTCCTGATCACTTCTGGGTAAACCCATTCGCCAAGAGTTTTCGATACATGCGTGTTAGCGATCTGTTGCTTGTCAATCACGACGGAGAAGTCGTTTACGGCTCTCAGCCTGTAAACCGCGCGGCGTTTTGTATTCACGCGGCGATTCACCAAGCGCGTCCAGATGTAATTGCTGCCGCCCACGCTCACTCACCATTCGGTAAGTCTTGGTCGTCACTAGGACGCAAACTTGACCCGATCACACAAGACTCGTGTTACTTTTACGAAGATCACACTGTGATCACCGAACAAGGCGGAGCAGTCGTCCTCGAAATTTCTGCAGGTCAAGAAATCGCCGCGAAGTTTCCGAAAGGCAAAGCTGCCATTCATCAAAACCACGGGCTATTCACGGTCAGCGACACTGTTGATGCCGCGGCATTTTGGTTCATCACAATGGAGCGAACATGTCAAGCTCAATTGATGGCCGAAGCTGCAGGCACACCAAAATTGATTCCGCACGAGATGGCGAGTTACACCCGAGAACTAACTGGTTTCCCCGCTGCAGGTTGGTTGCAGTTTCAACCGTTGTGGGAAGAAATCTGTCGCACTGATCCAGATCTCTTCGATTGAGTTCTAGCACCGCTCCACGCGGACTATCTCGCTTAGCGAACACCGCGCCGCCCGAAGCACTGTTCGTCGTTTCTGCGGCGGGTCAATATTGCGGCGCAGTTATCGCTGTGCGTCTATTTGACGATCTCGCTCCGGCCAGCGTCGCCTGGCTTCGTGTGATTGGCGCGGCGATTGTGCTCATCGCATTTTCTTATCCGTCGCTCAAAAAAGGTGGTAGTTGGTCGCGCGAGCAACTTCTAGCCGTCAGTCTTTTTGGTATCTCGACCGCGTTGATGAATTTGTTTTTCTATTTGGCGATTCAACATCTTGATTTAGGCAAAGGTGTTGCAATTGAATTCATTGGACCAATTACCGTTGCAGCACTTCGCACCCGCACGACCCGCAATGCAATGGCGTTGGTTTTAGCAGTTGTCGGTGTGGTGATTTTGTCGGGGCTTGAACTTGGCAATGAACCACTTGGGCTTGTTTACATCTTTTTGGCGTCGATCATGTGGGCCTTATATATAGTCATCGGTTCTAAAGTTGCTGGCTTTGATCGCGGTGTTTCGGGGCTCGGCATCGGTCTGTTAATCGGCGCACTTTTCATTGCTCCGTTTGGTGCGCCATCAAGCGGCCCAGCATTTCAAACACCGTGGATCTTGGCGACGTGTGTTCTTGTTGGCATCTTGTCAAATGCAATTGGCTACGGCATTGATCAATTCACACTTCGACGAATTCCAGTGCGACGATTTTCTGTGCTGCTCGCGTTGCTTCCAGTGACTGCAACAGTCTTCGGATTAATTTTTCTCAATCAAGTGCCAAGCATCACAGATTTAATTGGCATCGGATTTGTGTTGATTGGTGTTGTTGTGCAACAACGCGACACACTTCCACCAACCGAAGTTGTCGCCTAACTAGCAACCCTCTCGTAGTAGACTGAATACGCGGGCGAGGGAGTTCTAATTCTCTATGCGCATATCCCCAATTAAACGATGTTTCGTCGTTCTCATCGGTCTGGCAACTTTTGTTGCAGGTCTCTCACCTGCTCGCCCAGCATCAGCTGAAGAAGGTCAACTTCCAGGCGGCGTAATTATCTACGGTCGCGGATTCGGCCACGGCCGCGGGCTCAGTCAATATGGCTCTTACGGATGGGCCACCGTGCATGGCTGGTCATGGGAGCAAATCCTTGATTTTTACTACGGCGGAGCAACCGGTAACTCGCGCTCAATGCTCGAAGCACCAAACCAAGAGATGACCGTTTGGCTCAGCGTGATGAATGCCAAACAGACTGGTGTTGTCTCAGACTCAGGCACAATGCGCCTGCTTGAAGACCCCGACCAAGGTCGGCGCTTTACAAGCATGGTGGCGCGCGAAAAGTCAGGCGCCCAAAGGGTTTACCAAGTTTGGGGTTCTAACCAACGCAAGTGTTTGAACGAGTCAGACTCGCCTGAAGCAGCAGGTTTTGCCCTGCTCGGTGAGTTCAACGAAACTGCGTCGTTCGTGACAAACGCCAGCCAAGATCCGGCGGCGGCGGCGCTCGACACAGTTGGGCTCTGCGAACCAAAATCGTCTTCACTGAATCAAGTTCGCTACTACCGCGGAATCGTGCGAGCGATGAACAATTCAAAAAACGAAAATCGCACAATCAATATTGCTCGACTTGACGACTACCTGCGAGGCGTCGTTCCGCGCGAGTCACCTGCGTCATGGGGCGATGCAGCCGGTGGCGCAGGTATGAACGCTCTTCGAGCTCAAGCGGTTGCCGCTCGTTCATATTCAGTTACAGAAAATCGCTACGCAGGTCTTGCCAAGACGTGTGACACCCAAGACTGTCAGGTTTATGGTGGCGCCGCTCTTCGAACTTCTGTCAATGCTTCACCGTCTGTTTTAGAAAGTGCCAACACCGACCGTGCTGTCGCTGAGACGACTGGCGTAATTATTCGCACACCGCAAGGTGCCGTCGTGCGAACTGAGTTCTCTTCTTCTAACGGTGGCCGCACTGCGGGTGGCACATTTCCGGCGCTTGTTGATGCCGGTGATCTTTCTGCAGATAGTTCGTTGATGGTCTGGACGCGCGCATTTTCAGCCGCACAAATTGTCGCCAAATATCCGCAGGTCGGCATTCTCACTGCAGTGACAACTACAAACGACGGCCTCGGCGGCGACTGGGGCGGCTACACACTTGATGTAACAATCTCTGGCACAGCCGGATCGGTCAAAGTTTCTGGTTGGTCATTTCGCACGTCATTCGCACTACCCGCCCCATGGTTCGGTGCCACTCCAGTTTTTGGTGCGCCACTTGAATCAGGCGTCGTTGGCTCAATGTTGTTCGTCGGCGACTCGATCGGTCAAAGTATCGCCCCAGAATTTGCCGCCATTGTCTCCCCCGCGTATCCATCAATCAACTTTCAGGCGATCAACAACCGATGCATGGTCGGTCCAGCGTGTGTAACCCCTGATAAAGGCCAACCCGACGCAATAGGCGTAGTCAATTCTCTCAGCGCCGAACAGTTCCCCAGCGTGGCAATTGTTCAACTGGGATACAACGACGACCCAAACACGATGGCCAGCGATGTAACTCAAGTCATAAACGCTCTTAATGCGCGCAATGTGCAACGCATCATCTTTGTCAATCTTTCAACACGTCGTGCGTCGCAAAATTATGCCCTTTCAAACGCAGCGCTTGCTGCTGCTGCCCAAACAAACCCCAATGTTTCTGTTCTTGACTGGAACGCTGCAAGCAGTGCCCCATCGGCATCACGTTGGTTTTCTGATGATGTGCACTTAACAACCACCGGGCGCGCCGAGTTCACGTTGTTCTTGCGCAATCAACTCGATTCGTTGCGCGCTCAAGGCTTGATCACTCCGAATCCTGAAAGTGTTTTACCTCTCGCAGTACCACTCACTTCTGGCAACAAAGGTGAGCCCGTATCTGAACTGCAAAAAGCACTTAATATCGCGCTCGATTTAAAGAAAAAGCAGAAACTCGCCACAGACGGAAACTTTGGCAAGGGCACAGCGGCTGCCATTAGCAAGATTGAAGAGCTCAATGGTTTGCCAATTGACGGTGTTGCCGATGCCGCGGTGCTCGGCATTCTGGGTATTGACCCTGCAAGTTTCAAACTTAGCCAGAATGCGCGACATACATCTGTTGCAACTGCTCAAACAGCACTTGCACGCGTGCTTAAAATAAAAATGAAAGCTGACGGCATCTTTGGCTCTGGGACCGCAAAGCAGGTCAAGCGCTTTCAAAAGAGTGTTGGCTTGAAGCAAACCGGCGTAATTGACCGCACAACTTGGCTCTCACTTCTGGCTGCTAGTGCAACACTTGCACCATAAACAAAGTTCTTAGTTAACCGTCACAAATCTCTTTTGCCAAGACTCGTCGCTGACGAGGTCTGGGTAAGCAGCACGGTATTCACGCTTTAATCTTCTGTAATTGAGAGCAATGTCCTTTGTGACAACACAGACTTCACGCAACAAAGCAAAAAATCTGCGCGAGTCACGCTCAACCAAAAAGCCTTCTGGCAGTCGATCATGGCGATAAAGAATGCGGTTATAACGAGTCGCCAACCCAACTGCACGCGAGTCGATTGGCGCCGTCTTGAGCACGTCTCGACGCAACGCTTTGGGCAAAATGTAACCACCAACAAGTGGCACTGCGAGAGCGAAGCCAATCAAACGAATCGGCTTCATTCGTGGTTTGGTGATCTTCACAGCCGCCAATTCAGCCGACAACGGTGCTGGTTTTTCTTCGGCAACTTTGCGCAAGTCGTCGTGCAACGCCGAATGATCGGTAGCCATCAATGCCGCTGGGCCTTGTAAATATGCGCGAACCCCGCGAATCATGTATTCAACACTGGCGTAACGCATTGAAAATAAATTTCTAAAACACAAGGCAATAAATCTTCGCGCCAAATGCCACCAGTGATGGCGATCAAACACCAGCGTGTCGATTATCGCAAAATTACGCTTCTCATAAAACAGTGACGACGGATTGTTCTTCAAGCCAAAGTCGGCGTGCCAAACAATTACCCCGTTCATCGTCACGCTGTGCTTACCTGTGTGCAACAAGCCGTAACTTACATCGTCACCGCGCACGAAAATTGGCAGCGGGTTGTCACGAGTAATCGCCACCGGAAATGCCGTGTACCACCAAGCCGTGTAGGCGAACTTCTTTTCTGGGGCATCGCGCAACGCCAACTTTCGCTCGCGCAAGTCGTCTTCACGACCAATTGCTCGCAACGGGTAGAGCGAACGCCAACGATATTTTGAGCCTGCTTCGAACTGCATCCACGCGCGTTCTTCGCTGAGCATCGCACCGTGAATGCACAATTTTTCGTCACGGGCAAAACTAAACAACGCAAATGTTCGCACCAAAGCATCTGGCTCGAGAGTGATGTCGTCATCCATCAGCAGAATATGAGTCGCCCAGCCTTCGTTTCTCAAATGGATGATGCCGCGCGCAAACCCACCCGCACCGCCAAGGTTCGGGTTCTGCACCACCGTGATCGGTGCATTTGGTGCAGTGTCAAACTCAATGTTTCTAGCGTTGTCTACAACCAATACGCGCAGCTTGCCGCGCAGTGTTTCAACTGTGTCTTCAAGCTGAAGAACTTTTGCCACTGTGGGTTTGACATATTCTTGGCGATTGAACGTTGTAATCGACAACGAAAGCCTGATCTCGCGTGCAACTGGCGTGGTTGTGGTCCACTCGCCGCCCATCACAGTTACGTCACTTTGTTCAGCACTAACACGAACAAAAAAAGTGCCATATTTATGTGCAGCAAACTCTGGAACTTCGAGAACCGTCTTGCCGTTTTGGGCGATGCCAGTTGAAGCAACGATTCTTTCTTTTGCGCCGAAACCCGTGAATCTTAAACCCGCGTTTTCAACGCCGACAATTTCGATTCGACCAGAACCAGTTGCCAAAATCGTTGCCGACAAATTCTCGACCACACTCAGGCGACGCCAACGACCGGCAGCAAAAGCCCCAAATGAAGTATCAAAACTTAATTCTGCTCCGACTCGCAAAATTGCGCGACTGTCTGCAAATTGAACTTCACCATCTGTGCGCACATACAACAGCGGCTCAGTCGTCTCGACGCGCGGAAGCGTCATTTGCTGCAATAAAAAACTATTCACCTCAGGCCATCGGATCAACTGAAAAACTCGGGAGAGGCTGTTTGTTGGCAATGCACTCAAGCATTGTCTTTGATGCGAGCAGCGCTTCGTGAATTGTCACATCCATGTCTAGATAACGGTAGGTGCCGAGTCGGCCAATAAATGTGACCCCCTTGGCATCTCGCGCACGTTGCACGTAATTCAATAATTGTTCTTTTTCTTTGACAAGCCGAATCGGATAATAAGGCGTGTCAGCCTCGCCACATAACCGTGAAAACTCGCGGTAGACAATTGTTTTATCGTGCGACTCCCATGGCGCAAAGTGTTTGTGCTCGGTGATGCGCGTGTAAGGCACATCTGTGTCGCAATAGTTGACCACGGGGTGACCTTGATAGTCGCCATCTGCAACTTCAGGCACGAAGTCGAGAGTTCGATAACCCAAACGACCAAACTCAAAACCAAAATAAGCATCAATTGGGCCTGTCCAAATAATGTGATCAAAGCTTCCAAATTCTTTTGACTCTGTCGGCGAAAATCGCGTGCTCAAATGCAGTTCAATTTCATCATGATTCAAGATTGCTTCGACAATTGGCGTATAACCATCTTTCGGAATCGCCTGATAAGGGTGACTGAAATACGTGTCGTCATCGTTGAAGCGCACGGGCAATCGCGCCAAAATGCTTGCCGGCAATTCTTTGGGGTCGACCCCCCACTGCTTTGACGTGTAACCCGCAAAAAATGCTTCATATAACTCGCGACCTACGAAGCGCAAACCTTGGTCTTCAAATGAAACTGGATCAGTAATCGTGTTGTCGGCTTTACTCGCAATAAATTTCTCGGCTTCATCGGCATCAAAATCGCGATCAAAGAACTGATTGATTGTTTTCAGGTTCACTGGCAACGAGTACATCGTCTGTTTTGAGATCGCTTTTACCCGATGCTGATACGGCATCATTTCGCCAAACTTATTTATGTATTGCCAAACATGCTCGTGTTGCGTATGAAAAATGTGTGGCCCGTAGGTGTGAACCATTACCCCGGTTGCGTGACGAGCCGTAAAGCAGTTGCCCGCGACATGATCTCGGGCGTCGAATACAACTATCGAATGGCCGGCTTCGGCCAGTTCGCGAGCCACAACAGCCCCAGAAAACCCGGCCCCAACTATGGCAAATCGCACTAGATAATCATACGACTTTGACCCAAGTCGCTAAGTTCAAACGGCTGTACAACTAACCAGCAACTAAATGGCTCGTATTGCGATTTGTCTATTTGCTCAATATCGGCGCGCAAGAACCTTCAAGGTCACGCACTTGAATCTTTTCGCGATTGTCATACGTCACAGCATTTTTTGGATCTCGCTGCAACTTAAATGTGCGAAATGACATCTCGGTCGTGTCGATCGCCAAAATTTTACCGATCAGAGAATCTCCAAGACTCAAAATCAACTTCAATGCTTCAAGCGCTTGAATCGAACCAACTATGCCTGGCAAAACACCAAGCACGCCGGCTTCGGCGCAACTCGGTGCGAGCTCTGCTGGCGGTGGCTCTGGCACCATGTCGCGATATGTCGGCCCAAGAATTGGGTGAAACACGCTGACCATGCCTTCGAATCTGAAAATTGAACCGTGCACAACCGGAATGCCCAACTTTACGCTCGCGTCGTTCAACAGATAACGGCTCGGAAAGTTATCTGCTCCGTCCACGATCACGTCATAGCCGTCGATTATTTGCATCACATTTTCTGCGCTCAGACGAGTGTCGTAGGTAACGACATCTACATCGGGATTCAACATTGTCAGGGTCTTTTTTGCAGAGTCAACTTTGCGCTCACCGACGCGATCTAGGTTGTGCAAAATCTGGCGCTGCAAGTTTGATGCATCTACAACGTCCATGTCGACGATTCCGATCGTGCCAACACCGGCCGCTGCGAGATACATCGCTGCTGGTGAGCCCAAACCGCCAGCGCCCAGCAACAAAACTTTGCTTGCCAACAGTTTGGCTTGGCCTTCGATTCCAACTTCAGGCAACAAGACGTGGCGCTGATAACGATTGCGTTGCTCGGCTGACAACTGAACCGGTGTCGACCAAGGGCGTCCTTCGTCTTTCCATTTACCGAACCCACCGGCCATGCTCAGAACATCTGTGTAGCCAAGTTCTTGCAGCGTCTTGGCGGCAAAAGCACTGCGCACACCGCCCGCACAATAAACGATTACTGGTGAGGTCTTATCAACAATTTTGGTTTCAATCTGTGCCTCAAGATGGCCGCGCGGAATATGCACGACACCCAACAATGCTCCCTGTTCGAACTCATCGGGTTCGCGTACGTCAAGCACCACCGCTTGATTTGCATCAATTTTTGTTGCCGCGGTCTGCGTGTCAACTTCTTTGATCTTTGACTTCGCATCAGCGAGCAATTCGCGAAAACTTGCCATATCAATACCCTACCGTTCTTGTCAAGATTTGCCCACGCGCCAATTGTTCGCAGCCTGGCACACACAGAGACATGGCTTCAAACATCTGTGACTTCACAAATCCCGAAATCTTTATCTCTGAATGGGTCGACCCAGTTGTCAATGCAACTGGCTTTGACGCGTGTGGCGAATACGTCGAGACATACTGGCTCGGCGTAATCGGCCCGAGCGCAACATGGGTACTGCGATATTTGTCTCGCGAACTTGAGATTTTTCCAAACGGATACTGCCTCGACCTCAACGACACTGCATCCGCGTTGGGTCTCGCCTTTCGCCATGGCTCGGGGTCAATCGAGCGCGCAATTCAGCGTTGCGCAACATTCGGTTTAGTCGCCCAAATGCCCCAGTCGTTAGCAGTGCGAAAACGAATTCCACCAGTTACGAAACGTCAGTTGTTGCGTCTGCCGACGACTCTACAAAAAAGCCACGGTGACTTATTCGCCAACAGTTAGTTGGCGCGACTTATTTTTCTGAGACCGTGCGTCGAATCTCGACTATTCGCTCGTGGTCATGATTTGCGTCATCGCCTTTTTCAGCCAGTGCTGCATTTCTGTCTTTTGCAGCTTCGCGCTCGGCTAATTCGGTATCAACACGCTTGATCGCCGCATCGGTGCCGTGCTCATGAATGAAAGTTGCCCACTCAACTAGCGCTTCAACCATTTCGCTCTCGGGTACAACTGCGACATTGCGTCCCTTGACAAACAAGTGGCCGCGTTTGTTGCCTGCAGCAATACCCAAATCGGCTTCACGCGCTTCACCTGGTCCGTTCACAACACAGCCCATTACTGCAATCTGCAGTGGCAACTTTTTGTCAGCAAATGCTGCTTGCGCTCGCTGAGCGATATCGATTACGTCTACTTCGGCTCGCCCACAACTCGGGCACGCAATTAGATCTACGTTTTTGCGCTCGCGCAGACCGAGCGCTTCAAGCAATTGACGACCTGCTCGCGCCTCTTCGATCGGGTCTGCCGTGAGGCTGTAACGAATAGTGTCGCCGATGCCCTCAAGCAACAACGTGGCGATACCAGCGGTGGCTTTGACCAGACCACCCGGCAATGGCCCCGCTTCAGTCACACCGAGATGCAACGGAAAGTCAGTAACTTCGCTGAGCATTCGATACGCCTCAACCATCAATGGCACGTTCGAGGCTTTCACTGAAATCTTGACAAGATCAAACCCAACTTCTTCGAAATATCGCAACTCTTGTTGGGCCGACTCAACCATTGCCTGGGCTGTCAAACCACCATGTTTTTCATAGAGTGCCGAATCTAGCGAGCCACCGTTTACTCCGATTCGAATTGACACACCGCGATCTCGCGCCTCTGACGCAACTGCTTTGATGTGTTCGGGTTTGCGAATGTTTCCTGGATTAAGACGCAAACCTTGTACGCCTGCTTCAAGAGCCGCCAACGCCATGCGATATTGATGATGAATGTCAGCAATGATTGGCACGGGTGAACGTGGCACGATTTTCGCCAAACCTTCAGCCGCCGCCGCATCGTTGCATGTGCATCGCACAATGTCGCAACCAGCAGCAGCAAGTGCATAGATTTGCTGCAAAGTTGCGTCAACATCGGCAGTTTTGGTGATCGTCATCGACTGCACGCTGATCGGCGCGTCTCCGCCAACTGCAACTTTGCCAACTTGAATCTGGCGAGTCTGTCTGCGCTGATAATTTTGCAAAGTATTTTTAGTCACGAGTTTTCTCGAATCTCAGAATTGCTAGCCCAGCGGACTTGTTATATCTAGATAGAGACCAGCAAACATCAACATTACGAGCAAAACTACAACCGTTGTCGCCACGGGGATCATCTTGCCAACATCTGCACGATAAACCTTGCCGCGCCGAGAGCGCAGGCGTTCATACGTTGCAATTGCTGCATGACCACCATCAAACGGCAACAACGGCACCAAATTGAAGACACCGACAAAAATATTGACGCTGGCCAAGAGAATTAGCACGCCCTTTAGACCGTCGCTACGACCGATTTCGCCACCAACTTGGCTTGCACCGACAACTGTTGTCGGCCGTGTCATCATGTCGGGCTCGTCGGCGACGACATTTGAGAAAATATTTTTCGGATTCAAAACAACGAACAGCCCGCCTACAGAATCTCGCGCTGTTCGGGCAACATCAACGAGCCCAAATCGCACTGAGTTAAAAACATTTTGACGCACATATCGATATGAATCAGACGCGACACCTAAAAAAGCAACTTGCGGATTTGCCGGATTCGCCGCAAGCACCACTTGTTCGATTTGGCTTTGGCCATCTCGCAAATACTGAACCGAAACAGTGTCACCTGGTTTGTTTGCCACGATTGCAACTATCAATTCGCGACGTGAACTGATCTCTTGATTATCAACAGCCAAGATCTGATCGCCTTCACGCAAACCAATTTTCTCGGCCGGTGAATCAACGGCGGGGGCACCATAAATAAACAACTCGCCCGTATCGCCGTAACGACCAGCTGTTGCATAGATGCCCACGAACAAAACAATTGCAATCAACAGATGCATCAAGCTGCCGGCAGTAATCACCAACATTCTCTTGGGGTATGACTGCTGGCGATAGGTGCGGGGCTCGTCTTGAGGGTCGCACTCATCCAAATTATTCATGCCAACAATTCGCACAAAGGCACCAACTGGCAGAGCACGCAAACCAAACTCGACTTCACCCCGCTGAAAACTAAACACCCGCGGGCCCATACCCATATAAAACTGCGTCACTTTCATTCCGCTTCGGCGGGCTGTAACAAAGTGCCCGACTTCATGCAAGAAAACCGAAACGATCAGACCGGCAACGAACACAAGCGACCACGGGTTCTTCACACCTAGCCACGCCAACAGACCCAAGACAACAGCCGAAGTTATAAACGTCGTAGCCGAATTGTTTTTTTGTTCGCTCTGATTGTCGGTTGCACCACCAGCAGCGATCTCATCGCGAAACTTCGTATAGAACGAACTCAAACTCGTATCTCCTTTCGGGCCCAATCTCGCGCCAATCGATCGGCTTCCAAAATATCTTCGACGCTCAGCGGTATTTGACCATCATGGTGTTGCAAGGTTGCTTCAATGATGCTGGAAATCTGCGACCATTTCACGCCTCCAGCAAGAAAACTTTCGACAGCCACCTCGTTGGCTGCGCTCAACCATGCAGGCGCAGAGCCACCAATTCGACCCGCCTGATACGCGAGATCTAAGCAGCGAAATGTGTCACGGTCAGGTTTTTCAAAATCAAGTCGCGACAAAGTCGTCCAGTCAATCGCCCCAAAACTTGACGTGCTCCGATTCGGGTACTCAAGGGCATATGCAATCGGCAACTTCATGTCAGGCATCGACAATTGCGCGATTGTTGCCCCGTCACGAAACTCAACCATCGAATGAACAATCGATTGCGGGTGAACAACTACATCAATCGAGTCGTAGCCAACACCAAACAACTCGTGCGCTTCGATCACTTCAAGACCTTTGTTCATCAATGTTGAAGAATCAATTGTGATCTTCGGACCCATCGACCAAGTTGGGTGTGCCAAAGCTTCTTTTACCGAAACATTTTTTAGCGACTCTAGATTCTTTCCTCTGAAGGGCCCACCGCTTGCCGTCAAGAGCAGACGTTGTACATCGCGCGACTGATTCTGCGAACTACGCATGCACTGATGTATCGCGCAGTGTTCACTATCAACTGGGATTATCTCTGCGCCGGCGATCTTCCTCAACGGCGCAACTATTGGTCCGGCTGCAATGAGGCTTTCTTTATTGGCAAGTGCGAGCCGCTTGCCGTTTTTGAGCGCAGCCATCGTCACACTCAACCCAGCAAAACCCACCACGCCATTCACGACGACATCGGCAATCACGCTCATCTGCTCGGGCTCTGCGACAACTTCAATTTTTGGGTCAGTGGTTTTTAGTTCACGCGCAACCTTTTCTCGCGCTTCTTTGTCAGACACGACAACAATTGCCGGTTTAAACATTCGTGCCTGCGCAACAACCTCATCTGCCGAAGAGTTCACACTTAGGGCAACCACCTGGTGCTCGCCCTCGCGAGCCGCGCGAATTACATCAAGAGTTTGTTTACCGATTGACCCGGTTGAACCGGCAATCGCAACACGTGCCACGACTCAGTTAGCCCAGGGAGTGAGCACCAACGTGATGTAGTAGATGAATGGCAAAGTGAACAACATGCTGTCGAAGCGATCAAGCGCTCCACCGTGCCCACGAAGGACAGTTCCAAAGTCTTTGATGTCTAAATTGCGTTTGAACATTGACTCGGTCAAATCGCCAAGCGGTCCGACAATTGAAATTACGAGCGCAATGATCATCCACTCACCAAAGTTCTGCCAAGTGCCGCTTTGAACGCCAACGAGTGTCACCGCAACAAATGTGCCGATTGCGCCACCAACGAAACCTTCCATTGTTTTCGATGGGCTGATCCAAGCACGAAGCGGAGTCTTGCCAGTTGCCGCACCAACAAAGTAGGCCGCCGTGTCATTGGCAATGATGCCGACAACGAGAATAAACAAAGTGTCGGTTCCGATGTTTTCAAAACCTGGTCCCGAGTTTGACAGACGCAAAATTAATGCACCGTACGAACCAAAAAGCCCAACCCACACGAGACCAAGCAAAGTTAAACCAAGGTTTGGCACCGGCCCACTCTCGACCGAACCTGTACCGATGAAACTGACAGATCCGGCAACAAAAGCAAACACGAACACGAGCGGTAGCGCGGCGTCACCAATCCAATAAGCAGCCAAAGGTGCGGCCACACACCCCACGACACCGACGATCATCGCTGGTTGATAACCAGTTGAAGACGTCTGCGTGAAAAATTCAACTGCAGCAAGACCCAATACCAACAACAACAGAATCATCACTGCTAACGGTCCCACCAAAATTGCCGCGATGAAGACAGCGGCCAACAACGCAGCTACTGCTGTCGCTGTCGGCAAGTCACGAGCAATTGAAGATGGCGTCTTCGCGCCCGAACCAGTTCGCGGAGCAGCCGCACGCGGCCTTGGTCGTGGACCAGTGCCCGAATCACTTCGATCATTTGGGCGTGAACGACGCACTTGTGTTGGGCGTTCTGTCTGGGAACTTCCAGTTATATCGCGGCTCGTTCCACCAGTCGGATCACGACGCGGAAGACCACCCGAAGAACTTGGCCGATTTCTTTCATCGGTTGGATCTGAACCGATTGAAACTCTGCCCTCGCGCGCTGGTCTAGCCACTGGCGGTGGCGCCGATGCTGGCTCAACTCGTCGTGTTGAGCCAGTCAAATTCACGCGTGGTCGCTCCGTGCCCGCACTCGGCGTGGGCGAAATGGTGTCTTCACTTGCTGTTACGAATTTTGGCAATTCGCCGGTTGGCGGTTCTGTCCAATGCGGCAGTTGATCGGTTTGATTTTCAGGAAACGAAATCGCTGGCGCACTGTCGTCGTCATCGGCAAACTTTACGACGCCAAACTCGTCACCAAAGTCAACGGTGGCATCGTTGCCGGTGCGATCAGTCGAATTTGTCGTGTCGTCACTATTTTCATTGTTGGTGTCGTCGGTCATTTTGTTTATTCCCCTCTAAAAATTCGCTGCTCTAACTTTACACTTCCAATAGTTCTTGCTCTTTGCGCCCAAACGCCTTGTCAACAGCCTCAACCGTTGACTGGGTCATTTGTTCGAGTTCTTTTTCTGCACGGTCAAGATCATCTTGAGAAATATCTCCATCTTTTTGCGCAGTCTCCAAAACTTTTCTTGCGTCACGACGAATGCTTCTCACGGTGACGCGACCTTCTTCAGCCATATTTTTCACGACTTTAACGAACTCTTTGCGTCGCTCTTCAGTCAAAGCAGGAAAATTCAATCGAATCACGACGCCGTCGTTGCTCGGCGAAAGTCCGAGGTCGCTCGACTGCAATGCGCGCTCGATTGCGGCGATTGAGCCACGATCATGCGGCTTTACAACCAACATTCTGGCTTCTGGAACTTGAAACGATGCGAGTTGCTGCAACGGCACGTATGCGCCGTAGTACTCGACCTGCAATCTTTCAACTAGTGACGCGTTGGCACGACCAGTTCGTACGCCGAGAAACTGTGCTTGGACATGCTCTACGGCTTTGCCCATCTTCTCCATTGCGTCTAGCAGTGTTTCTTCAATCACCCGACGAGCGTCCCGATCTTTTGGCCCTCAAGAATTTTTCGTACGTTTCCTTTTTCTAGAAGATTAAAAACAACGATCGGCAATTTGTTGTCCATGCAGAAAGTAATCGCGGTTGAGTCCATAACTTTAAGACCCTTGCTGATCACATCTAAATAGCTGATCTCGTCAAACCGGGTCGCCGTTTTATCTTTCTTCGGATCTGCCGTATAGACACCGTCAACACCCGAGTGCGTACCTTTCAAAATTGCTTGGGCCGAAATTTCTGCGGCGCGCAATGCTGCCGCCGTGTCGGTCGTAAAGAACGGGTTGCCCGTGCCACCAGCCAAAATCACGATGCGACCTTTTTCAAGATGACGTTCGGCGCGACGACGAATGTATGGCTCGGCAACTTTCGGCATCTCTACTGCGGTCATCACTCGCGAGAACTGACCCACGCGCTCAAATGCGTCTTGCAACGCCAAGGCGTTCATCACGGTTGCGATCATTCCCATGTAGTCGGCTTGAGCCTGGTCCATGCCTTGGCCCGCACCTTTGAGTCCGCGCCAAAAGTTACCCCCGCCTACAACTACGGCGATATCAACATCTAGGTCGCGACGCGTTTCATGCAACTCAGTTGCAATCTGGTGCAATACATCTGAGTCAAGACCAAAACCACTCGGTTCGGCAAGCGCCTCACCCGATAATTTTAAAACCACCCGCTTCCAACGAGGATTCGCGGACGTCGCACCAGCCATGGCTCTAGCCTATTTCAACCTGCGCAAAGCGAATAATTTTGGCTGCGCCAATCACTGATGCCACAGACTGCTTGTCATCCTTGGCGTATGGCTGTTCAAGCAGACACACATCTTTGAAGAAACCGGTCACTCGACCGTCAACAATCTTGGCAATCGCTTGCTCAGGTTTGCCTTCGTTACGTGTAACGACTTCAAGTGTTGCGCGCTCGGCGGCGACAACCGACTCTGGCACATCGGCCTTGGTCAAATATTTTGGTCGAGCAAATGCGATGTGCACAGCAACATCATGCGCCAACTCTTCGTTCGCGCCATTCATTTCAACAAGCACACCGTTGATTCCGCGACCACCTTGAAGGTGCGAGTACGAACCGATTGTGCAGCCAGCCACACCTTCGAGACGAACAACATCACCGATCTCAATTTTTTCTTTAAGCAAAATCTTGAGGTCTTCAAGTTTGGTGGCTCGCTCGGCAATTGACGCCTCGCCTTTTTCGAGCACCAATGCAACAAGTGCATCTGCTTCGGCTTTGAAGCCGTCGCTGCTGGCTACGAAGTCGGTCTCACACTTAAGTTTGACCATTGCGCCAACGTTGCCCTTTACCAAGAGAGCAACAACGCCTTGAGCGTTGTCACGATCATCACGCTTCGCACTCGCCGACAAACCTTTTTCGCGAAGCCACAATTTGGCAGCCTCTAAATCACCGTTTGCTTCTTCAAGTGCTTTTTTGCAATCCATCATTCCGGCGCCAGTTGCCTGACGCAGAACTTGTACTTCTTTTGCTGAAAATGCCATCGTGATCAGTTCTGCCTATTTCGTCTCTGGTTTAGTCTCGGTTGCTGGTGCAACTTTTGCGTCGCGCTTAGCCATCGCTGCTACTGCTTGAGCCTTTGCGGCTTCTTGCTGTGCTTCGAAAATTGCTTGTTCAGCAGGTGTGCGAGTGTTAACCGGTGCAGGCGGCACTGTTGTGCCAGTTGTTGTTGGTGCAGCACGCGGAGTCATTTTCTCTGCGATGTAGCGACCTTCAATTACTGCTTCGGCAATTACTCGTGCCATCAATTCGTTCGCACGAATCGCGTCATCATTGCCCGGAATTGGGTAATCAATAATGTCTGGGTTCACATTTGTGTCGACCACAGCAATTACTGGGATGCCAAGTTTGCGAGCTTCGGTAACCGCGATGTGCTCTTTGAGAGTGTCAAGTACGAAAATTGCATTCGGACGACGACCCATCGAGCTGATGCCCGACAAGTTGCGTTGCAACTTCTCGAGTTCACGACTAATCAACAATGCTTCTTTCTTTGGCATGAGTTCAAACTCGCCTGTCTCACGAAGGCGCTCGTACTCTTGCATTTTGCTGACACGCTTTGAAATCGTGTCGAAGTTTGTCAACATTCCACCCAACCAACGCTCGTTGACATAGGGCATGCCGCAATGTTGAGCAAAAAGTCGAACTGGATCTTGTGCTTGCTTCTTTGTTCCGACGAACAAAATGTTGCCACCATTGGCTACAAGGTCGCGCACGAAGCGGTAAGCCTCTTCGATTCGAACAAGAGTCTGTTCAAGATCGATGATGTAAATGCCGTTGCGCTCTCCATAAATGAAGCGCTGCATTCGCGGGTCCCAACGGGCTGTGCGATGACCGAAGTGAACTCCAGCCTCAAGCATCTGACGCATGCTGATAATTGCCATAACTAATTGCCTTTCTGTGGTTTGAGTGCACAACCCTCGGCGCCGAAGCGACCACAGGATGAAAGTCGTGCAATTTAATAGTGGGATATGAATTTCAATTACTTCAACTAGCCCCGAAATCCTAACCGTCAGAAGCTCAAATCAGCACTGGTGATTAGCCGAATTCTTGCCTTGATCCATGGCCGACCCACTCACCAGAACGGCCAGGTTTCGAGCCTTCGTGAACCCTGCCAAATACGGCATCGGATCAACGTATTGTGCGCCGTCACGTGTTGCACCATTGCCTGGTTCGCGCACGCCAAAATAAAGCCTCAGCCCAGACATCGCGATCTGCTGACCCGCATAGACCACATCGCCGGCCCGCAATTTAGTTTCAGCGATTCTGCCATAGGTAATTTTCTTCTTGTCACGTGTCAATAAAACTAAATATTTGATTCGACCAACCTCGCCCGAGTAACTGATCACACCGTCGCTCGCCGCCAAAATTGGTTGAGCGCTCTCTAGTTGCAACTCGATGCCCCTGTTGCCTGCACATTGCTCACACTTTGGTGCGCGAAATTGATCGATCACGACAACGCTGCTCATGTCTTGAACAGGGTTTTGCAATCGGCACGACGAAAAATTTGGCGCAGCCAAAAAAATAGTTGCAATTAGCCCGGCAAGCACGACTAATTAAGCGACGTCAGCGGCAGCGAGTCGTGAGCGAAGTTGCAACACCGCTTTGGTGTGAATCTGCGATACACGACTTTCAGTAACACCAAGCACTTCACCGATTTCGCCGAGTGTCAAATTTTCTTCGTAGTACAAAACCAACACCGTTCTTTCGCGTTCAGGAAGTCGCTTTATTTCACTGCGCATGATCTTGCGCAGTTCGGTCGCTTCAACAACTGCGTCAGGACTCGGCACATATGAAGCACCGCCATGTGTAGACGCAGGCGTGTTGTCGGCAACCACATGATCTAACGGACCAACCGCACTTGAGGCGATCTCTGTCAACCACTTTTCGAGGTCACCGCTATTGATTTTTAATTTTGCCGCTAATTCTTCATCGGTTGGTGCGCGTTTTAATTCGTGCTCGAGATCTGAAATTGCATTCTCAACTGTTCGAGCCTTAGATCGAACACTGCGCGGAACCCAATCGAGCGATCGCAAACTATCCAAAATTGCGCCCCTAATTCTCGGTATCGCATAAGTCTCAAACTTGAAACCCAATGCCGGGTCAAACCGATCGATCGCGTTCATCAAACCGAACACTCCCGAACTAACCAAGTCACCAATTTCAACACGCTTGGGCAAACCAGCCGCGAGTCGACCCGCGACAAACTTGACAAGTGATGCGTAGTGAACGACCAGCCACTCGCGAGCGAGAGGGTCTTTGTTGCCGTGCCACTTCTCCCATGCTTGATCAATCGTCAGACGAACAGGCAGTGCGTTCATGCTCGTGGGTGCGATGCGCCATACGCAGATTTGAGACGCTCTTTGCTGACTTGGGTGTATCGCTGAGTTGTTGCGACATCCGAATGGCCGAGCAACTCTTGCACTGCCCGCAAGTCGGCGCCGTTATCTAATAAATGTGTGGCAAAAGTATGGCGCAAAGCATGCGGATGAGTCGGCGTCAGCGCACGCTCATCAATGATTCTTCGCACATCGCGAGGAGCAAGACGACCGCCTCGTGCGTTCAAGAACAACGCCACTGCTTCACTCTTTTTTTCAGTCACTTCACTGCGACACTTCAACCAAATCTTGACTGCACCAATGCTTGGCTCGCTTACGGGTATGCGTCGCTCTTTAGAGCCCTTGCCCATAACAATGACCGTGTTGTTTCGCGCGTCGATGCTGTCGATATCCAGCGAACACAGTTCGCTGACACGAAGCCCACTGCCATAAAGCAGTTCAATTACTGCCGTGTCGCGTGTCGACTTCCACTCTGGCACTTCAGGGTCGTTACATGTCAACAACGCATTCAATTGCTCTTTGGTTAAAACTTTTGGCAATCGACCTGTGCCAGACGGCGTGCGCACACCAGTAGTCGGATCAGCCTTAATGGTTTTATTGCGCACGAGCCACGCAAAGTACCTTCGTATCGCTGCTAATTTTCGTGTCACGCTTCGCTTCGCTTGACGGTTAGTCGTTAAGAAGCTCAGATACTGTCGCACAACCTCGCGAGTCACATTTTTTGGCGAGTTAATTTTTTGGCGCGCTACCCAGTCTGCAAACTGCTTTACGTCGCTCGCATATGCACTCGTCGTGTGTGGTGAGGCAGCCGTCATCGACCCAATGAAGTCGTCGATATTCCACCCCGCCGCCATAGCAGTCATAACGGTATCTCTTTAGCTGTATCGCTGCCCGAATTCAATCACTTCCCACCAGCCAGAGTTATTGATCACCCAACCAAGTGCCTCTAGCCGACCAAGACAAATAGCAGCCTCTAATAACGGCACCCCAGTGCGCATGACGAACTCATCTAACGTGAACGGCGCACCAACCATCATTGCCACAACATGTGCGTCACTCTCAGCAAGTCTTGGACGCGGATCAAATGAATTGTCGTTGGCCCTGCGATTATCTAGACCGAGCGCCACCAAAATGTCGTCGACGTTTACAACTGGCAAACAACCTTGTTGCACCAACATATTTGTGCCCGCTGAAGCAATATTTCGTGGCGACCCGGGCACAGCCAACACAGTGATGTCGCGCTTTTGCGCTTCGTCAACTGTGATCATCGACCCACCCCGATCTTTGCTTTCAACAACAACCAATACTTCGCTCAGCGCTGCCAAAATTCTGTTGCGCAACGGAAATCGAAACGCCTCGGGTGGCGCACCTGGTGGTGATTCGCTGACCAGCGCACCAGCTTGGGCAACGTTTCGCCACAAGTCTGCGTGCTCTTTTGGATAAACATAGTCAAGACCCGACGCAACGACGCCCACCGGCGCAGCTGCAATCGCTGACGCTGATTTCTTTTCGCGTGCGCGCAACACTCCATGATGAGCCCAAGCATCTATCCCCCGCGCTAAACCCGAAATCACACAAACACCATTCATCGCCAACTCAAATGCCAAGTGTGAAGTCATATAACGACCCGATGCTGTTGCGCTTCGAGTGCCAATCATGCCCACGCGCCTAGTCGCCAGAGCCTGCAAATCTCCTTGATAAAACAGCACGGCAGGTGGCGATATGTCGTTCTTCAAACATCGCGGATAATTATCTTCGCCAATAAGAGCGACATGAATGCTCGCTTTTTTACACCGCCCCAAAATCTGTTGTTGCAAACTCAGGGTTGCATTCGCCCGCCACATTTGACCCAGCCCATTTTCTTGCATCAAAGCTGCGACAACAACGTGTGGCTTGGCCCGACCTTGCACGACTGCCCACGCCGTTTGTGGATCGTGATACTTCAAGATTGTCGTCAGTCTCTTTGGTCCGATTTTTGGCAAAGCCGACAGCGATGCAGCGGCTAATTGCTCATTGCTCAAAATTGAACTCATGGCTAGAAAACAAGTTCACGCGAGCGCAGACCCGACGCCAAGTCAACTCGCATCATCAGCGCCAAATTTAAGTGTGCATCATCTACAACTTCGGGCGCACCGTTCAAATCAGCAACCGTGCGCGCCACCCGCCGCACGCGGTGATATCCCCGACCCGTCAGATGACCAGCTTCGAGCTCTCGACGCAAACGTTGCTCGGCTTTTTTTGACAACGGTGCGACTGCATCTAGTTGCTCGCGGGTCAACGCCGAGTTGGCGCACTTGAATCTTGCAAATGCAATCTGTCGCGCGTTCGCCACTCGCTTGGCAACCTCGCTTGTTGACTCGCCACGTTCAGGGCTGAGTAGTTCGTTCGTGTTTGGGCGCGACACCGCCACGCGCAAATCAAATCGATCGAGCAGTGGACCAGAAAACCTTCGCAAGTATCTGGCACGTGCCGCGTCGTCACATGTGCAAACACCTGGCGTTCCCTCGCCACATGGACAAGGGTTAGTTGCCGCCACCAATAAAAATTTTGCTGGCATCACCACACTTGTTCTGGCTCGCGCCAGCCGCACAATGCCTTGTTCAAGTGGCTGACGCAACGCATCTAAAACTGACGGTGCAAACTCGCCTAACTCATCTAAAAACAACACACCATTGCTTGCCAAAGAAATTTCACCAGGTCGCATCAACGCTGTGCCACCGCCAACCATCGACACCATCGACGACGAGTGATGAGGCGCGCGATACGGCGCACGTCGAATAAGTCCGGCGTTTGGTGACTCAAGTTGCACCGACGAATGCACCATCGTTGTCGAAATCGCCTCATCATCGGTTAGTGGCGGCAATAAACCCACAAGTCGCTCAGCCAACATTGTTTTGCCTGCACCAGGCGGACCAACCAACAACAAGTGGTGCGCGCCCGCCGCGGCAATCTCAAGTGCGCGCCGCGCGACTGGTTGACCCTGCACATCGGCCAAGTCACGACTGTTTAGCGCAGTCGCATCTGCGCCGGCATCACGATTCAAACTTGTTGACTCACCTGAATTTAGATCAAAACTTTTCGGGCATTGCCAATCGGCACGCCCCGATAAACACTCAACTACGTCGCGCAAATTTTTTGCACTGTAAACCTGAGCAGGTGTTGCAGCACTTGCCTCAGCCAGGTTTTCGGGTGCGACAACTGCCATACGATCAGTTAGCGCCAATACCAATGGTGTTGCACCGCGCACGGGTCGCAACGAACCGTCTAGGCCTAACTCGGCGACAAACGCAAAATTTGCAAGTGCATCAATAGCAACTACTTCTTGTGCTGCAAGCAGCCCAATGGCGATCGCCAAATCTAAACATGCACCAGACTTTCGATCACCAGTTGGTGCAAGATTCACCGTTACTCTTCGCGTTGGCCACGGCAGACCACACGACAAAAGTGCCGCTCGCACACGATCGCGGCTCTCACGACAAACTTCATCAGGTTGACCGACCACTGTGAAGCCTGGCAACCCGATGCCTGCGTGAACTTCGACATCTACGCGCGAACCACGCACACCCAGCAATGTCGCAGACCGAACTGATGCAAACACTTTTGTTTTCCTTTGGTAGTTGTCCGTAGTTGACGTTTTTATTTGCCGACAATCAACATGACGCCAAATTGATTAACCAACCTGAGATACTTGAGCGCGATGGCTTTTGATCAAATTTCTCTGACTAGATGGTTCGGCCAATGTGTACGGCACACCAGCAACTCGGCTCAGCGCACAAGACGCGCTTTCAGAACTGCTGCGACGGTCAGTGTTCTCGCACTTTTCACAGTTTCATGCTCTGAGACCCCGCGAACGGCCACAAACTTTTGTCGTCAGCTGGCAAAAGAACTTCCGGGCATCACCCAGCCCAGTGCAACACAGGCCGAAGTTTCGTCGATGCTGGATCGATACAAACGGCTCGGCAAAGTTGCACCTCTGGCGATTGAAGCCGACTGGAAGTCGCTAACCGAACTTCTCACTCTCGCTTCGCGCATGAACGCGACAGATTCCGAAAGCGTGCAAGCCGTTGTCGACATGTCGTATTCAACAAAAAAAGCTGCCGATGCCGCCGCAAAGTGGATTCTTGAAACGTGTGCTGTAGATATCTCGACCGGACTCAACGTCGGGCCAAGCGGTTAAAAATTAAAACACAACTCTGGCTCGCAAGCCAGAAAAAGTTTTAGCGAATTTCTCCGCGCTTGACAATTACTTTGTCAGCCAAACCGTAATCACGGGCTTGCTCGGCTGTGAACCAGCGATCGCGCTCAGAGTCGGCTTGAATTTCTTCGAGCTTGCGTCCCGAGTGATGCGCCGTAAGTTTGGCCATGCTCAACTTGGTGTAGGCAAGTTGCTCGGCTTGAATCGCGATGTCTGAGGCTTGACCACGCAAACCAGCGAGTGGTTGGTGCATCATGATGCGTGCGTTCGGCAGTGAATATCGCTTGCCCGCTGCACCTGCAGTCAACAAAAACTGACCCATTGAAGCCGCCAAACCCAAACAGACAGTTGCAACATCGCAAGACACAAATTGCATCGTGTCGTAGATCGCCATTCCGGCCGTGACAGAACCGCCAGGACTATTTATATATAGCCAGATATCTGCCTTTGGATCTTCGCCTTCAAGAAACAACAACTGGGCACAAACTTGGTTTGCAATGTCATCGTTGACATCGGTGCCGAGCATTACAACACGACTCTTGAGCAACCGCACAAAAATATCGCTACGCGAGTCGAAACCGCCTTCAAGGGCTACTGGAAGAATATTTGACATGCCTTGCAGGCTAGTGCGTTGTCAACTATTGCCGACGGACGCCACTGAAAATAACAATCACACGCTCATCATCGGCAATTTCTTGGCGAATCGCCAACAGCCCCGCGAGACCTGCGGCACCAGTCGGGCTGACATCAATATTTGTCACACGATGTGCAAGCGCATAACTTTCGTGCACTTGCGCTTCGGTTGCCACAACTGGATACCCGTCACTATCGGCCATTGCGTTGCACGCACCGATCCAGTCGTAAGTTTCGTCGTCCAAAATTCCGTCGGCAAGTGAAACCGGTGTGCTCTCCCAAGGCCACATACATTGCGTCCAACGATCCCCGGCATTACGTGCCCCACCCGAACTCTGGGCAATCTTGAAAGCCCGAGCAAGCGGAGCACAGCCCTGTGTTTGCACGGCATGCACTTTTGGTTTTGTGGCACCAGCAAAAAACCCTGCGGCAGCACACGCGACAAATGCACCGCCACCAGCCTGCACAAACATTCGACTCATCAACGAGCCTGGCAAATTTTCGGCAACCACCGCCATCTCCCAACCAATCGTGCGACCACCATCTAGACACCATGCGTTCTCGGGGCCTTGCACTCCAAACGGAATTGAGCCAGCAGCGATTGCTTCACGAAAACGAAACACGCAAGGGTCCCCCGCAGGATCTGTCGCGATACGTTGACACAACACAGCATTCGCCTGCAACGAACTTAAAATTTTAAGCGTCGCTTCGTCTGCGCTTTGTGGAACAAAAACTTGAATCGGCCAATTCACTGCACGAGCAAGAGTGCTCGCCGCAATCGCCGCGTTGCCACATGATGCAATCGCCAGTGCTGGTCGTTCATTCGGGTTCTTCCACGGTGCGCGTCCGACTTTTTCAACGGCAATTAAGTGCAGCAGTTCACTGAACAGATGTCGGGCTTTTTGCGAGCCCGCAACATTATGCGTCTCGTCTTTTATCCACACACCGCCTTGTTGACTAAAACCCAATTCATCGCTCAGTGCATCGTGTCGCGCAAACGGCGTTGTGCGAAAACCGGTGCCGGCAACAACCGAAACTGCGTCGTCAAGTTCGCGAATTATTTTTGTTCGGGCGTCGAAATCAAGTCCGAGAGTCGCAGCGAATGCATCCCAAGCCAAATAACGCTGAAACCCAACATAAGGATTCGTGTCACCATTGCTGCGCAGCGGCGCAATCGAATTTTCTAATTCAAGAACATGATGCCGATCTGAGTCGCTCGAGTTCGGACAACGCCAAGAAAATATCTCGCTGATCGCAACTCGCGTTCCACAGGCTGAGCAACGCCAACCAGTTACAACTGGTGCTGGCTGCATCTTGGCTATTTTTTAGCGGCGACTCTACGGTTGAACTCGCCGATGAGTTCGTCCCACACGGGCAAATACTTTCGCAAGTCGCGCCAAAACGACTGCGACCTGCGGGCTTCAAACACGGCCAATGGTGTTCCCTGTTGTTCAACCCATGTGTAGTAACCGAGATTAAAAATTCGGGTGCGGTCGCGCTCGGTGCAATCAATCATCGCATCTGTGCCAACCATGCCAAGGTGCTCAGCAAAAACTTCTGCCGCGTCCATCTCACCGAATGAATCGTTAAAGCGTCGCGTCATAGTTTTTACGCGCTCACTTGGATACAAATCGGCGCCGTCCGTTGCAATCGTGATCAAGGCATCGTTCTCACCCAGTCCGAGCAGTTTCGCCGTCTTGATCGCCGCAATCACGTTGCAAATCGCCGAGAAACCAAAATGCTTCAATGTCTCGACGATTTCCACGGGCACACCTTTACGCTCGGCCAAGTATCGACAACCTGCATCAGTGTTGAACATCACGTCCAACTCGTCTGTCGCTCGGTCTGAGACGCCGACAACAACGTCGGTGTTCATCACGTTATGAATCAAAGGTATGTGCTTGTCGCCGATTCCTTGAATGTTGTGTTCGCCAAAGCCGTTCTCCAACATCGTCGGGCATTCAAGAGCTTCAACGGCGACAATTTTTGTTCCGTAGTCATCTTTGAGACGGTCGCCCGCACCAATCGTGCCTGCCGAGCCAGTGGCCGAAGTGAATGCAGCCAAGCGCAACTTGCCGCCAACACTTTTGTTTACAAATTCAAAAACACTTGATAGCGCTCGACCCGTAACTTCGTAGTGGCCAGCATGATTGCCGAACTCACAGAATTGGTTAAAAATAAAATTCTTCGGGTCAAGTTCCATCTCGTTGCATGCGTCATAAATTTCTTTGACGTTGCTCTCGGTTCCCGGAGTGCGCACAATGTCGCTCGGGTCGCTCACCCATTTGTCGAGCCAGTCAAATCTCTCTTGCGACATTCCGGCCGGCAAAACAGCAACGCCACGCGAACCCATGATTCGACTGATCGCCACTCCACCGCGGGCGTAGTTTCCCGTTGAGGGCCAAACCGCACGGTGACGACTCGGGTCAAATTGACCAGTTATGACTCTTGGCGCCAAGCACGAATAAGCCGCCAAAACTTTGTGCGCAGTAATCATCGGAAAGCGATCGCCGAACATCACAATTATCGGGCTATCAATGCCCGTCAACGAACTTGGTAACACGACATGATCTGGCACCGACACACGCTCGCCCTGCATGTTGTTGTACCAATGCACGCGAAACAAGTTGCGAGCATCTGCGGCGTTCTTGTCGACACCCTTGGCGTAACTCGCATCAATTTTTGAAGGGTCTGCCAACTGGGCAAATGTCGGAAGCACAACTTTGTTCTTGGCGCAAAGCGCGACACTGTTCTCAAGAGCCTGCTGATCAACGACCGTGTCAGCAAGGCCAAGTTGTCCAGCCAAAGCAGCAGAGTCGAGCTGACCTTTTGAGCCATGATGCTGTGCAGTTATTGAAGTCAAGGTTTACATTATGTCAAATAATCATTAAAAAGCACTACTCTTACGGGCGTAAGGCATACGCAAGCCGACGTAGCCCAATGGCAGAGGCACGGCGCTTAGGACGCCGCCAGTGAGAGTTCGAGTCTCTCCGTCGGCACAAAATATGGACGCGCACACAACTGAGCAACTCGCAACCCCCGCACTTCTCGTCGACCTCGACGCCCTGAATAAAAACATGCGAACGATGTCACTTCGCCATCCAGCCGCAAAATTGCGACCGCACACGAAGGCACACAAGTGCACGGGCATCGCACAACTGCAACAACATTACGGCCACAAAACTTTTACCTGTGCAACCCCTCGCGAAATTATCGGTATGGCCGCAGCCGGAGTTGGCGAAGACTTTTTGCTGGCCAACGAGGTGGTCGACATTGAACGATTAAAAAAACTTGCCCAGATTGCAGAAAATGCTCGCGTAACAATCGCAGTTGACTCACAAGAAACTATCGATGCAGCCACGCGCGCAGGTCTGCACGATGTATTGATCGATGTCAATGTTGGTCTGCCTCGTTGCGGCATCGCGCCAGAACTTGCCGGCCGACTTGCCGATAGCGCACGAAAATCTGGATTAACAGTTCGAGGCGTAATGGGCTACGAAGGTCACTTGATGATGGCCGACGGCCATGACAACCGAAAGCAAAAAGTCGCAGAGTCAATGCAATTTCTCGCGCGCGCCGCAAGCGATGTGGGGGGCGAAATCATCTCGGCGGGCGGCACAGGAACTTTCGACATGCACGACGACACATGCATCAACGAACTTCAAGCCGGTTCGTATGCGCTAATGGATACGCACTACGCGAAACTCGAATTGCCGTTCATCCAAAGTTGTTTTGTTTTAGGCACCATAATTTCTGCCAACCCGCAATGGCTCGTCATCGATGTTGGCCTGAAATCACTCGGTATGGACCATGGCAATCCAACTGTGGATGGCTTCGATGTTCTCTTTTGCTCAGATGAACACACGACACTTAAACCGAAAAAAGATTCAGCAAAGCAAAAAGTCAAAGTCGGCGAAAGACTTCGCGTAATCCCGGCTCATATTGACCCAACAATGGCGATGCATAGCGTCGCCCACATTGTTCGTGGTGAAGAACTAATCGACACCTGGCAAATTGACTTACGGGGCTGGTAACTCGCCAAGACGCTTAGCCAGCAAACGAAAAGCAATTGCGCGGTGTGAATACTGGTGCTTTTCTTCGACTGACATTTGGGCAAAGGTTCGACCGTCACCAGCAGCGGGCACAAATACCGAGTCATAACCAAAACCGCGATCACCGCGTTGTTCAGGGGCAATTGATCCCTCGCAGACACCTTCACAAATAATTTCTTTGCCATCTGGCCACAACAGCAAAATCACCGTTCGAAATCTTGCCGACCGGTTGCTGTTTTGATTAAGTGCGTCAAGAAGTTTGTGTCGATTTTGTTCATCTGTGGCACCTGGGCCGGCGAATCGTGCCGTAAACACACCGGGCTGACCGTTCAGCGCATCTACTTCTAAACCTGTGTCGTCTGCAAGTGCTGGCTGATCGGTCGCCCGACCTACAGCGGTGGCTTTTAATCGTGCATTGCCAATCAGTGTCGTTTCAGTCTCGGCAACATCTGCCAAATCTTTTGGACGAGGCGCAAGTTCAATCACGCCACCAACCAGATCAAAAATTTCAGCGACCTTGTGCGGGTTCGCAGAAGCGCAAACAACGCGCAGCATTTTTATTTTGGTCGTGGCGTCGGCGGCACAGAAAGAATCTGTGTTTGCAAAGCGAAGACTTCACGTAAGCCATTTGTAGCCAGCGCCAGCAACTCAGTCAATTGCGACTGGCTAAATGCCGCACCTTCGGCGGTGCCCTGCACTTCAACAAATTTTGCTTCGCTTGAACCGTGTTCTTGCAACATCACTACATTCATGTCAACTTCAGCCGAACTATCTTCGACATATGGCAGGTCGAGAATCGGCACACCGTTGTGAATGCCCACGCTCACTGCCGCGCACAAAGAATGAAGCGGATGTTTGTTGATCAAACCATTTTGTTGAACACGTGTCAGCGCATCATGTAACGCGATATACGCACCACAAATGCTGGCAGTGCGAGTGCCACCGTCAGCCTGCAACACATCGCAATCCACGATCACTTGACGTTCGCCGAGCAAAGTCATATCGCAACACGACCGCAGCGACCTGCCAATCAATCTTTGAATTTCAATCGTTCGACCACCCTGCTTGCCCTTGGCGGCTTCGCGGTCGGCGCGATCTGGTGTCGACCCAGGCAACATCGAGTATTCAGCAGTAACCCAGCCTTTGTTTTTGCCTTTCATCCATCGCGGAACGTCTTCGTCGACCGATGCAGTACACAGCACACGCGTCTTGCCAAACGAGACCAACACAGAACCTGCAGCCATTTCAGTAAAGTCGCGCTCAAACTTCAACTCGCGCAATTGATTTGATTTTCGCCCGTCTGGTCGTGTCATTTTTTCTCCATGATCATTTTTTTTGCCAATATTTCGTCGCCGATAATTCTGGCCCCAAGAATCTTCGGCCTAGTTCAGCAAACTGCTGAACATCTCCCGACGAATAAAACTCGTGAGTGCCCTTACTTGATGCCCCAACACTACGTGCAATGTTGTTTTTTACCAGAGCATCACGCACCGAGTTCGCCGTCTCATCGGCACCGTTCACTAGCTTCACCCCTGCACCCATGACTTGGCTAATCACAGCACTTAAATACGGATAATGAGTGCACCCAAGAAGCAGCGCATCAACATCTGCATTTCGCACTGGTGCCAACAACTTTTCGGCGAGTTCAGTTACCGCGACCCCAGTCGTCTCATCGCGCTCAACAAACTCGACAAACCCCGGACATGCAGCCGCCGTCAGCACAACATCTGACGACACGCGGGCCACTGCTTTGTCGTATGCCCCCGACGAAATAGTTCCTGCTGTGCCGATCACTGCAACTCTCTTATTTTTGGTCACACTCACGAGCGCCCGCGCTCCTGGTTCAACCACACCAATTACTGGCACTGGCAAAGTCTCTTGCAACTCTTGCAACGCCACGGCAGCAGCGGTGTTACAGGCCACGACAATCATTTTCACTTTGAAGTCGTTCACCAAACTGTTCGCTAATTCAATTGCAAAATTGCGCACGTCACTTGCAGGTTTTGGACCATACGGGTATCTGGCTGTATCGCCGATATAAACCAGGTTCTCGCTCGGCAACAAATCAATCACCGATCGTGCAACAGTCAGACCACCAAATCCAGAGTCAAACATTCCGATCGGCTGGTCTGCTTGCGCGTTCATCGCTTACAACGCTACGCCGTGGCCGATATGCGAGTCGGCAACTGCGTGAATGGCGTTAGATGCTTTAGTCTTCATGCGTGCTTCTTGCCGCCGGACTCGCACTTGCCGCGGCTGTTCTTCATGCTTCATGGAACATCGCGGTAAAGCAAACCGGAGATCGTTTTCTAGCTCTTTGGGGTCAGTTTGTTTTTTCTGGCTCAATCGCAACGGTCATTTTGATCGTCTGGAGTTTTGTCGACGGCGTTCCCGACATTGCTTGGTGGTGGTCAATTTTTAGCGGCTGTGGACACCTGCCGTATGTCATGTTGCTCGCTCGTGCTTATGACAAGAATGATTTTTCGGTCACTTACCCAATCGCTCGTGGTGCAGGCGCGCTTTCTGCAGCAATTCTTGGGCTTATCTTTCTGGGCGACGATCTTTCAGGCTTGAGCATGGGCGGCATCGCCATCGTAATTTTTGGTTTGTGGATCTTGGTCTCAAATCAAAAAATCAACAACATCTCGCCCGCACTTGGCGTTGCACTAACAATTGGCGGATATTCAGTTGCCGACGCATATGGCGCACGAAACTCAAACTCAATTGCTTTTGCATTAAGCGTCTTTGCCAGTGGTGGATTAACGGTTTCAACTTGGGCATTCATCACGCGACGTCGTCAACTCACGCCATTTATCAAAGCACACTTAAAGACTTCGGCTGCGGGCGGTGCAATGTCTTTGCTCAGTTACACCATGGTTGTTTATGCGTTCACTCTTGCCCCGGTTGGTTATGTGGCAACATTGCGCGAGTCAAGCGTGGTTATCGCGGCACTTGCCGGCTGGAAGTATCTAAAAGAAGAAGATCACAAACGACGGCTAACTTCAGCCGCAGTTGTCGTCGTCGGACTCGTTGTGTTGGTTGCCGGACGTTAAAAGTAAATTATTTTTTCGGCTGCAGCCTCGGCAGCATCTAGATCATCTGTGTAAGCGCCGGTTGAGAGATACTTCCAGCCACCATCACAAACAATGAACACGATCACTGCTTGTTGATCGCTGCTTGCATCAATTTCACTGGCAACTTTCAACGCACCAGCAAGTGATGCTCCAGAAGAAATACCCGAGAAGATTCCGCATTCGCGCACAAGTCGACGAGTGCATTCAAGGCTCTCGCGTGGCCGCACAACTCGCTTGCGATCGAGCGTCGTGCGACCGTTCCACTTGTCGAATACGGGCGGTATGTAACCGTCATCTAAGTTGCGCAAACCTTCGACACGTTCACCGATTGGTGGCTCGACTGCAATAATTTTTATCGCACTGTTTTTCTCTTTCAAGTAACGACCAACACCCATCAGCGTGCCACTAGTGCCGAGACCCGCCACAAAGTGCGTCACCTCAGGGCAGTCTCGCCAAATCTCTGGTCCGGTCGTTTCGTAGTGCGCAAACGGATTGGATTCATTTTCATATTGATGCAAAAAACACCAATCTGGGTTTTGTTTCGCCATCGCTTCGGCACGTAACACTGCCCCGTTAGATCCTTCTGCACCAGGAGTAACAATTACTTCGGCACCAAACACTTCGAGCATCTGTCGACGCTCAATCGAAACATTGTCAGGCATCAAAATCGTGATCGGATAACCCTTGATCTGCGCGATCGCAGCCAGCGCGATTCCGGTATTACCTGACGACGGCTCAATTATTCGTTGACCTGGGTGAAGCTTGCCGTTTTTCTCGGCCTGCTCAATCATCGACTTTGCAATTCGATCTTTCACCGAACCAAATGGATTTTGGTTTTCTAGCTTGGCCATCAGCCGAACATTTTGATTCGGCGACAGATTAGAGACATCAACGAGCGGCGTATTACCGATTAGGTCGAGCACACTTTCATTGGTCACCATCCATTCAGGATACCTGACCAATATGGTCGGATTTACGCGGTTGCCCCTAAAAGGCCTGTGAAGTTTGGCTAGTTACTAGCTGACAATTAGACTTTCAGAAATCTCACGATCCACGATTCGATAACTGCGGATCTTTGGCTCAGGATCTTTTAGTCCAATAATTACGTAGTGCCAGGCCGGGTCGGGTGCTTGGCCAACATCAGTTTGGCTCGGGTATGGCTCGGTGTGCGTGTGACTATGCACCACGCCAATAATCGCTAGACCACGAGACTCGGCATCGAGTTCAATTCTCAGGTGATCGCGTGGGTCGACCGTATAAACAATTTTGCTCTGCGCAATATTGCGACACGCGTGAAATTCTTTTGCTACATCGCTGCCAAAATCACCCACCAAAAAACCGCAACATTCAAGTGGTGTTTCAGCGTATGCGAGTTGAGTGATCTGCTCGAGTACTGAACTTGGTATCACGATTTGTGACTGCGAATTTTGATTTGACATCGGCTTTAAAGGCTACAGGTACGCTTAAAGCACGATATGAAAAAAGAGAGTCCAGAAATCATCGCCAGCAATCGCAAGGCGCGACACAACTACACAATCGTTGATGTCATTGAGGCTGGCATTGTGCTGCACGGAAGCGAAGTCAAGAGTCTTCGCGAAGGCCAAGTGCAGATCGCCGAGGCGTATGCCCACGTAATAAGAGGTGAGATGTGGCTTGAAGGTGTGCATGTCGCCGTCTATCGATTCAGCCACGGCGTCGGTTCGCACGAACCAATGCGTTCACGCAAGTTGCTTTTGCATCGCGAGCAAATCCGCAAACTTCAAGAACGCATGGCAAAAGAGCGTCTGACACTTGTGCCGCTTTCAATGTTGCTAAAAAACGGGCGCGTCAAAGTCGAACTCGCTCTTGCCAAGGGGCGTCAAAAAGAAGACCGTCGCCAAGCAATCGCCGAAAAAGAATCGAAACTCGAAATGCGTCGCGAGGCCGGCCGTCAACGCAAAGGCACTACCCCATCATCGGGCAAGCAATCTGGTTCGCGCTCGCGCAGTAACGAAGACTAGAAACACATCACAAAAGAAAACGAACACCGGTGCCGTAGACTGGCGGTGTTACGTAAGTTCAAAGGGGCTGACAGGTTTCGACGTCAGATTCGATGTTCGAGCGTGCGACCCGAGTTGCTCAGACTCGTAAAACGGGGCAAAAAAATAACTGCCAACAAGCAGTTCGCTCTCGCCGCCTAATTAAGCGGTAGGAGAGCAACCGTGAGCCGCAAGGTCGCACGGGGCCAATTCACCGCAGCCCGGCAACAGAAGCGGGGAATGACAGCGAGAAAGAACGCTGACGTTGGGAAAGACCAATGACAATTCGGAAAGACGACTCGCGACTTGTGCACCTAGTGCACGGGTAGCCGACCCGCCGGTAACGCTGCGTAGCGTTGAAGTGGGAATGGTCGTATCACGGGCGCTCAACGGCTGATGGACGGGGGTTCGATTCCCCCCAGCTCCACTTAAAAACTTAACGACGCACGAATTTTTTGAATCGTGTGTTTTTTATGTGCGATAGACCACGAAAACTTTTCGCAGAGTTTCGTGAACAGTCCACTTGCCTTTCCAGCCAATTGGAAAGATGCAACTTGAGCCAGCAGTAAGTTCAACCGCCTCGCCACCGTCTTGGTGCACTGTCATACGGCCCGACAAAACATAAATAACTTCGCCACGAGTTGTGAACTCCCAACGCGATGCACCAACCTCGCACTCCCATGTGCCGGCTGTGACGGTCGGGTTGTCAAGAAAAACTTTCGCTCGCGTCATGATCTCACCGGTTAGAGGCTCTGCTGATGGCTGACCAAGCGGTTTGGCGGCTAAATCTGCGGCTGCTATCTCCCCTGCGCGGAAGGCAATCGTTGAAATTTCTGAAGAACTTGTCATGACTTGAACTTAACTCAGATCGGCTGGCGTCTGACGCTCATTCAGATGCAGATCGGTGCCTGTATATGGATGAGCAAGTGCAACTTCTTCGTTCAATTCAACACCCAGACCTGGCTCTTTAGATGGAATCACATAACCGTTATCGAATTGAATTGGCTTCTTCAAAATCTTGGCGTGGAAACCGCCCCAGTCTTGAATGCTTTCAAGAATCAAGAAGTTCGGTGTGCATGTGCTCAGCTGAATGTTTGCCGCACCCTCAATTGGCCCACAATAAAGATGCGGTGCAATTTGTGCATGATACGTCTCGGCGATTGATGCGATCTTTTTGCCTTCGAGAATTCCGCCGCAACGACCCGTTGCCAATTGAATAATCGACGCTCCGCCAACACGCAACAAATGTGCGAACTCGTATTTTGAAGTGAGCCGCTCGCCCGTGGCAATCGGAATGCTCGTGTGCGCCGCGACTTTGGCCATCTCTTCTGGCGCATCAGGCGGAATTGGCTCTTCAAACCACATCGGGTCGTAAGGCTCAAGTTGTTTAGCCAAACGAATTGCACCAGAAGCGGTGAACTGACCGTGCGTGCCGAACAAAATATCGGCGCGGTTGCCCACTGCTTTGCGAATTGCAGCAACCATTCGCACACTGCGATCAATCGTCGCTAGCGAAGGTTGACGTCCGTCATAAACCGAATACGGTCCGGCAGGATCAAGTTTTACGGCAGTAAAACCGCGCTCAACTTCGCGCACGGCAGCCTCGGCTGCAAGATCTGGGTCGCTATAAAGCGGATGATCAGAATGAGCATCAAACTCATGCGATGGATACAAATATGTGTAGCAACGCAAGCGATCGTGAACTTGACCACCGAGTAACTCGTAAACCGGTTTGCCTGTGTCTTTGCCACAGATATCCCACATTGCCATTTCGAGTCCGCTAACAACACCTGCAGTACTGAAATCTGGTCGATGCGAGAAACCCGAACCATAAGTGCGGCGCCACATTTTTTCAATATGAAACGGATCGGTTCCAAAAACGTAACGCTCAAACATATCTTCAGCGACTTTGCAAACGATTTGTGGCGAATAGGTCGCCGTATAAATCTCACCGATGCCAGTGACACCCGTATCGGTGGTCAGTTTTACGAAAATGAAGTAGCGGCCACCCGTGCGCGGTGGTGGATTGCCGACAACAAAAGTTTGCAACTTCTCAATTTTCATAACCCCACCTGCCTGTTTCTAAATTGCTAGAAGACAATCACATTTCGCAAAGCATCGCCCCGTTTTACAGCCGCAATCGCTTCATTGATCTCTTCTAAAGGATATGTCTTTGTTACGAGTTCATCCAGCTTCAGGCGACCCTGCTCGTAAAGAGCGATCAGATTCGGAATATCAATTTGTATCCGCGCTGACCCCATTTTTGAGCCAAGAATGTTTTGGCTGTACGCCGCCATCGTGCCGGGGTCAATTTCTGACATTACGCCGTTTGCGGGCATACCAACCAACACAACCGTGCCGGATTTTGCAAGCAAACCATACGACGAATCAAATGCCTGTTTCGCGCCAACCGTGACGAACACGTAATCTGCGCCGCGGCCATCGGTGATCTCTTGCACCCGTTTGGCAACATCTTCTTTGCCTGAGTTCACGCCATGAGTTGCGCCAAACTTTTTAGCAGCATCAATCTTTGAATCAGAAAGATCAACAGCGATAATTGATTGAGCACCGCTAACTCGTGCACCTTGCACCGAATTGAGGCCGACTCCGCCGGCACCGATTACGACAACATGACTACCTGGTTCAACTTTTGCGGTATTCGTGACCGCACCAAAACCAGTAATCACACCACAAGCCAGAAGCGATGCACTGGCGGCTTTGATGTCTCTCGAAATAACCACGACTTGAGAATCATGCACTACGACATACTCGGCAAAACTGCCAGTGCGCATTGCTTGCACAATCGACTCGCCCGACTTTGATGTAAGCGGACTTTTTGCGTCCAGCGGAAATGACGTCTCGCAAGTTACGGGCATTCCGCGCGAACAACCGCGACAGTGGCCACATGAACGAATCAACGTCACAACAACCTGATCACCGACTTTGACAGAACTTACGCCCGCCCCAACTTCTTCGACTACCCCAACGCTTTCGTGGCCAAAAATGGCCGGCAGCGTGCCACCCCATGCGCCATCGGCGTAAGAAATGTCGCTGTGGCAAATTGCGGTAGCCAAAATCTTCACACGCAGTTCGCTGGCCTGAGGTTTGGCGAGATTTACTTCTTCTATAACGAGTGGTTTACCAAACTCACGACAGACTGCAGCTTTCATTTCTTCTACCTTTCAGTTTTTATATTCAGGATTTTCTTGCTCAAGAATCTGCACTAGCGCTTCGAAGTGCAACTTTGCGCCGTTCGGATACTCTAGCCATTGTTTACAAACCATCGATGCAATCTCGTTTGAAATCAACTCAAGTTTGCGATTAGTTGATAATGCGAGCACTTGAAGTTGCGCGGCTTTTTCTAAGTAGTAAAGCTCATCAAACGCGCCAGCCACTGAATTGCCAACGACTATCACGCCGTGATTAGCCAAGAACAAAACATTTCGCGACTTACCCAAAACTTTGGCGACTCTTTCGCCTTCGCCAACTTCGAGAGCCATCCCTGCATAGTCGCGGTCATAGGCAATGCGTTGATAGAAGCGACACGCATTTTGATCCAACATCAAAAACTCAAAGTCTTTTAAACACGCCAGCGCAGTCGTGTATGGCATGTGCGTGTGCAAAATACATTTCGCATCGGGCAACAACTTATGAATCTGTCCGTGCAGATTTATCGCAGTTGGATCTACATCAATAGATTGCGAAATACCAAAGTCAGGTTTGCTGGCATCAAGCAAAACCAAATCGCTCATCTGCATTTGAGAGAAGTGTCGACCTGCCGGGTTGATCAAAAACTTTTGAC